>Ga0160423_10000963_pt1 | contig 24014 bp, 17 predicted proteins | sample CRUFie14St8metaG_FD_108191 | JGI IMG/M metagenome (GOLD analysis project Ga0160423, IMG submission 108191) | Marine microbial communities from the Costa Rica Dome - CRUD Field 142mm St8 metaG | ecosystem: Environmental > Aquatic > Marine > Oceanic > Photic zone | place: Costa Rica: the Eastern...
AATGCCGAGAGTGCACGAACCTGGAGCAAGCCCGAGATGTTGTTGCTCTTCACGTAGTCCTGGGCTGCCTGAATAGGGTCAACCACCATCTTGGCGACGTTGTATCCGTCTCTTTCGACTTCTAAGCTTGGGTTCTTCCCTGAAAGTCCGAGGACTCTTCGGGGTGCCCAGAAAGGTCCTGCACGGCGCCTCGCCCGCGCGGCTTTGGAGGGTTGACGGGTAGCTTGGACCTCCCGCTGAGGAACTGAGGAGGCCTTTGCTCGTAGATTCAAAGCCCTGCAAAAAAAAAAAAAAAGTTCAAATTTGGATTTTGTTTCCCGTGGGGCGGAGGGGGAAAGAACAGCTCACGATTGCGTGTCACAATCCAAAAGAAAAAGTTCGCGTTGGCGTGTCCACTCTGAGAAGGCATGAGGGCGGCGAGCTTGCGGGCGAGGGCGTCCGCTTCGACGTGCGCCGCGCGACCGGCTCCGCGCACGTCGACCTCGAGGAGGCGTTCGTTTCGGGCTCCGCGTGCCCAGGCGGAGAGGAGTGATGAAAAGCAGGAGGGGTCCAGCTCAACCTCCGTTCCGGAGGGCGAGAACTGCGACTACGGCTTCACGGCGGGGACAACGGGCCTGTACACCGACAGAGATGGCCCGTCGACGCCGCGGAACGTGGTGAAGCTCGCCGTCGCGAACTTTCAGAAGGAGCTCCGGGCACTTCGCGAGTGGCAGGACTCCCGGGAGGAGCTTGAGCAGACGCAGGACTCGGGCTTCAGCGAGGGACCCTCCGCGGTGGACGACCTCGCCGGCAGCCTGGAGGACGAGGAGCTGTGCATCAACTTCCAGGATGAGCTGAAGAAGCTCACGATTGACGCGGATGCCGTCTATGCCAGGGAGCTCGACAGGCACAAGGACGGGGACTACATGAAGAAGAAGTCCTGGGTCATTAAGGTTCCGTACCTGGTGCTGTGCTGGCTCCTCGACCGGGTCTACAGCAAGGAGCGACCCATCCAGCGGTTTTGGTTCCTGGAGACCGTGGCGAGGATGCCCTACTTCTCGTACATTTCCATGCTGCACCTGTACGAGACGCTGGGGTGGTGGAGGCGAGGCGCGGCAGTCAAGAAGGTCCACTTCGCCGAGGAGTGGAATGAGTTCCACCACTTGCTGATCATGGAGTCGCTGGGAGGGGACGACCAGTGGATCGACAGGTTTGCCGGGTACCACTCCGCGGTCCTCTATTACTGGGTCCTGAACCTGCTGTGGCTGGCCTCCCCGGTCCTCGCGTACCAGTTCTCGGAGCTGCTTGAGACGCACGCAGTGGACACCTACGGCCAGTTCGTGGACGAGAACGAGGACCTGCTCAAGACGCTTCCCGCTCCCGCCATCGCCAGGCAGTACTACCAGAACGAAGACCTCTACATGTTTGACGAGTTTCAGACCTCGAGGGCCGGCAAGGGCCGCAGGAGGCCGGAGATCAACACGCTGTACGACACCTTCTCGAACATCAGGGACGACGAGCTGGAGCACGTCAAGACGATGGTCGCCTGCCAGAACACTCACGTGGCGGTGAGATCGCCCCACCAGCGCTGAGGTCTTTCTTTGCTCCCGCTCCCAAGATTTTTTGATTTTTTTTTGTTTGCTGTATTAAAGTCGTTTGTGAATGTACACGCGTAAAGACGCCCCCTCGGTAGTGCCCTAGTGGTCCAAGCTCTGCAACACCATCGTTCTCTTGTGGTAGACCTCCCTTTGCTTGCAGAACTCCTCCAGGAAGGCCTCCACGGAAATCTCCTTGTTTCCCAGCCTCTGGCTTAGCTCCTCGCTCTCCCCGTCCGCGCTGGCCGCAGCGTCCGCGAGCTTCTCCTTGAGCGTGTTCACGTTGATGCTGGAGAGGATGCTGTTGTGTTCCTTTGCCAGCGCCTCGTACTTGTTCTTGACCTCCAGGACCTCAGTGGACCTGATGATCGCGATTTGGTTCTTCACGTCGGCAATCTGGTTCTGCTTCTCCAGGCTGGCCTCCGCGAGGGCGCGGTTCTTCTCCACGAGCTCCTTGATCGACATGCCCATGTTACTAAGCTCCTCCATGCCCGCGATGTGTCGGGCATAGGCCTCCTTGTCCGTCAGAAGCTTCATCAGGTCCTCGTCTGACAACTTTGATATCTCCCGTTTCACGTCCTCCACAGTCAGCTCGTAGGTCGGGACCGTCGAGACCTCGGAGTCGGCCCGCGACCGCTGCGGCTGCTGCTGTGGCTGATGGTGCGCGCCTGAGGCCTGCAGGGCTCCCTGGACGGGGTACTGAGCCCCAGCGGGCTTGGCCTTCTCGAACGCGCCCAGCAGGTTCCCGGCGAGCTTCGCCAGGACCTTCTCGTCGTGCTGGTAGTACATCTTTTGCATGCTGTCGTGCCACACCCGGCCCTGCGCCTGGACCCAGGGGTGGTCCAAATTCGGCGGCGTGACCGCGACGTGGGGAAGGACCTTCGGGTAGTCCTTGGGCAGCACTATGGATAGGGAGAGGCCCGGGACGTTCCGGTTGCTCACGGGCAGCCTCAACGTCGTCGTCCCCGCGTTCCTGTCCACAATCTTCGCCTGCGGGTACTTTGTGATCAGCTCCGTCAGCTGCTCGTTCACCCTGATCTCCGTCACCTGGGAGAACATCTTTCTCCCCCTCCCTCGTGGCCCCTTCGCCCTGGACGACCCCCAAGTCCCTTTTCTTCTCTCGTCTCCCAAACGCCGCGCTTCCTTGAAAAAACGGAAAACGGGCGTGAAATCTCGGCAAACGAGACGAGCCGGGCGCTGGCCTGATGGAGACGGAGGAGGAGAAGGGCTGAGCATGCGCACCATGCCATCCTAAAGTTACTTGTGTACAACAAAACACTCTCTTTCTCTCTCTCTCTCTCTCTCTCTCTCTCTCTCCCCATCCTCGTTGCCCTCAGCTCCCCAGGGCAAGCTTGATTCCCATGGCGACAGCAGCGCCCGCAGAAATCATGATGATGTTCACCACATCGTTGTTCAGCACCCGAGCGTAGTCCCGCTGCAGCGTCGCTCCCAGGAGGCTCTCGAGGTTTGTTGCCACGAACGCGGCGCACACGCACACCGCGGCTCCTGTTGGGTCCACCTGCCCGAGACGCCAGGCCAACGCCGAGTACACTGCGCTGGCAGCCAACCCCGCAAAGGTTCCCTCCAAGCTCACCGCTCCGTCCGTTCCCCTCGGCACGGGCTTCAGGCTCGTGATCAAGATCGTCGTCCTGCCATACGCCTTTCCGATCTCGCTGGCCACGGTGTCCGAGAGCTTGGTGGCGAAGCTTGCCACGAAACCCGTTCTGAGAATTGTGCACAGCGCGCCGTCGCCGTGGAACGCCAGGGCGGCGAGGGCGCAGGCGGCGGCGGCAAACCCGGATCCCCACACGCTCGCGGGCGTCCTCTTGCCCTCGTTCCTCTCGTACGTCCCTTCCGCGATCTTCACCTTCTTACCCACCTTTGTGGCAAGCGTGCCAAACACGAAGTAGGCGCACACCAGAACGTACCCCTGCACCTGGAAGGCCGCGAGGCAGACCGTGCCCAGGAACCAGGCGTGGGCGATGCCAACGTTGCTCAGGCCTGAGCTTAGGGCCTTGTACCCGACCAGGAAGACGGAGGAGTTGATCGCGAGGACGTGGCCAAGCTCCCGGGCTCCGAGGGCCCCCGGCACGGCCCTTCCGCGAGGGCGCTGCCGTCTCTCCGCGAGACGCGCGGGCGGGGCGGCGAGGCTGCACTTGGGCCTCGGACCCGCTGGGGCGCCGGCAGAGCGGATCGGGGGCCGCGACGCCCGCGCTGGGGCTTGTTGCCGAAGCCCACCTCCAGCACGGTGGAGCGCCATCATACGCGAGCTGGATTGGCGGGAACGGGGCGAACCGCAAATCGCATTGGGGGGGAACGATGGGGATCCTTATATTGCAGAGAAAGAAACGTCCAGGACCAATCCGCTGGAATCAACCAGTAGTCCAGTACCCGTTAGCCCTTCGCACAGTCTGTCCTATGTACACGTACGGACTTGCCAGGTGCACCGGAATGGTGCATCCTGAGCTCGATCCATTTTATCAACCGTCGGCACAACCGTTGTGCCGGCGTGCTTGCAACAACCCCTGAACCCACAACTTTTTTTTTGCGCTGCTGTTCGTTCCATCTCACCCACACACCACTCAATCTGGCGCAGCGAAAGGCAGGGAGACGATAGCACTCTGCGGCACGTGCGATCGGACTTCGAGGGCCCTGCCACCGAGACGCGAGAGAGGCGGAGAGCAACATATCTTGCCTCGCCGGCGCAGCGCTCGATGAAAACGGAGACAGAGAGGAGGAAAAAAAAGAGCGAGATTTTATTCTTCATTTTGGTTTTGGTTTACCAGGCCTGCGCAGGGTAGGCGCGCGTGCCTCATAATGCTTGGCGACAAACGCAAGCTCGCTCAGAGCTCGCCGCAGTCGGCGATGGTGACGGGCTCGGCGGGCCTGTCCATGGCGCCGGTCTTAGTTCCCTCAATGGTCTGCACGATGTCAAAGCCCTCCACGACCTGGCCGAACACGGTGTGCCTGCCGTCGAGCCAGGGGGTTGGGACCGTGCAGATGAAGAATTGAGATCCGTTGGTGTTTGGCCCGGCGTTCGCCATGCTCAGCACGCCGGGGCCGGTGTGCTTGAGGTTGAAGTTCTCGTCCGCAAAGGTGCGCCCGTAGATGGACTTTCCTCCGGTTCCGTTGCCCGCGGTGAAGTCGCCTCCCTGGATCATGAACTGGGGGATCACGCGATGGAAGCCGCATCCCTTGTACCCGAAGCCAGCCTCGCCGGTGCACAGCTGGCGGAAGTTCTCCGCCGTCTTCGGGACGTCGTTGCCAAAAAGTCCCATCACGATCCTGCCGGAGGGGACGCCGCCAATCTCGATGTCGAAGTACACCTTGGAGGTGACATCCGAGATGGTATCGGACGAGGAAGCGGCGGACCAGAACCGGGTGGCGCTGGGCTGGACGATCCCCTGCCTTCCCCTGACGACGGGGGAGATGGAGTTCACCCTCCTGCTGGAGATCCTTCCCCTGCTGCTGCCGGTGCGGTGGGCCGCCGCGTAGGTCGCCTTGGTCAGGCTCACCGACCTCGCCCTCATCATCTGCATCGCCGACGCCATTGTCACTCGCAAGAAAAAAAACACACTTAGAACCGCTGCTCTGTTCTAGAACGGGGAACACTCCTCTTCTGCGCCGGCAGAAGTCGTGATTGTGGCTCAACCTCATCCTGGGCGATGACACCCTAATCGCGGTTTTTAAGTGTCACTCCCAAATCGTCGTGCACTCGTTTTCTGCCCTGCTGAGGCGGGCAAGGTGCCCACAACAGAGCCGGAGCCAGAGGAGCGCGCCATCATGGTGGTCTACCTGCTTCGCGTGAAGGCGGAGCTAGAGAACGTGACGGCCTTCCGGGCGCCCTCCGGAATGGAGTGGTGCATGGACCTCCAGCAGTCCGACGGCGACGAGGTCAGGGAAAAAGTTGTTATCGACCCGAGCGAGACGGTCGAGATGAAGGGGGGTCGGGGCACGGCCAATTTGACGCTCAGCTTCGGTTCGAAGAAGGAGGCAAGCGTCTCCATCGTGGATGTCAAGGATAGCAAGGTTGCACCCAGGCCGTACAACGAGGAGGACCAGGGCGGTTACGTCACCTTCGCCGCCTTTGAGTGCAGGAACTGCGTGCCCATCAAGTGGCACCAGCTGAGGGAGCTGGTGTGCGAGAGCACGGAAGGCAAGTCCTTCGACGGCGTCGACCTAAGCGAGGACGACTGGTGCGATTACGACGACGAGAACGATCTGTCCGTTTCGATCTCGAACCTTGAGAGCACCTTTGAGGTGCACAAGGGAAAGTGAAGAAAAGGAATTTGTCGTCAAGTACAAAGTCTGTTCCCCGTTGTTATATATCATTAATCGTCTCCTCTCCACACTGCGGTCATGCCCCCCTCCCCGGCACGGTCTCCGGAATCCACAGCGAGAGCTTGGAACTCCCCGTCGCGAACAGAGCTTGCCTGGGGGACCACCGAAGACAGGTTGGAACCTCGAGCCCACCGCCCTCCACCCTTGCCACCTCATTGCCGCTTTCCAGGGACCAGACCACCACCGACCCAACCCCGCACCCGCTTTACAGAATGGTCGAGATGAAGATTGAAGCGGAGGAGCGTCAGCGATCGACGAGAGACAGCCAATTGGAAACTTAGGAAGTGTGCGGTTGGGTGGGGGGAGGGGCAGCTGGAACTTACCTAATGATGTACTTGTCGTCCGGAGTGAAGTCAAACTCCAGATCCGAGCTGACTCCGGTCTCTAGCTTTCGGAAGACGTTCCCCTTGTTCACGGCGTCTGACGTGGCCCCCGAGTCGATCTTGTAGACGAAGATCGTGCCCTGGAGCAAGGCCGCAACCAGGTTGCCCCCGTTGCTTAGCTTGAGGCAGGAAATGTGAGGCCTCACCAGGCCGGAGCTCTGGGGCCCCTGTATACTGTGAAAGTACCCCGCCTGCAGCGCCTTGGTGGTGTACAGCCGGATGTCCCCGCCCTCCACGCCCAGCGCTACGATCTCGTCCGCCCTGTCGCACGCAATCCGGGGCTTGTTGACCTGGGCCATCTTCTTCAAATCCAACATCTCCTGGTCCTTCTCCGTCCTGAGGTCCCACCGCCTCACCGTGCGGTCCTTGGACACCGAGAGGAAGGTGTCGCTCACGGTGGACATCTCGATGTCCAGGACCTCGTCCTCGTGGGCCTTGAAGTATCTCAAATAAGCGTTGTCGTGCAGGGAGTGGTACCTAATGGCGTGGTGCTCCACCACGTTGTCGCCGGCTGCTTTATCCTTACGGGTGCTCGCGTACAGGATCGCCATAGGGTGGTGGGTAAAACGCACCGAGGACGCCCCGTACTTCGCGCTGAAGAACTCCATCTCCTCCGTTCCCTGTTTCCACGCAAGGGAAGGGGGGCGGTTCCGCTCGTCAGCGAACGGAAACGGGAAACGTGTGCCCAAGTGGCCTTTGGTCACTCACCTTGCTGACGTCGTAAAGTCTTATGCCGGCATCCTTATCCGTCACGGAAACCAGCAGGGGCTCGGAGTTGTGAAAGTCTAACGAGTTGACCTTGGGTTGGGCGAGAGCGAGTAGAGAAGGTGGGTCAGGTGCGTGCTTTCTCCGTTTCGCGCGTGCGTGGGTCTGGATCTGCTGTGAGCCAGCCTCTCTGGTGGGTGGCGAGGCCGGGCGGGCCACTGCATCGTCGATCGAAACGGAGGAGCGGCCTTCGGAATGCCGGGCAGCGGGGCTGAGGGCCTACCTTCGGCGGTTCGGTTTGCTCTGCCTCCGTGTTGCCCACTGCGGGAGGGGCATCAAAAACCCGAGCCTCGCGAAAGTGGCCGAACAAATCGTCGAAGAGCTCCACATCCCCGGTGTCCTGAGGAGGTGCTGACATGGTGCCCAGGTGCTCTCCCGCCCCCGCTTGCTCGCTCGCCCCCCAGCGCGTGTCTTCCCTCCCCCCAGCCTTGGATCGGTCCCTCCCCTAGCGCGATGGATGGTGCTCGAGCAGAAGATCTCTTGACCTTTTTTCTTCATTTTTTTTTTTATTTTTGGGGCTCCCAGGCCAGGGAAGGGAGGGGGCCCAATGATCGAGCGTTTCTCTGTAATGTGTGTTTTTCTGTTTTTTACAATGCAAGGGGGTTCATCGCTCACACGCTCTTATCTCCTCCGCCATACCGAGGGCTGAGGCCTGCCCGCAAGTCCTGATACCTCTTCCTGGAATAAAGGTAACCCACCGCTGCGAGCACGATGACGAAGAAGACAAAGACCTGCCCGCCCGAGAGGCCCGGGCCCCCCTCCACCCGGTCGCGCGGCTCCCTGGCGTCTCCCATCTTGTCCCCTTGCGTAGGCCGCTGGGTGCCCTCTTGCGCCCTTTCTGAGCCCTGAGGACTGAACGAGCTGATTGGGCTCGAGTCCTGGCCATTTGAGTTGCCTCCCGTCCCCATAATCAGCCTCTTCCTGGCCCACTCCATCCAGGACATCAGCGAGTTGTTCCTCTTCCTTACCAAGTCGGATCTGTCCGGCTGGTACTTGAGCGGGGCGTTGCGGAAGCACTGCAGCGGTTTGGACAACAGCTTCAGCTTTTCCCTAGACAGGTTTTCGTTTTCCTCCGGAATCATGTACCTGTAGACTTCAGACTTGCCCAACGCATTGAACCCTGCACCCCTGGACTGCCCGGTAAAGTTGTCAAAATCGAAAGCGTATGCGTCCTCGTGGTACGTGCCGACGTCGATCCAGGAGGGTGTCACCCCCTCTGAGGCATACCTGACAAAGTCCGTGAAGACGCCGCGAATTTGTTCGAATTCTTCTCCGTCACTGATGTCCTCATCAAAGGCACTCGAGTCGGCGTATATCACGATGTTTCCCTCGCCAACCTTGGTCATGCCCAGAATGGGAACGCTGTATGACGCTCGGTTCATCCTCTCCCTCCTGTTCTTAGCCCTTCCCTTGGGAACCACGGTCCCCTCAAACAAGACGCTCTTGGGCGGCATTTTGGCAATCGACGTGCCGTCCTGGACAAGGAGGCCCTTGGTGTCGCTAAGCTCGAGCGTCGCGTCGAACGAGAAATTGGAGAAAGCCACCTCGAAGTTGGAAAGGAGCCTGTTCAGGGCAGGGACGTTGGCCCCCATGATGGCCGGGTACATCGTCATCCGATAGTTCGGGTTGAACAGGGTGTACTTGTCCTCAATGTACTTGTCGTACCATTCCCCGAGGACCAGCAGGCCGAGGCCACCATTGACCACGTCGTCATACAGCTTGTCGATCTCCTCCACGTCAAACTCCATTTCCGGGTCAACGATCACCAGCATGCCGTATTCTGACGCATCAAAGCAAGTCATGGAGGAGCTCAGGACCTCCACATAATACCCATTCCCCACCAGCTCGTCATACAAATTGTGGTAGTTAGTGTGCGGGTGGTCCCCCTGGAAGTCGTAGGTGTGCGTCTCTTTGGAGACGTCCTTGGGAACGTATGCGTCGGGGTACTGAAGGTTGTGGAAGTCGTCCCAAAGGACGCGCTTGCTTCTGGGCGGGGTGGGAATGACCCTGAGCTTGATTGGGATGCTCACCCGCTGCTCTCGCTTGGTGCCCCTCTTCTCCCCGGGGAAGGGTGGGGAGGAGATATTGAAGGTGATGGCCCCCTCTGCAATACCCGTGCTGTGGGACGCAGAGTCCTCCACGTGCATGTAGACCCCCAGGTACCCTTGCCAGGGCCAGATCACATTCGCGTAGTCGAACTGGAACCTGACCTTGTTCCCGAGCCTGTTGGAGGGGTTCCACCTCGGGGCATCCGTGAAGTACCCCGTGGTGCCCAGACCGTTGATGATCGTAAAGTTGACCATCAGCGGCATTCCCTTGGCATAGATGGGCTGGACCGAGTGAGGCCAGTAGTAGCCCACTTCCTTCTCCGATGAGAGGTCTATGGAGGACGGCAGGACGCTGACCCTGGGCTCGTAATTCTTGGCCACCTCGTACGACTTGAGCAAGTTCAGCGCCCCGGGGCCCTGGTGATACATCGAAAAGTAGTCAAGCCTGTCGGCCCCCTCGATGAGAAACTGCTTGATGGACGCGGGGGTGACCTTTCTGTACCTCTCCTCCTCGGGAATGGTCGATGCAATGAGCGCCATGGAACCCACTGCCACGGGGCACGCCGTGCTAGTTCCTTGGATCAAGAAACAGTCCTCCCACTGGTTGAGGGCGAAGACCTTGTCAGCATACGATACGATGTCCGGCTTGACGAGGCCATATCCATAAGGCTTCTGAGACAGGGTCATTCCCCTGGACTGGTAGTCGCTGATGGCAAAGTATTCGTTGTGGGACCCCACCGCGATGATGTAGGGCTCGTCAGAGGGAGAGTTGATCGAACCCTTCAAGGGCCCGAAGTTTCCCATGGCGCAGAAAATGGAGACTCCGTTCGCGACAAGCTGGCGAAACTTCTCGATGAAGGGAAAGTCCTTAAAATCAGGGCCGCCGATCGAGACATTGATCATGTGAACCTTCATGATGAACGCGAAGTTGATGGCGTCCAGGTACCAGGACGAATAGGATACCGCGTCATCAGTGAAGACCTTGAAGGTGTAGAGGTCAACCTCAGGAGCCTGGGAGGGGCATCCAGGGTTGGTGGACGCGATAGACCCAGCGGAAGACGTCCCGTGGTTGTGGCCGTCCACTCCTTTCGTCGGCTGGAAGGTCCAGTTGCTCCTGTACTTCACATTCTTCAGGTACTTGGGATTCTCCTTCAGGCCGGTGTCGAAGACCCCAACCCTGATCCCTTGGCCCTTGAACCCCTCTCTCCAGATGATTTCAGGCTGGTAAAGAGCGTTGGGTTGCTTCTTCTTCCACTCCCGCCCTGGGTTGTGGTATTGCCTCTTGTAGTCGATCTTTTCCCCCAGGTGCGTCGCAATCGCCTTCCTGTATCCCGCTGAGCCCTCGTCGTTGACTGTGGGACCCAACCTATGCAGGCTACGGACGTCCTTGTCCTCGAAGACCCCCTTAACGCCGGAGAGGCCCTCGATCTTGCGAATGAGGGACTCACTATCGGTTCCCGCCAGCAGCCTGACGACACCAAAGTCGGTCGTGTACTTTGATGCCTCGTTCTTGCGGTCCTCCCACTTCCACGACGGCCGGGAGGGGAGGTGCTTCTCCAGGGCCAGCCTGTGCTCGTCCCCAAACTTATACGTATCGAAGGTGACGATGAATCTGTCATACGTTGCGTTTCCCGGACCAGCGCCCGCTCCGCTCTGCCTTGACGTAAAATCGAAGAGCTCCCCGCGCCGTCGGCCCACAACCACGCTTTCGTATTGCCCGTGCTCCCTCGCGAGCTGGAACAGAAGGCTTTCCTTGGGACAAGTCTCAAGACAGTGCGCCCGTTGGGCGATTCCTTGCAAGCACATCGCGAGCGCCAGCGCCAGCGCGAGCATGTTGTAGCCTCTCATCGCCGCGGCGCGGCCCCCGTGGGTAGCTCGCCCGGAACCCTGCTCTTCAGCCGGGCGCAGTACCCCTCCCTTCCGAAACACACCAAGGTCACCTGGGCGAAAAAAAGCCGTAAAATTGCCTCTCACTCCCCCGGCCGGGCATATGCATATGTTGGAATCGCGAACGGCCGGGGAAACAGAAAGCAGGCGAGGGACGTGCCAGCCTCTGTGCCAGAGCATGATCAGCGGGAGAGCGGCGTGCGTGAGAACGATGAGCGCGTTTCCGAGGCCGCCGGCGCGGGTGCCCCACCAAGTGAAGTACGGCGTGGTCGAGGGCGAGAATAGGGGAAGCGTGAAAGAGGCGCTCTTCGATCCCGCGGTCACGAGAACGGACCCTTACTTCTGGCTCAGGGATGACGACAGAAAGAGCGAGAAGGTGATCGACTATCTCAAGGAGGAGAACGACTACTGCAAGTCGGCGACCGAGCACATCGAGTCCTTCTCCAACGAGATCTATCTCGGTAAGACTCCCGTTTTGGCCCTGGTCTCGAACTCGGCTAATGCACTCCAACTCCTTCAAACTGACGAAACCAAACCGCCACACCACGCCCTCCCCGCTTTAGAGATGAAGAGCCACTTGAAGGAGACCGACCAGGAGGTTCCGTGGAAGGTGGGCAGCCTCGGGTGGAGGTACTTTACCAGAACGATCGAGGGGAAGTCCTACAAGCTCCACTGCAGGACGATGAGCGAGAGCAACGCGGAGGAGGACCTGCAGGGGGACGGCGTCGAGGTTGTCCTGGACGAGAACGAGGTCGCGAAGGGACTTGCGCACTGCGACGTCGGTTGCGTCACCCCCTCCCCATCTGGCCGCCTCGTCGCCTACTCCGTGGACTCCACCGGGTATGAGACCTACAAGGTGTACCTCAGGGATCTGGAGGCCAAGGCCCTCGTCGAGAACGAGGTGATCGAGGAGACCACCGGCGACGTCACGTGGGGCCTCGACGACTCCGTCATCTTTTACAGCAAGCAGGACAAGGTCCACCGCCCGCACCAGCTGTGGTGTAGGGTCAGGGGCGAGGGCGGGGAGGCCAGCGACCAGCTCCTGTTTCAGGAGGACGACGAGAGGTTCTGGCTTGGCTCCTGGAAGAGCAGGAGCGGCAAGATCCTCTTCTGCGGGTGCAGAAGCAAGGAGACGACAGAGGTATGGATGATTGACCTGGCCGCCGCCCACGAGGCTGTCGAGTCCTCCGGAGGTGCTGTGGACCTCAAGGCATTCCTGAAGATTGTGTCCCCGAGGGACCAGGGCACAATTTACAAGGTGGACCACGCCGAGGCTGAGAACCATCTCGTGTTCGTCACCAACGCTTGGGGAAAGCAGGAGTTCACCCTGTGCGCAGCCCCGGTGGACAAGCCCAGCAAAGAGAACTGGTTTGAGATGGAGAGCTTCAAGTACGATCCAGCAAAGTACCTCCTTGGGGCGTACTGCTTCAAGGACTTTGTTGTTGTCTCAGGAAGGGAGGGCGGCCTAACCAGGTTGTGGATCCTTCGCCTATCCTCAGGCTCGGGAAAATTGGACGTGTCATCGTGCCAGAGGGTCGAGTTCGACGAGGAGGCCTACGAGGTCAACTTCTCGGCAAGGAACAAGGTCTTTGACGCAGATGAGTTCAGGGTGATCTACAGCAGTATGGTGACCCCTGACTCCACCATGATGATCAGCAGCTCCGGGGTCGCCACGCCCATCAAGGTCGAGGAGGTTCCCCACTACGACCCCTCGATGTACGCCACGCTGAGGCTCGAGGCCCCCGCGAGGGATGGCACCATGATCCCCCTGTCAGTGGTCTTCAAGAAGGACGACGATTTTGTTGAGGGCGGTGACCTCAAGGCCCAGTTTATGAGCAGGAGGCGCCCAACTTACCTGTACGGGTACGGCAGCTACGGGGCGTGCATGGACCCCAGCTTCGGCATGAGCCGCCTGCCGCTGCTGGACAGGGGGATGGCCTATGTGATCGCCCACATCAGGGGCGGGTCGGAGCTAGGCAGGAAGTGGTACCAGACGGAGGGAAAGTACCTGGCCAAGTGCAACACATTCGATGATTTCATCGACTGCGGCAAGTTCCTCAAGGAGCACGTTGCATCCTCTATCGCGATCGAGGGGCGGTCCGCAGGCGGCCTGCTCATCGGAGCCTCCATGAACAGGGCCCCTCCTGGGCTCTTTGACGTCGCCGTTGCTGGCGTTCCTTTTGTGGACGTCATGACCACCATGTGCGACCCAAGCATCCCCCTCACCGTGATCGAGTGGGAGGAATGGGGAAACCCGAACGAGCCAAAGTACCACGACTACATCTTGGGCTATTCTCCCATTGACAATGTAGGTGCCGAGAGCAGTGCTGAGGCCGGCAGCGAGAAGAGCGGCGTGCAGGACTACCCTGCACTGCTGATCACCGCTGGGCTCCACGACCCGAGAGTGGCGTACTGGGAGCCCGCTAAGTGGATGGCGACGATGCGGCACACCTTGGCGGAGGCTAAGGCCGCGGGTGCGGACATCCGCAAGGAGCCGCTGCTGCTGCTGAAGACAGACTTGACCAGCGGCCACTTTTCGGCTTCGGACAGGTACAAGTGGCTCAAGGAGCGGTCCTTCGACTATGCCTTCGTGCTTGACCAGCTGGGAATGACCCCAAAAGCGAAGATCTAAGTTGTAATGCACTCTCTCTCTCTCTCTTTCTTTCTCTCTCTCTCATGAAGTAGGCGTGCGTTAGGCTCGATTTCAGCAGCCCAAATCACCGCTGGGCAGCACACCAGACTCGTCGGAGGCGAAGGAGGGCTCTCGCTCGACAGTGGTCACGTTCCGGGCCACCGGGGGAACGGGGGGGCCATGGTTTGCAAGGACTGTGAGACGAAGCTGGGCCGGGTGGCCGCGCCAGACACGTGGAAGGCCGGGGCCCGGAACACCATGGAAAGTGGGGGACGGAGGCTGGGGGAGAACAAGTTGCTTTCGGTCAAGAAGGCGGGACTTCAGAAGACCTCGCGGAAGTGCAAGGAGTGTGGGCAGCCATGCCACCAGGAGCAGGCTACCCTGTGCCACGTGTGCGCGTACAGCAAGGGCGTGTGCGCCATCTGCGGCATCCAGATCTTGGACACGAGCTCGTACAAGATGACCGGGGGGTCGATGGTGTATCACAAAGTGCGCGGCCAGGAGGACGCGTCGACCGCGGGCCCGGACCAGGAGGAGGGGCAGCAGCGGGAGGTCGCCGGAGAGAAGCGCAAGGAGAAGGGTCGGGGCGGGCCCACCCAGGGCGTGCCCAAGAAGAGGCGGAAGTCGGACAGCTGGGTGATTGACAGGGCGACGCAGTACTATTACCACAAGCAAACCAGGTACTACTACGACCCGGACACCGGGCTGTACTTTCACCGGAGAACGGGCAGGTGGGAGACGAAAGAGGCGGCGGCGACGACGGCGACGGCTGGGGGCGTTGTAAAGTAGGGTGGCCTTTGTGTCTATACACACGTTAGAGAAAAAAAACAGGAAGACGGTGAAAATGTTTTGGCGGCCCAAGGAGGCGAGGACGCAGCGGGGTTGCGGCGACAGGCGGTCTCAGATGACTCTCCACAGGAGGGTGTCGAGGTTCTTGGAGCTCAGCCTGCGGAAGGGCTCCTGCTTGCCCTTTCCAGCAGCGGCGGCTGCGGCCTTTGGCTGCAGCACCTGGATGTCGCCACAGTACTTCGTGATCCAAGGGTGCCTGATGAGCTCAAGAGCCGTGGGCCTTTCATCCCAGTTGTACGTCAGGGCCTTGAGGATGAAGCTCTTGGCGAGCGGGGACACCACCCCGTGCGGGAATGGCACGTTGCCCTCAAGAATCCTGCCCTCGGTCCTGTCGTCGCAATCCAGCTGGCTGCCGAAAGGAGGGTTTCCGACCAAGAGCTCGTACAGCAGCACGCCGACCGCCCACACGTCCACGCCCTGGTCGTACCTCGGCTTCCTCTGCGCTGCGTTGGCCAGGCCGGCGAGGTCACTGTTCGAAGGACTCTTCCTCTCCGCCAGCAGCGCGGTCCTCAGCTTCTCCACCTTGTGCAGCTCCCTCAAGTCGGCGTCCGTGGGACACCTCAGCAGCTCCGGGGCCATGTAGTCCACGGTGCCCACCCTGATCGTCGGGGTGGAGACGTTCGTGTCGATGGCGAGGCCAAAATCGCACAGCTGGATCTTGAAGCCCTTTCTGGCCCTCTTCATGAGGTGCTGGTCGTACCTCCTCTGCGCCTGCCTCCTGGACCCGCCCCCCGCGAGGGTGCAAAGCACGGCGGCACACCCCCTCGCTTTGGGGCTGGAGGACTGGCGGCGGGGTGCATCGCTCGAGTCGGCGTGACCCTGCTGGGGCCAGTGCCCTCGGATCAGCTTGGCCTCGACGGTGTCCGCCTCTTCGGCTTGCCTCTCATCTCCCTCCGTCCAGCTGGCCAGCAGGATGTTCTCTGGCTTGATGTCCCGGTGCACTACGCCCCTGGAGTGCAGGTGCACGAGCAGGCACAGGAGCGGCTTGACGACCTCGGACGCGCACCTTCTCTCGTTGGCGTACAGGCAGTTGAGGGTTCTGCCGCCGTTGCCAGCCGCACCGTTCTTGAAGTTGAACTGCTCGCTCAGGGTGAGGGCCTGGATCATCCCTCTGCGGAGCTCCCTGAACAGGTCTCCACGGGTCTCCTCCTTCTGCACCAGGTAGTAGCACGACCTGTCCTCTAGGGCGGCGAAGAGCGGGACGACGTGCACGCACCTGGCGTGGTCCCTGTGGATGAGAATCTCGCGCCTCACGTTCCTGTGGTGCACGTCCTTCATCCTCTTCTTCTCGTACACCTTGAGCACGACGACGGAGATCTCGGGCGAGTCGCCGTCGTCGTCGCGGGCCGCCTCGCTGAACGAGGACCCCTCGCTGATCTTGCCCATCACTCTGTCCCGCTTCCAGGACGTGACCTTCCTCGGAGGCTTCAGCACGAGTGCCCTGAAGACCTGGGACACCTTGCTCGAAGCCACCAGCTGGATGGGTTTGAAGGCGTCGCTCGTCCAGTCGTGCTCCACCAGGGCCTGCATCACGTTCCTGGGGCAAAGGTCGGTCGCGAACGGGAGGTCCACCCTGGGCGCGGACTCCCCAAGGACCGCCATCTGTGAGCCCTCGTCGCGGCGGTGGTCGTGCGCCATGACGCGCGCGAAAAGTGGTCGCCGTCGTCGTCGGCCATGCTCCTATTCCCACCGGTCGCCATCTGACTCGAGGCGAGGGACACGAGAGAGGATTCATCTTCCCCTCCCGACCAGTCACTCCGCCACGCGTCCGTCGCTTCGGGTTCCCCCTGACCCTCCATCGCCATCGCCACTGCCAGCGTGGCAGATCCTTGGGCGGTCCTGGAGGTCGACCCGGCGGTCCAAAGATGGTCCAAGAATCCAAAGATTGAATTAGGATGAGGATTAGGATGAAGAATTTTGGCGAGACTTGAACTCGCGCGAAAATTGCTGGAAAAGAAGGCTGCTCGAACCCTGCAAGTAGTGTAAGGCAAGGTTCAAGCTTGAGAGCCACCGTAAAGTAAACTTCACGATGTGCGGCTACTCGCCCCGAAAAATTAGTATGATAACAGAGGTCTCATGGACCTCGAAATAGCTATCAAACTATTTAGAACAGATACTACACTTGATCATAGCCAAAAGGCCGAGATAAGGATGCCTCTCTCAGAAATCATATTCTCGCATTCATGGACAGGTTCCCCGAAAACGCATCCGCACCGCGACGTGCGGGTTCAATCGGCCCCCCCGGGAGGGTGGGGGTATTCAAAAGCGCCGAACAGACAGGAGAGACGCAGAGAGCGAGAGCCGATCCGAACGGTCGGAGAGCGAGGTCGCGGGGTGGGGGTGTAGCGCGCGCGCGATTCTGGTGGCTTGACGATGGATTCGACCGGAGCGGGAGCCCCTCGGGGCGAGGAGGAGCGGAGAGAGGCGGACGCGCAGCAGCCCAAGACGGACTCCCCGACGCCGCAGGAGGAGAGGAGCGACTCGGGGCGCGCCGCGGCCGCGGAGGCTGGACCGAGGTAAGCGAGAGGCGAAGAGCGGCATCCTTTCACGACCGACGACCACTGACTTCCGACAACTCTTCTTCTGGCCTGGAAGCGGGGACGAGGAGGACGGGAAGCGGCCGTCCACGTCGGCGGACGAGGAGAAGAGTGCGGAGGCGGCCGCAGCGGCGGGGGAGAGCATCGACAACAAGGACTCAAACGACGGCGTGGCGGTGAAGACGGAGGCGACGGTCGCGCCCCCGAGGAAGACGAGTGTCATCTTCGCGGACCGCAAGGTGAGTCCGCCGGCCGGGGGCGAGTCGAGTCGTATCGGAAACAGAGCCGCACAGACCGCGCGCTGACGCCCCCGAACCTTTTTCCCGAACGGCAACGAAGATCACGACGAACGAGAACGTGGACGAGATCGGCCTGTACTCCATGTGCCGGAGCTGGTTCAGGAACGAGACGGAGGTCTTGGAGGCCTCGGAGACTGCAGAGGACTCGGTGAGTTTTGCGGCAACCCAAACCCCCCCTCCAACGCGCCGCCTCTGCCTTGGATCGATTCCATCCAAACCAACCCCAACCCCCTGCGATTCGCTAACTTACGTCACCCGCTCCTTCAATCTATCTGTTTCCAGCCCGGGCTCAAGCTCCCGCCGCCAACCCCAAAGGCCAAGGTTGAGGAGAAGGAGCACAAAGAGCCTGTGCAGCACACCGCCGAGGAGGAGACTGCTTTAGCCTCGAAAGAGGGTGAGGACGCGATGGACGTGGACGTCGCCCCCTGCGACAAGGAGAAGAGGCTCGTTCTCATTCCAGCCGCTGCGGATAGCTTGAAGAAGGCCGAGGCAGAGGAACTGTCCAAGGACGTTTTGTTCAAGGGTCACATGAAGCGCTGGAAGGCCATCAAGAAGGACAGGTCGCGGCAGCACCGGCTGAATAGCGAGAGGTTCGAGGACCGACTTAAGCTGCTGCTCGATAACAAGTAAAACCATAACTACTCGTTTCCTGTCTTTCGTGCAGTTTGGCTTTTTTGGAAAACCTTCGCAAGTCGACCTCCTGGCAACCAAAAAGGTCGCTCATGAGGTAGTCCGCGGGGGGATCGCGGAGAGCGGAATAGGAGCACGATGCCGGTGGACAGGATCCAGAAGAAGCTCGAGGACTGCGTGGAACGGTAAGGCTTTGATCGCTCCGGATGGGGAGAGGGACGTGCACTGACAACCAGCGCTCTCTCCGTTGTTTCGAACGAACGTCAGCGAGGACTTCTACCAGGCCCAGCAGCTTTGCCTGTCCCTGTACAGCAGGTACAAAAGGAAGGACGCTTGCAAAGCGTACGACGCTCTGGTGGTAAGCGATCGCCTCCGCGATACCCGCCCCCCCCTCCCCCTCCTCGCCTCCCCTCCTCGATCACGGACGCGCGCTCGCGACCTTTTTTTTTAACTCAACTCTCTCTCTCTCTCTCTCTCTCTCTCTCGAACCAGTCCGGGATCGGCCTCCTCTTCCCGCGCGGGGACGTGTCGGCGGGGACAGAGCTCGCCCTGACCCTGGCCAAGGGGTATGTGGACGCCGGCGTGGAGTTCGACGCCGGAAGTCTGAGCCGCGTCCACGCGATCCTGGACGCCTACCCGGAGGGCGCTGGTATGCCCGGCGTCGCGAGCTGTGAGAAGTTCGTGGACCTGTGCTCCAGGTGGTGCCAGTCTCACGGGCGCGTCACGGAGGCCAAGGTCCTGCACGAGAAGCTGGGGAGGTACACCCTGCGCTGCGTAGGGGAGGAGTGCGCCGGAAGGGCACTGCTCCACTCCATGAGGGGCAACAACCTTAGCGACATTGTGGCGGTCATGACGACCACCGCTAGCAGGGCGACGCCCGAGGAGGAGGATCTGATCGTCGTTAAGACCGTGCTGCGCTTCGTCAACTTCAGGAGCCGGTCGAAAGCCGACCTCGGGGCTTACTCCAAGGTTGGAGTTGCGCTCGTTGACATGTATCATAAGCAGACGGGGAGGACACCCCCGGACACGCCTGCGATGAACTTCCTTCGGCTGGCGCTGGAGGCCCTCGGCGCGCAGAGCGCGGGGCTCCTCGCGGGCCTCAGGGAAAAGTACGGGCTCATGCTGGGACAAGACCCTAGCATCGCGGGAGAGGTGGATGAGATTTTGAGCAAGCTCAGGCCCAGGGCGGCCAAGCCGCCAGACCTTTCCCAGATGTTCAAGACTCTGTTCGCGTGACGGCATGGGGCCGAGAGCAGCCAGCCGAGAGCGGGTAGGCGGGGGCGGTCATCTCCACTTCCTCTTTACGCATGTGTGGTGTTTTACATAGTCAACAATGAAGAACTGCAGCAGCGTTACTTTCCCTTGCCCTTCCCTTTGGACTTCTTTCCCTCCGCCTCCTTCTGCTGCTGGAACATCTTCCACGTGGCCTGGATGGTCGCAGCGGCCTTCTCCTCCCTCTTCTTCTGCTCCTCAGCCTCCTCCTTGGCCTTCTTCTGCTCCTCCTCCCTTGCGTTGGCGTCCTCTATCTCCTTCCTGAGCTGGTTGTAGTGCCCCTCGTACACCCTGAGCTGCTCCACCACCTCGCTGTACACCTCGTTCTCGTCCTGGTAGATCTTCTCCAGCTTGTTCATGTCGATGTCGTACTCCTTGATCCACGTCTCCACCTCCTGCTCGCTCTTGTTCTTCTTCTTGATCAGCTTGGCCTCATCTTCCCTGTGGACAACCTCCAGCTTCTTCAGCTCCTTCTCCAGCTTAGTGATCTCCTCGAGCAGAATATCAAAGTCGAAGTCGTATTGCTTTGCGTTCCTGTTCTTGGTGTCCTCCGTCCGGACCACGAGGTCTTTCATGAACTTCTCCGTGCCGGCCTTGACGACCTCCAGCTCGTTCTTTGTCCTGACCTCTGCCTCCCCGAGCTGAGTCAGGGCCTTCTGCCTCTCCCTCCTCTCGATCCTGAGCTGCTGCTCGAGCGAGAGCTTCTCCTTGCTGGCCTTCTCCTCGCGCTTGCAAACCTCCTCAAAGTGGGACCTCCGCGAGTTCTCCTCCTCCACCGTCACGGACAGCCTCCGGTGGGTTCCTTGCCTCAGGCGCTTGGTGGCGTCCACGAGGCTCAGAATGTTGCCGGACCTGTCGAACCCGAAGGACTGCACGTGGTGCAGAACCGAGGGGTCCTTGCTCAGGTGCCGGAAGATGTTGCCCGTCGGAACCTGGTCCGTCTTGTCCTTGTCGAACTCCGGTTCGTTGTCCAAATTCTTGCAGCTCTCCAGGTAGCCCACGAACTTCGACCCCAGAATCTCCCCCAGGTCCTCCGTGTGCTCCACCAGCCCGGAGTTGATGTAAGACAGGGAGCTGAGCTCCTGGACCGTCTCGTCCAAGACGGCCAGGATCCGCTTCGCTTCTGCGTTTTTGACGGTCATCTTGGCCTACCCAAGGTCCTCAGCAACTCCGTACAACGTTACCACCACCCCGCCACGAAAGCCCAAGAACAGCTCCTCGCCGCCCTTCCTGCCACAACGGAGGTTCCTGCGCTCCGGTGTGCTTAAGGCGCGTGCGCGCACTCGCCCCCACGGACTTCGTCACGCCTCCACCCAGAGCGCTCGCGCTCGCTCTCTCTTTTGCTCTCCTTGTCGGTTGAACCCCCCCGTGTGCACGGTCAAAATTCTGGAAAATTCGGCCGAAATTTCGCGAAACGAAGCCTCGGCTCGCGTGGATGATGTTGCGCAGAGATCCCTTTTGGCTGGGACGCTTTTGGCTGGGAGGCGAGCGGCGCGACGCGAGCAGCTTTCTGCCGTCTCGGCGGCCATGTCGGTCCTCCAGTCGTACCTGAGGCTCGTGGGCAGGCATGCGAGCCAAGGCGGGTTGAGGCGGGACGCGGCGCAGGTCGCGGTGGCCGAGAGGCTGGACGGCCTCCTCGGGGACCTCGGGCAGCACCGGGTCTCGTTGGGGGAGTACGAGGTGGCGAGGAGGGAGTACCTGGAGGAGCTCGGCAGGCAGACCGACAGGATCGTTGCGATGAAGCTGGAGCAGAGGAGGACGGGATCAGCGTTCCCTGGGTTCCAGACCATGCCGTGGGAGAAGGACGACCGGGAGAAGAAGGAGGTCTCTGAGCGCAGGCTCCGGAGCGAGGCCGCTGTGGAGGCCCAGAACATTGTCGGAGCCCCGCCCGACAAGCCCAAGGCCCCGAGGAGCGTGTACCTCCACGGCCACGTGGGCGTCGGGAAGACTTTCTTGATGGACCTGTTCTACGAAAAATCAAAGGAGGTCCTGGGGTGCAGCGCAGCTGGGGGCAGCAGCGTGGGCGCCCGCAGGATGCACTTCAACTCCGCGATGATGGAGCTGCACCAGCACATGCACAGAATAGAGCGGGCGTACTGCGACGGGGACAAGAAGAGGCTCAAGGACCCGGGAAAGCTGGCGGTGCTGGCCGCCAGGAGGAGGCGTGTTTCACTCCACGGGGGGCACAAGTTTGGGGCGTCCCAGGACTCGGCATTCACCGTCTCAACGACCCTTGAGCAGGCCTCGAGGGATCTCTTCAAGCTCAACTCCGCGAGGAGCGGTCACCTCGGGCTGGTTTGCTTCGACGAGCTCCAGGTCCCGGACGGTTTCACGGCAATCTCCATAATGAGCATGTTCAGAGTCCTGTTCCAGGAGGAGGCGGTGGTGATAAGCACGTCGAACTGCGCCCCGCGCGAGCTCAACGACAATGCGTGGTTCAACGACCACTATAATAACTTCACGGAGATCCTACTGGATAGGTGCGAGGTCTTGGAGCTGAACAACGGCGTGGACTACAGGACGATCGGCCTCGAGGGACTTGGCGAACGGGAGGACCAAGAGTTCCGGAGATTCTACTACCCCCTCACGGAGAAGAGCGCGGCGCAGATGGAAGAGTACGTTCGAGAGGCCGGGACCGAGTGCGGTGCCGCGGCAGATGATGGCGCTAACGACCCCAGGGAGATCAACGTCCTCTTTGGCCGGACACTCTCCATCCCGACCGGAGGCCACCGCGACGTCGCGCGTTTTGACTTCATGGACTTGTTCTCCAAGGCTGTCGGGCCCAGCGACTGCCTTGCGGTCGCCAGGAGCTTCAAGGTCGTGTGCATCGAGAACGTCCCGGTGCTAAGCCGGCAGAAGAGGGACCAGGCCAGGAGGTTCATCACCATGGTGGACGAGCTCTACAACGAGGGCTGCCTGCTGGTCTGCACCGCTGAGGCTCCGCCCGGGAAGCTCTTCAAGAGCGACGAGCTCGGGGAGAGCTTGCTGGACCTCGAGTCGCTGCAATTCGAGGCCGAGGCCCTGACGGACGCCAAATCCAGAGTGGACTCCAGCGAGGTGGGCGGGGTATCTCCCGACGCGGCGAGCCAGAGGATGGGTACGGGGGGGGACGCCAAGTTCTTCGCAAACAAGATGACCGGCGAAGAGGAACGCTTCGCATTCAAGAGGGCCGTGTCCCGCATCCTTGAGATGCAGGGGGACGTGTACTACAGGCGACACCGCAAGCTGAAAATCGACGCGTCGACAGAGGATGTGGCCAAGAGGGAGGAGAAGATGTACTTTGGGGTGAGCTAGGGTGGCCCTTGGGAGTCCTGGTCCACGGCCCTTGTGCCGGCCAGGTGTAACACAATACGTAGAACAACGCGTACATAAATAACTAGTATATACTGGAAACATGCCGAGCCCTCTGGAGGCCTTGGCCATGGGTCTGATTTTTGATCATCACATGATGACGCAGCCCCTGGCCTGCTTCTTCTTCTTCTCCCTCTTGCTTTCCGGCTCGAAGCTTGCTTTCAAGCCACTCTCGCTGGGGGGACAGTCGTCGTCGTCGCTCGTTCCCACGAGCGAATGGATGGAGTCCAGCGAGGAGATGGACGGAATGCTGTCCTGGCTCCCGCGCCTCAGGGGCACCGCCCTGTCTCCGATGAACAACTCAAGCTTCCTGAGGAGGTCCTTCCTGTTCTCGATGTCGAGGGAAATTAGGCTGTCCTCCATGCGCTGCCGCTCCTCCGAAGAGCAAGGAGAGCCGGTATCGACGCTGAGGTTGCCGTACCTCTGCCTGAGCTCATTCTTGAACTTCTCGTGCTTGATGCCAGGATCCCTCGAGTCTTTGAACTTCTGCAAGGCCTCCGAGATGCTCAAACCCACCTTCTGGATAAGGTAGCAGCAGATCATGAACCCCGTCCGGTTGAAGCCGTACGAGCAGTGTACCGCGGCGTACTTGGTCGGGTTGCGCGCCTGGAAGGACTCCAGGACGCTCACGAAGTTCTGGATGTGCTCGTCTCCAGGGACCTCCTTGGCAACGCACCAGATGTGCTCGTACGAGACGTTCGACGGAATGTCGTCGCGGTACAGGCAGTCGTGATTGCAAAGGTCCACAATAAGCCCGACCTCCCTTCCCTCTTCGCGCTGGGCCTTGAGGAAGGTGCTGACCGTGTGGACGTGCTTGGGCATCTCGTCCAGGGTGTGGCCCCAGTCGTTCAGTATATCGACCGTGAGCGGGGTCTTCATCGGCACGATCATCTCCGCGACCATCGGGTGCCCGAAGGAGTTGTAGTCACCCCACTTCTTCAACTTGGAGAGCACCGTGGGGAAGGACTTCCCCCCGAGAGAGACCTTACCGGACGGCTTCTTTTCGACCTCCTTCGTCTCCTCCGCCGCCGCGGGGCCCCGCTCGTCATCCTTGTTCTTTTTCGCCAGCAGCCGCATCCTCCTTGACAGGGGGAAAGGGGCCGGGCGCGCTCTACTTCACCCCCGGGCTAGAACGCCACCATCGCTGCGCACCTCTCGGGCCCCCAAACCTTCGCCGTCGAGCGCCAACTGGCAAGATTCCCTCCCGAAACGGAATCTCCTACCACACAATCCTTCCTCTTACAGCGAGAGCAATCGTGACAGAGCGAAAGAGGTGTGCGCTGCGAAGGGCGCAAAGATAGGCGGCGGAGCTTCCCGCCCTGCCTCATCTCATCTCATCTCATCTCATGTATATATTTATATTCATTACTTGTCTAAATGTCCTGCCCGAGGAAGACCTGGTTCATGTCGCTCACTGGAGAGCTCCCACTGATCCCGCTGAGCGGG
>Ga0160423_10000964_pt1 | contig 24013 bp, 24 predicted proteins | sample CRUFie14St8metaG_FD_108191 | JGI IMG/M metagenome (GOLD analysis project Ga0160423, IMG submission 108191) | Marine microbial communities from the Costa Rica Dome - CRUD Field 142mm St8 metaG | ecosystem: Environmental > Aquatic > Marine > Oceanic > Photic zone | place: Costa Rica: the Eastern...
ACAAGTTGGTGCGCCAGAAGGTGTAAATACAAACTTTGTTGAGTATGACATGCTTAATAACAGAGTTGCGTTCAACAATTTTTATTCTATAACAACAGGTCCAAATAGTGTTCCTTTTGGTTGTGGAGTTAATTGCACAACAGCCTCAGTAGTTATACCTTTACTCTGTGCAGCATGTACAAGCACTAAAGACTTTTTTACTGGAAATAAGTGGACTTGTATGCGTAGATGTTCCAGAGGTGCATTTCAAGCCAACTCTGGAACCACTAATGGTTGTTTTACATTTAAAGGTAGTAGCAGTAGACATAATACTGGTCGGCAGTTCACAAGCAAAGCTTGTACTTGTCTATATAAATTCTGCACCTGTGGGATTGCTTTATGTCCAGGGTTTAAATGCTATCAGCCTCATAATACTTTTACAGCCCTTGGTTGCCCTAGTGTTATGCCTTTTTATGTCACAGGTGCTTTAGGCATGACTTTTAAAAATGATTGTTGTTATCACCTGTCTAAGTAAAAGGGAGTGCTTCTTTACTTATAACAGTATTTAAAGTATACTAATCACCAGTTCTTTTGAACTGTAAAGATAATAATAAAAAGAAGAAGACTATGAAAACTGTTTTTATGATTGATGGTGGTGCAGGTAGAGCAATAGCTGCTATTCCTGCTCTTATCAAACACAGCAAAAAGAATCAAAACTTTCAGATTCTTGTTAATGGGTGGGACTCTATCTACTGGGGTATTCCTGAACTACACGACAAAGTATTTAATCCAGATCAAAAGGGTGCGTTTGAACAGTTTTTTTTAGATGCTGACAAAGTTATAACACCAGAGCCTTATAAAGTTCCTGGTTATTACAAACAAGAAAAGTCTCTAGCTGAAGCTTTTGATTATCTGATAAATGAAACAGATGATCATTCTGATTTAGGTTTACCTATTCTTAAAACAAACAGGGATGAAGAATTACAGGCTGCTACTTTCATACAACAGACCAAACAGCAGCAACAGAAACAAAGAACTATTGTTATTCAACCCTTTGGTAGATCAATGGAAAAGCCACAGGAGAATGCTTTACTAGATCAGTCTTCTCGTTCTATTAATCCAGATACATATCTTAAACTTGTTAAAAAATTAGCTACAAAATATAATCTTATTTTGTTTGCTGAGAAAAACTTTTGGATGGAAGAAGACACATACACTGTAAAGCCAGAGGCTGACTTACGTATGTGGGCTGCTTTTATAGACGCAGCAGATTACTTTATTGGTTGTGACTCTGTAGGTCAGCACATGGCTAGAGCACTAAATAAACCTGGCACTGTAATTATTGGATCTACGTTTGCAGTGAATACAAGTTATCCTAATTATTTTAATATTATAGAAAGGGATGTTCCAAAAAAATACTCACCTATACGAATATCAGGTCTTGAATCTCACTTGGCAGATCGTTTAAATGAAGCCACTGTTGAATTTACAGACGAAGAAATAAATACTATGTATGCTAATATCGTAAAAGATATTGAAAAGAAGGTGAAGTAAATGAATATCCTAGCAATTAATCCAGGTCATAATGGTTCTGCTGCTTTACTTGTAAATGGTGAACTAAAATTTTATGTAGAAGAAGAACGTCTTTCTCGTAGTAAGTATGATGGCAACCCTTACATGGGTATTCTTGAAGCCTTAAAGTATGAGGTAGACATGATTGTTCTTGGAGGAACTCATCCAGAGTTTCCTCAGTTACCTTGGACAGGTGAAGATCCTTACTCTGCTTTAGTTCGTAAGCATAACCCTAACGTTAAAATTGTAAATATTGGACATGCTCATCACATAGGACATGCAGCAGGAGCTTTCTATAACTCTGGTTTTGAAGAAGCTGTGGCAGTAATTGTTGATGGATCTGGAACAAGACAGGGTCTTAAGATAAGTGAAGAGGTTACTAACTTTGGTTTTGAAACTGAGTCTGTTTTTAATTGTGACTACGAAAGTGGTATAAAAGCTATATACCAATCTTTTGGTGGTAACGCAGATACTAAAAGAATTGTCGAAGATGATCTAGTGATGGACTCTGCAGTAACAATTGTAAAAGCATATGAGGCTGTTTCTGAATATCTTGGTTTTGGTTATATTGAAGCAGGTAAAACTATGGGTCTTGCCCCCTATGGTAAAAAATCAGATAAGATTCCATCCTTGTTTGTAAATGGAAGAGGAAACAAAAACGTTTTACTTCCTAACTATCCTGCAGGTGCTCATATTGATCATAGTCGTTGGGAACACCTTACTCTAAAAGAAGACCCAAAGCTTTGGCATAAAGATTCAAGTAAAGTAACAGATGCAGCAAAAGATTTAGCATGGGCTGTGCAAGAGGAAACACAGGAGCTTGTGGGGGATCTAATTGAAAAAGCAACAAACATGACAGGAAAGAAGAACGTTGTCATATCAGGTGGTTATGGTCTTAACTGTATAGCCAACTACTACTACAAAAAACGTTTCCCTGATATTAATATTTTTGTAGATCCTATTTCACATGATGGTGGTACAGCTATTGGATTAGCTTATCTCGTTCACTACACAGAAGAAAAGGACAAAACAAAACGTCCACTAAAAAACCTGTATCTTGGCCCTGAACGAAAAGAGACATACGACTTTGAGGGTATTGTCACAACAGATGTAAAACCTGCAGACGTAGCTAAAATAATTTCTGAAAAAAATATAGTAGCTTTGTTCCAGGGACGTTCTGAGGCAGGTCCACGAGCACTAGGTAATCGTTCTATCTTGTATGATCCCACAGATCCAAAAGGTAAAGAGGTGGTCAATCAAGTTAAAGGGCGTGAGTGGTTCAGACCTTTTGCAGGTTCAATGCTGCAAGAATACTTTGAGGAGTGGTTTGATACTTATGGTATGGAAGAGTCACCATACATGATGTATGCAATGGACTTCAAACTAGAAAAGCATGGTGAAGTTCCTGCTATCACACACGTAGATGGTACTTGTCGTGTTCAGACAGTAACTAAAAAACAGAATAAAATTTACTATAGTTTAATTGATGAGTTCCGAAAGATTACTGGTGTTCCTATTTTGTTTAACACTAGCTTCAACCTAGCAGGTGAGCCACTAGTAGAAACACTAGAAGATGCCATGAACACTATTAGAAACTCAGACATTGCTTATCTATATCTACCAGAATTAGGTAAGTTAGTGCACTATCCTTACAATGATTTAGTGGTGGAGGAGATAGAAGATAAGGCTGCTTAAGGTAGCCTTTCTGCAAACTGAAGGAGATTATCAAAAACTTTAGTCTTCTTTCGTAGTTTCTCTTTTGAGAACTTCTGTAACTCTCCTTCAGTTTCTAACCCATAACCAGTACGAACTAAGACTGGAGTAGCGCCAATTCTTTCTGCAGCTTTTAGGTCAGACATCTTGTCTCCTACGTAGAAACCTTTATCTTTAAATCTAGTTTTACCTTTAAACAATTCCCTCTCTGTTCTATGAAACATACCAATATTAGGTTTTGCATAGTAGTCTTCTTTTAAAGAAGTCTCAGAGTAGAACAAACCATCAATGCTGTATATACCTGCATTACCAAAAATCTCAAACATACGTTGGTGTACTGCTTCTACTTGCTCATGTGTTTGTAATCCCTTCTTAATACCACCTTGGTTTGTAAGGACTACTACTTTGTAACCCTTTATACGAAGCTTACGAATAGCTGCTAAAGACTCAGGATACACTTCAAAATCATCAGGGTCTGTAATATAGTTCTCTCTGTTAATATTAATTACACCATCACGATCTAAGCCTACGATAGATTTAGGAAAGACTTTAGGCCAGTCAGAGGGTAATTCTTGTTGAGGTTGTTGACTTGGTTCTTGCTCAATAATATGTTTAAATCTGGACATATTGGATCACTGCCTCATGAAAAAAGTTTTTGTTAATGGTTCATTTGACGTACTGCACTCTGGACACTTAGACCTCCTTGATTTTGCTAGTTTACTAGGAGGTCGATTACTTGTAGCTATTGACACAGATAGGCGTATTGAGTATAACAAGGGAAAAGGAAGACCCTTTAACAATTTGTCAACACGTAAATATATAATGTCTATGTTGAAGCCTGTCAACAGTGTCCAGGTCTTTGATACAGATGAAGAATTACTTAGTATAATACGACAGTATGAGCCAGATGTTATGGTAAAAGGATCAGACTGGAAGGGCAAAAAAATAATTGGGGAGGAGTACTGTAAAGAAGTAGTATTCTACGAGAGAACCAATGGGCAGTCTACAACAAAAACCATCGAAGATTTTATTGCTAGGAGACAGTTGTTATGATGAATACCATACAGGAACTGTCACACGAATAAGTCCTGAAGCTCCTGTCCCTGTCTTTGACCTTGGGTCAACTGTAATTAAAAGGGGGATGGCTTACAATGTCTACAATAATCTTGTGAATCTTGGAGCCAAGGTAGACATTATAACAGAGTTTAGAGAACGTAAGCATAGGTACATAGAGGCTAAGACTGGTCAACAATTACTTAGAATAGATGAAAAGATTAAAACTGAACACGTTGATACAGCAGATCAAAGACTAGATGGATATGACGCTATTGTTATTTCAGATTACAGTAAAGGTTTTGTTGCAGAGGACGATGTAAAAAAAATGAGGCCAAAGTTCGATGGCCCTATATTTGTAGATACAAAGAAAAAAGATTTAACTCAGTTTGATGGCTGCTTTGTAAAAATAAATCAGTACGAATACGAACAAGCTGAAAGACTTACAAAAGAATTAATAGTAACTTATGGTTCAAAGAAAGTTGAATATAAGAATAGGACTTACCTACCTCCAAATGTAGAAACCCATGATGTGTGTGGTGCAGGGGATACTTTCCTGGCAGGTCTTGTATATAAGTATTTGGATACTTATAGTATAGATCAGGCTATAAAGTTTGCAATGCAAGCAGCAGCCATAACTGTGCAACACAGGGGCGTATATGCCCCTACAATCAAAGAGGTAGCTCATGAGACTTGAAGGTTTTGTCGCAAAAGGTTGGGGATCTGAGCTAATATGGGTAACTAATGACAAGTATTGTAGTAAGTTTTTATCTTTTAATTCTGGTTCTAAATTCTCTATGCACTTCCACAAGGATAAGGAAGAGAGTTGGTACGTTTTATCAGGCAAGTTTGAGGTTCATTGGATTGACACAGAGGACGCCACTATTAACGTTGAGTCCCTGGGAGAGGGCGATGCCTGGACGAATCCGACTCTTGTACCTCATCAGATCATTTGCTTAGAAGAGGGTACTATCCTAGAGGTTTCTACTCCTGACTCTGTAGAAGACAACTATCGTGTTGGCAAGGGTGACAGCCAAGAATGAAGATCCTAGTCACTGGAAGTAATGGATTCATTGGTCAGAACATGGTCAATGCCTTAAAAGAAAAGCACGAAGTGTCTACTTACGAATGGGGTCAGCAGTACCCACTACTAGAAGGGTTAGACTGGGTAGTGCACTTAGGAGCTATAAGCTCTACAACAGAAAAAGATGTACGAACAATAGTAAGACAGAATATCGAATCTTCTATTTATTTATATGAAGACTGTATAGAAAAGGGAGTTAACTTTCAGTTTGCTAGTAGTGCCTCAGTGTATGGTAAAGACCCCAGTAGTTTTAAAGAAGATGCTGACCTTGACCCACAGACTCACTATGCCAGAAGCAAAGCCTTATTTGAGTACTATATTAAAAATAGAAAAACTCCCATAGTAACTCAAGTATTTAGATATTTTAACGTATATGGTCCTAACGAAGACCACAAAGGAGATCAAGCAAGTCCTCACACTAAGTTTTTAACTCAAGCAAAAGAAACTGGAAAGGTCAAGCTATTCAAGAACTCAGAGTATTTCTACAGAGATTTTATTCACGTAGACAAGATTACAGAGTATCATCAAAGATTTTTCTCTATACAAAAATCAGATGTTTGGAACATGGGAACAGGGTTTGAAAAGAGCTTTTACGAGATTGCCTTGGAAGTGTGTAAGGAAACAGGGGCATCTATCGAATGGATAGATATGCCAGAAAAATTAAAAGAGGGTTATCAAGATTTCACTAGGGCAGATATGACAAAGCTTTGGAGAACTTTAGAATGATATTAGGGTAAAACACTATGACATTATTTACTGAGATAGACAATCCTGCAGGTACAGCAGGAACAGTAATAGCTGCAGGAACTAATCCTGACATTGATGCTGCATTTAAAGCAGGAGATCCTTCTCTTGCAGGTGTTACAATAAATGCTCAAGGAAATTACGAAGTAGATGGTGTTGAACTTACTTCTGCAGGTGGTACAACAAAAGTTCTTGATGAGTCTAAATTAGCAGACTACGCAGATGAAATTTCTGCTGCTGCTGATCTTAAGTATCTTTCTCAAAACACTGGTGTTAATACTGCTGACATGAATGCAGCTTATGAATCTTTAGGTATTGATCCTAACAGCACCACTGCTCACGCAGACTTAAATAAAATTCTTGAAGCTTCAGGATATAATCCTGGAGAGCAAGTTAACTTTTTTGGAAACAATACGCCTAACGATATAGGTGCTAAACTGCTTTCTGAAAAATGGCAGACTGCTCCTACACCAAACGACATAGAGGCTGCAGGTTTAGACCCAAGTAAAGTAACTGTTATAAACAGTAATGCTGCAAATGCTTTTTGGTTAGAACAAACAATGAGGGATTTGGGATATAAGTACTCTGACACAAAAGGTTTATTTGGATCAAGAGCAGGATTTGGGGGTGGAGACTTAGGGCCATTTGGATCAGCAGGTGCTACATCTGTCGCTGATATGGATGACATAAGAGCCATGTTTGGTGATGAGGAGTTTACTGAAAACACTTTAGATATGTTAGAGTGGGATCTAACACCTAAGAAAAAACCACTCACAACAACACCAGGAACATCTGGCTCTAGCCCAACTGCAAACATAAACACTGGTATCTCTGGTGCACCAGGCGCAGGAATAAATCAATCTGGTATGGTTACTGGAGGCGCACCTAACTTTGTAAGCACACCTAATTTTGGTAACGTTACCCCCATATATGGTAGTGGTCAGACTGGCACTAGTGAAGTAGATATTCCTACCTATGAGGCAGGTCTTGGATTACAGCAAACTCAATTTGCTGACAGGGCTGCTGAACAAGCGAAACTATATCAGCCACAAACTGAAGCAGAAAAAACAGCAGCAGGATCACCCACAGGTTTTGAAAATGTACCGTATCGTAACAGGTTCGGTATGACCATGTACATTCAGCATATTAATGGAGTTCCTTCACAACCTATTCCTCCTGGCTACTATAAAGTGGAAGGGTTTAATGAAGGAGGTGTAGCCCAAGGATTTAATCCAGGTGGTGCAGTAAACCCTGCTATGAATTTTAAGCCTGGTGGCACTGTTGTAGAGGAGGATGGTAAGTTCAGGATTAAATACCCTGATGGAACATACTCTCAGGATTATGGTTCAGCAGTAAATGCTAAGGCTGCTCTTGATATGGGTACAGCTAATCTTGGTCTTCCTAGCTATGGAACTTACTTGCAGGATCAAGGCGTTGATATGAACCTTCCAGGGTATGATCAGGATGCCTACTATAATGCCTATCAAGCCTATATTGCTGATCCCACTACACTGCAAAACATTCAAGACCAACAAGCTGCAAAAGAAAAAGAAGCACTACCCCCTGAGACTGGTGATATCAACAAGGCTCAACCTACTGCCCAGACGGAAGTCACTGCTGCAGACCTTTCACAAGCACAGAGAGATCTTGTAGCTCAGTCTACTGTTGCGCCTGGTGGTGCAGTGGCTGCTTCTCCTGTGTCGTATATTGACCCCAACGTATATGGTTCAGTTGTTGAATCAACTGCAGGTCAGGCTCTTGGTACAGCACCTATGGTCCAAGAAGATCAGGTAGCTCAGATTGGTTCTGTTACTACTGCTGATACTCCTCAAAAGATTGGAGCAGGTCAGGTAACAGCACAACAAGCTTATAGTGATGTACAGAATGCTGCTGCTGCTATGGATGCTGCACAGCTTGGTGCTCCTACAAAAACCATAGATGCTGCACAACAAATTGGTACGTCTGTCTCTGGTCTTGAGGAAGCTCAAGGCACATCAATTGATGTTACTAAACCAGATGAAAGAACTGTAGAAACAATTGATGGCACTAGTGAGATTATTACTGGCACTGGTGTAGATCAGTCTAAAGTAGATACTGCTTTTGGTACTGGTGAAGTACAGGCTGCATCAGTACAAAATGAATTAGCAAATCTTATGGCACAGTTTGATGATGGTCAAACTCCTGCCTGGGCTGCAGGATCTATGAGGGCAGCTATGGCTACTCTCTCTGCTCGTGGTTTAGCTGCTTCAAGCTTGGCAGGTCAAGCAGTTATTCAAGCTGCTATGGAAGCTGCACTACCTATTGCTCAGATTGATGCAGCAAATAAACAACAGACAGCCTTGTTTAAAGCAGAACAAAGAGCAAAGTTTCTACAGATAGACTTTGACCAAGCCTTTCAAACAAAGGTAGTGAATGCTGCTAAAATTTCTGAGATTGCTAATGTAAACTTTACTGCTGAACAACAGATTGCTCTTGAAAATTCTAAGGCTGCTAACACTATGGAGTTACAGAACCTAACAAATGAGCAAGCCTTAATTATGGCAGAGGCTGCTGCTTTATCTCAGCTTGATACTCAGAACCTAAACAACAGACAACAGGCTGCAGTTCAGAATGCTCAAAACTTCTTGCAAGTAGACATGGCTAACTTGTCAAATGAACAGCAGACTGCTTTGTTTAAACAACAGTCTTTGATCAACAGTATTCTTTCTGATCAGGCTGCAGCTAACGCTGCTCAACAATTTAATGCCACATCAGAAAATCAGACTAACCAGTTCTTTGCAAACCTTGCAGCCTCAGTCAATCAGTTTAATGCAGCACAGATGAATGCTATGAAGCAGTTCAACGCTGATGAAGTTAATTCTTTACTAGAATTTAATTCAAATATTCAAAATCAAAGAGAAATGTTTAATGCTCAGAACTACCTTGTAGTTGCACAGGCTAATGCACAGTGGAGGCAGAACCTAGCCACCATCAATACTGCTGCAGCTAACGAGTCTAACATGGAGTACGCACAAACAGTCAATGCTCTTACTCTCAAAACACTAGATGAAATCTGGCAAAGAGAAAGAGATATTATGGACTACTCCTTTACTTCATCAGAGAATGCTGCTGATCGTGCGTTGAGTATTTTATTAGGTGATAAAAAACTAGATGCTTTAAGATTGGAACTTGACGCAAACGAACAACAAGCTCTTGGCTCTCTTATGACTAAAATTTTCTTTTCTTCTGATTTAAAATCTATTTTTTCGTAGTAGGAATAAATAATGTATCAAGATCCTAGACAATCAAGGCCAATGCTTAAACCCTCTGAAAGAGTGGCTAGTAAACGTACTAAGTATAAAACTTCTTCTGCAAAAGATTTAGGGCAGACTGCTCTTATGGAAATTCCTGACAGGATAAAACCAAAGGCAAAGCCTAGCACTCCCCTTGATGCTGTGAATGGATATCGAATGTCACTAGCAGAAATGGCAGAGGCAAGCCCTCGCTCTGTGTCTGAGGGTTCTATTGTAGAGGAGGATGGAACAGAATACTCCTATCCTGCCAAAGCGAAGAATAAACTCAGTGAGGCAGCGATAGCTAAAGTAAATAGCATGGCAGAGAAGTATGGGATAAGTGCAAATGATTTTTACAGGATCTTCCAGGGTGAGAGTGCAATGGACACAACAGCCCAAAACAAAAGCACCAAGGCAGTAGGTCTTCCACAGTTTATGCCACTCCAATTTGAAAAAGATGGTGTCTTTGATAAGCTAAACAAAAACATTACAAAAGAAGACGTACTAAAAATGTCTGATGTAGAGCAGCTTAATCTTTATGAGGATTACTTAGACTACTGGAAGTATGATGGCAGTGTACCTCTAGCAATTCTCCAAGCAGCACCAGATATGATAGATGAGATAAAACAAAATCCTGATACTGTACTCTATAAGAAGAACTCTGCAGCCTGGAAGAAGAATCCTGGGTGGAGATCAGATGGAGATGGTGCTATTACAGGAAGATCTGTTATGGAATATTTTGAGAAAGTTAATAGGTAACAAGCATGGCACTACCAAGTATGAATCCCCAGGCTGAGAAAGTATTTAAGCAACCAGTTATGGGAGACACCAGACCTAAACCACAGGTAAAACCTAGCCCTAAGAGCACAGGTAAACCAAACCCAAAGGTTTTTGAAAGACCTATTCCTGGTCAGTCTCTTACTGCTGAACCAAAGGGTAGGCCATATGAAAGGCCACCAGAAATTAATGATCCTGAAGAGGCAGTACAATATCACTTAACAAGGCTTAATGATGTAGAAAGATTAGATACTGCAATGCTCCTTTTACAAATGGGTGTTGATGTAAAGAGTTTGACTGAGGGTATTTTGAGGGGCGCTGTGTCTGAGGGCATCCACACTATTGATATAAGTCTTACCATTGCACCTACTGTGCATGAGTTTATTGAGACTGTAGCTGATGAAGTTGGTGTGTCGTACAAGACAGGCTTTGAAAAGGATGAGCAGGAAGAGGATGCTAAAGAGATGGCTCTCGTCCAGAGTAAGCTTGCTAATGTTAAAGGTAAAAAACCTGCACCCAAGACTGCTCCAAGAGAAGAGCCTAAACAACAAATGGAAATGGATCTTGGTGAGCCAGAGGCTGCACCTAGAGGTCTGATGGCGAGGGTATAACTATGGGATTTTTAGCAGGTGTAGTAGCAGAGATTAATCGCCAGGAGGATGCAGCAATTAGGGCTGAAGAGTTTATGCAGACGCTTTTGGAAAGGCGTAAAAATAATATAATTCCTGTAATAGAAGCACGTATGAAAGCTAGAAAAGAAAAGTCAGACGCTGCTGTAGCTAGGGTTGATGCTGCAGAAGCTTTTGGTTTATCTAGGGAGGCTGCTGCAGTTCTCGAAAGAAGTGGTCAGCTTTCTATTGAACTTGAAAATCTAGCGAAACTAGGACCAAGAGAATTAGATAAAGAGTACCTTAAAACTTTGAGTAAATACATTGTTGAGGCTGTTGAACCAGACAAAGTAGAATCTGCAGTTAAATATATTCTTCAAGGAGATTTATCTGGGAAAGAATCTATGAATTTAACTTTAGTAAATGCACTATGGAATGCAGAATCTGCTGAAGAATTTAATGCAGCAGTATCTACAACAATGTCTAATTTAACAACAGGCTCAGGGCCAACTATTACTCCTGTGGAGTACAGTAGTAGAGGAGCAGGAATTATAACGCCCAGTGAAAGAAGTTCTATTCAAACTACTATTGCTAAAAGCATGGCGAATACCCTTGGTGTACAATTAAACTTTGACAATAGTGGTCAGTATGTGGGTTTCCAAGGAGAAGATGCAGGTGCTGCCCAAGAAATTCTTAATAACGCATTTGATGTTTTCTTAGAAGTAAATAATGATCCTAATTTTCTAGGTGATCCTCAGTCTGTTATTAATCCTTTAGTGGATAGAATGAGAGTGCTTCAAGCTAATAACACTCCATTAAACGAGATAGCAAAAAATAAATACTTTGTTATTCCTGAAACAAATCAAGAACCAGGTGGAGGCAGTGACGATCTTTTAAATGATCTTACTGGTCCAGTAGACCCACTGGACGAAATCTTGAATGGTGGTAGAGGGTAGGAGAGCTAACTGTGGCTAAAGAAATGTATACTCAGAGAGCCTACGATAGTTCTTTTATGGACTTGAAGGATGATAAGGACTTTCAAGTTGACCTAGTGCGTTTCTTTTCTGGTGGTAGGTATAATATGTCCAGAGAAGAAATGGAAGAAGAAGGTATGGAGGGTCTTACAAAAAAGTTCATTGAACATATGAGGATTCAGGATTGGAATGAGGTAACTCAAGCTAAAGATTTAAATTATCTTTTGAATAAAGATATTAATAGAAAGGGTAAAGAATCTTTTGCTAGGCTGCAACATGCCTGGGATGTTTCAGAAGAAGCAGGAGATAGCTTTGGAGATGCTGCTTGGGATTTTGCTGAAGGTATCTTTAGTGCTCCCTCTACGTATTTGGGTTTGGGGTCTTTTGGTCTTGGTAAACTAGCAACAAAAGCAGCAGGTAAAGCAACACAAATAGCTATAAGAAACTACACAAAAAGACTTCTCTCAAAAAATGTTGTCAGCAGAAGCACTATTGTAGGTGCAACCACTGGCGCAGTAACTGAAGGAATAATAGGAGCAGGTCAATCGTACCAAAAAGGAGAACAAAGAGAACTAGCCTCAAAGTTTACTGAAGATGTACCTGAGTTTGAATACACTAATAAAGATTTAGTAAGAGATACTGCTATATCTACAGCATTTGGATTAGGTCTTGGTGGTGTAGGGGGAAACATTGCAGGAAGATCAGCGAGAAGTAAAAATGCTCTCGAAGCTTTACAAGAAACAAAACGAGCTAGTGCTAATGCAGAGGCACGAAAAGCAGCTAATCAAAGATTTAATACGTCTAATGCAGCTAGACAGCAGGACGCTGCTCAAAGAGTTTCAGATGTTGAATCTGTCTTAGCAGCAAAACTTGGTGATAGAACTGCTAAAGTTTTAGATCCACTAGATCCTGAAAAGGTACTAGCAGGTAACGAAATTCTTAACAAACTATCTAACCCTGACTTTGATGGGGTGTTCAGGTCTGGTCTGTCAATGGATACTATGAGGTCTTTGACAGCAGCCACTATTGATATTGTGGAAGAGCTTGATATTAAAGAGGGGGAAAGGATTACAAGTGCAATAGCAAACAAGATTCGTAATGGAGATGTAGCTATTGTAGATAAAGTAAATGAGATTAGACAAAAGTATAATCTGTCTCAAGAACAATTTTCATTATTATATTTAGCAGAAGTTTCTAATGCAGGTAAAATTCTAGCAGAGCAAAGTATTATTTCTAAGGCTGCAAGAGCAGCAGGTAAAATGACTGGCTCTGATTTAGGTAGGACTGACTTTGATGGTTTAAGTGTAGACTTAACCACACTTGCTCAAAGTGGTATCTCTACCTTTAACGATCAAGTTGTTACAGAGCTAACTGCTTCAGTAGTTAAAAACTCTGCAAAAAGAACTGCAGGTATGCGATTTTTTGTTGATCCTTTAAGAGAAATTGACGCTGCTAGAATTGCATTTATGACATCTCAACCTGCTACAACAATAAGAAACGCAGCTTCTACTGTTCTTTTGGCAGGGGTAGATATTTCAGATGAGTTTTTTAGGGGTCTGATTAGGTATGGTAAAGGGGCAAAAGAAGGTGATTTAATTCCTGAACCTGGTAAAACACTGAAGAGAATGACTGCAACTCTCAGAGGTATGACGTGGAATAATTCACAGGCTAGTCTTCTTAAAGATATGTTTGCAGAAGAAATGCCTCAAACTTATGCAGCAGTATTTAATGATGCTATGCGACTTGAACTTGGAGTAGGCTCAAATTCTTATTTAGCTAAAACAGGTAGAGCAGTAAACGTATTTAATACTGCCCTTGACACTGTATTTAAACAAGCTGCTTTTTTTGCTAGTCTTGATAGGCAACTAGCTGATCAGGGTGTGACTGTAGGACAGTTTATTTCTAGTGGTAAAAAACTAGAGGATCTTGGTCAGGACACAATACGTAAAGCTTACGATGATGCAAATAGATTTACCATGCAGCGAACTTATGTGGGTGATGAGTCTGCTTTTGGAAAGACTGCTAGGTTTGCAGTTAACGTAAATAGAAAAGTACCCTTCTTAGTTTCTGGTGCTCTAGGTATTCCATTTCCTCGTTATGTAGCAAATCATCTTGAGATGTTGTCAGACTATACACCTGTATGGGGTCACTTTATCTCTAAGACTGCTCTTGCCTCTGACCCAGTAAAAACTGCTGAAGATAGAGTTGTTCGTCAGATGACAGGAGCAAGTCTTCTTATGTTAGGTTACGCAGCAGCAGCAGAGAAAGATGGAAGTGTAGACTATAGATCTATTGAGACTGCGATAAAAGGACAAGCAGATATATCTTCATCACTTGGGTATATTATTGGACATATGTACGCAGGAGATATTGCTTATAGAATAAATAATAATTTACCACTCCCAAGTGCAAGAGAATTAGAAACTGTTCTTGGTGGAGTTGGAGACTTTAGTGCAGACTTTACTTTTGTTAGAGAAATGGTCAACAGCTACAAAGAGGGCCAAGTTACAGAGGGTTTTCAAAAAGCTTTTGGTAACTTGGCTGCAACTCTTACTTATCCTGCCACAATATCAAGAGACTTTGTAGGGCAGTACGATTATGATGCAGCAGGTAATCCTTACATCAGAGATGTGATGGGACAAAATCCTTTTGATGCGAAGGGAGATGTCAGTCTTACAGGAGAAGTAACAAACTTTCATACTGGCGTTGCACAAGCTACCAGGATGCTTCCTGATATAAAATCAATTCAATACACACAATCTTTTAATGGAGAGAATGACATACCAATGTATTCAATTCTTAATCCTATGAAAGTAGGTGCAATGAATCCTCTCCTAAAACAATTAACAGGTGTCGCTAGTGAACCACCTATGACTGGTATTCAACGTGAATTTAATAAAATGGGTTTAAAAGAATTTGATGTTTACAAAACCTATGCTGAAAAAAATCCATCTGTTCACTACCTAATGACTTATAACTTGTCTCAGACACTTCATGAATCATTTGAAAACTGGAGATCAGACGCACGTCTTGGTGGTCTAGCAGATGGTAAAACTTATGATCAACTTGAAGATAACGATTTAAAAAAAGAAGCGTTACTTCAATTTGTAAAAGAGTCAGTAACTCTTGCTAAAACAAATGCAAAGAAAGTCCTTGATGATGGTTTAGCTAATAATAAAATGTCAGTCAGGGGCTACATCAGAATAAACTATGAAATAAAAAAGAATGAATATGGTGGAGACTTTTTTGATAGAGCAGCAGAAAAAATATCAGGGGGTAAATTTAAAACTGCAAAAGATTATTTAATGGATTCTGATGGTCCAAAAACAGAGCTAGAACGAAGACTTGGTATTGTAGAAATTGCAGGAGATTTATACAGCACTAGGTAAAAAAACCCCCAGGGATTAACTGGGGGTTTAGTTTAAGACGATTTATCTTTAGTCTTTTTATGATCAAGCATCAGACAGGAATAGCAGAATGCTTGAGTAACGATCTCGTCTGATCGTAGATACTTCCCAGATGTTGCCAGTAAACCTGACAGTGCTGCACCTGCGAAGTAATCCCTAGTCGCTATATCACGACTGGGAATCTCTTGTTTAATAAACTCTTGGGCTTCCTGCTCAAGGGTTTTCTTTTTTGTAGGCTTACTCATTCTCTTCCTCTGCTTGTTCAATTAAGAACTCTATCATGTGCTTTGCTTTGTATAGATCCTGGACACCATTCTTATTTCTCCAACGAGAAATATACTTAACAACAGAACCCTCGCAGAAGTCTAGTTCGTTAGCCAGGATGTAATCAATAGGTTCTATGGCGAGGTTCTGGTAGTGTGTACCACCCACTTGTTTGCTTTTTGCACTCATACTTTCACCACATGCTTTGCATATTTTTGTACGTAGTCTAAGGGAAGAATAGTCATGAGATCATCTCGCCCCACTCGTGTGTATAACCCAAACTCCCCCTTGTAAAACTCAGTACACCTTTCTCTTAGGTCATCGATAATATCTTCAGGTCTTAATAAATAAAAAGAGTCAGAGGATCTGACTGCTATCATCCTGTCAATGCCATTAGGAACTCCCCAACCTTTTTGAGGCTGCATGTTGGGTGGTCTTCTAACTGTTTTGAGTTCCCACCAGATTGTAAAATCTATTGGGCCTTTTCTGTTTTTTCGCTTTGCAGCTTTGACATCAACTCTGCCAAATTCTTTATCAAGCACATCCCAGTGCTCATTACGATCTTCATTGAGGGTAGCTTTTCTGATAAAGTTTTTACCACGCAATGATATAAACTCTTCTTCTGCTGCCCTACCTTCTTCAAAGTTACCTGCATTCTTAAATCTTTTCTTCACTTACCTTGACCTTTGTATGGTTTTTTTGCCCTGCGTTTATGTTTATTCATAGAACCAAGTTTCATAGAGGAGATTCTCTTTGACTGAGAAGTTTTCTTTTTTATAGGCTGATGAGAGTTAGCTGCTACACCAACTATCTGTACTTTAGCCATATTCTTTTCTCCACTTTAATTCTGCGAGTAACATAGTTTGCTCGTAGTCAGACATTACCATCCAATTTCTGATTTCGTCAACAGTTCTTTTACACCCTTTACAAAAACCATTATCATCTATTTCACAAATTTTTTCACAGGGTGAGGGAGTGCTCCCATATCTAGGAGCAGTCTCCCTGCGTACGTGAGGTATGCTCATTCACACTTACGAAGACCTGTCGCAGGATCAAAGTAACAAGCACCACCCTCGTCTACAAAGTCCTGTGTCTCCTCAATGTCATCTTCCTCTGCAACTTCTTCAGGGGTAGCTGCATTAAGAATACCAAATCGTTCTCCTGCTGCTCTAAATGTTGTACATCCAGAAGCACCACCATCATAGGCATCCATATATACTTGCTTGAACTCTTCCCATTTAATGTCTTCACCAGTGTTACATGTTTTAGAACAGGCTGAGTCAACAAACCTGGATGCAGCATTTAGTACTTTTACGTGATCAAACACAGATAGTTCATCTGCTGTCTTACCCTTAACTCCAAAAACTCTGAATCCATAGTCCTCTACTCGTTCAACCTTGGGTCCATCGAAGGTTTGGATAGTTCGCTCTGTTTGATAGGAAAAGACTGGCTCAATACCTGAAGAGATGTTGTCTGCTGAAAGACTGATAGTTCCTGTTGGCGCAACAGAAAGAAGATGACTGTTGCGAATACCGTTCTCCCAAATGAGATCAAATATGTGAGGAGGCAAAGACTGAGCAAAGTCAGAATCAAGATAAGCTTTATCAAATAAAGGAAATGGATCTTTCTCAATAGCCAACTCAACAGATGTAGTATATGCAACATCCCTAATCACTCCCATTATCTCTTCAAGAGTTTGTATGAAACGTTCACTACCATACTCAAAACCTAATGCTTCTATAGCGTTAGCCACCCCTGTTACCCCTAACCCCATACGTCTTTTACTCTTAGCTTCCTCCTCCTGTTCCTTGAGAGGGTAGGTTGCTCTGTCTACTACGTTGTCCATTGCTCTGACAACATGAGGTATATCATTACGTAGTTGATTCATGTTGAAGACATACTTACCATCGTGTTCAAGGATATACTTGGTCAGGTTAAATGAACCAAGAAGACATGCACCATTGGGAGGTAGTGGCTGTTCACCACAGGGATTAGTGGCTGCAATTGTTTCGCAGTAGTGTAGGTTATTCTTCTTATTGATACGATCAATGAAGAGAATACCAGGCTCTGCCCAATCCCAAGTGCTTCTTATAATCATATCCCAAAGAGCACGAGCATCAATAGTCTTACGTACTTCTCCATTGAACACTAGATCAAAGTCAGTACCTTCTTTTACTGCAGTCATAAACTTGTCGGTAACACCAACACTAATATTAAAACCAGTAAGCTGTGTGTGATTGGTTTTTGCTGTAACAAACTCTTCAATGTCTGGGTGATCAACACGAAGTACACCCATCTGTGCTCCACGTCTATGTCCTGCAGAAGCAATTGTTTTACAAACTGCATCAAAAATACCCATAAAAGATACAGGGCCAGAAGACTTAGAATCTAAGGATTTAATTAGAGTTCCTTTTGGACGTAGAGTTGAGAAGTCGTAACCAATACCCCCACCTAGTCTCATAGTTTCTGCTGCACGTTTTGCAGCATCCATGATACCATCCATACTATCTTCAATAGTTGTAGATACAAAACAGTTGTAAGGAGTTACACGTCTTGGCGCTCCCATAGCTGACTGTACACGCCCTGCAGGGAGGAAACGTTGGTTGTATAATATTGTTCTAAAGTTGTTGAAGTGTACCTCATTATCTTTCAATGCTTCAGCAACTCTAGTCATTGCATCCTTAAATGCTTCTCCCTTACCACGATATTTTGTGGCATGTATCCATTCTGATATTGCTTGTGTTGGTCCATAATCCTGTTCTATGTTTGGTATATTCATCTGTAGTCTCCTGATCCTTTTAATTTTCCACGTTTTTCCCTGCTGTCGAGCTTCTTCATATTCTCTCTTACAACATCATTTAATTTTATATCTAAAAGATTTAGTATAGCTATAAAATAAAAGAACATATCTCCTGCTTCAAGCGTTACACCCTGTTTATCTAAAGGTGTGTCATCCCTCTTGTGTTTCTTAAGCTTCTCAAAGAACTCACCTGTTTCTCCTATAAGACCCATAGTATTCTCTAAAAACCTTTTCTCACCAGAGGTAATCATTTTATTTTCTACCCACTCAGCATAGTCTTTTAAATCTATTTCTTTATTTTCTTGAAAGGATTCAAAGTACCCCATGTCTTCTAGGTCTTGGTATGTTAGCATTATTTCTCCTTTGCATCTATCTCTATAATTTTAACATCATCTAAATCATATATGGTGTCTTGAATTATTTCTTCAAGACTCTTCTTAATGCTATCTGAAGCAATAAAGTTTGCGTCAGGATCTAACTCTAATAACATCGTAACCTCAAACAACACAGGAACCTCCAAGTTATATAGAAGAACCTCTATAGGTCAATCTATTATTTTAACCAATCGTCAGGAATTGTTTTTTCTGCGTATTGAAAACCATACTTCTTGCACCAGTCTGCATAGGAAGACTTAGCTCCTTTGTATAGCTTTGCTCTACTGTTTTGAAAAACAAATCTAATATCTAATTCAGGAAATTGTTTTGCAATTTCTTTATGCTTACGTCTATCGTTTGCTACAAATCGTCCCTTGGTTTCTATGATTATACCATTGGACAAAACAAAGTCAGGTGTATACGTTCTTACTTTTAAGTCAACCCACTTAATCTTTTCTTTTTCGTAGGTGTATTTAATTCCTTTAGATCGTAGATCTTTTGCTACATCATCCTCAAAGCCAGAGCGATACCCTGCCCTGAGTGCTGCTGCTTTATACTTCTTGCTCATTATAGGTAAAGTCCTCTGGGACATTCGGTGTAGTTACCACATCCACAAGTAAGACATCTCCAGTCTTGTACACGAATCTCCTGGCTTCAGGCCAACACTTCTTGTTGAACTCACAGAACCCACAGGAAGGATGAAGCTTTGTATTAGGGCTTGTCTTTGACTGTGGCACTGGATCAAAACCTCTCTCAGGTATCTCACCCTTTACCATATCTTTTACTTGGTCTACTTCCTTTTCCTTCTGCTCTAACTCAGGAGTAAAGTCATACATATCCAGGCAAATACCACCACCTACTTTATCAACAACCAGAAACGCACCATGCGTTTTGTTTGTGACTAGTGGGTCATCCTTGGCTGCGTACACGTAGGAACTTAGCTGACTAATATAACCAAAAGGATCTTCTTCTCTTAGATTACCTTCAACAAATTTTTTGAATGAGTAAGGAGAGGCAGACTTAACATCAATAGTCATACCATCAATCACTGCATCTCTGTGTCCTGCCAGGTCATTGATCCTCATTCGATCCTGTTGACCTTTCACTGTGTGACCAGAAGCTTCTGCAATAGCTAGAATTAATTCTTCAATCATGTCTCCATAAAAGAACTTGAGTAAGTCTGAGGGAGACAGTTGTCGAGCAACATTAGGCTCGTTAATCTTGTACCAAAGTTTCCTTTTACAAGGACTACCAATAGAAGAAAACGACAAATACCCTCGTGGTTTCTGTGGTGCTTTGAATCTTAAGGTAGCTGCTTTACCAATACGATCACCCATTCTTAGGCTGAGTAAATGATCCCAACCATTGAGTCCTAATATTGTGTCTTCCATATCTTTGACGAGTGTTTTTATATTGGGCATTGTATGTCCTTATTGTATACGCCCCCACCCAAAAATGAAAGAAAAAGATGGGGGCGTATTCTTCTAGGGGAAGGAAACAGAAAAACCTAGAAGGGGATTGAGTCCTGTGGTTCTTGCCCAGAGGAGGTGGAAGACTTAGAGCCACCAGAACTCTCAGAGTGATCTGTAAACATTGAACGTGGTTGGGAGGAACCACCCTCTGATTCGTAGACCACATGATCTAGGACTTGCAATCCTAGAAGTCGTGTACCCTTACCCATTTGGGTAGGATATATTTCAACTTTAACAATACCTTCACTGCCATTTCCAATAAGACCTTTCTCCTGTAAATCCCAAGCCTTACCAGTTATATCAGCAACAATAGGTGCACCACCCTGCCAGTCATGATTCCCAACATGGGGGCGATCAAACGTTACCTCATATCCATCAGTAACCTCTTTAATCTTTTTTCTGCAACCTTCTTTTTCTAAAGTCTTTGCAGTTTCTTTATCTGTCGTAACAGTAACTTTGTAAGCACCATCTGTTGACTGATGAAAGTCAGCACGATCACGATTGGACTCAAATACTTTAGCCCAAGAAATTTTTCCTTTAACATCTATTTGTGTTGATGGCATGTTGCCCTCCTTTAATTTAATATATTATAACTAAGGCCTGTTACCCAATATGTCAATGGGTTTCAGCCCAATTTTTTCCTATGTCGTATGAGCCAGGTGTAGGAATCTTGAATCCTAGTTCCTGCCCTACGTCAAGCATGGCTTGTGCTTGTATCTGTCCAAGTAGTTCAGCCTCTTCCTTTGTGCCTATCACTTCTACTTGGTATTCATCATGGATAAAGCCAACCATCTTAAACTTAATCCCTTCCTTACGTGCTATGTCGTGCCAACGCAGGAGGGTATACTTCATAAGACAAGCCTCACCATTTTGTAAGATACCTGCCAAGGCTTTGTGAGTGCTAGGTACTTTTACTTTACGCCCATCATAACCCTTGAACCAACCATTTTCTCCAACCTGTTTGATGTATTTATTCTTCAGGTCATAAAGTCCTCCAATACTTTGTTCAAAACGAATACGTGCATCCTGTGCCTCCTTCATGCTGACCTTTAAAATCTGACCAGTCTTTGCTACCCCTGCTCCTAAAAGCCAAGCATAGATAAAAGTCTTAGCCATGTCTCTTGTCCCATTAGGTACATCCAAAGCATTTTTATTGACGTTGTGAATGTCTGTTTCGTCTTCTTTCTTTCCCTTCATGATGGCTTGTGCATACTGATCTTCACCATACATACGCCAGAGATAGTCAGCCAGTACTCTTAACTGAATCCCATCTGCGTCTGTTCCTACTAGCCAAGAGTCAGAGGGTACAGTCCAACAGGCTCTGAGGTGTTGGTCATACTGCTTCTTAACTTCCTCCACTGGTGTCTTTGCATTACCATGAAAGGGAGCAGAGATGTTGGCTGTGTTAGGATCAGAGTGTGAACACCTGCCAGTCCACGCACCAATATTGTTTATATTACCATGAATACGTAGATCGTCACCACACTGCCCTATCCACTCAACCAGTGAGCTTCTACGTCCTTCCAGTGTCAACCACTGGGCCAGTGCTTTTGCTCCTGTAGGTGCATCGTTAGGAAGTGTGCCAAGGTTTGCCTCTGATACAGTGAAACCAAACCTATCAAAGTGTTCCTTCTTCTGATCGTAGAACTCCTGTGTCATACTCGCCACTGACTTACCATATGGATCACCAACCTGCTTACGAGAGAAGTCTATGGCTGTCTTGGTTCTATCTACTGGCTTCCAACCTGCGTCCCAGAGTGCTTTGATACGATCCTTGGGTGATCCAGGTTTAAACTCTATCCAGTCAGAACATACCAAGTCATCACCCTCTACGTTAGTCAGGGCATACTTCTCTTTTGCTTTTGTGACTGTAGCCATCTCAGTACCATCCTTCTTGAGTCGATACTTGATACGATTGACCTCAGTCAGTTGGGGAGGGAAGTCTACTTGAAACTGCTCCTCCAGTGACTTCTGTTTCTGTTCGATAGAGTTGAGTAGGAACTCTGCCTTTGGCTTATCAAACTGAAAGCCATAGTACTTTGTTCGTACCAGTTCTATTTGAACATCATGCTCTGCCCTCAGAGACTGACGCCAATTAGGATTCCAAATAATATCATGGAAATGACTGAACAGAGATTCTGTAACCTCGATGTCCTGATACCAGTAGTCAACCATTTCGATACTGAATTTATCAAACTCATGAAAGTCTCCTTTGTGTTTGTTGAGTCGTAAGCCCCAAGCCTGTAGGCTGTGAGGTGATCTTGCACCCTTGGGTATGTCTATATCGTAGTCGTGTAGTCTGCTGACCACCAGAGTATCAATAACTTTGTGTGGATCAATTAGTCCTGGCTTGAGTAGTTTGTTGAGCATTGGTGCATCAAACTGTAGAAAGTTGTGACCAATGATTAAGTCTGCTGACTCATACCACTCAATAGCTTTCTTCTTTGCCACTGGATCTTCATGACAGTTATCGAACCTGGAGATCGTACCAGTGGTAGTATCCTTACCACCACAGATCCACAACTTTGTACTGTCATCTAACCCATTTGTTTCTATGTCACTGACAAGTATCCTCATCCCTGAAATACTACCTCCTCTAGTATCGTTGTCTCAGGATCGTAGTAGACTGACCCTGCATTCCCTAATTTAGAGAAGGGTCTATTCTTGTCAACAATAAATTGTGTAGTGTTACGTTCTGTATCATCCTCTGCTTCTGTGTCTCTCTTTAGTTTGATACAGATGATAGCCTCTTCCTCAAGAGATGCTGCATACTTGGTGCGTCCATCCTCGTTGACCTGAGAGATAAAGATAACACCAATGTTTAGTTCCTTGGCAAGCTGTGCCATTCGAGCACCCAGAGTTGTCAGTGTACTGGTTGCTGCATCAACCCCAGAGTTTGACAGGTAGGCTAGACGCTGAACGTGATCTATGAATACGAACTCTGCCCCATAGACTGTGACTGCTGTCCTTACATGATCTAGTATCTTCATTGGGTCTTCATGGCTACGCATCTCAAAGGGAATCGTGTGTTCATCCCTTGCCATCTTCTGACCTGCGTCAATCACCTGTCGCTCATCAAAGCCATTGGCTTGTGCATCCTCTTTGGTTCTGACATTTACACCTAGCTCGTAGGTTGCCATAGCTCGAAAGGTTGTAGACTTCATTTCCTCCATGTGGACAAGACCAATGCGTACCCCTTGATTAAGAAGAGCACACTCAAAGTACCTGGCTAGTTCAGTCTTACCCTGTCCTCGCATAGCCTTGATGAATGTGATGCCACCCTTGACCATACCTCGTAGCTTTTCATCTAAACCAGAGTGTCCAGTAGGTACATACTCGTAAGGGTTTTCATAAAGGATTGCTTTCTCTACTTCTAAGTCACCTACAAAGAAGTTGTCAGGACTGAATCTTTGAGGCTTGAGTGCTGCCCACTTAAGATCTTCACCATCACCCTCCATCAAGAACTCATTAGCATCCTTCCACTTGGACATAGGAACGTAGTAGAACTTATCAGGCATTGTGCTGTAGAGTTTCTCTGCTGCTGCCTTGCCTGTGTCATCAGACAACTCACCTGCGTAGACCACCATCTCAAAACTGTTGAGGTAGTCAAAGTTTTTCTTGAGGAACTCATCATTGAACGAACCACTGGGCAGTGACTTCACTGGGTAGGATTTACCTAGCACCTGATACAGACTGGCTGCATCGAACTCACCCTCTGTGATGTATATACGTTTGCTAGATCCTGCGTTAAAGTCAGGGCCAAATAGATCAGTCAGTGCTCCTCGTTCCTTAGTCCAGAACTTCTTCTCGTCATGCCCTCTATACTTTACATTATTCGAATATTTGAATGCGTACCTAACTGGTACACCACCCTCACCATACTGCAACTGAATGTTGTAGAGCTTTGCTACATCCTCATC
>Ga0160423_10000965_pt1 | contig 23986 bp, 8 predicted proteins | sample CRUFie14St8metaG_FD_108191 | JGI IMG/M metagenome (GOLD analysis project Ga0160423, IMG submission 108191) | Marine microbial communities from the Costa Rica Dome - CRUD Field 142mm St8 metaG | ecosystem: Environmental > Aquatic > Marine > Oceanic > Photic zone | place: Costa Rica: the Eastern...
GTATCTAGCAAAGTTTAGATTAGATGAAGGTATATCTAGATTCTATGAAACATTTAAACTTGTACGTATGCATACTAACATAGATGTAGCGGAGAAAGATGTGGGTGAAATACCAGAGCATTTGTTTATGCCAACTCCTAACCCTGAATTAGTAACTGTTGTAAATGAAGATGACTCATGGGAATAAAATCTAAAGAATGTTTTTATGTAATTAAAGATCCAAGATCTTTTGTTGTAACAGGTGATGTTACATCTATAATACCTACAAGACTTGCAGATGAAATAGTGGCATTGTCGTTTGACAATAGATCTATAACACTACACGAAACTGTAAATGTAGATAAGAAACCTTTTAAAGTCAACAACATAAATTTAGAAACAGTAAACTTGAAACCTAGTTATGAATTATCTGTAGCTAGGTTAAACAAGTCCTCTTTGTTTTTACTACCTATGCTTGGCGGGACTAGAAGACTGTTTATGTATGACAAGTTGTTTGTTAATGCATTTATAAACGTAGATCAATACGAAAGATGTATTGGTTTGTTGTACAGATTTTCTGGTGATACTGTGTTCTTGAAGTTTGAACAAGCTTTGAAGAAGTTTAGAAACTTTAAAGATACATTTGATCCATCTCCATACTTTGTGATGTTTGTATTTGATGTGCCTGCAGATTACTTACAAGATTACGAACTGTTTATTAAAGGCAAGTACTCTAAACTTAGTCCTAACTATAAGAGTAAGATACTAGAGTTTCATGGCTTTACTATACACGGTCAGATGGCGCAGATTCTTTTTCAAGATGAGAATCGTCGTTTGAGATTACAAGAGGAACTTGATGCAGAGATTGAACCTGGATCAGAGTTGCTTAGTATTATTAATATAGAAGAAGAAACGTTTAACCCAAAAATTTATATATGAGTGGAATACAAAAACAGGTAGGGGATTGGTATCCTCTACTTGAACCGATTGTTACCTCTGATTATTTTAAACAAGTTGCTACACAAATTAAAAAGCACAAAGCTGAAGGTAAGATAGTATATCCAGATACTAAACTTACCTTTCGTGCTTTTAAGATGTGTCAGTTTGCAGATGTCAGAGTTGTTATACTTGGACAAGATCCCTATCACGACGGTAGTGCAACAGGCCTAGCCTTTGCTAACAGTGATCAGATTCCAAGGATGAGTCCTAGCCTGCATTGGATAACCAAAGCTATAGAACATGACTACGATACGTTATGTGTTAACTTTGATGTTACTTTGAAGGAGTGGGCTAACCAAGGGGTGTTATTACTTAACACAGCCTTGACCGTTGAGAAGGGTAAAGCCGGATCACACGTGGGTCTTTGGGACAAGTTTACCAAAGATTTTATACGACATCTTTCACAACAGAAAGATAATATTATATTTGTACTATGGGGTAAAAAAGCTCAAGACTATGCTAAATACATTGAAGGAGATAATAAGATTGTTACTGCGCCACATCCTGCTGCCGATGCTTATACTGCTGGCCGTGCTGGGTTTCACACTAGTGGCACATTTAGGAACATTAATTCTTTTTTGTCTGATCCTATTAAATGGAACTCGAATTGTGGTGAGCCGTTGCCTGTTGAACTTAACGAAGCACCTTTTTAAATTATGAAACAGTTAGCAAGAATAATAAAAGACTGTGGTCACCGTGGTAAAGTGGGCCACATCTATGAAGTTATTGAAAAGAATCCAAGAGATGGGTTTAGATTAGTAATGCCAGGTGAAACTACATTTACATTTTGGTATCCCGCAGAGTGTGTTGAAGAAGTAGAGCCAGGAGCCTGCACAATACCTGATTGGAAAGTCCCTGAGAATGCAGATTTTGGATGGCACTTGGACAAAGTTACGGAATCCATCACTCAGCTGTTGAAGGAAAAGAACGCTGCGTATGGAAACACGGCGCTTAATCCTCTTGGTGTGTTTAGTAAGCTTGGAGCAAGTGAAGCTATCAAAGCTAGGATAGATGATAAACTAGCCCGCATAGCTAACAAAGGATTGAACGATGATACAGAAGACACAGCTAGGGATCTAGTTGGTTATCTATTACTATTGCTTATGGCTATAGAAAGAGAAGGTCGTTAGTTATACGTTCCTCCTAGGAAATATTTAGCTGCCTCTTCAGGGGTCTTAGTTTTATTTAGACCTCTGAGGATTGGCAGTAAATCTTCAAGACTTTTTCTAATTTTTCTATCACCTTTTTGATAACGTCCTGAATCTCTTTGATAGAATATATCCTTTTCATCTACTGGGAATCCTAGATTATATAATCCTTCGTTTTTAATTTGACTAATAAGTTTAATAGTTTGTTCTACTTGTCTTGCTGTTGCTGTTGGTGATTTTAAAATACGAATAGCTTCCATGGCTCCAACACCTGGAGTCCACTGTACTATCTCTGCTTGGTATCTTAATGTTTGGTATAGTAAAAAGTTTGTTGCAAAGTTTTCTTCATCATCATCTAGATTTTGTAAGGCTTGTATTAGAACAAATGCTGCTGCTAAAGATCCAAACTCTGTGCCTGCACGTTTTATATTACGTTGCTCCATCTCAGTTAGTTGATCAAATACAGTATGTGGCCATGCTCTATCTGCTATGCTTTTACGTAAAAAGTTCCAGAATGATATGTACATACCTTGAGTTACAGTTCCTAACTCTTCATCAGCATGTACTGTTGGACCTGTAAATCCTCCGTGTCCATAACGACGTCTTAGTCCGGGTACTAGCCAGCTGCGGAATAGCATTGCTAGTTTACCATACCACATACGCTGTGCAGTTGGTCTGTCAAATCCACCTTTAGTTTGGTTAGTTCTTCTAGCTAATCCTTGTACTAGATTTATAAAGTCACTTTTATTAAAGTTTGCAACTCTAGGATCTACTGACATTTTTCCTGTCTTCTTATCTATTGTTAGTAAGTCATATAGATTGGCTGGCTTTCCATCTTCATTGTTTATAACATTACCATCTTTATCTTTTAGTTTTCCCTCTAAGTTTTTCATTAGCGCTAGCATTCTAGTAGTTGCAACTTCGTGTTCAGCTGCTTGCTGTACTACTAATAAGTTACCCAGTTCTAGTGCTTTACGTAATTTTCCCCCTACTAATCTTCTACCTTCTTGATCTGTAAACTCTGTTAAACCATCAAACATTTCTAATGCTTTACCTAGTTTTGTGTCAGGTATGAACCTTCCAGTATCAGATAATCCTGCACCTTCAGACCAGTACTGCGATTTAGCCCAGGCTAGATCTGAACGACTAAAGAATTCACCTGCGTTTGCTTCACTAATAAGAGCCATGTTATCTATTATACTTTGGTTAGCACCTTGTAGGAAGTTAAATGATAACGTATTCATTGCTACAAAAGAATTTAATGCGTTAGCAAATTTGTTTGCAGATATAGTTTTTAATCCCATTAGGCTAAAATTTTCTTTTAACTCTCTCTGTCCAAACATTATCGTATCTATAAAAGCATCAACGTGTTTAAATGTATATGACTCACCAGCTTTTTTAGCAGGAAGTTTTACGCCTAATTTGTTTGCTATGCCACTTAGATATGCAACACCCTCAGCATCCACTTCCATAGTATCTCTGTTTTTTAGTATATTTCTAAACAACATAACTTGTCCTACTATTTCATTTTTAGTTACATAGTTGTTTGCCATATCTCTAAATTGATATAGACTACTAGCTATATCTTTTGATATATCTTTATGATCTACCTCGTTGGTATAGAATACTGGAACTGTTTGTTGTAGCTCTCCTGTCTGCTCATTGTAGTTACCAAATACATCTTTTTCTGTTTCTTGAACTGTAAATGTATCTGATAATAATTCTTTTGTTGATGCTACTAGACCTTGTTCCATAGCACGATCAAAATTATTTTTACGTATTGAAGGCATTAGATATGAATACTCATCGTATACTTGACTTCTCATTCTCTTTTTACCAATCATTTGTTGAGTTTCTCTAAGAGATTTTAAAGTAAAGTCATAATATCTTTTCTTTCTAGGATCGTTCTGTATAGCAGTATACTTTGGATTAGTATATACAGAAGCTTTTGGTTTTACTAAAGGTCCTTTGGGTTTACCTGTTACAGGATTTATCATAGAACGTATAGCTTTTCTTGTTTCTTTTATTTGTTGCATAGCATTATACTCTGCATCACTACGCCCTGCGGCCTTTGCTTTCTGTAATGTTTTTTCTGCCTCTCCTATTTCTCTATTAAGTTTGGCTATTTGTTTTTCCCATCCTTCAATTGGTTCAGTATTTTCTTGAATCCATTTCTGTTCTGCTCTGTAGTATAGAGTTTTGTTTTTAGATCTATCCCAAGCTGCATTTGCTTCACCATATTCTGCTTTACTTGTATAATCTTCTCTTTGAGGTCTATTGTATTTTTTATTTAGACGCTCTCGCATTTTTATTCTGTCCTCGTTAAATTTATTTATTAATAGTGGGTGCACTAAAGATAGTAACTCTATTGAACTTATCTCTCCATCTGCGCCTCTTCTATAATATGTAACAACTTCTAGTAGATCATTGTTTAGTTTAGCTATCTGCGTTTCATTCATACCTTTGGTAAATGCATCATACTCCTCTTTAAGTATATACTTAAAATCAAGAGTCATTTCATTTTTCTTGAACGTTGCTTCTTTTACAGACTTAGTAAACAATTGTATTGCAGCCTCAGATGAATATATTAACGGATCAAAGTAATACGAAAACGCACTTTTATCTTTGTGCGCCGCTGTCATTTCTTTTATTAACTTATCTCTGCCTAGGATCTTTCTGTTTTTAAAACTATCTAAGGTCATTCTTTTTGCAGCTTCTTCAAATCCCTGCGTTGTTATCTTTCCATCTTTTAATCTCTTCTCTAATTCTTTATACTCATTAGTTCTATCAACTTCTGATTTGAATCTTCTCCAGTCCCCAAACTTTTCTATATTCTTTATTATTGAATCAATCTTTGGATCTATGGCTTGGTTGTGGTACCCTACTAATACCTCTGCCATGATAGGTATGATCTCTCTTTCAAAACTATTATCTAATTCTTCTGCTCTATCTATTGTGTTTTTTATATTATCTAATATTTCTTGTAGCCTTCCTTGTTGACCTAATGCTATTTGATCTATTACAACTTGTTTAAGTTTTGCAAGCGTATCCACACTATCAAGTGTATTTTTAATTTCATACATTCGATTCATGTTTTCAGGCTTAGCTCTTTCTTCTATAGGTAATGCCATTATAGAATTAAACTCTTCTACAGCATTGTTTATATTGTCCCTATTAGCTACTACAAACATAAAGAAGTCATCAGCTCTTTTAATTTTATCTACAGCTGCTTGTAATCTTTTAAGTCTTATTTCTTTTTTCTCGCGCATTTCATCTGGCAAGCTTTTTACTTCTTGCAACTGTGCTTCAATAATAATTTTTGCATCTAGTGCTAGCTGTTGCAGTTCGTTTTGTGCTTGCGCATTTGTACTGTATACTTTAGGAGATTCTGGTTTATCTGGTATTTCTTTCTCTGTAGTCTGTGTAGATTTTTTATCAGCACTTAGTCTATTAAACTGATCTAGCTCATACTGATTGTTATAGTTAAAGTTAGAGTTTGAGTCTCCTACTTTAGGTCTTTGTTGTAGAATATTATCATTAACTTCTATCTTATATAGATTTGTAGGACTACCACCTGGTCCCTGTGCAATTGATTCAAAGTACCTTACATCAATTAACCCTGGCACCATGCCTTGACTATTAATTAACTTAATATCTTTTCTTTGATCTTCAGTAACAAACAGTCCGGGCACGCCTTGAACACTAGTTATACCTCTACCTTCTTTTAGTATGTCTACTATTTTTTCTACACTTCTAGAGTTTGGTTCAGAGTTATCTATATAATCAGCTAACTGTGTTAACATTATATGTTCTTGTCCATTGACTTGTATGCTACATTTTTTTGCCATTATCCTATTCTACAAACTTTAGTTAGTTCTACTGGTTGTTCTACATCTGTTGGGGTAGGAGCTTGTACAGCATTAGCAATATAAGTATCCATATTTGGCATGCTTGTTGTGCCTGTTTTATTTATAGAACTTCTTTCTGCAGTGCTACCTACTTCATTTAGTTTTCCTTTTATTCCCTTCATTTGTAATTCTTGATATATGTTTCCATTTACTCTTACATATACTTTAGGTGCCGCACCTTTTGGATATGTGATAAAGTAGGCTGCATACCCATTTGTTTTGTTAAATATACTTGGGTTTCTTACTTTATCTACTCTTACTAAACCTTCGTTGTTAGGGCTAAGATTTCTGTTTTTAACTAAAGGCAATAGTGGAGCACCACCAGGCGTTGCGCTTCCAAAGTTACGAATAAAATCGTGAACAAAGTCATTATAGAAGTCATGTCCTATTGTTTCAGTTTGAATTTTATTAAAGAACATGGTAGGACTTTCCATAGCTGGGTTTAATATACTAGTTGTAAATGCTTCTGGTGGTATTAGATCCGTGTAAGAGTTTTTACTAGGATGGAATCCGGTAGACATTAGTTGATTAGCTATTAAATCTTTTGCAAACTCTGCTATAACTGGGTCTTTACTTTCTAACATTTCTTTGAATCCAACTGTCAAAGTATTTTTCTCTAGAGATGTCATGTCGTAGTTAGAGTTTAACTGTATAGTAAACACTGGATTACCTTTTTCATTATTAGTATCAGAAGCTTCTAATAATTGAAAGAATCTATTGTTTGATAGTTTATCACTCTTTTGTAGATTGTCTAGTCTTATAGCTATGTTGTTATTAGGATCAGTATATAATTTTTCAAAGCGATCCTTAGACATATAGTCTGCTAATGGACTGTCCGGGTGTCCCATTATCTTTAAAAACAATGCTCTATCAATAAACTTGTGTTGCTCAGAATTAAATCTAGTTTGCAATAAACTATTTTTTAATATGTTTTTAAATCTAAAGAACGCAGGTCTATTGTTAATGAATCCAGCTTCTTCAGCCGCACCTAGCATTGTATTAAATATTCCTCGGTATGCTACTTGTATTGGATATACAGATTCTCTACCTGTCTGCAGTTCAGTTACAAACTCTTCAGCTCCATAAATAATATTAGTATCTTGATTTGTAGTAAACTGTTGTTCTATATCTAACCAAGCTCGTAAAGAAGATATTTCATTTAGATTATCTAAGTTATCAGGTGTTATTACTTTAAAGGCTCTTGCTGTAGACATTCCTGCTTTATAGAATAACTCGAAGTTATCTAACATCTTAGCTTGAGTATCTTCTGATTTGTCAGATAGTTCTTGTAATGAAATATTGTAGGAAGTTTCAGCCGATGCTGGCAACTTTCTTTGTCTTCTAATTGCAGACATAGATTTATACAACTGCCCCATGTGATAACTATTATCTCTTGCATGCTGTATTACTTCTAGTATAACAGGTTGAGTTAAGAAATCTATTACGTTTTCTACTGGCACTCCTGCGCTTAGCATCATACCCGCTACAGGCACAGTAAACTCGTTATCATTTATATCTACTTGTATTGGATCGTTTGCAGCATCTACAGCCGCTGATAGATAAGCAGATATGGCAGCAGTATTATATTTTTTTGTACCAAATTCAAATACCTGTCCTAGTTTATCATAAGTTGTACCTCCTATAATAGGTGCATAGGCTGGATCTATTCTTAGATTACCTGCTTGTGCTACATTGTGTCCTGCCAGCATGTTAGCCCAAGAACCTCTTAGTCTAATACCTGCTTTATTACGCATTTCCATATCAAGCTCTGATAACGGGTTGTTATAGTCTATAACATTTTCTCCTCTACCAACTTCAGCTGCTTTGTTTCTAAGACGCTCACCATCTAGCGGATCTAAGACTTCTGATAAATGTTCTTTAGCTGTGATTGAATTATACATTATATCAAATATTCTTTTATCACGCTCGTTTCTAGGAGTGGTCCCTTCTTCTTTTTGTATGACAATCATCTTATCTACATCAAAGTCACTACCCATTTGCCTTGTTACACCGCCCGGCACAATTATTCCTTTCTCGTGTGACTCAGGTAAAAAGCGTATTACTTGCATTGGAAGCATAGAGTTCTTACCCTGGTTAGGTATACGGTATCCTATTACTTTTATTCTTGGGTCATTGTTTGCTATAAGCTCTTCTATGTTTTCATTTTCTGAGATACCTAAATCACTACGACGCATCATTACTTGTGCAGGCTTGGTACCGTTGTACATCTCTAGTTCACTATCAACCGCATGTCCACCAGCTTCTGCTATCTGCACTAGTTCTTTACCTTTTAGTTTTTGTTTGAATATACCATTGTTAAATAAACTAAAAAATATCTGTTCAAACTTAGCTTGGTAGTTAGGGAATGCTAGCGGTATGTCAAATCTGTAGTCAAACGATCCGTTTGGTACAATGTTTAGTGCGCCTATGTAAGAGTCAGGTAATCCTCTTTCTTTTACAGCGGATCTTAACTTGTCTCTAAGTTTTTGTAAGTAGGCTAGTTTAGCATCAGCTATGGCTTCTACATTATTATTTTTTATAGTGTTTCTTAGCTTGGTTATACCCAACTCATCTTCTAACTTTTTAGTATCTTCTTGAATATTTTCTGATACTAGGGATTGATACTCTACAAATTCATCTAGCGGTAATTGCCAGTTAGCTATTACGTTTTTACGGATCTGTCTAGAGAATGTTATCTCTCCAGTCTTCTTATCTTTTTCTATGGATGGTAATCTAAGTTTACTAGAATCCATTGTCATAGGTGTTAAGTTTTGTAAGTCATCAGTATACAAATCTCTTACATCTTTACGTCCGCCTTTAGTTGCATTCTCTTCATGCACCACCTGTATGTCTTGACTAGCCATAATAGAACGCATCTTTTCTAGTTGTGGATACTCTGCAGCTAGTTCTTTAGTTACAGTTACATAAGAGTTTTTATCCATGGTTAGAACCGGTATACCATTTCTAACTGTTAACTCTTCAGCGTATGGTTTTACTGGGCGTAATGGTCTAGCATTGCCCTGATTATCTACATATCTACCTGCGTTAGGGTTGGTTGGATCTGTACTTTCATGATTGTTATACGCTTCTATATCTTTAGGACCATACTCTCCCATTCCTTCCATGATACCTCGGTACATATCCAGAGATATAAAACTCTGCGCATCACCTTTATCTACACTTCCATATTGTAAAGCTATCTCATTTGCTTCTGTCTCTGTTAGACCTGCATCCTGAAGATTATTTCTTATGTCATCTGCAATTTTCAATGCTTTTGCACGGTCTTGAAAATCTAATTTAGCTATAGTAATAGCATTATAGGTAGGCATCATGCCATAGTTAGGATCTGCACGTAAGCTTCCTTTTATTGCTAGTTTTGTACCAGGAGTATTAATACCCTTCATACGTTTGTAATAATCTTTAGGTCCTTTTTGAGCAAATGACATACCGCCACGGGAAAGTTTATTAAACTCTATTCTACCATAGAAATCATTTATTATGAAATTTTTTAGATCTGCCTCATTTCTAATACTACTTCTTAGCTCTTTATTATCTATATCTAAACGTCTCATTTCAGATACTAAGCCATCGTAATAGACATCTAACTGTTTATATACTTTATCAACTAGCGACTCTATTTCTTGATCTACTCTAGCTTTAGTTGTTTCATCAAGTGTTCCATCTAGATACGGAGTCATGTTGTCTCGTAACTCAGAAGTATAGTCTCCTTTTAAAAATCCTATCTGAGGCATAGTAAATACAGGGCCATCTGCTGCTTGCGGTTCTGTAAGATAGTGGTATCCCTTTATTAATTCGTTTGCAGGCATCTGAGCAATATCTTGATTTGCTTTATCCATTACCGCAAGGTCTTGAACTATCAATGCTTTAATAGCTTCTCTCTGACTAATAGGTAATTTGTCTATTCTTATCATAGTAACAAAATCCATACGCTTTCTATCTGCCTGTGTAGATACCGCTAGTTTAAATGCTGTTTTATCTTCATTGTTAGCAAATGCATTTAGTCTAGCTATAAGAGATGTTCTATTGTTTTGACTTTCGTAGTCTTGTCCTATACCAAAATCATTAGCTGTTTTTGTAGAGTCAAGAACCTCAGACATAAACTTAGCTTTAAATGTATCGTTGGTTGCTAATGCAAATAAGAACTGAGATCTATAATTAGTTTCTACACTGCTAGGATTAAAAAGTCTAGTATTCTGAAAATCTTCTACTGTCTTAGTAAACTCTTCTGACCTAACATGATTAACTATTTCATCCAAAGTAGTTAACTGATTAATAGGATAATATGTTTTACCTGCACCACTTAGAAAAGAATCTGCTGCTTGTGTTTTAAAATATGGAGTAATAGATGCTAGATGTTTTATTATATCTCTATCTTTTGTGAATATATCTTCATTCTTATTAATTCTTTTTATTAACTTCTGCAGCTGTAATGCTCCTCCAGGAGGTGCAACAAAATCTTTATATAAATCAAATCCATTTTTTCTAGGTTCTCCTATTGTAAAATATTTCTTAAGATTTTCTGCAGATGCTTCTTTTGTAGGCCCATATTGTATGCTCATATTATACAGCATATCATTTAGATTTTCTACTATAGCATCAAGTTCTTCAGTTAAAACAGGGTTTCCATCTTGATTTAGCTGTATCCCATTATTAGGAATACTTCTTACATTTTCATACTTTGATAGTTTTTCATAGGCTGTAGTTGCAGCAGACTTTTTACTATCTATTACGTTTCTTTTTCCATCCTCATCTAATTGATATAGAGCTCTATCATTAGGAGCTCTGTCTTTTGCAGCTTGCCTATTCCATCTTGTTGCAGCTATACGCGCTGTGTTAGATCGATTAGAAGGAAACATTTCTATTATACTTTGTGTTCCAGATTCTTTTACCTGTACTCTAGTTTTAAACTGTATAAAGTTTTTATAAGAATTAGCAAAGTTTGCAAAGAATGCAGCTTGTCCTTCTCTATCCAATCTTTTTAGTGTTTCTACCACAGGAACAAGATTAGGTTTATACTTAGACATAAACTCTAGTCTTGTAAGCTGCTTATTAAAATCAGGCTGATTAACAGTAGCTTCAGCCATATCTGCATAAATTTCATCTAGTGGTATTGCTGTAAAGTATCCTAACGAGTTTGGTTCTGTCTTTCTAATATCTGTAAGAATTGCTTTTACTGTAGTAGATAGCTTATCTTTTGGATTTTCTTCTAGTCTAGATACATCATGTATGCGTATTGGGGTATCATCTATGTCAAATAGCTGTCCAATATCATCTCGTAGAACTAATCCATACTCTTCTAGACCTTCTTGTATGGTAGAACGCCATCCCTTTTTAGATAAGTTACCTGTGCCATCATCTGCAATTTCATCACTCCAGTTGTCATACACACTAAGCATTACATATCCCCTATCGTTTTTAGTTATCAATGTAACTCCTTCAGGGAGCGCATCTAACATTGCTTGTTCTCCCCGCTCTTTTCCAATCTTTACTAAACTTACAGCTAACTCTCTACCCTCTCTAGTATTTGGTATACCATCAAAAGCTTCTGTAGCTATTATCTCTGCTAGTATACCTTTGCTACCTTTGCTTTCATTAAAAAACTGTGTAACTTTCTTAGGATCTTTGAAGTATTCTGGGTTCTGTGCACGTAAATCATTTACAAAACTAATGGCGGTATCAATTATCTCACGCTCTTCTTCAAAACTTAGGTTACTTGATACCTGTCTAACTGGTCTTTTTAAATTTAATACTATTCTATCTTTACCATTCTTTTTTAATATATAGTAAAAACCATTACCAGCTGCTAGTATAGGTTCACCGTTGTCATCAGTAGTTAAAAAGTCTTGTGACTTTTCAAAGTTTTCAAAGTCAGCACCATATAATTCTTTACCACGTTTTGTATAAAGATTTTCATATACACTTCTAGCAGAATCTACGTTACCTGTAGCAGTAGTTAAAGAATCAAATAGCTTTGATCTTTGTCCATTAGGAGCTATAGCGCTAGTAATGTTATTGTTTTTATTTCTTATATATCTACAAGCCATATATTATGTTAGTTTACAGTCGTTATCAAAATCTTCTCTGGGTGTATCATTTCTAAATGGAGACGACATCTTATCTTTAAATGTTTTACCAGTTGATTCAGGTGAAGATGCAAAGGTAACATTTTCTGAAATTTGTTCTGCACTCTTACCAAAGATGTCTTCTTTTGCAAATGATACTACAGGGTTGTGGAATAATCCACCAGCTGTTCTAACTAAGTCTGTTGCAAGTATAGAGTTATGACCTAGCGCTCCCTGCTCTCTAACTGCTCCTTCTTCAAGAGAAAAAAGATAGTCAGTATAACTATCATATCTATTACCAGTTACACGGCTAGTATACGGAGCGTTACCTGCTTGCATTCTATCTCTACTAACTTGATATTTTTTTGAACTTAGAAGATCTCTAAAGTCTTTTTGAAAATTATCTTTTACTTTATTGTACTCTGCATCCGGAGCACCTTTAGTTTTATACTGACCATCAACAACCTCAACAAAACTTAATTTAAAAGGTTGATTTGCTATTGCTTTTTTAAAGTTGTTATTTGAAATTTTTACTAGTCTGTTTGCAGTAGGACTATAGTATACTATACTTTTATTATCAGGGGCAGAAGGTGCAACACTTTGTCCGGTAGTTAAATCTACTTTGTCTATTACCTGTTCCTCTGTCTTAAATTCTAAAAGCTCTAGATGTGATCGTTTTGTTGATGACAATGTTCTATCTACTTCTGAACTAGTTGCAACTATTTCTGCAGCTCCTTCTAAGTCTCCTTTTGATAGAAGGTCAATAGTAGTGTCTACCGCTGCTGAGGAAAGTGTAGCTGTACTACCTACAGATATAGTTGTTTGTCCACCGGGGACCTCAGAACTTGGTATTAAAAATGCTACTTGACCTGTTCCTATGTTACTAGTATCTATTGAAGATAGGTTTACATCTGGATCTTGTGGTGCAACTAGCTGCTGTATATCTTCATCTACAACAGAGAATACAACTATTGGTTGTTGTCCTAAACTTTCTCTAGGATCATAGAAGTATTTTACAGTGCCATCTGGTGTAGACACTCTTGCATTGTTGTAGTTAGGAGCAAATACTTCAGATACTCTAGTTGTTACTCTCTCTCCCGCACGAAGTCTTTTTACTATTTCAGCCTTCTCTTGACTAGTGGATCTCTGCAGTTTACCTAATATTCTGGGTGAAGCTTCTACCGTCTGATAGTATATTGGTAAGTATTCTAACTCAGTATCTTTACCTTTATGGTTTTCTACAAAGAAGTCGTTTTCTATTATTATAAACTCTACCTCATCCCCAACACGTAAGCTTCTAAGACCCATTCTTTGTTCAAGCTCATCTGTATTATCAAAGGGTATACCTTCTTCATTTACACGTATTTTTGTATCTCCTCTTCCAATAGTAGGATCATCCATTGCACTTTTCATTGGAAGGTTGTCACCCTGTACGGGAGGTTTTGCTTCTTGTTGTAAAGCTTCACCAAGTGTTGGTCCTTCTGCAGGAGGCATTAGCTGTACTCTATCTACAACTACCTCATCATCTTTTAGAGGCACACCAGGCGCAGCAGTACTAGCAGGTGTTTTAGCTTTATCTACAGACTGTTTATCATTCAATGATTTTTCTATAGCCTTCTCATCTACATCTCTAGGCTCTGCAGTTTCTTCTACAGGAGTCCCCTCTTCTTCAACAGCTTCAGCCCTATTTGAATCTTCTCCTTCATCGACTTTCCTTTTAGCTTCTCCTGTACTTCCTTCGGCAACTTGTTCTGCATCTCTTGGAATCCTACCTTCTTCTTCATTTTGTAATCTTTTTAAATTATTTTTTTCTAGTTCTAAGATAGCTTTACCTTCAGCTAAATCTTTTTTCCTGTCTTCTAACTCTTGTTGTGCTACTTGTAGATCTCTAGCCGCAGCCTCTGCAGACTCTGTGTCCCTACCCTCTATATATCTTTCTCTGTCTTGAGTTAGCTGCTCTACATCTTTCTCTAATCGTGTAATATCATTCTTAGTATCTCGTATTAACTTCTCAGTATCTTTAATAGCATCAATAGCTTGACCCTCTACCATTATAAACTCATTAGGCTTTAATCCAATTGACTTCCCTCTAGCTCTAAGAACTCTTTTTCTATCACTGATTTGTTTAGCTAAAGATCTGTTTTTCTTAGACATTCTTTTTAAAGCACGATCGTTTTTTAATTTTGTTTTAGATGCACCGTCTTGAATCATCAAGGTTCTTATTATGTCTCTATTTTCTAATAAAGCCTCTTGTAGTCTTCTAAGTTTATATATTTCATACCTAAGAGTTGTATCATTTTTCTTACCATGCACACCTGTTTTAGCAAGTTTATCAGTTTTTTCAGCTATTGCTGCTTCATTTGCTTCAGCTGCTTCTCTGTCTAGGGTAGTCTGACCTTCCATTTTGTATAACTCTGACATGATTATACCATATGCAAGAGCGTCTACTCTAGATTCAGGGCCCTGCATTGTATGTGAATTACCATCCTCATCCTCAAGAACTACTGCATAGATCTCATCTGTTGCACCATCTCTTTTTACAGCATCTAAAGGATTGTCAAATCTATTGTAAAAGTTTTCACCAGCTATTTGGAATGTTCTACCGTCTTCAGATACAGCTTCTATCTTTCCTATATTATCAGGATTAAATGCTTCTTCTACATTCTGGGTACCTTGATCTTCTTGTGCTAGATTGTCTTCTGAATTGTCTGCCGGTTTTACTTCTACTTTATCTACCTGTTGAGCTTGATCTTGTCTCTTCAACTCTCCAATAGCTAAGTTAAGTGCTTTCTTTTGTATAGGAGTTAACTTAGTTTTATCTTTCTTTTCTAAGTCTTCTATCTTTTCTTTACGAGTTGCACCTTTAGCCTTAGCAATAAAGTCTTTTTTAAGACTATTCTCTTTTGCTATAAGCTCATTCTTTTTCTTAAGATGTACTCTAGACTCATCATCTGATGCATCTTTTAATGCTTCGTTCATGTCATCAGATGTCTCTGCTTTATCTGTCTTCTCCTTTAACATCTTAGCACGCTCTCTAGCCTGTGTTGCTTTTTCTTGTTCCTCTGTTCGTCTTTGAAACTCTGCTTGTGCATATGGATCTGATGCAAGTTTATTATAAGTATCTAATCCTTCTATTGTTTCTTGGGCCAGAGCTACATAATCTTTTGCCTGCTCTGTTAAAGACTGTGCAGCAATAGGGTCTATCCTACTTACTTCTGCAATAGCAGTTAATAAGTTTTCTCTTAGCTTTTGAAATCTTGCATCTGGATCATAGTCTTTAGCATCAGCTTCACCAGGCTCTGTTTGGAATATAGAAAACTCATTAAGAATCTTATCTATGTTTAACTTGTCTCTACCTGTAGCACCAATACCTGCCAAAGAGTTTGCAACAATCTCTGACATGTTATCCTGGATTTTCTCCATTCTCTCATTTCTATCTTGTAGTGCAGCCCCTGATAATATTAATTGATTACGTAATCTAGCCCTATTCTCATATGTTTGGTCCTCAGCTTTTCTTTGTTCTTCAGACATCAGAGCTCTAGGCAGTCCACTAGTTTTATCAGGCAATGCAAATCTATCACTTACATTATTATATATTTTTTCAAAGTTGTCAAGTTTCTTTTGTAAGTCTTCAATGTTTTGTGCTTTAGTTTGTCTAGTAGCCTTTACAATATCTATTGGATCTCCATTTTCATCTGTAATGTTAAACTGTTTTGCAAACTCTTCATCAGATAGATTCTTAGAATCTTCTAGCTTTTCTTTGAACAGTTCAAATCCTCCAGTCTCTAAAGCGTACAGTGCGTTGTAAGATATAAGGTCAAACTGCGCATCTTTAAAAGCTTTGTGATCATTACGCTCTAATGCAGCTTGCATCCTTTTCATTGCATCAGACTGTGCTGAAGAGTTTATTATTGAATTTTGAACATTGTCAAGAAGTCCAGCATTGATAAAGTCAGCTAGTCTTTGAGCGTTTGCCTTTCTAGTAGATACCTCTTTACTAAGTATAGATTGACCTGCTCCCATTATTTTACCAGTCAGAGCTCCAACCAGTATAGATTCTAAACCTTCTTGTGATCCAAATGTCTCAGATAATGATTCATTTAGTGCAGCCATCATATCTCCTATACCATTGTTTTTATATTTTGCAGTGTGATAGTTGCTAGCAAATACCCCTGATGCAAACTGAAAACCTTCTTGAAAAGCTTCTTCCGCAGCATTTTTAGCTGCAGGTGTAAGTCTTCTTGCCGTGCCCTTCCAAAAACCATCATTAGCATATTTACTTGTAGCTTTACGAGCTGCTGCATCAAATACTACATCTTTACTAGCTCTTTGAGCAGCTCTAAACCCTGATACTTGTTTACCAAACATCATTAGATTAGTGGTCATAAGAACTGGTAGTTGTGCTATAAAGTGTGTGTTACCTGAAGCAATAGCTATTCTTTCTATCTCTTCTCTGTCTTCTGGAGATATATCTGCAGGGTCTGTAATACCCTCTCTTTCCATATGAATAGCTAACAGCATTTCTCTTGTATCATTAAGATTTTGTCTTGCCTCTACAGAAGCTTCTCCTAAAGACATCATAAGACCTGCATCTAATATTTGTCCATGTCTTTTAAATTTTGATAATCCGCTGGCCCCTTTACTTAACTGTTTTGAAAGTTTAGTTCCATTTATAACAGCTTTTGTAGAATCGTATAATGCTTTTGCCTGTTTAGTTTTACTTAAAGCCTGTATACCTTTAGTACCTAGACCTATTATTCCTTTGCCTCCAGTAAGATACATGGCTGCAATAGATCCTAAAGAGTAGCCTAAACCATTAGCTACAGTATCAGCCCAGAAATTTGCAGTTCCTAGTTTACTGAAAGTGCTCATGTTCTGTTCCTCTCTTGTGTAGTAGTTAGGCATGTTTTCTTGCATCCAAGCATTTGTATTATCTACAAGTTTACCTACCGCATTGTCATAGTAAACACCACTACCAAATGCCATTTCACCTAAACCAAATAGTATACCTAAAGTATTTTCTGCTGCAGCTCCTACAGCGGTAACCCCCATCTTTGCTAAACCATTACCCCACTTATCTACAGTAGTTTGATTCATAGCTCGAATCTCTTCCCAGTCTAACAGCTGTCCTCTAGGAACATTATACTTTCTAAAACGATCTATGTCACGATCGTCTTGATAGATAGTAGATAGTGTACCTTGGTTCATTCTACTCTCATAAGAAGTAGTTGGAGCATAGGCCTGCTTTGTTAGAGGATTTATTTCTACAGCAGTGCCAGAAGCGGCATCTACTGTAGCATCACCATCATACGGCAGTTGGGTTAATGGATTAATTTCTTCTGACATTCTAATATGTTATTGTTCTGAAATCAAAATTAGCTGCATTACTGTCCATCATTTTCAAGAATTCATCACTGCCTAAACGATAGTACTTACCGTCTATCAATGCTACATCTCCTCTGTCTGTATCAAAAGTTACAGTCATTTGACTTGCCAACGTTCCAGTCTTTTTATCATATAAACCTATAGTAGCATTATCTGCCTTAGCTTGTTTATGCATCATAAGTTCTTGCTGTAATCTAAATCCAGGAAGTTGGAAGTATTGATCCATCTGGTCATTTTGTATATTACTGTATGGTAGTATGATAATTCCAGTTTCTCCCTTGTCACCTTTAACTTCTAATTGAAGTGTAGGCTCTCCCATGTAAGGAGTTTGATCAAACATTACGTCTGTAACCATTACACTTTTACTCTTCCAATTCATATCCTCTAGGAAGGATGCAACAGTTCCTGTGCCGCTTTGTTTTTTACCATCATAGAAAATATTAAATGTTGGATCTAGTGGTTTACCCGTTCCTCCTCCTTTTGGATTACCAGTAAAATATTGTTTTACATAAGCTGTAACTTCTGCAATTTTTTGAGGATTATCCAGAGCTGGGAAATTGTTTGATGTCCAGTCTCCAACATTAATTTTAGAGTTATTTTCAAGATATGTATTTATATCATCATCTATGTCGTCTAAGCCTTTAGTTAGGCTGTCCATTCTAACAACTGCACCAATAGCATCTGCAACCGCCTGAATTTCTAGACCTATTCTATCTCCTCGGTTGACTAAGCCTTGTAGTGTAGGTGTACCAGGCTGACCTAGTTGTCTTCTAACAAGTTCCAACTGTCTTATATACTCAACTATTTGCTGATCAGTTTTATTTTCAAGACCAGGTAAAGTTTTAGCAGCATCTATAATCTCTCTACCTGTTTTACCATCAAAATCTTTAGAAAGTATATTCTTATCAAATGACTCTTTGTACTCAGAAGATTCATACGCTCTTTCTAGTACTCCATTTTGTATGTAAACATGTCTTCTAGATAAAAGTATTTTGTCTCTATGCTTTTGATATATATCTCCTTCTTTAAGAGCGTCAGGTACATTACCATTTATTATATCTTCAGCAGTTACTTTTTTACCTTTTAATACATCAGCATATAAAGTATTAAACGCATCTACTTCTTTTGCTTCTAGCGCTTGTTGTCCGGTTATAAAATTATTTATTGAAGTTACATCACTTCCACCAGGATTGTTTATCTCACTAACACCAGTTCTCTTTAAGATATTAGGCTGATAAATATCTAAGAACTTGCCATAATCTAATTTCCACTTTTCACTATACTTTATTGCTTTGTTAATGTCTACGTTATCAAATGCAAATCTAGTTATAGATACATCTAGTTCTCTTTTTGCTTCAGATTGTAAAACTGAACCTTTGATGTAGTTTCTACGTTTAGCAATCATTTCATCTTCAGTTTCTACACCTGCATTTTGTAAAAGGCCTTGAGTTTCTTTTATCATTGCATCATAGTCAGCTGCTAGTTCATCCTCTCCAGCAGCTATAGCTTTATCTCTCAATCCTATTAGACCTTTATCTTCTGATTCTGGATCATCATCTCCATACAGTTTACGAGTTAGAGAGCTTCTAATATCCTCATCTGTCATATCAAAAGTACTTAACTCTGCCTTTTGATTAAGATAAGCAGCTACATCAGGTTGAGCAATAAGATTGTTAAATACCATAGCTACCTCAGCGTCAGGTATAGTTTCTCTTGAAAACCCATCAGTAACATAGTAGTTACCATCCTCACTAATTACTTGCACATCTTTGCCATATGTTTTAACAGCGTGCTCTTTCATTAGTTCAGTCATTTTTCCTTGTATGTCTACATCATTTACATAGTTATACCCACTAAAGTAGCTGCCATCATCTATACTTCCATCTTCATTCTTTTGTAATCCTTCGTAGTTATACTTGGATGCGTCTAAAGATCTTCTATAAGTAAATGCATTTATCCTACCTTCCTTGTAAGCCTCATCTAAACCTTTTTTATAGTTTTGATACTTTTGATAGTTAGCATTTATAGGGGCATACTGCTGCTCAAAGTTTCTTGCACTTTTAGCTACATCTAACATCATAGTTTCATAATCACCACGACCCGCTCTGTCTTGTAATTGAGCTCTAGTGTTTTGTTCAAGTTCCATTTTAAGAGCTTGATCTCCCTCAAATTCTGCAGCGTTCATTTGATCTACTGCACCTGCTAAAGCATCATCAGCATTAAACGCTTGTTGAAAGCGCTGACGAAGTAGTGTATTTATTTGTACAGATTGTGGGTCTCTGTAAACACTTTGATAAGGTTTTAAATTATATCTACTCATCTGTTTTCTCTTCTTTAGTTACTTGGGCTTCACCAAACTGTTTGTTAAATATCTCAGCTATATCAGCATTTGTATATGCTTTACCTGTTCTAGGATTAATTCGATTTCTTAAGAAGTTTCTTAATCTATCTCTTTCAAAGTTACCCATATCACCTGTTGCTCTTGCTAATCTTTCAGTAGCTTTGTATGACATTAGATCACCGGCTAGTCCTGCAGTTCTTTCTGTGAATGCATCTATTGCTGCAGTTTTTCTATCTTGATTAGCAGCTAGCTGAGCTTCTCTTAGTCTAGTATTAATCTCATCTATACGCATACGATTTTGCACATTTTGAATATTAGCTTGTTGCTGCAGCTGTGCCTCTCTGTTTGCAATCTGAGTATTTACTCTAGCTTCCTGTGCAGCAATCTTCATATCACCTTCTTGCTTACGTCTATATGCAGACATCTTAGCAATAATACCCGCTGGTCCAACACCACTAGTTTCAATAAATCTGTTAATAGCTCTGTTATCTGCAGCATTAGCAGCACGCTCAGTATTAAAACTTACTCTATCTAATGTAGGAGCTTTAATTCTGCCTGGTGCACCCACCTGCTCTGCTACTCTATCTTTCTTAAAGAATGAATATGCAGGCGCAATAAGCTGTGCAAGTCCTGCACCTATAGCTAGACCAGGAACATCTCTACGTAATCTTCTTAAAGCTTTCTCTTCAAAGTCTGTTAGATCAGCTCCTGAGTTTGCTTTGTTTATTATGTTCTTATCCTCTTCTGAAATTTGAGATTCATCAACATTAGTAGTTTCTTCTACGTCAGTAGTTCTATCATCCGCAAGTGGAATAGTAGGATCTGAGGAATTGTCTGTAAAATCTACATAATCAGGTATACCATCACCATCGCTGTCTTGCGTTAAAAAGTTAGTATTAGTAGGAAATCCTTGGAAAGGTTGTAAAGGATTAAACGTAATCTTACTTAGATCTACTGGCTTTGTTGGCATAGGAGTAAATTCAAATGTTTCACGCTCCTTTTCTTTCTCCTCTTCCTTAGGTTTTGTAGGTGTAGTAGGTGTAGTAGGTGTTACTGTAGTTTCATCTTCACTAGCCGAAGGAAGAGTTCCGCTAGGTGCTAGTGGGTCGTTCCTAAAACTTATTCCTTGACTGAAATCATCTATGCCATCCATATTAATATCTGACATTATAACATTTCCTAGTGGGTCTATACCCCCTAACTGATAGTAACCACCAGCGCCTAACTTAACAGTATTAGGATTTCTACCTGCTTTCTTTTCTTGCAGCTTAGCTAATGCGTCAATATCTCTTTGACTACCGCCTTTCTTTAGTATATCTTTATGTCTCTGTGCAAATGACTTACCTCCCATCTTTAAATGTTGTGAGAAGAAGTAATCTCTTTTGCCTCCTTTCTTCATAGTTACTTGATCCATTGTTTCGTTACCTTCTACTTCTGTCATAGGGTCTACCATGATACCACCTTGTGCATGGCTTCTACCTTTAAACTCTATGGCATCAGAACCTGGTATAGGCTTAGCTACACCTCCAGGTAGTTTTACACCACCGTGCTTTCGCGTTCTTTTTATAGGCACACCATACTCATCACGAACCGTTGATGCCCCAGCTTCCATAGGACTTAACATTAAACCTGGCACTCCTGCAAATCTACCTAGACCATGAAATACTTTATCTAGAATAGCTTCTTTAGCTATAAACTTACCAGCTTTAACTGCCGTACTTTTTTCTTCAGGACCTTTGAATCCAGCTAAAGTTCCTTCTTTTTCCAGATAGTTAGACGCATCCCTCGACATCTGCAAAGAGCCGTATCTTTGTCGATCTTCTTTGCTCATTGGTGTATTCATACGTTTTTTAATACCAGGTAGTAAGCTTGTTGGTATTTGCACATTTTGATTACCCTGATTGCTAGCCTGTTGGTTAGCTATAAATTGCTGAGCTTGTGCTCCTCCCATTTGATAGTAACCTCCACTTCGTCTAACATCAGCACCAAAGTCAAATCCTGAATACTCTTTAGATTTTAGAGCTTCTAGTCTTGCTTGTGATCCTAGTTTTGATACCTCTTGCTGTTTTTTTCTTTCAGCTTTCTTCTCTTCTCTTCTAGCCTTACCTCTTGTTATAAGGCCTTTACCTAACCCATATAGAGCTCCCCCTACAACACCAGCTGCTGTACCTACAGGACCTAGCGATGATCCTAATAATGCTGCAGTTGTCATAGCTGCGCCAATACCTGTACCAATACCTGATAGTCCAGATCCAACAGTTTCTCCTACATTCATTGTAGTAGCATCTTGATCATCAGATGCCATCTTAAGACCTTCACCTGCAATTGATGCAATAGCTCCAACACCACCAGGTCCTATGCCACCTATTAATCCTTTACTTGCGCCTGCGCCAGCAGTTGCTCCTGTGTTCAATAGATTTGCGCCCTGTTGTCCTAATGCAGGATTAGCTAAACTAGTGCCAGTAGTTGTTCCTAATTGTGATAATGGAGTAGTAGTAAGCGAAGGAGGAGTAAAGCTTGTTATACTAGATGGTAAACTACCAGTTGGTAATATGCTTGGTGGAGGAGTAAGCTGTGTTGCAAAGTTTAAACCACTACTAGCAGGTGTTTGTGTAAGCGATAACCCTTTATTAATTGCATCCTGTCCTACATTTTTAAGTTTACCAACACCTTTATTTGCTCTATCAGCTATTCTCAAAAACTTGTCTGTTTTACCAGCTTGTAAAGCTTTTGTTGCTCTTTCTGTCTGACTTAAAAATCTGTCCGGACCTGTTTGTAGAATCTTGTCTAATCCTAGTCGATCTCCTAAAGTTTCGCCAGCTTCATTCTTAAGTTCGTCTCCAGTAAGTGCTTTACTTACAGTGCCAACTCCTTTTTCTATACCAGCGATTGTAGCTTGCTGCTTAGCAATTTCTGCTTCTGCTTCATCTTGAAACTTAGTTGATTCTTGAGCTTCCTTTAATTGTTCTTCTAGCGCTTTTAGTCTAGCTTGATCTGCTTCTTGATATGTGATAGCAGCTGTTTCTGGTGTACCTGGTATGGTGTTAGAGCCATACATAGGAGTTTGATTTAATCCACCTGCTTGGTAGTAACCCATACGTCTCATAAATTCTTTGTTACTACTCTTAGGATAACCGCCTTTTTGAAATGTAATGTTTATAGGCATACCCTCACCTTCACGAGAACCAAAGTTTCTTGCAACTGATCTTAATATTCTATACGGGGCAATTTTTGAAAGTCCTGGTGCAACCATAGTATCCGCAATAAGTCCTTTAAATCCAGCTTTAGTAGCATCATTAAAATTATACTCATCAGTTACTGTATAAGTACCATCTTTATTCTTTTTAAATTTAGCCTGCCCTAATGTAGTTTTCATAGAATAGGCAGGATCAAAGTATTTTGTTATAGGAGCAAAACCTTGTAAAAAAGTTCCCCCACCTACATCATCATTTGGATTTGCAGATGATGCAAAATCTGGATATTCAAGATAATCTTTACCTTGTGCCTCAGCTCTTTTTATGGCTTCTCTTAGAGCTTTCTTTTCTCTCTTAGTAAGATCTTTTTCAGTAATACCTTCTTCCTTACCTAAACCTGTAAGGTCAGCAATAAACGCTTTAGCATTTGTAGGTATAAGTCCTGAAGCATCTAGCATATTTATAGGAGTGATTGTTTGCAAAGTTTCCTTAGCAATCTTTTTACCTGAAGGCAGATTAAGGTCTCCAAAGATAGACTTTGAAGGTGCTTTTGTAATTATCTTTTGTCCTGGACGAATATCACCTTTTTCGTTAACTTGAGGATTTAGTGCCATTAACTCGCTTGTGGACATGTTATACTTCTTAGCTATTGTACTCATATAGTCTCCACTCTGAACAGTATACTCTCCACCCTTCTGCATAGTTCTAGCTAGTTTACCAATCTTCTTAGATTGTGCTGCATGTAACTTAGATGCCTTAGCCAGCTGCTTAGATACTTTGTTAAGAGTTTTTGACTTACCACCCTTTAACATTCTCTTTGGCTTCTTGCCAGCTTTCTTCATTGATATTGCTATTGCTGCTTGTTGAGCTCTTGATTTTGCCATAATTATCTATAGAATTTTTTTGCAGCCACGTTGGTGGAATACAAATTTATTAATTTTTTTGAAAC
>Ga0160423_10000966_pt1 | contig 23972 bp, 22 predicted proteins | sample CRUFie14St8metaG_FD_108191 | JGI IMG/M metagenome (GOLD analysis project Ga0160423, IMG submission 108191) | Marine microbial communities from the Costa Rica Dome - CRUD Field 142mm St8 metaG | ecosystem: Environmental > Aquatic > Marine > Oceanic > Photic zone | place: Costa Rica: the Eastern...
AGCTTACCTCGGCGGCATGGACCCCCGAGCAGCAGCTCTCGCATCCGCGGGTGCTCTCGGAGGTGGTTTCGCAGGTGGTGGTCTCGGTATGGCGCTCGGTAAGGGAATTGATGCATACATCGGTGAAGCTCACGGAGGCCTCTCTCGCGCTGCGAAGGAGCGCCTCATCGCAGGAGGTGGTGCACTCGGTGGACTCGGTGGTGGACTCGGTGCTGGGCTGTACAGCTAAAGGCTAGCCTCGACATCGTCCAGATCAGGATAATCAATTTCGGTTATACTGAGCTGATCCTCGTCGGAATTATTGTTGCCATCAGCGTAGTCTTCTTCTAGACTTGCGATGTCGTGGATTTCATCTAGGGCTATTTCCTGCCTAATGATGGGATCTACGTCTTTATCGTACATTCTGGACTCCTTGGAGTGACTACATGAGTAACAAGATTAGTGACGTTAATACGATCAATCTTGCTGGTAATAAGATTAATATCGACAACCTTCTGAAGGGTCAAGAGCCCAGCGACAACACTGACGCTGAGCCTACCGAAGAGGAACTCCTTATATCCGCTGCAGATGATATCGCGGAGGAGCTATACGCATCTCCATCAGAGATGTGGCGGCAGGAGTGCGAGCTTTACGGTCTCTCTATGGAGGAGGCTGCTAAGATTCTTGACGCAGTAATGTCTAGAGGGTTCTACGAAGAGTCGTATCGAGTGGCCGGTAAAGTGTTCAAATTGCGAACTCGCACTACCGTTGACGGAGATCGTCTCATTGAGATGCTTCGTGAGTTGAGGCCGGACAATAATGCCGTTCTCACTCACCTGGTAGCGCGCATTAATCTTGCTTCTAGCCTTAGTGCCTTCGCTAACGAGGTGTTCTCGCACACGTATCCCTCTGATGACAATCGTCACGTTCTCGACGCTGAGTGGAAGTCACGTTGGGGGTATACATCATCATTGCCACAGCCGATTTTTTTAGCTGTCACTCAGACGCTTCAGAACTTCGATGAGAAGGTCGCACTGGCGTGTGATGCACGAGCACTTGAAAATTTTTAAGTACCTCTTGGGGCAGCGCCAGGGCAGAGCTCTTATTGAGGGGTCTAGAGCTGCCACCTAGAGGTAGTGTGCGTAGCTGCATCATGGAGGAGATGGTCCACCGTGAGCGCATTAGATCCTGGAAATCTATGATGCTACAACTTAATACGCTAGTAGCGCATACTGTAAAGAGTAGTGAGGCCTTATCGGAAGTTGGAAAAGACCTGTCAGAGCTATACGATATGATTATACATAGTTCTGGAGCCTACCGCCTTGACGACAGGCTAAAGGATAACTCTAGGTCAGACGACAGCGGCAAAAAAGATATATACGAGATAGCCAAGCTAGTAGAGGGGTTGCCAGATGTATGATCCAGGAAAAGGTATCTTCGGAGACGTCTCAGGTAGTCTGCATAACATACCTATGCATATGCAGGACAATGGGAGGGTAGCTCAGCAGATACCTACTCCTGGACAGGTTCAAATACATAACCCTGCTATACACATGAGTAACTCTGCACTCCAACAGGGGATGACTGCTTACTCGGAAGACGTGCAGTATGGTAAAACAGGCCCAATGGGGTACTACCAGACTAAGATACACAACGCCGCGATGTACTCTACATTAGCTGCAGAGAAGAGGGCCAGAGAAGCTCGTAGCGATCTGGATATGATGAGCAACCTGTCGGGAGCTGCTCAAATTGGACTAGGTTTAATGTCTCTAGTTCCAGGTATAGGTCTCCCAGTTGCTGCGGTTAGCGCGGGGCTAATGATTGCGGACAACTTTATGGGGGACGGTAACGCGTACTACAAGGGATTCCAGAATAGGATGTCTGATATATCGGGCATCAAGAATGTCATGCAGGGTACAGGACCCGCCATGATAAATCAGATAACTGGTAGGGCTAGTGAGAATGCTGCCCTACAGTACCTGTCTAGTATGAACAGTATAGCTAGTGACGTGGGAGTGACCTCTGGGGATCTTCACGGAATAAATACTATGGCAGCACAGAGTGGTCTGTTTCAGGGCCATGGGGGTAGCGTAGGACAGCTAAGTCAACGTCTTAGACAAGTAGCTAAGCTCACTAAGCAGATAATGGACATCGGTTCGGGAATATCTGCACAGGACGCCATGGAGATCCAACGGCTCTCTAACGAGATGGACATAGATAACACTAAGTTCAACACCATGGACATAGGCAAGAGGATTATAGGCGCTGCTAAGCTCTCAGGGAGGACAATAGGTCAGGTAGGGCAAGTCATGATGGGTGGAGCTCAGATGTCGAGCCAGATGGGGCTAGGAGCTGCTGTGGGGGCTGACATAGCACTCTTCAACGATTCATTTGTTAGCTCTAGCTACTCCAATCTTGGAGCGGCTACCTTACGAAAGGTGGGCTCTAGAGAGCAGTTTGCCGCTACCCTAAATGCTGCGCACGCTCAATTTGCTGCTGGCATATCTAGTAGTCTGGTAGGGCAGTCTATGTATGTAGACCCAAGTACAGGTGAGGTACGAATAGATGAAGGATCTGCTGGTCTATTCCAGGTAGGTAGAAAAGCTGCTTTAGAAGCTAACCGTAGGTTCAAGAGAACCTTTACTGGCGAAGCTGGCAATATGCTATCCTCTGCCGGTGTATCCAGTAAGTACATAAAATCTATTATAAATCTTCAGGCATCAGATCTTGCTAAATCAGCTGCAGAGAGCATGGACCCAGAGAGGCGCATGGAGCTTATGCTGAGAGAGGCTATGGTAGAGTCTCAGAGGCTGAACATAGACCCCAGAGCTTATCTAGTTCAGAAGTTTGGCCGTCAAAAAGCGGACGCATTAATGGTTCAGGCTAAGGAGTTCAGAGATTCTGCTGCCTCTAGAGCACTAGATAGGTATAAGCAGAACTTGGAGTATCACGCAGGCGTAGCCGCTATGGACATATCTGATGCTGAGGATACAACTCCTACTAAATCGGAGAGAATAGGTAGGGCCGCAGCCACTGTAGAGGCTGAGCTTATGGAGCGAGCTAAAGAAGAGGCCATGGGCATATTCAACAGACGAGGTGCTGGTGCTAACCTGGGTATTATGGATGTAAATCTTAGCGGGGGATTGGGGGGCACTAGGCAGGGTAGAACAAGGAGGAAAACTCTGTATAACGCCTACGTGGGCGCAAACTCTATATTAGAGCGTGTTAAATCGAGTAAAGATCTGAGCCTAAGCGCTGCTCATAGCTCTGCTGCGCAGGCAGATGATCTGGACGAGTCTTTACTTGGGAAGTACCTGATAGATAGGGGTAAGGAGCACAGCGGGTTCTTCTCCTTAAACCTAGACTTTGGAGTACGGAGGGGAGTTCAATCTGATATACTAGGGGTGGGTAACATGAACTTTTCTAGTCTTAGCCGTAGTCAGATAGATGAACTTATAAATAATGCTGAATCTAATGATACTGAGCTAGCTAAAGATCTAAAAGCTATCCGAGACGGTAGAGGAGCCATAAGCGATGAATTTAGAACTGCACTAGAACAAATGGACCCGGAGCAAGCTGTGGATACAGGCTACCTAGCAGCACAAAGAGTTGGTATGAGAATAGTCAGCTCTGATAGGCAGGTAGCGGATACTTACAACGAGTTACTCAACAATAGGGGTAAGGCTTCTAGGATCTTACAGAACGCAGGACTACATTTTACTGATCAGGGACGATTAACTAGGGCCTTGAATATATTCGTAGATGAGAGAGATGATCTTAGGGCAGATGGAACTGGAACTGAATCAGAAATTCGTGAGGCCCTACGTAGGGCTCATATGGATCCTACAGATGACAGGCTTGTAGAAGCATTTAAGGCTAGAGCAGCGATGTCTAATGACCCCGCTGTTAAGCAACTATTCTCTAATCTATACACCAAGACTAGAAATACAGTGGACCCCTCAGAGGGGATTAGTGCTCTAGAATTCGAGGTGTCAGATCTATCTAAACAGACTGAATTGAGAGGAAAGGTTGGAGGCGGCCTCTTCGACCGGCAGTATAACTTTGCAGATTATCTATACGCAGTGGGTACAGACTCTACTGAGATATCTCAGGAAGATGCTGAGAGGAGACTACTAGAGTTCGGTGGACTTTCAGAGGCTGTAGGCGGGGCTGATAACCTCACTGAGTTGGCGGGAGTATTAATTCCTGCTTTGGGTGATAATAAAAATATCGATGAAGCTATAGATGTGGCGCTAACATCAAAGGGAATTGATGCTGAGACTAGAAAGTCTCTTAGAAAATTACGAGGGTCTAAGCATTTATCAGCGCTTGGTAGACTACTCCAGAGAGGTAGAGTGGACGGAAAAGACCTTACTCGCATGGATCAGACAGCCCGCGGACTGAAGCAAAGCCGAGCGCTTAAGAACGTAATAGATAGTCTTAAGGATACAGGGTTCGAGGGACTGTTAGGTAACAAAGCTACTCAGGCAACCAAGGTCATACAAAACCTGAACGCGGATAGAGAGGCTTCCCAGGAGCTGTCTTCTCAGGCCCTATCTATATACCGCAACACTATGGATGCGGGTAAGGCTCTGGAGAAGTTTGGACTAAACATGGAGGGCCTAGAGGAAGATCAGAAAACTCAGCTTAAGAATCTCTTTAAGGACACTATAGGTGCCGAAGGTGCTGCGGGCTTAGGTACTTTCCAGAAGGAGCTGTTCAAGATACTTCAGGGCGCGGGAGGATCTACATCTGGTAAGGGTAAGGGAGGCAAAACTTCTGAGGACTCAACCATGAGTACAATTCGTAGTTTTGATGCTATGATACAGGCATCCGCCATGATGATGGTAGCCTTGACCAAACCTAAGGAAGAGGGAGCAAAGGACTTAAAGAGAGCCCAAAGTATGCTACAAGAGCTAGCAGCTAGAGCACAGGTGACTTGATATGGAAGATAAATACACCCAAGAAAAACTTATAGACTACAAGTATCTACGTACTACAGCGTCTAATGTACTATCCCAACGAGTAGACTCTATGAAGGAAGATCTGTGCAAGGGTGGATCCGTAGAAGAGAGCAATGTATCTATACTTGCTAGAGCGCTGGCCGTAACAGGAGCTAATGGGCTGCTGGTATCCGCTAGATTCAAGAGGGACTAATCATGGCTAAAGCTGAAGAGATACTAGAAGGAGATAGGCTGCTGCGTGGGCACGACGTAATGCTGCCTAAGTATGTAATAAGCTCAGGTAGAGGCCTTAATCAGTCTGAGGCACACTTGTCCATGGCACGGCTTTACTTCCGTAATATGGATGAGGTGATGGCCTCTATACAAGGCAAAGATGACAGCTTCTCATCTATAGGCACCAACCCAGCAACGTATATAGGATTTATTCTGCAGAGTGTGAGTGAGAGCCGCACTGAGAAGGTTCAAACACTTCCTCTAGCGGGTGACTCATTTCACTCTACGTTTTTCGGAGAGATGCCCAGACAGTATGTCTTTAGTGGTATGCTCTTTAATTCCAAGAATGCTAGGTGGAGAGAGGCGTTTGACAGACTGTACGATAATTACCTTAGGGGATATAAATCCGCAGGTGCAGGTAGACCCGTACAGATTATATACGACAACAAGATAGTCTCCGGGTGGATAACAAACGTTAGTCAGCGTGTTGACTCAACTAATGAAATGCTGGCTCCCTTTAATATGACCCTTCAGGTAATCAGGGACACACCCTTGACTCCTGTAGATGATGTAATCGACACAGTAGAGTCTTATAGTCACGAACACGCAGGGCCACTCCTTGGGGTAACTGATACGAGCGTGAATCTGGGGCCTGATGACTACATTAGAAAGGCTTCTATATCGCTGCCCATGAGGGCTTCTTCTTCTTCTTCTGTGGCTGGTAGGTGTAGGGTAAAAAATCCAACTACAACTAGACAGGGCAATGAGAAAGCTACATCGGCGCCACAGGGTGCCGTGAAGTCGAAGAGTCCAATTAGAGATACGTGTGACATGGCAGAAGCAGTAGTCTACCACTTAAGGCGTATAGAGACCGCAGAAGCTAAGCTAGCTACGCTAACCCCCGGTAAGGACGCAGCTAAGATAAAGGCCCAGAACCGTATAGTTAACAGAGCAGAAACGCACTTGAGGCGCTTACAAGGTTGGGCCAAAGACCCTAACACTAAGGGATATAATAGGCTGCAGTCACTAGGTGCTGATCTGGGCGCATCTGGACTTATAACTAATGCTAGACAGAAGGGGGCTGCGAGAACTGTAACTAGTACTGCTCTAAAGGCTGCTCTAGCTAAGATAAAGAGGGAGTAACCGTTATGGCAATCAACGAGACCGACACAGATACTCCTATAGAAACAGATACTTCCGTCTGGGGAGCGGGAACCCAGGAAGGAGAGATACCCCTTAGAGATGCTGTGGTGGCATCTCAGGGTAATTTAACTGTTGATTTGTCTGCAGTAGTAGACGGCCTATTTTCCAAGATATCTGCAGATGGTCAGGTGCAGAACTCTACGTATCTAAGAGCTCTACAGATACTTTACCTATATGACCTACACAGTATAGCGTTATCTTACTGGCCGGAAGCAGAGAAGACTATGTCTTCTATACTAAATAGTATAGAAGGTACAGCTAGCGTCAGATCACTGGAGAAAGACCATGGTTACTTTCTAGATTTGGCAGCGAGGATGCGATCACTCTTGAGCAATACTACAATAGATAAGAGGACTATAGAACTAGTTAAGTCTGAGGCGGCCCCTCACGGGGATATGGCGCCGATACTAGAGACTATACTATTTTACTTCGTAGCATTAGGAGTATCTAACTCTGGAGGTGCTTCCCTATGAGTAAGGCTACTGTAGGGTCAGTTCTGCTATACCTAAATGGTGTAAGAGTACCATGTACATCCGTGTCCGTATCATATGCTGATGGCACACCTGCCTCTGGAGGTGCTCAAATACCCTGGCACCCCATACTGGAGGGACTGGGGGAAGAGGACCTTATACAGGTAGCAGTCTTCTACCTAGACACCGTGTATTATGATAAGCCAGAGTACTGCTTACTATTTGAAGGCAGGCTATCAGGGTATTCTTACTCTAATACGAGTACCGCAGAAAGCATGTCTTTACAGTTTGAGAGCAACTTGATGATTCTCAATGACATGAGTATAAACTTCACGTCTAAAGCTACTAAGTCTGGTAGCACAGCTGATAAAGACTACCCGAACCAGTTAAACGTAAAGGGAAGGGGTACCAGCCTCCTAACTTCTAAGTTTTCAGGAAGAAGCATAAAGAGACCGTTCGACATCATAGAGAACATAATATATGCAGCAACAGGTTCCTACAGAGACAAGAATAAGTATACGGACCTTATAGACCAGGATAAGTTTCTTAAGGAAGTTAGTAGGCTGGAGGAGGCCCTGACAGAGGCTGCTGTAGATGAGGTGAATCGTCTGCGAGATGCTAATCCTGGTATGGACGAAGAGGAACTCCGAGACAGGGCACTACAGTCCGCCTTCGATGGGATAGAGGAGCAAGGCCTAGACATGGGTGTACCCTCAGATAGATACTTCTCATCGGGAGATAGCATACGTGGCAAGGCTCGTCTTGCAGCGGCAGCGCTGATTAACCGTAAGGTTAAGAGCTCAGCTGTAAACTACAGAGATGTAGTCTTGTCTGGATTTTTTGCTAGGCACATGAGGCTACTCCGTTTCAGGGAGCATTGGATGTGCTCTCCCTATCTAGAGGGATTCCCAGGAGATAGCTCTAAAGATCCCACTCTTGGAGGGGGCGTCTTCCCCATGCTACGGAGCAAAGGAGCCAAAAGGTTTTTTAAGGCCATGCTTCGTAGGACCGGCGAAAAGATGGGGCCTCAAGGCAGGGTCCTATCTCTAGTATCTAACCTTTACAACCTGATGTTCTACAGAATTCAGGAGTTACCAGCACCACCCGCGTATATATCGTCTAAATACTCTATACCAGACAAGCAGTTTAAGTCTGTTCTGGATGGTCTCGAGGATGGAGAGATACCAAACTACTCTGATATCTACTCGAAGGCGTATGCAAAAGGAGGCCACGTCACTATAGGTAGCTATCTAACAGCACCTGTAGCTCCCTATGCCATACCTCCTAGCTGTAACGTTATTTTTCCGTGTCAAAGGATAAGCCTTAGTCTTACTAACTCTACCAACTCACCACCTACTAGAGTTTATTACAATAGAAGGAACCAGCTGGGTAAGCTTAATTTATCTTCCAAGGCTCCAGGGCATAACTACGATGCTAGCAGGGTAGGATATCCGAGTATAGCCGCAGGTCTAAGCCAGAAAGCGGCTGGAGGCTCATCTAGAGACTTAGAGGCATTGGTATTCCCGGAAGAGTACTTTAGGGGTCCTAGGGTTAAGATGAGCTACGCTCACCCATCTTACTCAGCCATACAGGACTTTGCTAACTCAGCCAGATTTTCAGAGTCCAAGCTGAGATCAGGTAAGGCTGCCACTGTATTTGATACTGATCCAGAAAGTGTAAACTACTCCATAGAAGCTGTTGAGAAGTCGTCGTCTAAGGGCATATCTTCGTACGGGTTATACTACATGCTAGCCCAGAAAGAGTACCAGGATGCAAGGACAGCTTCTAGGGGCGGCAGTATATCTACTGTATTCAATCCTTACATTATACCGGGATTCCCCTGCGCTGTTCTATCCGGTGATGATTCAGGTATGCAATACTACGCTAAGATTGCTTCAGTTACTCATACACTGAGCAACCAGGGAGCAGCTACAACTAGTATATCTATATCTAACGTAAGAGATATTAAGGATAATCTTAAGCAGGTAGTCATAGACAGGGCTATTACCGATATATCTCCTTCAGATCCTATAAAAGAGATACGCAACTTGCTGCAAGTATCGGAGTCTGCCGAGGAGTACTACAGATCTCTACTAAAAAGGGGAGAGCAGGTTTCTCAGGTATTATCTCCAGAAGTTATAAGGCTGACACAACTAGTTGATGATCTGTACTCTAGGGTTCAAGAGGCAGAGGAAACAGAGAGGGCTTATATTCTTGGAGTCTTAACCTTTAAAGACCTAGCAGGTAAGGAGTACTCCTATGCTGAAAGGGAGAGTGGCAGACTCTCCCTAAATCGTAGAAGAGGTGACCTAAAACTGACCGAAGAAGAGCGGACAAAGGTTAAGTCCCTATTAGCAGAGTCTGCCAGCTTTATACGAGCTAGGGAGGATCACGCCAAGGCTAAACAACAGCTGGAGGAGGAGTTACGCAAGGCTGAAGACCAGCAGGACGCTGCCAGCGCTGAGTACAAGACTGGTACTATGATTCCGTGTTCTTTTGACGTTAAGGATCTCTTAGGCTGGAAGGTTGAGGAGCATTCAACTCCCAAGCGTATAAACATACTGGATACAGACGTGTATCCGGATGACGATGAACCTGTATGGGGTGTGCCTGACAACTCTAAGCTTGTTCCACTAGCGGAGACTAGAGGGTACTTTAAAGATGTAGATATGGCTATGAAGTACAACTCTAGGCCTGTGTGTACACTAGAGGAGTACATCCACTTCTACGCAGTCGCTGACAGGAGCCCTGGATCTGACGAGGTGGGACGAGGACGAGGTGTACGAGGGCGAAGAAGAGTCCACTCTTGTGGAGCTGTCTACTACGATATAATTAGGTCATTCGTATCTGGACCAGGACTGCAACCAGGCTCTACTGTTGATGGTAACAACTACTATAAGTCTAATCCTTATAAGTTCTACGGCTATGGCGACTTATCTTCAGACACTAAAGAGTCAGACTTTAGGATGAGCCCTCAGGTCCAGCAAAGGCCAGTACAGGGATCACTCACCTACATAGACTATAACGGAAACATTAAAGAGTTTTATAGATTTAAGAAGGGTGTTACAGTTACTCTAGATGACCTACCAGACTCCAGAAAAGACTGGCAAAAGCTGCTCTTAGACTATGTGCGAGTTATTGAGAGCAGCTCTACTTCAAGGGAGGGGTAATGAAACGATACGAGCAAGACAACCTGGCCTGGAGCCAGTGGAACTCCTCTCACTCCAAAAAAGACCTAGGAGTACTTTTCAAGAGAGTTGAGCCCATCATTAAGAAGGAAGTATCTAGGTGGTCTGGAGGCTCAGTGGCGGCTCCTGTGCTTGAACTAGAGGCCAAGAAGATAGCCCTGAATGCTTTCAAAAACTACAATCCTGATAAGAGTAAGCTTAGTACCCACCTAACTAACAATCTTAAGGGCCTTAGTAGGTCTGTGTATACTTATTCAAACCCCGCTCGCCTGCCAGAGCACAGAATGATCAAAGCTAAGACGTTCATTGCGGTGCAGGATGATTTAACTTCACAGCTGGGGCGTATACCCACAGCTCAGGAGCTATCCGAGAACCTATCTTGGTCAAAAAAGGAAGTTGGTAGAATGCGGAACGAGCTACGCGCTTCCTATGGCGAATCCGCCCCAGCTCCTCCGGGGTTTGACTCTAGTTTTGATGGGTCCACAGAGCTAGACTTCATTTACCACGACCTAAATAACCAGGATAAAGTAGTATTTGAACACACTACAGGTTACGGGGGAGCACCTGTGCTAGATGGAAGGTCCTTAGTGTCTAAGACAGGACTAACTCAAGGCCAGATATCTCATAGCAAGAGAAGAATACGCAAACTAGTGCTAGGGGTTAGGGGGCACTGATGAGCATACTTTCAGACCTCCGGGATGCAGAAACAGTTCTTGTGTCTCATATATCTGCCGTGCGGAAAGAGCTAAATGCAGAAGCAGCTTATAGCCAGGCCGACAAGGATGAGAGATCTGAGATTTGCACAGTTGTAATAGATAGGCTATCTGAGCATGTGGAGAGCTCTGAAGACATAACGGATATGCAAATGGCAGCTGTTATGTCTGTGTTAAACAACTTACTGGCGCTAAGGAGAGCTCTATCTCTAGCATCTAAAGATGGAAATTCTGGAAGCTATGGTAGGACTAGGAGAACTAGAGATCTACTATCCCTTAGCGTGTCTTCCTATAGGTCTTTATTTTTGCAAGAAGAGGCTGCAAAGATGGATACTATACCAGAGTATTTTAGCTGATAGGTTCTTACCCATGGACATAAAGATCACCCCAGAGGGCGTAAGGCCCGGACCTGAATCCGGCTCTTTCGTGGCAGAGCCTAGTTTTACAATAGACTACAGCAGTAAAGACACTCTCTTGGTAGAGGGTAGTGGCCTACTAGCCCAGATGGTAGTTAAGCTCCTCTTTACGCGTAGAGGTACGGTTCTATCTGATCCTTCGGAGGGGACTATGCTGCCAGTAATAGCGGGATCTGGAAATAACGTAGCTACTGAAATATCTTCTACTATAATAGAAGACGCCATAGGATCCGTGGAGAGGCAGATCAAGGCTAAGCAGTCAGCGGGAACCAATTTCACGGCTGAAGAGCTACTTGAAAGCATAACACTTAAAAGTATACAGGCCACACAGTCTAGTGTGGAGGCTAAAATAGAGATACGCAACGCTGTAGGACAGGTAGCCCTTCTTAAAGTAGGAGTATAATCCAGTGCTGGACACCGTAAGAATAAATCGCTCAGATGTAAGACGCTTAACTTCATCTATTATGGGTCTTCTACAAGAAGAGTTTGAAGGAGCTTCTTTTTCAGAGGGCACATCTCTCCATGACCTAGTGGTAAGACCGATGGCCACTGTAGCTGCAGCTATAGAGGCTGACGTTAAATACTTAGAGAACAGATTCTCGGTATCCCAAGTATTAGAGGAGGAGACAGAGTCTGCTGCTGTCTTACTAGATTTGCTAGCCAGCAATTTCTTTATTACCCGGAATCCGGGTGGTAGAGCATCTGGTACTGTTACCATAAAGGTAGATAATAACTCAGGGTTTACCGTACAAGTAGGCACTCTATTCGAGAGGTCTACAGGGGTTAGCTATGTTTATGACCAGGAGGAGTCTCTGCTGGTAGCTCCCAACGACTTGACGGCAGAAGTAGACAGCGATGGAAATCCAACAGGCAACTACCTAGCAGAAGTTTTTGTATACGCAGCTAGGCCTGGTATAGGAGCCGGAGCACCTCCGGCTACTTTCATAAGTATGAATCCAGCTCCAAGAGGTCTAGTGGAGGTGTATAACGAAGCCCCCTTCTCTTCAGAGTCCTCACAAGAGTCTAATTTCCAGCTGGCAAACAGGATAAAGTCAGCTCTCACGCATAGAGGATTCAATACTCGGGACAGCATATCTACTGTAATACAAGATAATGTAGATACCTGTAGAAGAGTTCAGGTAGTAGGATCCAGTGATCCTGAAATGCGACGAGACATACTGCAGATAGGAACAGCAACCCCCATAAAATCTCTTGGTAAGATAAACGTATACGCTGACACGGGGTACTACGTAACACTGGCAGCTAAAGATACAACAGAGACCTACAGAATATCTTCTGTAGAAGCCTTTGACAGCTCTGGGGAGGTTGTGCCGATAAAGTCTACTATAGGCACTCTAGTTTTATACGGCTCCACTAGTGTTAATAATCTACCCCAGGACAACTCCTTTAGGGGGGATACAGAGAGCTCTTTCATAGAGGTATCTTACCTAAGTACTAATGACGCTAGATCCACTACTGAGCAGATAACTATAACGTCTGCATCACCAGACTTAGTTTACAAGTCAGTGCTACCTTCCCATATATCTCAAGTTCAGGATTACGTAGATTCTGCTGGTGTAAAGCCACTGGGCACAGATCTGAAAGTATACTATACAACGGCCAAGAACCTAAGTATATCACTTGGTTACATCCGGAATCCAGAAGTGCCTCAGAGTGACTTCCCTACAAGCCTAGTTCAGTCGGGAATAAAGTCGTATATAGACTTTGAGCAGACACAAGGCAGGCACTTATCACTATCTAACCTGTTTGCATTTGTGTCATCCGAGTATTCTGGAATTATTTCTGCTGTAGTCAGCGAGAGCTCCAGCATAGGGTACACTTTACTTGATACTACAGGAAACTTGATAAGTTTTGAATGCCCCACGGACACTTCTCTAGACAAAAGCGTGCCTTTTTATAATGACTACCTACTCGTAAACGGTGTGGCTACTGCATTTAAGGTGACTAACTACTTATCTGATAGTTATCTAGAAGAGATTCAGGTATCTGACTCAACGTGCTCTCTGTACTGTAATGCAGCTGACGTAGTACTAGTGGAGGTGTAGAGTGGATAGGCTATCTAACTCGATAAAGTCTACGTTGCCTTCTTTCTGGCGGGATAGCTTCAAGGACAAGGACTTGATTGCAGGCGTAGCTTACTCTGTAGCTGCAGTTGGAGCTGAGCTTTATGCTAGAGCCTTAGCTACCGTACCTGCTATGAGTATAGTTGACTGCCCGACTAGCTATAGACCAGAGAGACATGCGATTAGCATTCGATCTTCTAGGTTAGTCCCATTAAGTGGAGGTAGGTGGGCCTGTAATCTAGACCCTACGGTGGAGTCTGTAGGAGTGATACGATCTAAGTCTCCAACAGGCCACCTGACCCTCACTGTGGGCGAAGATTTCTCTGTGACTGATAAGTACCAGGATGTAGAGCTCTCTGAATTTACCGAAGTAGTTCCTGGGGCTAGGGTAATCGTATTCTCTGACAACCCTTTTTCCTGGGAGGGAACAGGTAAATCCGTACCACACTCTAGTGAGTATTACTCAACAGTAGAAGCCCCGTACCTATTACGTAGGCCAGTTAGCCCTACGGCTGACTACCTATCCATAGGAGCTGGAGACTACATCTACGTATCTAATGGAGAGGACCATTGTAAGTGCCTTGTAGCTCATGTGCAGGAGGACGTCAGCGATGAGCTAGATAGTGGGCTGTACTTATACGTAAGTACACCCGCCCCATACATAGGACAGGTGCAGGCAGCTCTAACTCCGGAGGGCTTACAAGATGAGCTGTCTACTATGCATCTCCAGTCCACTACTATACTGCTTGAGGACACAGAAATAATACTAATGGCGGTGTCACCTGTAGTAGATAGGCAGTACCTATGGAAGCTCTACGGCAGTTTACTCGGGTACGATAGGTCTCGGTCTACTGAGGAGTTAAGGTCTAAGATACTAGGCAGGCATCTACTAGCTGCCGGTAAGTTTACTAGGAGCAATGTCGCTGCCGCCGTAAGCTACTTGCTTAATCTACCAGTTATAGGTGGAGTAGATGAAGTAATCATAAGTATAGATGACCTAGCAGACGGCGGGTATGTAGTAACCACTAGTAATACTAGGGTAGTAGTAGAGTCAAATTATGTCTTGAATCCTCTAATACCCGACCGAGCGCTATTACTTAATGGGGAAGACAACGATGAGGCCACAAGCAAAGGAGTCATAGTATCTGAGCCTACGAGTGTAGTGTCTACATACGACATATACGACATCTCGTCCGGCACAGACACATGGTGGAAGACTGATAGGCTTGAGCTCAATAGCTACATGCTCCCATATCATTCAGCTACACGCTCCATGGTAGGTAACGGGGAGACAGAGCCCAATCTAGTAGGGGCAGGTAATCAAGATGCCAGGGTAGGAGATTACACAGTAGTTATTGGGGCACAGACTAGGGAGAAGTTAGCGCACGCACTAACAAGGGATTTCTACCTGGATAAGATAGTAGTAATATCTAAGCCGCAGAACTATACAGGTTCTCTTATCACAGACTCCATACTAGAGTTTGTGAGAGAGGCGACACCATCTGACATGGCCTTGCTAGTACACGCGGAGTAACTATGAGCAACTTGATATTTAGAGATAAGATTCAAAATGATAATTCAGATACAGGGCAGGACGTTAGGCACGTAACTAACGGTGAGACTCTGTCTGAGTCTGTGCTAAAAAGGGCCAGCAGCAATCTGGAGAGGAGAACTTCAGACATACAGCAGTATATGAATGAAGAACAAGACCTTAGGAGATCTCACCAATCACGTAATCTATCTCTAATAGATGTTAATCCCGACGGAACTATTCGGGCACCGGGCATGCTACGTATAGTGAAAGACTCTGGGGCCTACTTTTTACTGCCGGGGCATATTAGGAGTGACGAAGGTTCTAGAGACTATAGGGTGCTGGTTGTGTCTGGCATAGATGGCAAAGGCACTTACTGCCTCAAGAGGGACGCATTATACTCGTTCTATACCGATAACTCTGGTGCCAGCTATAACCCAGATAACGGCTTAGCCATAGCAGGAGACACTATATGTTTAAGAGTGCCCCGCAGACCTGCCTCAGAGATCGCTAGTAGCGATAGAGACCTGGTAGCAAGCAGCTCTCAAGCTACTGATTTTAAATCTGCATCTGTGTCTACAACTGTTAGCGCCTTCATTCAAAATGAATCACTAGGAGCTGATAAGACTGGAGTTCTAGTTAAGTCACCTGCCAAGACACTTATAACCATTTATTTTGATCCGAACTCAGACGACTTGAACGAGCTAGAAACTTACCTAAGTAGCTATGTTGAGGGTCTATCTTTAGACTCTACAGTTGGCAACGACACATACTCTTACGTGTTGGACCATAGGCGTATTGAGTACTCAAATTCAGTTCTGAAGGTGTATACTTCAGACTATAGGGCTGTGGACGAGCAGTACCTGCAGGGCAGTATAACTCTCAGCCATGGTAGCTTTACTTCAAGTTTCGACTCATCAGAGGTAACAGTAACTACTTCTAAGGGATCTACAGACCCATATAGCGAGCTTATACCGCTGTTCTACCACGCTGGGGACCGTATAGTAGTAACAGGGGTAGGTTCTGTGCTCATAAGCACTATAGACCACATAGATAGTTTAGGGTTCCCTGTGCTCCTTGCCGGAGATGGTAGGACTGTATCTACTTACACTCTGGGTCAGGTTAACAGGATAACTACGCAGGTATCTGTAGAGGTACCGAATGCCGTAGCAAGCCCCGAGTATATACACGAGGAAGAGCTCTTTTATGACTCAACCTTAGTAGGCTCAGGCTATGTAATAGACAGCATAGATATAGTAGAGGTATCGAGTCTGCCATTATCTGGTGACAGCTTAGCTATTACGTACCTACAAGCTTCAGGTGTTAAAAAAAACCTGCTATATACTGGAGGCATTATTGACCTAAGCAAAGTTCCTGGGTCTAAGGTATCTGTAGATCCACTAATGGAGATAGACCCTTCTAGGGTGCATGCTACTATACAACCAGGGGAAAAGTTAGAATTTACATTGTCCGGTAAATCTGGATCCCAGCCTACGGGAGGCCTTACACTGATAGCTAGGATCAACTATGTTGAGCGGATCGAACATCCGTAACTACCTCTAGTGCCGCTCTAGTACCTGGTAAGTTTATGGGGTAGGAAGAGCCAACCTCTCGCGCCACTGAGCAGCATACCACAGCATCTGCCTTGTCATCTGACACCAGTCCTAGTCTGAACAGGGCGTTACAGGCGCTGACCATATTGTTCTTAGAGGCTGAACCTTTCCCACACATGTATTTCTTTAGTTTTGTGGGGGGTAAGATAATCAACTCTATGTCTAGAATGCTACAAGCCAGCTTATATATTCCGTAAGCGGCACCCATAGAAAAGCTTTTGTTTACGGAGTGATAGGAGGGCCCCTCCATACAGGCTATCTGTATATCTTTACCCTTTACAATGGCATTAAATTCGTTGAATATGTGCTCAAGCCTGGAGCCCTCATGCTCTTTGCTGTTTGTCTTTATCAGATACGTCTCGTAGCCTGAGTCTTCACTATAAAGAGCTATACCAGACGATCTTAAACTGCAGTCTATGCCGAGGTAATACATGTCAGAGATAACCTTTGAGAGGGTAGCAGCGCTAGTGGATTCTGTACCCACAGTGACTGTGAGTGTGGAGTCCACTGTCGACATTCCAGCTCAGATTTTCAAGTATAAAGTCTCAAGTACTGGTCAGGACCAATACACCGCAGTATGTACCTTACAAGATCTATCTACTTTAGGTACAGTGCGGGCGGGAGGTGCTTCTTTTTACCGTAGGAGCTCTGCGACTATAGTGTATGACTCGCTATCAGAGGCTATAGACGGTAAGGCAGATATAGTAGATGAGATCCAGGCACTACTCGACGCGTTTCAGCTAGCTAATGGAGCTTTCCTGGGTACAGATAACATAAGATTGGAGGCGTAATGACTGTTTCAACTAGCTATGCTTTTGACACAAGCTCTCTTGAGTGGGTTCTGAACCTAACAGTACCACAGGTTAAAGGTGCCTCTCGTCACATACTACTGAAGAGAGTGTGGATAACATCGGAGGCTCTTAATGATCACGTTGAAGCCACTGGACCACTAACACAGCAGTCTGTATTGGACATACTGTCTAGTACCCTGGATGGCGGTAAGTACGTAAGAACTATTCTACCTAGTGAGGTGGGTGACTTTCATAGACCTGAGGCAGCAGCAGCAGAAATACTGAACAGGTACAACAACTCAGATGGTCTGCATAAGCCAGTAACCGGCTATTACTTCTATGTAGATTTCTCTATGACTATGGGCTTTCTTAATTATGACCTCATGGCCACGTGTATAACCGTAGTAGAGGCGTCATTTAAATCTCACACAGGGGGGTACAGCGTAGCTAGGAGCGCAATGCCTCTACCTGTTAACTCTACTGTTTACTCAACTTATCCAGTTAGGCTAGTAGTGGGGGAGAAGCAGGTTGTAGGCGCTAAGGCAGGGGACATGATCCGATACTCAAACACCGGTGGGTCTGGAGAGTACGAAGTGTCCTTAGAAGATCCGGATTCTCTTATACAGGAGCTACGGGGTTTAGTACGTATTGTTAAGAATGTGTCAGGCACGGCTATTGTACGGGTACACGATAAGAATAATATGGAGAGCGCCCCGAGCGAGATATCAATCACTGTAGAGAAGGTACTATGATAGTAGACGATTTTAATTTAAGCATAGCTAGATCAGTAGAGTACTACGATACAGGCAGCAAATATCTTATAACGGCTACTGCGTCAGTGACATCTAACTCAGATCCTGATTCAGTACGACTAGACCACAACGTATTCGTTAAATCGGTAGAAGACTCTTCGTTCCAAAGAGTAGCAGGAGCGTCCGATCTAGGCTTATTGAGATCTAGCATAGAGTCTGCTAGGGCCTCTTCTCATGTAGAGTATAGAGATGCTGTCCTTACTTTGGAGTTCGAGGACATAGACACTGCTGTAGCAGCCATACCAGTCATACGGGACCGGGTTAATACGTCAGTCTCTAATTACATTGAGTACTTCAGAGAGTTTAAGTCAGACAGTAGTACCTTACCCATTGATTATGCACTACCACTACCGTCAGGAGCTGACAGGGAACAGCAGCTTATAGATAGCTACAGAGGAGCAAGGGACGCCAGAACACAGGCAGACCTTGCTGTACAGGAGTCACAGACGAGCCTTGGGTCTTCTAGCTACAAGGCCGATTTCTTAGCTAACCTTTTGAGTACTGCCACACCTGCAAATACCAACCTGCAAGCCAGTAGTGTTTCTCACGCCCAGGCTCATGCCGCTTTAGTAGCCGGAGCCACTGGATTGTCTGCTGCTTACCAAGCCTTAGTCTCAGGAGCTTCTGAGTCTACGTCTGCTGAGGGTGTTGTTACTTATACCCTGTCTGATCCGTTATTCTCTCAGCTAAAAAATGCATTGCTCTTAGCACAGGACTCAGTTGTACCTCAATCTGAGGCTAGCAGAGATGCTATTGCCGCGGCAGCAGCGGCCATGACTTCAGTTCACTCTCAGATTGATACAGAGAAATTAGGCGCAGATAACTCCGCTGCTTCACTCTCTGCTGCTCTCGAGGCAGCAGTTGCAGAGTCCTCAGCCCTACAAACCCTGGAGTCTAGAGCACTGGAAGAGCTATCTACCTTCTGCCCAGAGATAGACCCTAACTCAATATAGGCCGTCCTCCACTGCGAGTAACTTAAAGTACTCATAGAAGGGATTCTCCTCCGGAACCAGGCAGCCTGTTTTAGCTGCGTCTATGGTAGATTTCATATCCTGGCTCATGGGTATATCTAGTTGGTCCGCGATAGACTCCATACGGAGGCCTACCCAAGGGTACATCAACTCCTCGCAACCACGCCAACGTCGGCCTGGGTGCACTGAGTCATAGGGAGTAACAACTTTGTGTGGATGGTTACCTACACCGAGACCCAGTGGCTCTCTGATGCTTGCCTTGACTTGCTGCCCGTTAAACGGACATGGATAAGGAAGCCCATCGGAGTTCACAGACGCTAGGAACATTATGTGCGCGTAAATTGGCAGTGCTGTTGCTAGCATTCCTTGACGCTCACAGTAGTTAACCTGCGAGAATAGATGAATTATTCCATTCCCGGTATTCGAGTAACACAGCTGATCAGTTCCCACGAGCACTGACACCTGCTCGTACCCGAAGTGAGCTGTAGGGTCCTGCCACTCCTCAGGAACTACTCCTGTAATGGAGTCCAGGCTAGCGCGCCAGAGGCGGTAATCCACCTCCAGCGACCTCAGAGTCAACACCTCGTTCTCCAGTTTATTTAAGTACTCCCTTTCAGCAGCCTTCTTTGCTCCAGAGATCCTGTACGTTATTCCCCTGTTCCTACGCCTCTCCTTTAAGGTGCGTTGGTACACTTCAACAGACCCCTCAACCTGTAGTGGCTTGCCAGGCATTCTGTCTAGTATGTACTGGGGTATTCTGCACCCCCGGCGCATGTACGGGGAGTCTGAGGCCGATTTACCTGCTCCCATGTTTATATCCCAGGAGTAGGACAGACCGAATAGGTTGAGCTGTCTTCTGAGCTCCCAAGCGCTTAGGTCCGCAAGATCTTCTGTGGCAGGCCACGCCACAAGGTTCTGGTGCCAATAGGCATGAAGCAGATACGGTACCTTAAAGGCAACGTCTTTTAGAGAGTCGCACTTCATATACTCAACCATTAGTCCATCTGGCTTAGCAGCCCGATTGACCTTTGAGGGGTCGAGCCGCACATTGACCATGACGTCGTGATCTACTTTTATTTTCTCGAAGTCGTATTCAGAGAAGGCCTCTTGCAAGCCAGCGGTAGATGCTATCTCTAGCAGTCCGTTAGATCCCAGCCCGCAAGCCTCCAAGCAGCTTTCGTCCCCTACTACAACCGCAAGTGTGGTGCTGGCTAATGAGCAAAGGCCCCTCCTAGGCGAAACATAAGTTCTAGCCCAAGTCTTGGCGGCAGCCATTGTGCGCTGAGACCTATAGCTAGTGTCTCCAGAGCCAACAATGAAAGCACCGGAGAGATACCTGGCTAGTATGCAGTTACGCATAAGACCAATGGTCACATCTCCAGAGGTAATGTCCGGAGACCGCAGAGGGCTCATGTACTGATATTTGTCATCCCTCCCAAAGGGAGAGTAGTATTTTATCAGGTCCGGATGCATCCCGTCCGGGGACCTTCTCTGCAAGGCCATGGTAGGAGGGGTGTAACCCGCCAGTGATGCAGCTAGGTACATTGGCAAGTTGCTAGATCGACTGTCCAAAAGATATAGCAGAACATTGCAATCACCTGTGAGGCGCAGCTCCGGGGGCATTCCAAGCACCGTCATGGTGCTGTGGGCGGTTCGATCCTCGATCTCACCGTCTCTGGTTATGCTTAGGTGCCTAACCAGGTTCTTAGTTAGAGAGCTTGTCATACAATCTCCGTATTCTACGGGCTCTGCCCGGTGTGGAATTGTTTATAATGTACTGAGCGCGGCCTAGTATTCTGGATTTGAAGAGCGCTTCAGGTGTGGTTCCAGCTTGCTCCGCCCAAGATGTCTTTTCGACGTTGTGTAGCGTTGCACGTACTTTGTCCACGTACTTCCTAGGTACGTTTACAACCTCATTCAGTACCAAGCCGAGGGCTTTCTGCCGCTGGTGGCTTCTCCTGATTGAGTTCTTGTGGAGTCGGAATCCTGTTCCTGACACCACGCTGCGGATACCCTTTAGAAGTTCCTCGGGAGCGGCACTTTCAGAGCACCCTATGATCAGGTTGTCACAGTACCTTACGTATACTGCGTCTGGAGGTAGGCAGGCCCTTACCAGTGGGTCTATTACTAGGGCTGCCACTCTATTTGCCACGAAGGGAGACGCCGTACCACCCTGAGGTAAGAATCTACGCCCCGACTTATCCACCATAGTGAGTATGCTGGCCAGCAGAGTAGCTGCAGGCTTCTCATAGTGGTTGAGCAGCATATCGTGCACTGTCCTGTACCCTATGTTATCAAAGAACTTAACCACGTCGGTCGTTACCAGGACCTCTTTGCCTACTACTGGTAGAAGCTTTGCCCTTATATCGAACCCCTCATAAGCGATGGAGTCTCCATAGGGCAGAGGCTTTATCCACGCCTCACATAGTCCCTTCTGAACATCCATCAGGTTTGCTGTAGCTTGGTACACTGTCCTGTCACCGATTTTTATCTCGGTGTAAGACTCTTCACTTTGGCTTAGGCCCATAGCCCTAATTACCTCCCAGCCCTCTAGCCCTGCTCCCAGTGCTAGACTGAAGTAGTCTATTGGTCCTCCCTTCTGGGTAGTAAGTATTAGCTTTGACTTGCCCACCTCTCACCTCCTCTGCTCTCGCACGTATTGTTGAATAACGAGCACTTACCAGCCATCATGGAATCGCGGTATAAGCAGGCCTCACATGGATTAACCAGCTCCTCACCTCCGGGAAGTAGTGCTACAGTACCCCTAATAGCGGGACTATCTACGTAGTACCCAGTCACGCACCCAGGACGATATGGCGCTCCGAAGTGCTCGAACTCATCCGATCCAGGCCAGTCTAGGTCTTCCCTTCTGTCCCAGAAGAAAATAAGAACCCGAGGAAAGGCACTTGCCAGAGTGTTAACCAGACCTTCCCAGTCGTTTGATCCGTAGTAGGTGGTTAAGGGGCTGGAATGTTCTCTTTGCGATCCAGGGGCGTCATGGTAGTACCAGTACGCTTGTCTACGGTTCTCAACCTTGAACCGTTTTATCTCAATCTCTTGAGATGGCAAGTACGGCACCGTAGTCTAGCTCTTTCAGCTCTCCAACCTCCGCGCGTGGCCCTGACCAGTAGTTGCCCGGTATGCAACACCCCTCAGTAACCACCCATAGCACGGGTATGTCCACCCGGTTCTCTTCCCGAGGAAGAGGTGCTTCCCCGTCTGTGAAGTACAGAACAAGGTCCAAGTCTATACCTTCCTCGAGGATGTACTCGAAGGGCGGATTGAAGCATGTACCACCGCGACCATGTACTTCCGCACTTATAGACCCCCCGACTTCTACCTCTTCCACATGAGAGATCTTACTGTCACAGTGGATCATCAGTAACTCGGTTCCGTCCTCCAGGATACCATCGATCTCCGTCAAAAACACTGACAGCATTTCCTTGGAAACACTGCCTGATGTGTCTATGAAGACACCCACCTTGAAGATCGGCTTCTTGGTGGTACCTGGAGCAGCGCTAAGCCTGTACGGAGACTTCTTAACCAGATCCAACATGGCCACGCTGAGCTTCATATTGGTGCTTAGAGGATCCTCAGACAGCTCTCGTGCTTCCTGCACGAATTCTCCGAGGATCTCACGCCAGTTCATCTTTGGCCCTTCCATCGACTTCTCGATGAGCTCGCAGATTCCGGCTCCTCCGTGACCCCTCTTTTTCATCCCCTCCACGACCTTGCGCTTAACCTCTTCTGCAGCAGCCTTCGCTGTAGCTACTAGGTCATCTATCTGATCTGGGTCCATACCCTCGAGGTCCTCTCCGAGGATGTCCTCGATGTGCTGGAAGGGGTTACCACCCCCAGACATCTTGTCCATGTACTCCTTGGCTTCCTCGACGCCTTTATCTCCTCTCGACCCTCCGGGCATACCAGGCCACTCGGAGGGTGGAGTCTCATTTTTGTAGAGGGACCACAGGGTATCGAAGTACTCCCGGTAACTGAGACCAAATTCTAGGCCCATGTCTGAGGGAAGAACACCCCTGTATTCCCCGACGCCGTCCTCCTTTAGAGGCGCGGAATGTAAGAACTGAGCTTCAGTGAACAGCCCAGTTTGTATGCAGACAGAGTTGTCGGCGTAGTCTACCGCTAGGGGGTTGACCTTGGCCCACAACTGCTTATCCTCGTCTGTGTCCATTTCTGCATACAGAGCCAGTGATTGCTCAATGTGCATCTGCACGATATGGACAAGCTCGTGGCAGAGGATTACACCTAGCTGTGTGTGATTGGCCGGATCCGCAGCCATCTCATCCATTGTGTCACCGATGATGAGACGGTACCTACCGTTCTTCAGTGTCACTGCCATGGTACCGAAGTCCTCACGGTACTCTCGATCTAGGCCCACCATTACGCTGGTGAAGGCGCTCAACAGGTCCTTGCTCCTGTTGAGAACTGATAGCAAATCCGCTATAGTCTTGATGGTCAGCTGTTTAGGCTTTCTGACCTTGATTTTTCTAAACACTGGGAGTCTCCTTTTATGTCTAGTGGTTTACCCAACACATGCTTTGCCGATACAGCGAATCGTAAATACCGAATAGATTCGCCGGCTAATGCGTATGAGTCGATGTCTTATGCCATAAAAACTGCAGGTGTAGAGCCTCACGTTATTGGCAGAATTAAGAAAGCTTTAGACCTGTACGGTGTAGAGCCCCCAGTACCAGAGTTAACTAAAGAGGCAGCTGCATTTGAGGAAGTAGTCTATGTTCTGCCAGAGTACAATAAGCTACCAGTAAAGACTGCGGCTGATATTAAGTTGGCGGAAGATGCGGTGCTACGTAATAGATCCAAGCTTAAGACTACTACACTAGCTAACGCATGCAACAGACTTGTTAAGCTGGCTGGCAAGAACGGCATGGAGGTTAGTCCTGAGACTATGCAGCTAGCAGGACTCACACAGTGCGATGTAGAGAAGACCGCATCCTGGATAGAGGCCCGGGGGAATATCACTAGTAATAGAACCTTCTATAAGCTTG
>Ga0160423_10000967_pt1 | contig 23969 bp, 8 predicted proteins | sample CRUFie14St8metaG_FD_108191 | JGI IMG/M metagenome (GOLD analysis project Ga0160423, IMG submission 108191) | Marine microbial communities from the Costa Rica Dome - CRUD Field 142mm St8 metaG | ecosystem: Environmental > Aquatic > Marine > Oceanic > Photic zone | place: Costa Rica: the Eastern...
AGTGTTCCAAATTATGATGATGAAATTAGATGTGATAATAAAACATTTTTGTTTAGTGGTTCAGCAAATTTTGATATTTTAAAAATTACTAATGGTCAGGATCATGGTTTATATAATGGTGATTCTGTTTACTATAACAAAAAGGTAACTACTACATCTAGTTCCTCTGATGCACAAATTTTTGTTGATACAACTATTGATGGTTTTAGCAATCTAGAAGAAGGTGTTTATTTTGTAAAGAGAGAAAGTGCTTTTTCTATCAAGTTATCAAAAAGTAAATCAGATTTATATAATAATAAATTCGTAGTTCCTGAAGGAACTGTAACAGACAATAAATTTACTTACTATCCATTTTTTGAACAACCACTTTCTGGTCAAAAAATTTATAGAGAAATTGATGAACCAATTCAAGAGGCAGGTTCATTTACAACAAATCCTGGAAAAACTGGTATATTAATTAATGGTGTAGAAATAGACAACTATAAATCATCTGATGTTATTTTTTATGGCGGATTAAAATCATTTGAAATAACAAGTCCTGGTAAAAATTATGATGTAATTAATCCTCCTGTAATTAATGTTACTGATGGATCTGGAACTGATGCTACAGGATCAGTATCAGTTTCTGGATCAGTTGCTGAATTGAGAATTATCAATAAGGGTTTTGATTATCTTGAAACTCCTGTTGTAACTATTGATGGAGGTAATCCTAAAACTCCAGCAAAAGCAGAAGTTAATTTAATTGATGTTGATCATTCTATCCCATTTGAAGCAGGTATTGTTTTTAACAATCTTGATGGTGGTGTAGATCTTACAAATAATATCATAGGATTCTCAACTTTTCACAATTTAAGAGATATTGAGCAAGTAACATACAATACCACAAAAAATCCAGTTGTTGGTCTAGGAACTAATCAAGTTTATTTTGCTAAAGTTATTGATGGTACAAGGATAAAATTATTCTCTTCATTTAATGATGCAAATTCTGGCATCAACACAGTTAATCTTACATCTGTTGGTAATGGCACACAAGTATTCTCTACAGTTGAAAGAAAAAAAGTTGTAAGCAATATTATTATTTCAGATAGTGGTTCTGAATACAAAAATCAAGAAAGAACAATTGTTTCAAGTGGAATCAGTACATCACTGAATAAATTTACAATTAAAAATCATGGTTATAATACTAATGAAATTATTCAATACACTCCAAAAGGAACTTCTATAACTGGAATTACTTCTGAAACTGATTATTATGTTGGAAAAATAGATGATGACAATTTTAATCTCTATCAATTAGGGACTGGTTCTTTAGAAAAAAGATATTATATTGATAACAATATCATAGTTGATATTACAAAAGTAGGAGATGGGTGTTTCAATTATAAACCCATTACAGTAACAGTTTCTGGTAGAGTTGGGGTTAATACGTCTTTTGGACAGAATATAGATTGCACATTACAACCTATTATTAGAGGTAGTATTACAAGTGCAGATGTAAACAATGAAGGTGTTGGTTATGGATCATCTGAAATACTTAACTTTGATAGAAAACCATCTGTAACTTTAAATAGTGGTAAAAATGCACAACTTACTCCAATTATTGTAAATGGATCAATAGTAGAAGTCATTGTTAATAATGGTGGTAGTGAATATAATTCACCACCAGATTTAATTGTTTCTGATGGTAGGTATTGTAAATTAACACCTATTATTTCAAATGGTTCAATTGTGTCTGTTATTGTTGTATCTGGCGGAATTGAATATAAAAATGATTCTAATATTACCATTATTCCTGCAGGAAATGATGGTTCTATTTCTGCCAACATAAACCAATGGGTAATTAATAAATTTGAGCAAAAATTTAATAATTTAACTGATGATGATTGTATTATTACTAATGGTACACTTGATGGGACAACCCAAATCGCACATCTATATTCTCCTAGAAATATTAGAACATCAGTATATGGCAAAAAATCAAATGGTGTAATTCAATATCAGCATCCAGACTTAAAACAATTAGATGGTATAGAGATTGAATCTAAATATCACTCTCCAATTATTGGTTGGGCTTATGATGGAGCTCCAATTTATGGTCCATATGGATATGATAGGCCAGATGGTGGTGTTGTAAGAAGGATGGTAAGTGGTTATGAACAAGTCATTTCATCTAATAGACCTCCTTTAAACTTGTATCCTCTTGGTTTCTTTGTTAATGATTATCAATTTACTGATTCTGGTGACTTAAATGAATCAAATGGAAGATTTTGTGTAACACCTGATTATCCAAATGGTAGATTTGTTTATTTCTCAACTATTTCAGAAACCTCTGAAAGCACAGGTCCATTTAAAAATTTCAAAAAACCACAATTCCCATACTTAATTGGTAATACATTTCAACATAAGGAAAATATTTTCAATTATAAAAAAACATCCAATCATGTTGATTATGATTTAGTCAAAAATAATTGGAGGAGAATTACAACACCATATAAAATTAATTCTATATTTGGTGGTTATGACTATATCTTTAATTCAAATAATATTAAAGAACAAGTTATTGAAATAACTAGCGTTTCAACAGGTAGTGTGGACTCTGTTGGTGTATTCACTGGTGGTTCAAATTATAAAATTAATGACAAAGTTGTTTTTAAGGGTGATACATCTGGTAAAACAGCAAGAGGTGTTATTAATAAAATTGGTGGCAAACAAGTTGATTTTGTTAACATTGATACCACCTCATTTAGTGATATTGAATTCTTGAACGCAGGTGCTTTTAATAAATTTGTTGGGTTTATGACTGCACCTCATAATTTAAAAGATAATACTAGATTAAAAATTTCTGGTTTATCTAATTATTTTCCAGGATTAGATCAATATTATAATGTTGGTGTTAATACTGGATCTTACATTCTTCTTAATAATGTAGAGTCTTCATCAGTAACTGGTATTGTTACATATTTTGAAGTGGGTGGTGCTTTCCAATATCCATTTATGAGACCCAATGATATTATTAATATTGAATCTGAAAAAATAAAAGTTCTGAATAGTGATCCACTTAATAATAGAGTAAGAGTTTTAAGAGCGCAAGAAGGAACAACTGGTGCTGCTCACACTGGAAATGTAAAACTTTTCCAAGATTCTAGATCATTCTTAATTAATGTTGGAGCAATTAAAACCACTAAAATTTTAAAAACTAATACAGAATTATATTTTGATCCAAATGAAGCATTAGGGATTGGAAGTGAGACAACTGTTGGTGCAGGAAAGACTATTGTCTTCTCAAATCCAGGAGCAGGTATCACAAATATATTTGTGCCAGAACAACAATTGTTTATTCCTAATCATAAATTAAAAGTCAATGATACTGTAACTTATAATACAAACACTGGTGATTCAATAGAAGTTTGGACTGGAAGAACTGGAATTGCAAAAACCTCATTAAGCAAGTTCTCAACACTTTTTGTAGCTCCCTTTAATGATAATTTAATTGGATTATCATCTACTAAAGTTGGATTAACTACATCAGGTTATGTTGGAATTATTGATAACACAGTTGGTTTATTGTATTTTACTGGAGTTGGAACTGGTGCGTATCATAGTTTAGTTACTAACTTTGATGATGTTGTAAAAGGAACTGCTCAGAGGACTGATGTAACTGTATCAACTGCTAGTTCTCATGGACTTAGAAAAGATGATAATGTTATTTTCTCATTGAATGCAAAAAATGAAACCACTATTGATGTCAGATATAATGACTTTAACAGAAGAATAGTATTTGATCCTCAAACATTTGCAGCATCTGGTGTTAATACTACTACAAATACAATTGATGTTGTTGAAAATGTTTTTAAAACTGGAGATAAAGTAATTCATTCATCAAATTCACCCTCTGGTGGTTTAACTAATGAAAAAATGTATTATGTTTATATGGATTCTCCAACAACATTAAAATTTGTTGAAGATAAATTTGAACTGAATAAAATTTCACCAAACTTTGTAAATATTACTAGTGCTGGCATTGGCACTATATCAAAAATCAATCCAAGTGTACCTGCATTTTCAAATATAAAATTTGATTTGTCAGATGAATCATTATCATTTATTTCTAATTCAATAAAGTATCCTGCATTTAAAGTAGAGATCTTTACTGATTCATTGTTTATTAATCAATATCTAACTTCTAATGAAGATGATGATTTTAATGTAAAGACATCAGGTGTTGTTGGAACAGATGGACAACTTACAATTGATATAAAAGATATACCATCAACTCTTTATTATAAATTTAGTAATGTTAATAAATCATTCATCTCACAAAATAAAAAATTAGTAGTTGATGATGATGTTGTTTCTAACAATACAATATTTAAATCTAAATCGTTGATAGATGGTTCATTCTCAATTACAGGAATTGGAACTACAACTTTTAATTTTGATCTTGACAACACATCTCCCATTTCAAATTACGATAGGACAACTGCAGAACCTGAATACACAACTACATCAAAAACTGCATTTGGTTCTATAAAAAATGTTGATTTAGTTGATAATAACTATGGATATAAAACGCTACCTGGGATATCATCAATTAAAAGTGACATTGGTTCTGATGCTATTCTTTTTGCTGAGTCAAAATCTATTGGTGTAATTCAAAATCAAAAGTTTCAATCTAATAATATTGGTTGGAACTATCCTACTGATAAAACTCTCAAACCAACTGCAAATATTCCAGAAATTGTTGAGGTAAATCCACTTGCATCATTTGAAAGAATAGGTATCACCACATCAGGAAAAGATTATCTTGTCCCTGCAACTCTTGTAGTAAGAGATGGATATACTGATGAAATTGTAGATTGTGTTTTAAATTATGAATTAGGTGATACAAATGTAGAAATTGTTTCTAACTCTAAAGGATTCTATCCAATAAGTCCCAGAATTATAGCAACTAAAAATTCTAATGGATTTGAAATTGGAAGTATTGCAGTAACAGGAACTACAGTCAGATTAAATCTTACTAATCAATTTAATAGTAATGATGAATATCCTTTCTCAATTGGAAATAATGTATATGTTGAAGGTATAAACATTGGTGTTGGAACAACTGGTAAAGGATACAATTCTGAACAATACAAACACAAATTATTTGAAACTGTTGGTGTAAAAACTAATGCTGGTGGTTCAGGTGCATATGTTGAATATACAATGAAAGATAATCTTAGTCAGAATGAAATTCTTGGTAATGTAATATCACTTAACTCTGCAAGAGTAATTGCAGAATCACAACTACCAATATTTGAACCAATATTAGGAAAAAATAAATTCCTTAATGATGAATCTGTAAGTTGGAACTCAAGTTCTGGTATTGTAGAGGACTACAATCAAGATACAGATATTCTTAAAATTAAAACATCAAATGATTTATCAATTGGTGATATTATTACAGCAGATTCTTCTAAGACAAGAGGAATTGTTGTTAAGAAATGGGACTTTATTGCAGATGTAAAAACTGGTGCTGGAACAACAATTAATTATGGTTGGATAGATGATATTGGTGTATTAAATGACAGTCTCCAAAGAATACCAGATAATGATTACTACCAGAGATTTTCATATGCACTTAAATCACCAGTTCCATTTGATAAATGGGATAATACTGTTGGATCACTAAACCATACAGCAGGATTTAAAAAATTCTCAGATTTAGTTATAACAAGTCAATCTGAGAGTAATCTAACACCATTTGTTAATGATTCTGAATTGTCATTTATTGTTGATTGTATTGGAGAGGGTGATTTAAATTGTGTGTATGATTTTGATATTGCAAAGGAAAATATTTACAATGTTAATGGTGAAAGATTTTCTGATACAATTTTCTTAGAAAATGTTGTTCTAACTGACTTTTTTGAATCACAAGGAAATAGAGTTTTAAGTGTTGATAACATAAGTCATCTTTTTAACAGCACAGTTAGACCAGAAGCTTTTTCTAATATATCTAGTTTTGAACCTGGCGTAAAGTTTGTTAAATCATTGTTCCTTGTTCAAGATACAACGTTTACAGATGAAAGGCAGTTCCAAATTACAACTGCTGTAGTTGATGATGATGCTTTTGCATATATGACAAGTTATGCAAACTTATATACTTTCCCAGATTTAGGGTTCTTTGATGTTAATGTGTCTGATACTGAATGGAATTTTGTATTCCATCCCAATAAATTTTTGAATAATAATTATTTTGTCTCATCATTCTCATTTGCCTTTGAACCTACAGCAAGTGGTGTTGCAATAACTTCATTTGGTGATATTGTTCACTATGAAAGTCAAGAAGTAAATGTTGCAACTGCAACAACCACTAATATTGTTTCTGTGGGAACAAGTTTCAGATCTCTAAAAGTTATGAATCTTTTAGTTACTGGTGATGAATATCATTTTGCAGAACTTAATATTATTCACAATGGTAGTGATGTTTCTTTTGTTGAATATAATAACATTGATGAAAATACAGATATCTCATATGGTGGTGGTATAGGAACTTACAGTGCTGCAATCAGTGGATCTAATATTCTTCTTAAGTTCCATCCAAATGCTGGTATTGCAGCAACTTCATATAGTCAAATAGTTAATACTGTTAGAGGGACTAGTTCTCCTGGTATTACAACAATGAACACTGCTAGAATTGGTAGTGCTTATACTTCAATTGCCTCCTCTGGTTCTCCTACTGCACATGTAGTTTCAAGTTATGATACAAGATCTATTTCTGAAAAATACAGCGCATCTTATCAAGTTATCACTGTAGAGGATACTGCAAATAACAAACATGAAATGTTTGAATTAGGAGTGATAAACTCACTTACAATTCCAACACAGGGAATCACACCATATGGAATTGTAGAAACTGATTCATCTCTTGGAACAGTTGGTATAACAACAACTGGTGATTTAGTACAGATTACTTATACACCTAATCCAGGAATTGCTGTTGAAGTAAAGTCTTTCTTTGTTGATCTTAGAGAAATCTTCCCAGATGTTACTGATAATAAGATTGATCTTGATGATGGATACTTTAAAGCACAAACAGGCAATTATTTTGGCACAAGAAACTCTGTCAGAACTAATTTTAATTTAACACACAAAGGTGATCCAATTTTTGAAAGGCAATTTGATGGTTCATCAACAACTGTTGTTAATACAACAACAAATCAAATCAGTTTACCTAATCACTTCTTCCAAAGTGGTGAGGCAATCAAATATGTTGTTACTGGAACTGATCAAAGAATTGGAATAGTTACAACTGATTTTGGTGGTAGTGTTGGTTCAACCTCTTTACTACCAACTGATTTATTTGCAATTAAAGTAAATGATGCCTTGATTGGATTTGCAACTAGTCCAACTGATGCACAAGCAATAAATCCATCCTTTATTCAGTTTAATGGTGTTGGAGTTGGTAATTCACACTTTATCACATCAACCAAGCAAACAAGTAAAATGGTTGTGTCAATTGACAATATGATTCAAGCACCAATTGCTAAAACTGGTATTGCTGCTACTTTATCTCAAGATGTTATATTCCAAACACAGTTTGCTACAAGTGGAATAACATCAATATCATCTAATGATATTATTAAAATTGATGATGAATTCATGAGAGTAACATCTATTATTGGTTCTGGAACAACTATATTTGTCCAGAGACCTATTCTTGGGACTCAAATTGGCATTCATAGTATTGGTGCAACTATTGAGAAATTTGTTGGTAATTTTTCAGTTACAAATAATACACTGAATTTTGTAAACGCTCCATTTGGTAATGTTCCCATTGGATCTACAACAAATCCACCTGATGAAAGAGATTTTACAGGAATTACTACAAGTTCTACTTTTAGTGGTAGAGTTTTAACAAAGAGAGGAGTTACATCATCAACAACTGAAACATATAATAATAACTTTGTTTTTGATGATATATCACATCAATTTACTGGTATTACAAGTGAATTTATTTTAAAATCAGATAATCAAAATGTAAGTGGTATTTCCAGTAATTCTTTAATACTTGTTAATAATATATTTCAAACGCCACAAGGTGCAAATATAAATGAAATTGGTGAATATCAAAACTTTGAAAGTGCTAGTGCTGGTGTAACTACTATAAGATTTAACACAAATTCTGGTACACCCACTGGTCATGACCAGAATCTTGGGGGTCTTCCAATTGGGGGATTGATTGTTTCTGTTGGTTCATTTGAAGGTTCTGGATATCAACCTCTTGTTAGTGCAGGTGGAACTGCTGTTATATCTGCTGGAGGCACTGTTCAATCAATTAGTATTGGTAATAGTGGTTCAGGATATAGGACAGGTGTTGTAACAGCATACAATGTGGGTGTGCAGACATATAATGGTGTTTTACCTGTCTTAACTCATGTTGGCACTGCAACAATTAATAATGGTCATGTGACAGGTTTTAATATTACAAATGGAGGAGTTGGATTTACAAGTTCTAATCCACCTGTTGTTGTAATTGATGAACCACTTAGTTATTCAAATATTCCTCTTGTTTATTCTTCATCTTCATCAGGTGTTGGAACTCAAGCAAGTGTAAATGTTAAAGTTGGTCAAGGATCTAGTATTATTGAGTTTGAAATTAATAATTTTGGATACGCATTCAAGAGAGGTGAAATACTTACAGTGCCTGTAGGTGGTGCCACTGGTATTCCAACAGATACATCTATTGCATTCAGTGAATTCCAAATTTCAATTCAAGATACCTATAGTGATATTTTCCATGGATATTCTCCAGGTGAATTCCAAGTATTTGATAGAATAGATGACAAATTTGATGGACAAAAGAAAGTATTCCCATTAACACTTGAGAATGAACCAATCTCTATTAGAGCAGCTAGAGATTCCTCTATTGAAGTTGATCAAACCCTCTTTGTCTTTATAAATGATATTCTTCAAACTCCTGGAGAATCTTACTTCTTTGAAGGTGGAAGTCAGATTACATTTAATGAAGCACCTAAAGGACGTGGTTCAGGTGTTCCAGAAGGTGACACATCAAGAATTTTGTTCTACAAAGGAGCAGGTGATACTGATGTAGTATTTAAAGATATTTTAGAGACAATTAAGATAGGTGATACTGTTGAATTAAATCCTAATATTGATGATGATCAAGGTATAATTTTTGATCAGAATAAGAGGGTTGTAACAGGAATTACAACAATTGATGCTGTAAAAACAAATGCATATCCTGGACCTGGACTTACTGATGATGAAACTGTTAAGAGACCTTTAACTTGGTGTAGGCAAACAATTGACAAAAAAATAAATGGTCAATTTATTGGCAAAGATAGACCAAAATATGAACCTAATATTTTCCCTGCTGCTTATCTAACAACTCCAGTTGGAATAAATTCAACTGAAGCATATGTAGATAGTGTGAGGCCATTGTTTAATGTTGCAAATGAATCATTTAATACTGCATTCCAAAACTCAGTAACACTAATCTCACAAAATGCATTTGAGGGTGCTGTTGCTACTGCTACTGTTTCTACTGGAGGGACTATATCAACAGTATCTGTTACTGATGGTGGATTGGGATATGATTTTACTCCCACAGTCACTATTGCAGGTATTGGTACATTAGGCACTCAGGCTACTGCTACTGCCTCTGTGACAGCAGGAGTAGTTACAAGTGTTACTATTACTAATGGAGGAACTAATTACTCCACACAACCTCTGGTTTTGATCCAACCACCAAGAATAACAAAAGAAACAATTAATGTTAATTCTTATTCAGGTGATTATGGTGTAATTGTAGGTGTTGGAAGCACAAATGTTGGATCACAAAAACAATTGTTCTTTGATGTTTATATTCCAACTGATTCATTTATGAGAGATGCAAGTATTGTTGGAACTGCACAGACAGTAAGTGGAATTAGCACAGGTGATTTTATTGTTGTGAGTGATACTTTCCTATCAATTGGTAGCACATTTGCATCCAATGTTGGAGTAGCAAAAACTTTCCTTGATTGTGTATATCAAGTTGATTCTGCATCAACTCAGATGATAACAGTTACAACTGAAAATTCTTCTGGTATTGTGACAGCAATAAGAAGGATTAAATGTGATGTTGATACATATGGTTCAGGTATTAATCACACTCAAAGACCCTTTATGGGCAATTACAGTTGGGGTAAAATTGTATTTGAGGACAGAACTAACACCAAATCTTTTGACTCATACAACAATGATGGAGTTATTGGAATTTCAACATCTGGTTTGGTTCAAAGAACTGCATCCCTCAAATTTAAAAACTACACTTAATTCCCTATAAATAAACAAAAAAGTCCTAATAAAATGGCTGCGATTATAACTGATCAACTTCGTATATTAAATGCTAAAAACTTTGTTGCTGGAGTTCAATCTAGCAGCAATTCATATTATACGTTCATTGGTCTACCCAATGCCACTGATTATTCATCTACTTGGGAAAGCACTCCACCCTCCCCAAAAGATAATTTAAATGAGTCAAATGACTATTGGGATACAATGATTGCCTTAAAGAAGGTAGGTAGTGGAGATGTAACTCAGGTTGTCAATAAAAATACTTGGTCATCTGGTAGCATATATGATATGTGGAGGAATGATATTTCAAGATCAAATCCTTCACAACCATCTGGTTCATTTAACATATACAGTGCAAATTATTATGTAATGAACAGTGATTTTAGAGTATATATTTGTCTGTATAATAATTCAAATCCTGAAAATAATTTCAAAGGAAGTCCCTCACTTGATGAACCAACCTTTACTGACTTAGAACCTAGAGCAGCAGGTTCAAGTGGTGATGGGTACATTTGGAAATATCTTTATACAATCAAACCAGGTGATGCTATAAAATTTGACTCAACAAATTATATTCCAGTTCCTAATGATTGGGGAAATACAACTGACACTTCCACAGTTAAGGCAAATGCTGCCTCAAGTGGACAATTAAAAATTATTACTGTTAGAAATAGAGGTGCTGGTTTAGGAAATGCAAATACTTATACTGGTCTCACCATTAAGGGTGATGGAAAAGGTGGCAAAGCAACTGTTGTTGTAAATGCTGACAGTAAAGTTCAATCAGTGGCTGTTACTAATGGTGGTTCAGGATATACTTATGGAACAATTGACCTTACAGAAAAAGGTATAACAGCAGTAACATCACCAGTTTTTAATGTAATCATTCCTCCTCCTGGAGGTCATGGACATGACATTTATACTGAATTAGGTGCATCAAATGTCCTTACATATTCAAGATATGATAATGACACTCAAAATCCTGATTTTATTACAGGAAATCAATTTGCAAGAGTTGGTCTTATTGAAAATCCACAACAGTTTGGTTCAAATAGTCTTCTATCTTCAGACAAAGCAGCAGCAACTTACGCATTGAGACTAACAGGCACTGGATATAGTTCAGTAGTTTTTACTCCTGATAGTGAAATTACACAGACAGTTGGACTTGGTTCAACAGCAGTTGGAAGAGTTATTTCATATGATCAAATAACTGGTGTATTAAAATATTGGCAAGATAGAACTAATGTTGGATTTAATTCTGATGGTTCACAAAATCCCAGTCCTGATTATGGATTTGTAAATATTTTATTTGATGGTGATGCAAAATCAAATATAGGTGGAAATGTAAATATTATTGGTGGATCAGCAACATTGCAGATCAGCACTTCATTTACAGGTATTAGCACTGTAATAAATAATAAGACATATAATCTTGGGCAAGAATTTGCCATGGGCACTGCAAATCCAGAATCTAAAAAATATTCAGGAAACATTGTCTACGTAGATAATAGACCCCCAGTCACCAGGTCCACTTCCCAAAAAGAAGACGTCAAAATCATTTTGCAATTCTAAAGAATTATGCCACAGGAAACTAATCTCAACGTTGCTCCTTATTTTGATGATTTTGACGCAACTAAAAAATTTAATAAAGTTTTATTCAAACCTGCATATCCAATCCAGGCAAGAGAATTAAATAATATACAATCTATTCTCCAAGGACAGATTGAATCTATGGGTGACAACCTCTTTAAAGAGGGTAGTGTTGTCATACCTGGAAATTCATCATATAAACCTAGATTTCAATGTATTCAAATACAACCAGAATTTTTAGGTGTACCAGTAAGTCTATATCTTGATGATTTAGTTGGTAAGAAAATTACAGGAAGAACATCAGGTGTAACTGCAAAAGTTGTAACATATATTACTAATGCTCAATCTGATAATGGTAATTATACATTATACTTAAATTATGAAGATTCTAGTGATGATGGCAATTCAACTGAAGTATTTTTTGATGATGAAATTTTAACTTCTGGTTCTCCAATATCTTTTGGAAACTCATTTATTTCTGCTGGTGAAGGATTTGCCAATACTATTGTTTCAGGTGCATCAGCGATTGGAAGTGCATTTACATTAAGTGCTGGTATTTTCTATCTTAGAGGTAATTTTGTCACTGTTGATGATCAGATTCTTATTCTTGATCAATATAGAACATCTTCAAGTTACAGAATTGGTTTTCAAGTTGAAGAAAAAATTATTACTGCGGATGATGATAACTCTCTTTATGATAATGCAAGTGGATTTAACAATTTTACAGCACCAGGTGCAGACAGACTTAAAATTGTTGCTAATCTAGCAAAAAAAGCAATTGATAATTTTGATACTCAAGGATTTGTACAGATTGCTGAAATTAATAATGGTCAACTAAAAAATGCAATTAATAATACCACTAGATATAATGTTCTTGGTAATGAATTAGCAAAAAGAACATTTGACGAATCTGGTCATTATTATATAAAAGAATTACAAACTAAAATTAAAGAAAGTTTAAATGATCTTGAAGGCAATAGAGGTGTATATAAATCAGGTCAACTGACTCAAAATGGAAATCCTCCTTCTGATGATTTAATGGTTTTCCAGGTTTCACCTGGTAAAGCATATGTTAGAGGATATGAGACTGAAATTAAATCACCACAATTTATTGATGTTCCAAAACCAAGAACAACAAGAAGTATGGGAAATACTGGTGTTGCTTTTGATTTTGCCCCAACTGTTGCAGTTAATAATGTAACTGGAAATGCACCTATTGGGTTTAATACAACCAATACACTTTCTTTAAGAAGTCAAAGAGTTGGAACTGGAACTGATAAGTATATTGCTGCTGGTGATGAAATTGGTAAGGCAAGAATTTATGATTTTGCTTTAGAATCTGGTTCATATGATGCATCAAATTCAAATTTAAATCAATGGGATCTTTCACTATTTGATATTGAATTTAAAAATGAAATTACTCTTAATTTGTCTGCTACACTAGCAAAATCAACATTTATTGAAGGTAAAAATAGTGGTGCAAATGGTTATATTCATACATCACACACAGGTGTTGCGCACACTCTTTTCAATGTAAGAGGTCAATTCAAAGTTGGTGAACCAATTACATTAAATGGAGATGATGATCAACAAAGATTTTTAGTTGCTACTAGACAATATTCTCTTTCTGATGTTAAATCAATTTTTGGGGTTGTTGGAACTGCTAATACATTTACTGCTGATATAATTCAAAGTCCTATTTTAACCTTTGAAAATGCAAGAATTAGTGCATTAAGTGGAGGTATTTCAACTGTAACTAGTCCTTCATTGGGTGGAGGTACTTTTGTTGGAGTTGTAACATCTGGTAATATAATTCAGTATGAAAGACCAGGATTGAATGATGTTTCATTTGCAAGAGTTGTTTCTGTAGCATCATCTAATTTTACAGTTTCAGGTGTTTCTTCTGTCACTGGAGTTGCTGATGGTGGTCTTCCAACTGCCACTTTTGATGTAAATGATCTTAAAATTGTTACAACTAAATTAACAAACTCATCAAATAGTGGAAATGACGCAAATAAAAATTCACTTTATAGTGTCTTACCCAATGTAAATATAAATTCTGTAAACTTAAATAACTCTAGTGCAGTAATAAGAGTAAAGAAAAATGTAATTATTAGTGCAGCAGGTGATACAGGTGCTATTGCTGTTGATGACCTCTCTAATCAAACTTGGACATCATTTGATGAAGAGAGATATTCTCTTCAAAGTGATGATGGGACCACCCAAACTCTTACAAGTGATAAGTTTTCATTTAATAGTGCCAGAACAGAACTTACAATTCAAGGTTTAACTGGAACTGGTGCTGCAGTTTTAGTTGGAACTGTTTCTCAAAATAAAGTTAGTTCAAAAGTAAAAAGAAAAAATATTGTTCAGAAATTATTAGTTGATAAATCATCTAACCCAATATCAGGTATTGATAAAGTAGGTTTTGCAGGTACAACTTTAAATGATGGACTTGAGTATGGAAACTATCCTTTTGGAACAAGGGTTCAAGATAATGTTATTTCTTTAAATAAACCAGATGCTTATCTTGTTCATGCAATATATGAATCCATTGATGTAAATAACCCATCTAGTCCAACATTGACTGTCAGTAATATGACAGGTCCAAGTGGTAATACAAATGATCTTCAAATTGGTGATATATTTGTTGGCAATTTAAGTGATGCTAAAGGAATTTATCTGGAGCAATTATCTTCAAGTTCAATTGCTTTTGCGTATCTTAATAATAAAACTTTCCAAAATGATGAAATTATAAGTTTTACAAATACCAATATTATATCAAATATTTCTGATGTTACAGCAGGTTCACCAAATATTACATCATCTTTTGATTTTGATAATGGTCAAAGAAGTGACATTTATGATATATCAAGGATAAGAAGAAGATTCAGTTCTCACACTCCTACTAAGAAACTCCTTATTTATTATGGATATCTTGATTATGATTCTAGTGATACTGGTGATATAACAACTGCAAACTCATATACTAATTGTGATTATTCTAAGGAAATTCAGTCTGTAGATGGATTTAGAAATACTGATATAATTGATTTAAGACCAAGAGTTTCAGATTATACCATTACTGAAGGTGGTAATTCACCATTTGAGTTTGATGGAAGAATTTTTGATAATAGTAATCATAGTTCAAAATATATTTTTGCAAGTGATGAGTCAACCATTCTTGCGTATGATTACTACCTTGGAAGGGCAGATAGGGTTTATCTAACTAAAAATGGAGATATTCAAGTTACTCTTGGAGCTCCATCTGATAGACCAGAACTTCCTGATGTTTTACCTGGTGCTTTAAATATTGCTAATGTTTTTAATCCACCATATCTTTACAATGTAAAAGAATCAAATATTAATTTTGTTGAACACAAGAGATATCAAATGAATGATATCGCAAAACTTGAAAAGAGAATTAAAAATCTTGAATATTATACTTCTCTAAATCTTCTTGAGCAAAACACTCTTAATACTTTTGTTTCTGATGCTAATGGATTAAACAGATTCAAATCTGGTATTTTCATTGATAATTTCTCTTCATATACTCCACAAGATGTAAGCATTGGTATTAGAAATAGTATTGATCCTGTGCAAAAAATCTTAAGACCTGCACACTATTCAACAGCAGTTAATCTTCAAGTTGGTAGTTCTGCTATTCCAGGAATTGGTGGAGATACTCCAGCAAATATTGATTCAAGATTTGCATCTTTATCTGGACAAAATGTAAGAAGAACTGGAGATGTAATTAGTTTAGATTATGTTGAGGTTGCAGAAATATCTCAACCATATGCCACAAGAGTTGAAAATGTCACTCCTTTTTTAATTGATTTTTATCAAGGAAGTATTGCTTTAAATCCAACTACAGATGTTTGGGTAAGCACTCTACCACCTGAAACAAATAATGTTATTATAGAGGGCAACTTTGAGTCAATTGCAGATGCACTTCAAGCAGATGTAACTGATGGTGCTGATGGTTTGAGAACAGGTGTAGCACCTACTTTGTGGAATTCTTGGGAGACCACTGGAATTAGTCTTGATCTTTCAGGATCAACTCAAACTGAAACATTTGCAGCTGCTTCAAGAAGAACTGGTAGATCTACTGCTGATTTGGGTTTGAGGGGTAACAGTGCTAATTTAAGTTCAATTAATACAACATCACTTGATGGCACTATTAATATTGAACAAAATAGAACTGGTGTTCAGCAGACTGTAAATGAAATTTTAACAGATGCAGAATCACTTGGTACTAGAATTACAAATAGATCTATCTCTAATTTTATGAGAGAGAGAAATATTGAATTCACTGGCACTAGAATGAAACCAAATACACAAGTATTTGCTTTCTTTGATAATGTAAATGTAACTACAAGATGCACTCCTAAGTTGATTCAGATTGTAATGAATTCTGGTGTGTTCCAAGTTGGAGAGGAAGTTGTAGGAAGAATTCCTGAATCATCTGAAGAGGAATTAAGATTTAGGGTTGCTAGTGCTAATCATAAGTATGGTCCTTACAATAATCCAACTGATTTTTATGATAGTAATCCTTATTTAAGATCAAACGTTGTTCCTTCAGTTTATTCTGCTCAAAGCACAATTCTTAATGTAGATACTGTTACACTTGCCTCAGAAGAAAATCCAACCTTCACTGGTCATGTAGTCAATACAATGATTCTTCAAGGTCAAACAAGTGGAGCTGAAGCAACTGTATCTAATGTTAACCTTATAACAGATAGAGTTGGTACATTGCAAGGTTGTTTTGAAGTTCCTGGTGAAGGTGATTTAACAATACAAACTTTCAATACAGGTAGAAATGTATTTAAACTTACAAGCAGTTCAATAAACAGTAGCATTGAAGGAACCACTACTACTGAAGCAGAGGAAATTTTCTATTCACAAGGTGACATTGATACTACAGAAGAAGTAACTCTGTCTCTTAGAAATGCAAGAGTTAGCACAGTTGATGTGCTTCCAGAATCTCAGATTATTGAGTCTAACATAGATCTGGATATCATTAACAGCACAACATTAAGACCAACTCCCCCTCCTCCACCAAGACCCCCTCGTCCAAGGAGAGGTGATCCGCTTGCACAGACTTTTAAGATTGACTCATCTATTGGAATCTATGCTACAAAGGTTGATTTATTCTTCCAGACTAAAGATGATACTTTGCCTGTAACTGTACAGATTAGAGAAACTACATTAGGAACTCCAAATAATACTATTCTTGCTTATTCAGAATTGACCCTTGATCCTGATGATGTTAATGTTTCTGCTGATGGCACAGCAGCAACAACATTTAGATTTGAATCACCTGTGTATTTAAGACCAGGTGGTGAATATGCATTAGTTGTTCTCTCAAGTGTAACTACATACAATCTTTGGATTTCTAGACTTGGAGAGGCAGATGTAACTACTCTTGCCACAGAATCAGGTAGAGTATTAGTAACTGAACAACCAGTTCTTGGATCTCTGTTTAAATCACAAAACTCTTCAGTATGGACACCAAGTCAATATGAAGATATGAAGTTTGTGCTTCATAGAGGAGACTTTGTTGGATCTGGTAATGTTCAATTCTATAATCCTGAACTTGATGATAAAAATGAAGCAATTGGACCTGGTGCAATTCTTGCTGAATCTAGAAGCGTTAGTGTTGGTATTGGTACAACAATTAATCAAGGATCTGCAGCAAATCCACTTATTGTTGGCAATAAAGTTATTCAGGCGAATACTGGAGCATCTGGTTTTGTTAGAAAGTTTGCTGGTATTGCTACAGGTCAACTTAGTGTTACAACCGCTGGAATAGGATTTACACCATCTGCAGGTTCATTTACATTTACAGGAGTTGGTTTGACTGCAGTAACTGGCAGAGGTATCAATGCAACTGCTGATATAACTGTGCTTGATGGTGTTGCTATTGGTGCAACTATCAGATCAGGAGGAAGTAACTATTCATTGGGAGATGTTCTAAAACCTTTACCATTTGGAATTAATGAACTTGGAGCTGGATGTCAACTTACAGTTGGTATTATTACAGCACAAAATACACTTATCTTGAACAATGTTCAGGGTGATTTTAGCACTAATGTTACTGACTATCTCTTATATGATTCTACTGGTGGCACCAGACTTTCAATCAATGCTGGCGTTGGTGGTTCAGTTTGTCCTACAAGCACAACAGTTATTAATGATGGTCTTCATTTAAAGATCAATCAAAGAAATCATGGAATGTACTCTAATACAAATAGAGTACAATTGAGAAATGTAAAAGGAACTGGTGCTCCTACCAATATTCTTACTAATATAACAAGATCTAGCACTGCAAATATTTCAATTGCAAACACAAATGGATTTGAAAATTTTGAAAATGTAGGTGTTTCAAATACCAATCCAGGATATGTTCAGATTGGTGAGGAAATTATTAAATATGAGGGTGTTACATCTGGTAGTGGAACATCTGGAACATTAACTGGTATTGGTAGAGCAGCAGAAGGAATTGCTGCAAGTCATAAGACAAATGACATTGTTACAAAATATGAGTTTAATGATGTTTCTTTAAGAAGAATAAATACAATCCACAATCTTCAAGATGTAACTAAAAAAGATGCTTTAGCAATTGACTCATATCATATTAAAATTGACATGAGTTCAAATGGTACAGATAGAACAGGAATAGGAACATTTGCTCCAAAAACAAATTATCTAACTGATGGATCTACTAACACAAATACAGCAAAAGGATCCTATAACATTCCATATTCCATAATTATCCCTGACATTACCTCAACAACACCAGAGGGTTCATATGTTCTTGCATCTGCTAGAACTATTTCTGAAACATCTGTTTCAGGTGATGAAATAGCATTTGTTGACCAGGGATTCCAAGATGTTCAATTTAATCAAAAGAACTATTTTGAATCACAGAGAATGGTTGCATCATCAATCAACCAAAATGAAAATCTCACACAATTCCCTGGTAATAAATCATTTACATTAAATCTTGATTTACTTACTTATGATAAGAGAATTTCACCTATGATTGATCTTAATCATTCATCTGTTGTATTTGTATCAAATAGAGTTGATGGTCCAATTTCAGACTTTGCCACTGATCCAAGAGTTGCAGGTATTCCAAATGATCCTAATAGTATGATATATGTTACTAAAAATGTAACTCTTGAAAATCCTGCCACATCTTTGAAGGTATTCATTGATGCTTACATTGCAAATTCTAATGATGTAAGAGTTTTCTATGCTCTTGATCAAAATGTAAGTGCAAAAGAAACTAAGTTTAGACCATTTCCAGGTATTAATAATATTGATACTTTTGGAAACGTTATCAATCCTTCTCTGTCAAATGGAACTCCTGACATTAGAAAAGAAAAAAATGACAAATTGACCCAAACACCTGCAGTTAATGACTTTATTGAATATAAATTTACTATGGATAATCTTCAACCATTTAAGTCATTTAGACTTAAACTGATAGGAACATCATCTAATCAGGCAGTTGTTCCCCAATTCAGAAATCTAAGAGCATTAGCATTAGCATGAGTTTAATTCCAGTTGAGGGCAATAAAAACCTATTGAGAGATGGGAAAACAAATGCCATAATTAATACAAATAAAAATGAATTTGATGCATACATAAAAAACAGGGAGAAACTTTTATCTGATAAAGAAAGAGTAGACTCCCTTGAAAAAAAAGTTGATAATTTAAAGGGTGATCTAGATGAAATCAAATCAATGTTAAAAGCAATAACCAATGGCTAACAACACAATCACCTTTAATCCAGACTCCAATACTGCATATGGTGTAAACCTCACAATATTGGAAGGTGCTGACTTTAGATCTACATTTAAAGTTAATAAAGAAAATAAGTCTGCTTTTGATTTATCTGGTTATGCTGTTCATGCTAAATTAAAGAAAAGTGTTGCCATTGGATCATCTTCAGGAGGAATAACCACATTCACTAGTGGTATCTCAAGTGCTGCTGCTGGTGAATTTAATATTTCACTTACAGATACTATTACAAAAGATTTGAAACCAGGTAGATATTATTTTGACATTAATGTTGTAAGTTCAGCATCTACAGTTTACAAAATGGTATCAGGAAATGTAGTAGTAGAAGGAGGTCTCTCCGTATAACTAAATATAAAAAAGGATATAGTGTATAATGGCACAACCTTCTTCAAGACAAGAACTTATAGATTATTGTTTAAGACAGTTAGGTGCCCCTGTCTTAGAAATTAACGTTGCTGAAGAACAACTTCAGGACTTAATGGATGATGCCATTCAACATTTTCAAGAAAGACACTATGATGGTGTTGAAAAAACATTCTTAAAGTATCAAATTACTGAAAAAGATGTAGAAAGAGGTAAAGCAAGACCTCCAGGTGCTTCAAGTGCAACCACTCAAACTGGGATCACTTCAACAACAGTAAGCACTACAGTTGGTGGTGATTCTACAAACTTTGCTTTTTATGAAAATAGCAATTATATTCAAGTCCCACCTCAAGTTATAGGTATTGAAAGAATATTCAAATATGATGATGCTCAGGCAGCAAGTAGTTCAAACATGTTTAGTTTCAAGTATCAATTGTTCTTGAATGATATTTACTACTTTGGAAGCACTGACCTGCTATCATATTCAATGTCAATGAGTTACTTGGAGACAATGGATTTTCTCCTTAACACTCACAAGAGAATTAGATTTAATATTAGACAAGATAGAATGTATCTTGATGTAGATTGGGATAATCTGAAAAAAGATGAATTTATTATTCTTGAATGTTATAGAGCACTTAATCCAAATGATTATACAAGAGTATATAATGATCCTTTCTTAAAAAGATATTTGACTGCTTTAATTAAAAGGCAATGGGGACAGAACCTCATTAAATTTACAGGTGTAAAACTACCTGGAGGAATTGAATTTAATGGCAGACAACTCTTTGATGATGGTCAAAGAGAACTTGATGAAATCAAGGTTGAGATGTTAAGTAAGTATGAGTTACCACCAATGGATTTGATAGGTTGATCACATGCTCAATCCGTATTTTTTAAACAACTCTAAACAAGAGCAAAATCTCATACAGAGTCTGGTCAACGAGCAGTTGCAGATGTATGGAATTGAAATATATTATATTCCTAGAAGATATGTTACTAAAAATACTGTTATTAGAGAAGTAATTCAATCTGAATTTAACAATGCATATCCTATAGAAGCATATCTTGATAGTTATGAAGGATATGGTGGTCAGGGCACATTATTATCAAAATTTGGAATTGAAGAGCAAGATGACCTAACACTGATTGTATCAAGAGAAAGATATGAGAATTATATTACTCCACTTATAAAAAATATACCAAATATTGAGTTGTCTACTAGACCAAAAGAGGGTGATTTAATTTTCTTCCCACTAGGTGATAGATTATTTGAGATTAATTATGTTGAACATGAACAACCATTCTACCAACTTCAAAAAAATTATGTATATACGTTGAAATGTCAACTGTACAGATTTGAAGATGAAGTTCTTGATACTGGTGTAGAGACAATTGATGATGAGATTGAACAACTAGGTTACATGCAGACTCTGACTTTAATTGGTCAGGCAATTACAGCAACTGGAACAGCAACCACAACAACTGGTGGGATTACTATTCCAATAATAACAAATATGGGTGGTGGATATTCATCAGCACCAAAAGTTGGGTTTTCCTCTGCTCCTCCAGGTGGAGTAACTGCTGTTGGTATAGCATCTATAACTAATGACTTTGTTGGATGTGATGGAACAAAAGGTGGTTCTGTTAATTCCATATTACTATCAAATGTTGGTTCTGGTTACACAGTTGCACCTTCAATTGTAATTAGTGGTGGTGGGGGTGATGGAGCAGCTGCTACCACTGGATTAACAACAAATACAAGTATATCTGGTATTACAATCACTGCCTCTGGTTCTGGTTACATTGAAAATCCAACTATAACATTCTCCTCTCCACCAATTGGAGGTATAACTGCAACTGGTGTAGGACGTATAAATTCTGCAGGTATTGTTACTGCTGCATTCATAGTTAATCCTGGTAGTGGTTATACAAGCACTCCAACTTTAACTTTCTCTGCACCTCCAGCAAGTGTAGCAACAGGAAGTTATATATTTAATGAAATTGTTACAGGTTCAAGTTCAGGCACTACTGCAAGGGTTAAAGAATTTGATGCTGTAAACAATACTCTTGAGGTATCAATTGTTGATGGAGCTTTCCTTGTTGGTGAAAATATTGTTGGGTCAGAATCAGGTGCATCATTTGCAGTAAGACTTGTCAATAAAGATGATTTAAATGATCCATTTGCAGATAATGATACTATTGAAACAAAAGCAGATGCAATCATTGATTTTACCAAAATAAATCCATTTGGTATGCCTTGATAAATAAATAAAAAGTAGCAATAAAATGTTTGAGCATTTTTACAATGAGATCTTTAGATCAGTAATCATAGCATTTGGTTCTCTCTTTAACGGAATTGAGATCCATAAAAAAGATGCTAATGATGATACTTTCAGTGTCATTAAAGTTCCACTTGCATATGGACCTACTCAAAAGTTTTTAGCAAGACTGGAGCAACAAGCAGATTTGAATAAACCAGTTCAAATGACTCTTCCAAGAATGTCATTTGAATTTACTGATTTACAATATGATCCTGTAAGAAAAGCAACTCAAACACAAGCATTTCATCCTGTAACTGATTCAGGAACAAAAACGAAAAAAGTTTTTATGCCTGTCCCATATAATATGGGATTTGAACTTTCAATAATGACAAAGTTAAATGATGATGCTTTGCAAATTATTGAACAGATTTTGCCATATTTTCAACCATCATATACACTTCCAATTAAACTTCTTGGTGAACTTAGAGAAGTTGTAAATGTACCTGTTCAACTTGAAAATGTGTCAATGGAAGATGATTATGAAGGTAATTTTGATACTAGAAGAGCACTTGTTTACACACTAAGATTTTCTGCAAAGACAAATCTATATGGACCAATCAGTGATGTTTCAAGTGATGTTATTAAAAAAGTACAAATTGGTTACGTATCTGGTCAGAGAACTGCTTCTGGTCAAGCATATAGTAGAGATATTTCATATAGTGTAGTACCAAGAGCAACTAAGAACTACACAGGCAATGTACTTACAGAACTTGCTGAAGATGTTGATGCCACAGAAACTATAATTAGTGTTTCAAATGGTTCAGTAATTACTGCCAAACAATACATCACTATTGGTGATGAGGAAATGTTTGTTAAATCTGTAAATGGTAATAACTTAACTGTGGAGAGGGGACAAGATAAAACCACAGCATCAAATCATGTTCTTGGATCATCTATCTCTGGCATTGAAGCATCTGATGCAGGATTCATTGATATTGGTGATAACTTTGGATTTGATGGTGGACTGTTATGACTGATGATAGTATCATAGACATTACACCAGGTAAAGATAAACCTGCTCATATTGTCAAAAATGATGTAGAAAAAGATTATGAATATACAAGAGGAAATTTATACTCTATTATAGAAAAAGGTCAAGAAGCGATCAATGGTATTTTAGAACTTGCTCAAGAAAGTGAAATGCCAAGAGCATATGAGGTTGCTGGTCAGTTAATTAAAAATGTTGCTGATGCCACAGATAAACTAATGACTCTTCAACAAAAGTTAAAAGATGTTGAGGAAGAAAAAGTTAATAAAGGTCCAACCACAGTCAATAATGCTTTATTTGTTGGATCAACTGCAGAACTGCAAAAGTTACTGAAGAATAATACTGATAAATAATACATCAGGGAGAGAAATCCCAAAGTATTATTACTAATAGAATGTCTAATAAAGAAGACTTGCCGTCAATAAATGATTATCTAGAGGAGAGTGAACTGCCCTCTTATAAAGATTTTATTGAAGAAGAAAAAGAATTACCATCAGTAGAAGAATATAAAACTCACCCTCTAGAAGAGAATCAAACTATTGAAGATGCAAATGGAA
>Ga0160423_10000968_pt1 | contig 23964 bp, 33 predicted proteins | sample CRUFie14St8metaG_FD_108191 | JGI IMG/M metagenome (GOLD analysis project Ga0160423, IMG submission 108191) | Marine microbial communities from the Costa Rica Dome - CRUD Field 142mm St8 metaG | ecosystem: Environmental > Aquatic > Marine > Oceanic > Photic zone | place: Costa Rica: the Eastern...
AATTTAAGAGCGAGGTATAATCTATATACTTCAAATGGTTCCATTAGAAAGGTAACTTACTAGTTTTCTCTTTTAACAAATTAAGTGATTCTGCTTCTTCTTTAATCTTTTCTTTTAGTGATGATGTGAGAAGTTTTTTAACAGATTCAATTTCGATTTCTTCTTTTACGCAGAAGTCAATAAGAACATCAATATAACCTGTCTTTGTAGCTTTAGACTTTTTCTCAATGTATTGTGAAAATTCAGTTGACGTATGAAAACGTTTTGTAATTAGAAATACATCCGATACTTTTTTCACGTCTGTATTGAGATCATTATCTACAATAAGTTTAGGCATTGTGTTTCCTTTGTGTCCAGTCTGTAATATACTTAATTACGTTGTGTGTTCTGTTAATATATGGATCTTTGCATATTGTGTGTTGAGCTTCACCGGGCTTATCAAACTCATATATCATAGGATGATTAAACGCTTCTGCAATGTCATTAATAGTGTAACTTTCACCCGAGCCTAGATGTATTTGTTTGCGTTTCTTTTCATCAAACAAAGATTTGAAGACCCCTTCAACAACATCCTTAACATGAGTAAAGTCCCGAGATTTGTGACCTGTTCCAAATATTTTTAAACTTTCACCTGCTAAGTAAGCCTTTTTAAACGAACGAATAACGGTGCTATGTTCACCATAGTCTGCTTCACGCGGACCATATACATTATAAAAATACATTAGACGATAATCAAGTCCCCAATGACGTTGGTATAGGTGCATAACTTCTTCACCAAAGGCCTTACCAAGAGCATACGGATTATCGTCAGCATGTCCAAATATTCTACTAGAAGACTGTCCAAAATACAAGGGGCAATTCAACCGTTTTGCCCATTCACATACATGTGTTGTAGGTCCTATGTTATTCATAATAGCATCAACAGGCTGTTCAAATGCCAAGCGAATACGAGGAGTATTTGCAAGGTGAATAATACCATCAGCCTGATAAACTTTATCAGTAATATCTACATCACAAACATCCTGGTGAATATATGCAACATAAGGCGAATCAACAATCTTAAACTTGCCGTTTCTCATATCGTCAACAATAGTAACCGCACACTCTGCGGCAACAAGTCTTTCTACTAAGTGGCTACCTATAAAGCCGCATCCACCTGTAACAATATAATGTAACATTAGTCTCTCGGTTTATAAAATATGTGAGCATCAATGCGAGCAGTAACATCCATAGTTTCTGCCCACCGAGGTTTTACATAGTCTGCATGATAAAACAACGCACCATCTGTAATGTCCAGTTCAGTCTTCACTGTCAGTTTAGCAACTTCCATAATCTGTTTATATTTTTTTATGTTTTTAACTTCATCAGATTTACCATCACAATACCACGAAAACTGGCAACGATTTTTGTATGGATAATATTTACCTGATTTTTTGCTGGTATAATGTGGACCCTCGAAAACAACCTCACATATAGTATTAGGAAACGCATTTGAGCGAACACGATTCATCGTAACATCCGCAACAGCAATCCATCCTGCCGTAGATTCATTACGAGCCTCATGGTAAATATTTTGTGTGAGACATGCAAGTTGAGGATTTTCAATTGTATTAATACCATCTTCATTAGGTAATGCCGGATTAGAAGATATGGCTACCAATACTGCCATCATTGAATCTAAAAAATTCATATCTACTGGATTTCTTCTATAAGTTTCTTAAGTTTTTTCTTGCTACCACCGAAAACTTTGGCGGTTGCGACTTGATCAGCATTAGATGTATCACCACCAACAACTACAAGTGCAATCATACCCATACCCTTATGGGGTGTGCATTGATACAGATAAACTCCAGGTATATCAAATGTCAATGTAACTTCTTTATTAAACTTAGAACGCTTGGGTAATTCATAACCCTCTGGTCCTGCAATAAACTCAACATTATGACCCTTATCAGTCGGCAACCATTTAATTGTATCACCTACATTAATACGAGTAATATCTTCTGAATAAACCATACGAGCACCATCTTCTCGTTTGTTTAACATTTCTACAATTTTTTCCTCAGAATATGCCGGAGTTGCGAATGCGATGGCGGCAAAGAATATTGTTAATACACCTAATAATGTTAAAGTTCTTATCATAATTATCTCCTAAAAATAAGTTGGGGGATTCTGTTTCGAGGCTCCCCCGGGCCCAAGAGGTTATGCCGCGATGCGGTAATCCTCAAAGTCTGCGAAATTATCGTTTGCAGTTACGAGTTTGTTGCGTTTATGGTAGCTTCCGCACCAGTTCTCCACTTGCCTATTCAATACCAGTCGATCCTATTTCGCCCCCATAAAAACCGTCACCTATTAGACGGCGGTTATGGTGGAGGCGCCGGGTATTGCACCCGGGTCCTGAATACCTTTTAGCTCGCTTCATCGAACACAGTTATTTATATTAGGCAGCCAGGGCTTTATAGCCAGCCGCAACAACTGCTTTGCTAGGTGCACCAATACGATAGCGTGATGCACGAACACGACCACGGCTGTCTTTAGTGCCTGTGTTAAGATACACAGCATGACCTGCCATACGCAAGGAAGAAACTAATGCACGGGCATTTTTCACGCCATAACGTGTTTTCATTTCACCTGCAGTAAGAGCCTCGCCATCAAGAAGTGCGGCAAGAACACGAGCAGTTTTAGATGTAGTAATGGTATTAGACATAATATAAGTCCTCCTTTGTTAACATTACCTCATAGTTGTAACACAAGATTTTAGTAAAGTCAAGTGCTTTTGGTACTCTTATCTAATAGGTGTAATTGTATTCTTTGCAATCTCGGCGAAGTGCCTCGTCCACAAGGCGCAATTCTAGCTCAGTATAATATTGTTTATAGGAACGGTCCTCAGGAGTCTGCACGTTAAATTGTGTGTCCCAAAGATCATTAGGCAAATCATACATTTGACTAAATTGCTCCCATTCACTTTGTATATCCTCAACACGAAATACAACATCTGCGTTATGAGCAAAATAGTAGTTATCTTTGGATCTTAATACACCTGTTGTTGTTACCAAAAAAGGTGTATCGGGTTTAGAAAAATACTTAAATTTTAAAAAGTCTGTAAATGAATCAAATTTTCTTGTACCTGGCACAACTGCATGAAAATGCTTCAAAAGATTATATTGTGAGACTTCTCTATGATAAGGATTCTTCACAAAAGCAACTGACAAATAACCTTCAGGGGTATAACTGGCAGGCAAGTGGTCAATTAATTGTATGGGTGTTTCTATATCCTTAAAATTTATTTTTTTATTATAATATTCATCCTCGGGCGTGTAAACTTCAAACCTATCAGAAGGTGTTAATCGTTCTTTCATATTTGATCCCCCATTGTGAGGAATATGAACAAATGCAAGTTTTTTTTCTTTATCCAAAATCATAAATATTTCCAATCTATATCAGGGTATAGTCTTATAATCTCTCTACGTTCTTGTTCCCATCTCATAAGTCTTCGTCCATTTTCGTCCATTAATTTTTGATCATGCAGGTGATCAACGTCCCCAAACCCTGCAAGATATATTTCATTAGCGCCTGTTTCTGCGGCATGCCACATAGCCAAAGATCCGGCTGCCATTAAAAAAGGCAGGCGTTCTTCTTTTACTGAAATAACTTGATCTTCTTTTCTTAGGTATGTCATTAGTGTTTTGTTTCCTTCTCCACTAATAACACATCCATATTCCGTATAATCATTGCTTTCATTTTGTGTATCAAATGCCTCAAACGCAACAGCCATTTCACTTGGGATAGGCTCCCAATCAAGAAACAAACATTGTCCGGTATAGTTGCGATAAATTTGGTGTTGTATTAGAACATCGGTTGCCACTATCCATTCAAAATTAATATCTTCCTTGTATGCAAGATTGCAACCATAGATATATTCATAGTTTGATAAATCTATATTCTCTCTTGACTTACCATTACCCAATATAATTGTTGACATAATCTAATCTACCCCGTTCTGCATCCTTAATTTTTTCCAAACAAATCTCCTGTATATCATATATCTCTTTAGCCAAAAAGTTAAGTTTTTTACTTATCAATGCGTTTGGATAATCCGATAGAGTGTGTTCTGGTTTATCTGATAAGATAAAACTAGGCGTTCCGAGAATTCTCGCTAGGGAAGAAGCAGAGCCATGATAACTAATCATTAGTTCAGTTTTAGTAAGAATATCTATAGCTTTATCTATAGGCGTGTCATAGTCCACAAAATTTACTTTATCAAATTGACTATATAAAGGTTCCCAATTATTGTTTGTCGGATCTTTCCAAAGTTTGTGTTCAGGTTTAGGATAGTCCTTAAACTGAACCTTATTATTTTCTGTAGTAACAAAGGTAACGTAACCGGAACCACCTCGCCATTCATTAATTGATTTATAATTATGAAAAGGATGATTAGGCAGCTTAGAGTGTTGATAAGGTAAGTTTTTTGCAAATGTTGTTTTAAGCTCTACATCAGCAGTTCGCATCATTTCAAAAATAGTAAGTAACCTATAAATTAAATCTTCACTGTCATCCTTCTCATACTTGTCTTTGACACCGAAATCATTAAAGGATATCCAATCAAGACGAACTTTTTCACCGGTCTTTTCCGATAAGTTATTTACATAAGAACAAGGTGAAGTCAAATCACCATATCCCGGTTTACCTTTCCATTCAACGCAAATCATCTAGAAATTCCTCATAATATTCATTCCATAAACTAGAGTATTCACAGTCTTTGGTTTCCTCAAACCAAGGTCCACCATCTGTGTAATGCAATGCAAAAGGATATTCATGTTCCCCCAGATCATCATAGTAACCAACTAACCAGTTCCATTGTTCAGGCAATTTACCTATATCTTTATCTTCAATCCATTTAAACTGATGTAATTCTGCAGGAGTCATACTATTAACGTTCAGAAACTTATGGGATGGATGTTCATTGTTGAATAAGATCAAAGAACTCCAGTTCTTTCTAGGATATTGGAACTGGGATCTACCATCCATCTTTGTATTACTCTTAGGGGTATAGTCATGTTTAACTACCATTACAGCATACTTAGGATCCGCAAGGTCAAATAATTCCTTAACATCTTTGGTAAATAAGAAGTCACAGTCACAATAAATCGACCATCCCTTAAAGTTTGATAGTGCAGGCGTTAGGAATCTAGTTAGAGAGAACTCCGTGGCGGCATTCGTATCCACAGGTCTATCGTAGAGACCAAGAAGTCTTACGTTTTGTTGTTCAATAGGTTTTACGATTGCATCAGGTCTGTGTTTGCGGATGCTATACTCACAGACCTTGAATGCCGAATGTTCGCGGGAATCATATCCAATCCAAATATTCATACTTTTCATCGCAAATTAAAGTCAGTTCCTAATATATGATCAACTCTAGCATCTGGGTCATTGCTCCAAACTAGCACTTCTGGATTATCATAAAGAAAGTCACAAGACTTACAATAATCAGGATAGTCCCCCGTCCTGTGACCTTCTCGTAGTTTCTCATACTCCTCACCAAACCAAATATCTTTTAGGCTTGTGTCATCGGCATGACCAAGAACGGACTTTGCTTCATTTGGTTGTCCCATGGTCTGACAACAGGGTGTAACAGCACCTCGGTGTCCATCATTACCTCCAGAACGTATGGTAATTTCATTACTGAAAGGGCGACCGCATGTTCTTACAGTTTCAGACTCCCTTGTATATTCGGGGTCATAATTACCGCTCCAATTGTGCATTTTCCAAATATAGCCCACAATATCTAATTTGTCAATAACATTTTTTCTGTATTGTTCTACTTCATATTGCATATTATCATTATCAAGAATAAGATTATATGTAGATAGTGTACAATCACTACCTTTACGTTCAATGACTTCTTTTGCTTCTGTAATATTACTTTGCAATAAGTCAAAGTTATCTATATTCATCCATTCCGCATACTTATCGCGATTATAACCAATGCAACTATAACGAATAAACTTGATACCAGCATCTATTGTTTTCTCCAATAATCCGCCCTTTAGAAAAGAACCATTTGTGTATATAAAACTATCATAACCATAGTCTGTGCAAAGTTGAACATACTTATACAAATCTTTTGCCATTGAAGGCTCACCTGAACCCTCAAGGTTAATTACAGGATTGCCTTTTAGTTGTTTAAGAATATTCTCAAACAAGTCAAGTGGCATTTTGCGTGTCCATTCTTTGCCGCGTCCCCAAGTTTGAGGACACATTTGACAGGTGTAATTACACCCCCCAAATACTTCAATTACTGCTCTACCTAAGTTAGGAAGTTCTGTGGTCGCACTCATACAGGTCTCTTGCATGTAGCAAGTCCTTCACATAATTATCTCGACTCTCAATAAAAATTTGAGGCTCCTCATCTTCTACTGCAATAAGAATGACTGACCTATTAATAGGCGTGCCTGTTCTTTCTTCATACATAATTGCATATGCGGCTGCCTGTGCAAAGTAGTTTGTAATCCATTCTTTTTTCTTAGGCTTACCTGATGTCTTAAAGTCAATTACACTTAACTTACCATCAAACTCTGCAATGCAGTCCACTCTACCAGCAAGACGTAAATGGTCACTGTAGAGCGCAATCTCCTGTGCATGTATGTTATTTATGCGGTCTAACAAAGGGCGAAAACTTGTAAAGGTTGTTTTCTCTAATAGGGATAGCTTATCATATGAAACATCTTTGTTATTTAGAATATCCTCACAAAGAGCATGTATTTTGGTTCCCCTTACAGACGCCTGTCTACTAATTTTGTTAGCAGTTTCCTCGCCAACACGTTTACGCCATTCTATTATAGAATCTCGTGTTTGATAACCTAATACTGTTGTAACGGAAGGATATGCCGCCCCAGACTCGGTAAAATATTTTCTACTTCCATCTGAGGCGGTTTTATCTTGAGCATAATCACTCAGCTCTTTTACATGGTTGAACATAATAAAAAGTAACACATATCATATCTATTGTCAAGAAGTATATTGTTCCTCATACTTCATTCGTGCTACTATATATTCCTTCACCAATTCTGACCTGACAATATCATCAGTGTCAAATTCTATTGTTCTGAAGGAGGGCATCATATCGGCGATCATCATAAACTTTTTAAGTCCGGACATGTCACCGCGTTTGTATAAGTCTGTTTGTCTAAAGTCTCCGCAAAAAATTACTTTACTATTTGTGCCAACACGAGTCATTATAGAGTTTATCTCCATATCATTCATATTTTGGCATTCGTCAACAATAATAATTGCATTATCCAAAGTAATACCTCGGACAAAAGATGTAATCATCCACTCTAAATTTTTTTGTTGTAAAAGCCGACCAAAAGGATTTTGTTTCTCAGGAAAAAGTTCATCGGTCATATCAATATATGGTCGCATATAGACTTCTGTTTTCTCAAGTTGGTCACCGGGTAAGTGTCCTATTTCTCGAGAAGGCACAGCAGATCTGCAAATAATTACTTTTTCATATTGGTTGGATTTTTCTAAAACTTCCTCTAACGCCTTATATACGGCTATGAAAGTTTTGCCGGTGCCCGCGGCACCATGTAGTAGGAAAGATGTAGCCTTTGAATATTGGTCAAAGAATACCTTTTGATTGTCTGTAATAGGATCAATTACATCTAAGTCTTGTAATTTTAATTTAACGCCTCCAGTTTTTTTGTTTGTGTTGTCATCGGTTACTAGTTGAAGATTATTTCTTCTCGACATGTTTGACCTTTGTTGGAGTTAAAAGAAAAGGGCAGGCACTATTGCCTACCCCTGAAATACGCCTCCTTTTTTTGAAGGAGAGTAAATTGGTTCAATACTTTTCATAATTTTATTTATAATTTCCCTTGCTTCATATGAGAGCAACCCGCTTTTATATCCACGATCTAAAGCATCCAAAACAAATTGAGCAGTCATACAACGTAAATCTTCTTGTTTAAATTTTACGTTTTTTTCACCCCATATGTTTACGCAGAACAATGTCATCTCGATCTCCGCCTCAGTGTAAAGATTAATCTTAAAACCATTAGGTGGAGTTTTGAAATACCTCTTAGGAAGTTTAACTACATTGTCCATAAAAGTATTTAGTTAAGAAAAAACTTTAACGCCGTATTTTTTGTAAAAATTTTGTGCGTCATTCTTGTCATTTACCATAGGCTCACCTTTAATATTCAGTGAAGTGTTTAGTAACATAGGAATACCTGTCTCTTTTTTGTATCGCATAAGCAATCTAAAAAGACCTTGGTGTTGTTCCCTAGTAACAGTTTGCACTCTGCTAGTGCCATCATGGTGAACAATGGCAGGATATTTATGCGGCTCCTTACATCTTACAACGTATTGCATGTAAGGAGATTCAAACCCCCTAGACACATCAAAATACTTATGTGCCTCTTGTTTCAAAATTACTGGTGCAAAGGGTCTAAATTTTTGTCTTTGTTTTATCTCGTTAACCGTATCTTTTATGTGTCTGATTTGTATATCAGCCAAAAGGCTACGATTGCCGAGAGCACGAGGACCAAATTCAGCACGTCCGTTCGCTACTCCTACAATATTTTCAGTTAATAGAGAATCCAGTAATTGTTCTACTGGATATCTACCCTCAATGTTGTATCCTAAATAAGGAGTCTTCCAATTAAGTTTTCTTTGTTCACCGGCAGCTATAGAGCCGAGAGAAGAACCCGCATCACCTGGGTTAGGCATTATCCAAACATGGTTGAAGTATTTATTAATAAAGCGATTTGCAAGGCAGTTCAATGCACATCCACCCATAAGAACAAGATTATCTTGATTTGTAAGTTTTTTTGTTAAGACAAGCAATTTTTCCAATTCTTCTTCATATACAATCTGTGCAGAGCAAGCCAGATCTACATCTCTTGCACCTTTAAACGCTTCTCGGCAACCTCGGTGAAAGTTATAGCCATTATGTAACATAAGGCGCATTTCTACACACCAACGAGGGCGTCCATAGGCTGCCATACCCATGAGGATATATTCATCTTCATTAGGTTTCAATCCTACACGATCTGTAATAGCAGAATAAAATAATCCTAGTGATGTCGGATATTTCCGGCTATAAAGTTTTTGTAGTCCTGTTTTCCCCAGCCAAATGCTAGTAGTGTCAAACTCACCAATAGCATCAATGACCAAAATGGCAGAACTATTAAATGGACTAGTGTAGTAACCAGCCGCCGCATGACTTTCATGATGTAAACTCCATTTTACTTTTGTGTTAATACCATATTTTTTCAGATAGGATTTAGGATTCAACCATATTTCATCCTGCCCTGCATATAATTTTCTACCCGCTTTCAATATTGGGTTTTCATACCAATATACCTTTTTAGGTTCACCATAAGAGAGAGCATCCGCAACAAGTTTGTCATTGAGATGTGCGTCATTTTTGATTCGACTATATCTTTCAGAATGACTTGCAAAAAGGATTTTATCATCCTCAACAACAGTCAAAGATGCATCATGTGTTCCCGCAGATATACCCCACTTAATCATTTGTAAATGAACGGGTCTTTTTTTCTGGCTTCTGCAATACGTTTTTTAACTAACCTACGATATTTAATTTCCTGAAGCCACGTTATAAATTTTTTGAACATACATATGCTCCTTTAGTTGTCTTACTACTTCTCTATGAACCATAGGCCCTGGGTGTGAACAATCTCTTGCTACATCCAAGTTATGGTTACCCGTGATAACTTGTATAATTTGATCCTGAATATTAGTTGCCGTATCAGCTTCCAATATGTCATTTTTCCAAGCCCAATGAATAGGTGTAATACCCTTAGTCTGCCATAGCAAATTACATGTAGTTACATATTGATAAAAGTCCCAGAATGCAGTTTGTCTAGAAACAAGAAATCTTTCATAGAACCATTTCCTATCTTGTTTAGCCGCTCGTTTATCCTCATTGTTATTGTATTCAGGATTTCCAGGTACAAACGGTGAAATTTCACGTTCAGCATATATAAAGTATTTTCTTAGAATTGACGGCCACTGATAAAAAACGTATTTAGGCTTAGGGAGATTATTTTTAAGATATTGTAAGGTGTTGAGACATTGAAAATCAGGACCAGAGCCGGCTATTCCTAAATTCATTACCGGCATATTTAATTCTTCACCTATCAAAGAATGCCAAATATCCTCCTTGTGTAATCCAATACCCTCGGTATAACTACATCCAAATGCTAATATGAATTTACTACCCCTATAACTATCTATCTCGTCACATCTATATCCTTGATAATTATAGGCATATGTTATAGGACGACTATTTTTATAGTAAGAGGAAATATTTTCTATATTACTTTCATACATTTCCCTATTATCATCAGGGTGCCATTCACTATATAAATTTGAATATATCTCCTGTCTAAAAATTATATCATTATCGCGTATTTCCATAATCTTCCCATGATTTCACTTCTGGTCCATCCATTCTATACACTATACCTTTAAACTTTACAGTGATTACCATACCAGGAGGAAGACCATCTTTCTCTACTTTTACTACCTTACCATTCACGATCGGACTATCTTGTATTTCCATAATCTTCCCATGGGTCAAATATGTAAATGTCGTGAGATTCAGTTATTTCATCTTCAGGATGAACTCTTACAACCACGTCAGGCAATGTGGTAACAACATTACCTCCCAGTTCAGTTACATAATGTTGAACTAAGAGACTATAACTTCCTTCTATATAATCCACACCTGGCTTGTAAGAATTAGAAGTAAACTTAATGTTTTCACCATGTTTTAAAATTTCCTCAGCCATGTTTTTTGCTTGTATATCTCTGGCTTTCATAATTTCACCAAATAAATCATAGCCAAGATCTAATTCTTGTGCCATATATCTCAATGCAATATTATCCCTAGGGTGACAGGCACCACCATCACCCATGCCTGCTTTCATATATGCAGGTGACATAATTCTTTGTGTGCTGTTTGCAAGTGCCTCAGTAACAACGTCTACATTAATATTACCTTGTTTTTGTGCAACGTCCTGTATCATATTTACCAAACCAATCTTAGCACTGATAAAGGTATTATAAAAAACTTTAATACATTCACACTCGTCCCATGTCCCCACAATATATCGAGGTCTATTTTCCATAATAGTCCGATAGAAGTTGATAAGCATGGTAGCATCGCCATCCATTTCATCTCCCTCTTCGGTGCCTATCATAACCATTTCAGGATTTACCATATCCCAACCAACTGTTCCCATGGCAATAAGATAAGGATTGTAAAGAAACCGCGTATTATATGTTCGATGAACAAACTCACGACGAACTGTACCTGGCAGGACTGTGCTTATCAAAACAAGCAGTTGTCTTTGTGTCATATGTTCATTACATTCATTAAGAACTTCATTTACAATACTATAATCAAAATCTTTAGGAGGTAAGTGATGTGCAGGTTCACGACCATCATACATGGGATCGTGAGGCGTTGGCACAGCAACAAATACAATATCTGAGTCTTGAACTGCCCCGGCTATCGTAGGAAACTGAAAGACACCTTTTGTCTTGATACTAGAATCAATATCATAACCGTGAACAATATGTCCTTTTTCTGCAATTTTTTCTGCACATGGTAAACCAAGTTTACCTAATCCAATAAAACTAATCTGCATAAAATCTCCGTATAAATAATTTTATGTTTGATGATATTTTTGAGTTTGAAAAAAATCTTTCACAATTCACTGGAGCACCATATGTAGTTGCAACCGATTGTTGCACTCATGCTATAGAACTTTGTTTTATTTATAAGCAATATGCTAACGTCAGTTTTACGCCCTTTACATATTTAAGTATTCCTATGCTTATGCACAAACTTAAAATTAACTATACATACACCAATGAAGAAAGTCAAGAGTGGATTGGAGAATATAATTTTAAGAATACCAATATATGGGATAGTGCAAGACGTTTAGAAAGGTATATGTATAGGGTAGGTCAATTTCAGTGTCTTAGTTTTGGTCATAATAAACCTCTTGAAATAGGTAGAGGCGGTGCAATATTACTGGACAACAAATACGCATATAAAATACTAAAACAAATGGCTTACGATGGTAGAGACTTAACTATTTCACCATGGGAAAAACAGCAAACATTCCGAGTAGGATATCACTACGGACTTAAAATTGAGGAAGCAATAGTAGGTAGTGAAATGTTAGAAACAATAAAAGAACAAAAACAGTTTGTAAAATATCCGGATCTAAGAAATGTTAATATCATCAAGTAACGAATGGGACACTTTAAAGTCTATCATTGTTGGCTCTGCAACAAACGCAAGATTACCTAGTAAGTGTCCCAAGTTTAGAGAACTTGAATCGACAACAGCATGGCAAGAAACACCTGTGCCTAAGGGTAAGTTTCCTCAAAGTATTATTGACGAAGCAAATGAAGACTTAGAATTATTTTCAGATACATTGAAGTCCCTCGGTGTTAAGGTTGTGAGACCCAAAGACATGGACTTTGAATCTTTTGACGGCATGTATAACTATTGTCCAAGAGATAGAATCCTAATTATTGATGATGTTGTAGTTGATGCACCTATGGTTTATCCTACTCGAATACCTGAAATAGAAGCAATCCGGGAAAACTTTACAACCCTACATCACAACGAAGATGAAGAAGTTTTCTTTGACGCGGCAAATGTGTGCAGACTAGGGAAAGATCTTTTATACCTAGTAAGTTCAAGCGGAAATGTTGAGGGAGGACTGTGGTTAGCATTAACCTTCCCGCATAAAAAGGTCCACATATTAGAAAACATTTATAGTGGTGTTCATATTGATAGCACTATTGTTCCTGTGCGTGAAGGGCTTGTTGTAATAAACGCAGATCGTATAACCAAAGAAAATATGCCTAGTATATTTGAAGACTGGGAAATTATACCCATAACAAAGAATGAAATGGCGGAACAAAGTTTCTATAAATATCCATATGCGAGTAATTATATAGGATTAAATTTTCTATCAATAAATCCACAACTTGTAATTTGTGACCCTAAGCAAGAATATCTTAGAAGTGAACTGCAGAAGCGAGGTGTAGAATCAATAGGTGTTGATTTGAGGCACAGCAGAACACTAGGCGGTGGGCATCATTGTGTGACATTGGATATGCAACGTGTATTATAAAATAAAAGTCCCAGTTATATGGGACACCTCTTTTAAACATTTTAATTACAAAGATGACCCTATAAAAGGTTTGCAACAGGATATTTGGCGAGCTCAAGGATATAATCACGATAGAACATACGGCGCCATGTATGGATATCCCAATGATATGCCTCAGTGGGTTGGGAATATTTCCAAGTATCTTAATCTTAAAAATTGTGGTTATGTTTTTTACAAAATGAAAACATTGGATATAATGCCCGTGCATGTAGATCACTATAAAAAATATTGTGAGGTATTCGATGTTGACTATGAACAAGTGTATAGGGCGGTCATATTTCTAGAGGACTGGCAGTCCGGTCATTATTTTGAGATAAACAAAAATGCAATTGTAAACTGGTCAGCCGGGGACACAATTGTTTGGCAAGGAAATGTACCACATAGTGCAAGCAATATAGGAATAGCAGATAGATATACATTACAGATAACAGGTATTATGTAATGCAGTTTTCTGTAGAATTATTTTACCTTAATGTTCCTGGGCGTGAGGACAAACTGGGTTTTTTTAAACAATATGAATATGCAAACTTTTTTGACATATTCAGTGATAAACCATCTTTTATATGGACAGGTGGAGGTATTGAAAACATAGACTATGGAGATATGGACTTTTCAAATCTCAAAGATATAGATTTTTATTTGTATGAGCCTTCAACATTTTATCACCCACAAAAACAGAAAAACTGTCAGTTCTACCATGAGGATTTGTGGAAAGAAAATAATAATCTACGTTCATATGAATTGGATTGTTTACAAAAACTTGCAAAAAACAAAAATTTAAATATAAGAGTCTTTACATCTGATTATAATATGTATTATAAAGATGTGTATCCTGAACTAGAATTACATTGTTTCGATATATTTCTTAGACAAGTAGGTATTGTTGGCATGGGGTTGGACCACGAACCACCGCCTAAACAACATAAATTTTTCTGTGCTAACAAACGATTTGCTTTACATCGTGCTATGATTATGAATCACTTACAAAATAAAAGTGGTCGATTTAGTTGGCACTTTAACTTTACACATGATATAGAAGTTGAGGACTTCGCGTGGTTGGAGTCAGATAAACTAACAGAAACTTTTAAACAGGACTGGAAAAAATTTAAATATCGAGATTATGGTATAGATCTTAAAGGGGCAGTTCAATTAAATTCACTGGACCAATGTGGGCAAGCAATTGTGCCTGAAAATGTATTGTCTAGTGAAATGCCCAAAGCAATGGCAGAGTCCTGCATAGCGGTTATAAATGAAACCAGGTATGGTCAACCGACAGGATATATTAGTGAGAAAACATTTGACCCTATGCGTATGTGTATGCCTTTTATATTGGTAGCACCGCCTCATACATTACAATATATGAAGGATCTAGGATTTAAAACATACCATCATTTTTGGGACGAGTCATATGATGAAATTGAAAACCATACAGACAGATTTATTAAAATTTGTGAACTAATAAACTATTTGGATGAGTTACCTGACAACGAACTTCGAGCAATTGTAAAATGGTCACTTGCTATTCAACATTGGAATCTCGAGAAGGTTGAAAGTTTTAGAAAAGACAGAACTATTTTAAAGTAGCACAATAATTAAAAAATTGTTCGTATTCAGGAAATGTTTCTAGGAAGTTTGTGTTGCGTCTGCGGTCATACTCATTGAACCAGTTATAAAAGTCTCTACGTCCTTCGTGTAACTTTTCTTCACCATAGTCACTAGTAGCCATGTAATCATGGACTCGTCTGAACTTCTCAAACTCTGCAGTCTGAAACATTGTAGGATCGTCATCATCTACATTTTCAAAAATAAATGAAAGTGCCTCAGTCATATAGGGCATAAATTCATTCTTAGGAAGAATGTTCATATCATAATGTAAAGGTTCTTTAAGATAAGGTGTATCAAACCTAATTGTTCTCTTTGATTGTGTTTGCGGTACAATAATACCTTCGTATTTTTCACGCCATTCCAAAATTTTCTCTAACAAGGATTTAAAAGTTGTAACAGTTAGTGCATTAAAAGTAATCATAAGATTGACAGGCGTTTTTGCAACATTAGCATATGTATCCAAGTTTTTTTCCCACAACTCAAGATTCAAACCTGTTCTAATATATTCAGCTCTTTTATTCCAACAATCAATACTTGTATATATTGTAAAGTCTTTTACACAATTTTTTTCTCGTATTTCATTTGCGTTTTCAGCAAGACGTTCGACAAATGCAGTCTTTACACCTAGGTTTGTATTAATGTTTAGAGACATGTGAGGCTTAGGTGTTTGTTTTAACTCCTCGAACAAACGCCAAGTGCTTTTGTGCATTAGAGGTTCGCCGCCTGTAATACGCAAAATGTTCAAAGTTTTAGAAACCTCAGGCCACCATTCCCACCATGCTTTTACATAAGGATTATCATCCTCCTCAAACGCATTGAACCAATCAATATCTAACCTATGATTTGCAACCATATCATATGGTCCATGTTTTTTAATTTCATTCATAAAACTAGAAGATGAATTGGGGTGACAATAACCACACTTAAAATTACATTCATTACTAAATGCAATTTCAATATAATCTGGATTGACATCAAAGTCCCATTCTTTTGTTTTAATTTCCTCAACACGTTCTGGGCGATACAAACTTGCAGAACGTATTACTCTATCTGACAGATAGTCCTTGCCTAGGCATTCTACATTCCAACAATACTGACAACCACTTGGCTTTTCACCCTCAAGCATCTGTTTACGTTCTAGTTTCTTTTGAGGCGTGTTATGCAACATAGAAGGATTCTCAGCAAGACCTTCTAAAGGTATTTTATGCGGTGAAGGATGATAGCAAGAGTGTGTCATTCCTGTCTGCAGATATATTGTAGTATGATGCCATTTAGCCAAACAAAATGAAGGACTAACTTCTTCCTCCATTCTATCCCTGAAAGCCAATGCTCTTTTTACTTCATCCTCATTCACAATATACGTTCCCATTCAAACTGTAGAATATTATCCCGTACCCACAAATGTTTGTTATCATTGCGCCAACCTACTTGATCTATAATTTCTTGTTTTCTACTTTTATCACATTTAGGCGTAATCAAAGTTTTATCATCTGGATATGTTGTTATAGCAACATCCCCCTGTGACGTTTTCCTGGCTCCTCGGGATGCAAACAATTCATACGGAATAGATGTAGGATACATGTATGAATTTAATCTGTCAATAAAAAGTCTATCACCAAAATGCCAATTTACAAACTCTTCATCATATCCGCCCGATATCCAAAAGTCGTCAACACGAATACAATAATCATTATGTGTAGGTTCTTCTTCATTTTGTAGAAACCAATTAAAATATTCCTTATCTTTTGCACTTAAAACATAGCGTTCTAATATATTAGCAAATCTTCCCATGCCTACTCTATCAATATCAACAAGCATAGCCCATTCATTTGTGCATTGTTTCATTGCCAAGTTTCGTGCGCCGTGAGAATTAAATCCTAGATCTTCTTTAATACGATACAGTTTGAATCTAGGATCGTCAAAGGATCTAATAATATTTTTAGCGGGATATATTTGTGAACCATCATCAACAACAATTACTTCTGTAAAAATATTACTACATTCATTTTCTAAAAAAGGAATAAGATGTTGAGGCTCATTATAATAGGTTGTAATCAGTGATATCATTTATGTCCCCAGACCATATACCGAGTAAAGCCATCACAATCCCATTCCTTCTCACCTAATATATTTTTACAGTGATGTATTGTTCTAAAGTCATCAATGTTAGCGGCACATCTAATATGGTCAGGAGATTCCCAGAAGTCATTGCCTTGCAATATATACATTGTATCTGCAGGTACTTTATCCCACCACTTGTCATAAGTTTCTTGTGTAATATGTTCTGTTACACAATTTATGACACATGCCGGCTTCTCAGGATATTCATAGTCAGACATCTCATGTGTAACTGCCTCAACTTTATCAGACTTTACAACGTCATTAATTACCCAGGCACAATAAGGATCTGAATCTACACTATATACATTTCTAACACAAGCATCCATATTGTCAAGTATTAATTGTGCTGTAACACCATACCATCCACCAAACACATAGTAAGCACCTATAGGACGATTTAAAACAAGAACATTTATAAGTTGTTCCTTACTAACAACTTGACTTCCCCAGAATTGATCCATGTATCTTTCTGATAAATCAGGATGAAAACGAATAAACTTCATCCAACTTTCAATTGTTTTAGGATTAATTTTCATTCCATACCACACAATCTACAGGGTTCAAAGTGTAACCATTATTTTTTAAATCTACATAATAAACATTTTGTAACATGTCACTTTTTTTGTCAACCTGAAAAAGCCATCTACGGTCAAATTTTATGCTGTTCCAAATGTTATCCTCTTTCAAATGTTCATGTTTAATTGGTTTTCTCTCTAATTGATATATGGCATTCAATGCTTTATTTTTTCTATCATGTGTCCAATATACACAATCATAATTTTGTTGTTTGGCACTTGTAATAACTTTAGGTAACAAATATTTTGAACCTAAGCCGAGATTCCTGTATTTCTTCAATGTGTGAAATCTACAGGCTCTAATTACTTTCGGGTCCTTTGTTGCATAATGATCCTGCTCTGCAACAACAAGAGAAGCAATACGTCCGTCCACAAAACACAACCATGTTTCACCCTGTAAGTTGTCAGGATCAAACTTTTCAATAGGTAGTGCATCATTACCTTCTTCCACTGTTCTTTTACGAAAGTCCTCAACAAGTGGACGCATTACCCATTCATATTTTACTACCTGCGTAAACATTCTATATCCTGTTGACCTCCTAAGGTCCCCAGAAGGTAGTAACGCATTTCATCACCGGTATGATATACTGCATGTTTATATCCTATATTAAGAAAATAGGCCTTACCTTCTTCCATCTCATATGAGATTTCTTCACCCTTATACCAAAACTTATTAATAACACCTTTGTTACCTGAAATAGGTATAACAAATCTAACTGCATATGTTGTGTTATAATCAATGTGCGGTTTCAATTCACAACCTGGTTTCATACGAGACATTCTAAGACGTATAATAGGAGCATCGAACATCTCAGTAATATGCTTGTGAAGATCTGTTCCTTCATAGTGTGGAAGAGGGGTTGACCAATTATACTCATCCATATAAGGATGAATATTCTTTCTTCTTATTTTATCCTTGGCTGAAAACAAATTAGCACTATCTGTTTTCGGTGCATTTTCAGCAACAAAGTTTGTTCCTGTTAAATGGAAGTGTTCAATGTAATCATAAGATGTATCCGCCACCATACCATTGTTTACACAGAGTCCTTCATGTGCCTTATAATTATCCTCAAACCTGTCCATGTTGTTTTCAAGGTAACCTTGTAACAATAAATTGTTTACATGTTTAGGTAGTTGTGCAATTGCAGGATATTCAAACTTTTTGTGCTGTAACATATTTCACTGCTCTAATAATCCAACCACTAATATCTAATGGGTGTAACAAATCTAACCTAGGTTTTTCATGGTGTGTTTTATGAAAGCCCTCACCAAACGTAATAAGTCCTATCCACAAATCATTATTAGATTTTCTTTTTCGATGTGAGTAAGTAAATACCAATGACCCAATAAGTTTGGCAAAACCTGCAGGTGCAAGCCACGCATATATGATTGCAAACGGATCTACTAGTGTCAATATAATTAACCAAATTGCAAGAAGCTCTTTATAGTATTTTGTTTGAAAACGACAAAGAGTATCTCGCAAAACATCCTTTGCCAATTTAAAATTTATCTTTGCAAGAACTTGTAAAAAGTATGCTCTAAAGATACCTCTATAATGTGGCGAGTGCGGGTCTCTAATCGTATCAGTAAACTTGTGATGTTCTCTATGATTGGCAACCCAAACAACCGCCGGACCTACAATCATAATTGTTGCAAAAAACAAACAAACAATTTGTAACCAATTAGGCATTCGTAATTGTTTATGTGACAAATATCTATGGTAACCTATAGAGATACCAAGAGACATCATACCAAAATACATAACACCGGTTACATACCAGTGCCACGTTTCCGCATATAGAAACATAGGTATAATAGATAACATGGCAAGAACTTGTCCTGCCAGTAAAAAATATGGTAATGGCATTAGCGTCTCATATTGCTTATGTCTGTTGCTTGTTCTTTATTTATTACAGGAACAGCATTAGACTTGTGCATAGTTGCAATGCCCTTAATTAAAGACCCCGTATAGACGTTAGAATCTTTTTTTCCAGCTGATGCGGGTATGGTATCGGAAGTTTGTGGTCCGGATCGTTCAAACTTTGGAGGAAGTTCCACCACAGAACCACGTTTAGAAACGCGAGCACCAACATTAGATAGACCCATGCTTTTAAGAAACGCCTCATGTTCTGCCTTTGCTTTTGCGTGACCGGGCTTTTTACTAAGCCTCTTACCGCTTGTATGTTTTGTGTATATTAGTGAAGGCATTAACTTCAACCCCTACAGAAAGATTTATACGAACGATATCAGATAATTTCCTATCTAGAATACCGTATTACATAAATAGTTATAACATATTATGGTTCGTTATGTCAAGATAATAATTCATACAAGGAAACCATATTATGGAACCTATTAGTTCAGCTCTGGCTGGCATTGCATTGGTACAAAAAAGCGTTGAATTTGTTAAATCCAATATCAACACTATGAATGATGTAAAAGACATTCTAGGTGTCATTGACAATGTGTTCGAGGGCGAAAAACAAATACAAAGAGAAAGGTTTGGCAATAAGTCCATTATCGGTCAAACCAAAGATGCGGCTTCATCAGTTATAGATGCAAAGCTCGCTAGAGAACAAATGGAAGAATTACAAATTCTTGTGGACAACAGATTTGGCTATGGAACTTGGCGTGAAATTGTCAACGAAAGAGCTAAACGTCTACAAGCAGAAAAAGAAGCAGAAAAAGAAGAAAAACGTCGAGCGGCTATAAGAAGAAAAGAAATGCTTGACACAGTTACATTTTTTGTATATGTCGTAGCGGGCATACTTGCTACGGTTTTAGTCGGCGGCTTAGGTTTTGCCATTTGGCAGGCACAATAAAGGTAGATCACTTACATGAAAAAATTACTATTTTCGGCGGCAATAATCCCCCTTCTACTTCCCACCTTTGCATGGGCGCAAGCAGATTATCAATATCAGGACGGATCCAATTCCACTTACACAATTATTGATAATAGCACTGAAACTGATTCGACGGTAAATTCGACGAATACAAATACGAATACTAACACGAACACAAATACTAATACCAACACAAATATAAACACCAACACCAACACTTCAACGAATACAAACGTTAACACAAATACTAACACCTCGACATCTACAGTAAATAGCACATCGGAATCCAGTGTTGATCAAACTGTAAATCAAACCAATACTAATACCAACACGAATACATCCACTTCTAATTCGACTAGTAAGTCTGACGTTTCTACAAACAACGTTAACACAAATAGAAATGATAGTAAGACAGAGATTGAATCTCCTCCTCCTAGTGCAATCTCACCTAATATAGGTTCTTCATATTCACAGGACCTTTGCACTACAGGTGCATCAATGGCTGTTCAAACTCAGATACTTGGTATTTCGGGTGGTAAAGCAGTTCGTGATATGAACTGTGAACGTATCAAACTTTCTAAGACACTCTATGATATGGGTATGAAGGTAGCGGCTGTATCAACAATGTGTCAGGACGAAAGAGTATGGAAAGCAATGTTAATGGCTGGAACACCCTGTCCTTTTGAAGGAAAGATTGGTTCAGATGCTCTAAAACTGTGGGCACAATATCCAGAATTAATACCTAATAATGGTCTCGATGAAGTTAAAATTAAGGAGGACTTAGAAAATGATAACACGTCTACTTATGTTCTTGGTGGTGCTTTGTTGCTTCTCCTTTTACTCTAACGCACAAGAATTACAGTCCACATCTGATGGTTCTATTACCACCAATAATTTATTAAGTAATAGTGACTTTGATCAGTCGGTATTTAGTAGTCAATGGAACTGGTGGCAGGACTCCAGCGGAGGCTTGGGTCATGTCTATGCTACTGATAAATTCTTAAATTTAAAAGATGGTGGTGTTTGGCAATCTACAGGTCTCCCTTCTGAACTTGATCCTAATAGAATGGTGTCTCTAAACTGGCAGCTAGAAATTATGAAAAATGATTTGTCTGACTTGTTAGAGGTACGAGTCGGATTCGGCACAGGAACAAATGATTGGTCTTCAGTTTTAGATATGGAGAATCAGGTTACTCAGCTTCACACATGGGAAACATTTTCAGGTAGCGAAATCTTTAATAGTATTTCTTCAAACTCTACTCAAACTGGGATATGGGTATATGGCAAAGATATAGACGGAGGTTCATGGGGATCAGGCGATTTTCCTGCAGTAGATGATATTCGTCTCAATATGACATACTTTGAAGCGTTGGACTGTAGTAATCCACTTAACGATCCTCAATGCGAAGGTTATCAACAGGCATATACAGAACAACAATGTCAACAAGATCCATTATATGATTCCTCATGTCCTGGTTATGATGAAGCGTATGAAAATCAGCAATGTAGTATTGATTCACTTTATAGCCCAAGATGTGATGGATATTATCAAGCATATCAGGAACAACAATGTGAACTTGATTCACAATATTCATTTTCGTGTCCCAATTACATATTTGAAGCACCTGAGGAATTCGGATTAGATAGTTTTGACTTTGAAGACTTCTCAGGAAGCGATAGTGGTTCCGACTATGATGCTTTCGGTAACATTGAAGAGGAATTTACATTCGAGGAAGAGTTTGTATATGAAGATCCTATGCCTTTCGATGAACCATTTGAAGAAGAATTTACATTTGAGGAAGAATTTGTAATCGAGGAAGAAGAACAAGAAATATTAGAGGAAATGTTTGAAGAATTTACTGAAGAACAGGATGAAGATGACATTGATGAAGAATCAGACGAAAGTATAACACCTTTATCCGAAATAAATGCAGGGGAGATATCAGATGAGGGAGAAACTTCAACAACATCGAGACGTTCTGGAAGTCGTGTCGGTCTCAGTGTTGGTCTTAACACTGTTAATAGTCTTGTCGGCACCCTAATCAGCCGTTCTATTGAATCTGGACTGTCCAATGAGGCTCAAGGAGTCAATTCAGACAGTTTTTATGGCTCCGATACGCAAAATATGGCTAATTTAGCCGCAACTGGCGGTAATTTTGGCGATTTTGCCAATAATATAACGTCCAATCAACAAAATGACACCAATATTGCAGTAGGTATAGGTGCTGGACCGCTAATTTCGCCTCGAACAAGTGCAAATCAAGATAATATGACCGTAGAAATCGTCCGTGAACCCAGTTTAGCCGAAAAAATGGCTGAAAAAGTGAGAAAGAAGAACCTTGACAACCAAAAAGGCATCTTCAACAAGCAAATTACGATGCTTGAGAACATGGCTAACAGAAATAATCTTAATAAATACTATGACGAACGCCTTTCGGATGCTTCAGATTGGTATGGAACCGGACAAGTTTATGCTGGCAACAGAATATCTGATAAAGATAAAACATATTATGGGCTAAATGCTGAAAATTATGGTACAATGCAACAATTAATTAGGAGTCAATATTAATGGCTGAAATAGAAGTAGGGGGCATCAAATTTACCGGGGGTAAAATGTTTGCCGTTCTAACTGCTCTAAGCACCGCGGCAGGTATCGTTTGGGGAGCGTCAATCTTTTGGCAAGATTACATGGCAATGAAAGAACAAATCGAATCGTATGTTTCACCTGATTTGTCTTACATCGAACAAGAACTTGCTGTTCAAAAAGAATCAGTAGATCGTGCAGAAGAAGATCTTGAAAATATTAGATCTGATACTCGCGATGCTTTCACACGATTATATAAATTAGAAACAGAAACACAAAGAGAGCTTCTCGATATTCGTAAGTCGATAAGAACACAAATACAGGAAGCACTAGAAAATCCACTAGCAGGTCAATAATGGCAAAATTTAATAAGGGTGATGTATCAGAAGGTATTTTAGCGGCTGCCATAACTGCTCGCTTTCTATCTAAGACTAAACGCATCAACAATACAGATGTTGTAAATGTAATTAGAAAGTTAAGCAGACCAACATCTGTAGGTGGCAAGGGTCTAACATCCTTAACAACTTTTCCATCACCTAATGAAGAGCCTAAAGTTACAGATGAGGTAATTTGTAAAGTTAACCTCGCTGATATTAACATGCAGGCTTTTATGGACCAATCAATATATAATCAAACAGATATTAGAAACTTAGTAACCGCCGCCGCCCAGTTTGCAAATGGTAGATACATTATGGAGTGGGCTGACCTGATGTATAAAAATAATCAGAAGAACAAGATTGAAGTTTTGTCGGAAGGATTGCTCGACCAAACAGGAACAAAGGTTGACCTAAAAGTTAATATTGATGGTGAACAAGCAAGTGTAGGTATTTCACTAAAAGCAGGTGACGTAAAACAATTTGGACAAGTTGGTGGTTCTAAATTTGAAAAAATGGAACAGTTGTTTGGTTCGTTGGGAGTAAAGTTTGACCTAACGTTTGAGAATAAGTATGTAAAAATGCTATCTGAAAAAAACATTGCGGGTTGTTTGACTCTTGCTTATACCGAAGCAGTTA
>Ga0160423_10000969_pt1 | contig 23954 bp, 19 predicted proteins | sample CRUFie14St8metaG_FD_108191 | JGI IMG/M metagenome (GOLD analysis project Ga0160423, IMG submission 108191) | Marine microbial communities from the Costa Rica Dome - CRUD Field 142mm St8 metaG | ecosystem: Environmental > Aquatic > Marine > Oceanic > Photic zone | place: Costa Rica: the Eastern...
CATGCCCTGCTGGATTCGAACCAGCGACCGCCGGATTAGAAATCCGGTGCTCTATCCAGCTGAGCTAAGGGCACCTTTGAGAGGCTGGCATTATCGCCGAACTTAGGTGATTCGCAAAGTGAAAGGAGCGTTGCTTTAAACCTTCCGCAACTGCCGCTTGAGACTCGTGTGCAGGAGAAAGAATGCTCCAACGACGAAGGCAAACATGGCGACCAGGTTGAGCCGCAGCGTTTCTACAATGATGACGCGGGATTTTTCGTCGGGGGCCATTTCCTCGGGGTCGGGTGCGTAGCGGAATCTTCGTTGCTGCCCGAAGAAGACGTTGGGGGGATTGTCGACGCGGCGATAATCCTGACGCTCGACTTCAGCCCGGTTGTAGAGGTCCTGAACCTTTTCGTTCAGGTAAAGCTCAGTGGCTGTGAAGGTGGTTTTGCCACCTTCTGATTTCGCGAAGTAAGGCTCAGGTTCAAAGGTGACCTGCTCGAGAGAGCTACGGATGGCCTTAAGTTGCTTGCTGACACTGCGTGGATTTTCGCCTTCAAGGCCATGAGCGACAGCGAGGGCCTGCTTGAGTTGAGAGAGACGTTTGGACTGTTCCTCAGTTAGTTTCTGGTCAAGCGGGATTTTGCTGAAGAGCTGGATTTCGCTCTCGATGTAGTTGGTGAGCCTACTGGCTGGGTTGTGTTCGGCATGTTCAATAATGACCGATTCATAGCTCCAGCGCAGAGGCATGAGGTGACAGACGGGAGGCACCTTGAGCTTGCTCGCTTCTTCATTCTGTGTCCCAAGGAAGAACTGGGCGAAATTGAGGCTGCGATTCATCTCGTCATACTTAATTAAGGCGCCTCCGAGAATGATGTTGGGAATGAGGATAAGCGGGATGATATTGATCGCCGTCTTGGGACTGTTGACGAGAGAGGAAATAACGAGTCCGGCCGCCACTCCAACGAAGGCGGTGAGGAACATCCAGAGCAGGTTCGATAAGAACATTTCCCTGATCCCTAGAATGGCGTCACCAATAATGAGGTAAATGACACACTGAACCAAGGCAAAGAAACCTAGCGAGATATACTTGCTGATAATGTAGCCGGTCACTCGAAAGCCGTGATGTCGTTCCCGCATGAGAAGAGCCCGGTCTCGGATGATTTCCTCAGCTGAGTTGGTCATGCCAAGGAAGAGAGCGACAACGAGGCTGAGGAAAAGGTAGGTGGGTATATGAAAGGCGCTGGCGAAATTGTAATCACCGTCCTCAGAGTAGCGAAGCACCATTGCGATGAGAAAAGCGAGCAGCGGTGCCTCCAGTAGAGTCGTGGCGAGGTTAGCCCGATTTCGAAGTTTGCTGAAAAAAGCACGCTTGAGCTGGTTTAAAAAGCGGACGGTGTCATGGGAGAATTTGCGTGGGGGCGCCTGTGGCGTTTTTTGAAGTGAGGCCACGGACTGCGAATTGTCGGCTTCGAGTTCGCGCAGATTCACCTCTTCAAGGAGGCGGTAAGTTTGGAACCGGTCGGCCCAGAATGAGGCGTTAAAACGCCGCGCTGGGATTAAGTTGTCGCGTATGTCACGCTCGTAAATGATGTCGCCACCAAGGTCTCGCAGTGGAGTCTCTAACACGTCGAATATGAAGTCAGGGGTCAGGCTGATGACTGTATCAGGAGCGACATCGGGCAGGGATGAAGTCTGAATGCCTTCCTGTTTCCTAGCCTCGTTGAAGTATTCCAGCATTTGTGACGGCGTGCCGAAAAAGGCAAGCTTGCCGCCTTGGTCAAGCAGGATGGCCTTATCAAACATGTGAAACAGGCGGCTGCTTGGCTGGTGGATGGAGACCAGAGTGATCTTATTGTGGGTAAGGCCACGGATCATGTCGAGAACGTGCTCGGAGTCCTTGGAAGAGAGGCCGGAGGTGGGCTCATCGAAAAGGTAGACGTCGGCAATACCGATCATGTCCATGCCGGCGTCGAGGCGTCGACGCTGACCACCGGAAAGGCTTTTGGTCTGGTTGTCGCCGGCGAGGCGGTGACGAATCTCATTGAGGCCGAGCTCGATCAATTTCGAGTCGACGCGCCGGCGACGTTCTTCAATCGGAAAGTGTGGTGCCCGAATTGCGGCGGCGGTATCGAGGTTTTCTTCGACGGTCAGCAGCGGATCAAAGGTCTCGTCCTGTGGGATCAACGCGATGTAAGACTTTAGATTATCATGCTCGACGTAAAGGTCGACCCCGTTGAGATCGATGCGGCCACGACGCGGCTTTAGCTGACCACCGAGCGCCTTGAGCAGGGTGGACTTACCGCAGCCAGAAGGGCCCATCACGCAAACCATTTCACCCCGCTGGATTGATAAGGTGATTCCGTCAAGGGCAGGGGTGCGTCGGTCAAAGCTGTGACTGAGGTCACGAGCTTTGAGTGTGGTGATGACGTTACGCTCTTCCTCGATGATACCGTCGGAGAAGTGGCAGCGCAGGTATTGTCCTCCACCAAGAGAAATGACGGCGCCATCCTTTAGCGTTGCGTCAGCTTTGACCGGCTCGCCCTCAACAGCGATGGCGCGTTCGGATTCGACAATTTCGAGGCGGCCGGTCTTGGTGGCGTTGTCACAGTGGATGCGAAGCAGCACGTTTCCAGAGACGCCCGGTGTCAGCATGATGTCACCCGGATTGAGTTGGGACGGGTCGTTGGAAACAAGGTAAACGGATCGGTTTGGGGCGAGGCTGAATCGGCCACCTAGTTCGCGGGCTTTGCGGCGTAGAACGTCGAAAGAGATTTCGGAGTGATCGGTGAAGTCGATCGTGTCCTTCGATGTGACCTGAAATTGTAGACCCTTGGTGAGAGTTCGTTTCCCGACGACGGCGCCAACGTTGTCGAGGACTTCGACTTGAATATCGAGACCAAAGGAAGCGCGGAGGTAGCTCTGTTTAGTGCGGGATTTCTCGATGAACTGGTTGCCGTTGCTGTCCTGAGCGAGATAGAGTTGGACCGAGGAAACGTTCTTCTTGGAGTTGAAGTAGAAAACGAGGTCTTCAAAGGCTAAGACTTCCTCTCCTATAAGAACTCGCTGGCCTTCGTAGACCCGACAGAATTCTCCGGTAGCAACCTTTCGTCCCCGAGCGAGGATGGCACCTGGCCCAAGATTTTTGATAAGGATAAGATCAATGAAGCGGAAGGCGACGACGGAATGGGCCTCATTACTCGAGGTTACCGCGACATCGCCATTTGCTTCGGTTGAAAGGATGAGAGACTCGAGTTTGTGAGCTTCGCTGTCTTCGGCTGCGGGTGCGGCGGGAATGTTCGCGCCGTCTTCGAGCTGTGAGAGCTCGCTCGTGTTGAGTTGGTAGACAATATTAATGGCCTCGGATGCGACACCAAGGGTGGTCATAAACTGATAAAAGGTAATGAGGTTATCCTTCGGCAGCCCGGCACGGCTGATGAGCACGTAGAGCTGAACTCCGAGAAGGACCTTGTCCTCGAGAGGGAGTTCACCAGCGAGATCAGTAGCAATGGCCTCGAGGTCCTGCCTGCGGTGGAGAGACTTCATGAAGAGTTGACGCAACTCGGTATAAACTGTCTCGGGAAAATCGTATCGCAGGAAGCCTAGGATGGAATCAATTTCCGCAACCATGACTTGGCCGTCGAGCTTGGTGAAGCCAGCGAAAACCTCAATCAGCATCGGTAGCATCGATTCCTCAGTGCGGGGGGTTTCGCTTTTGAAGAGGCTGCGATGAACCCGCTTCCAGAGTCGCCTGCGGGTTCGGGAGAGGCCGGATTCAGGGCGGTTCTTTTTCCCCAGAGAACCGATTTCTGTCACAGGCTCCCGGAGCGTGGAGGGTGGTTTCGCCATAAGCAGGTTTGAAAGTCTACCCTATACCATCTCACGTGGATATGGACAACGGGGAAGGCACGTTGAATTCGTTAACTTTGAATCGCGTGCTCGTATTTGGTGCCTATCTCTTACTTGCTTGTCGATGGGTCTGACTTCCGGTCGAGGCCACGGTTGGCGTGAGATGTTGAGATGGTCTAGACCAGTTTTTTAAAAGAAACCTACAAAAGTCAGGGTGGTTCAGTTCATTTTGGTAGCCAGCTTTGGACGGACCCGCTACGATCGTGAGTAATGGATCTACTCTCAATACGTGATCTTAAGCAGGGGGCCGGACCTGTGTCACAATCGATTAGTTTCCGGGCTCAGTTAGAGAGGTGCCTTCAGAAAACGACGAAGACAGGCAACCCCTTTTACGAAGTGACCTTTTCTGATTCGGAGGAGAGCCTTGTCCTGCGCGTCTGGAACAACACACCCATGTTTGATCTCTGCGGGCAGTTGAGGAATGGCCATTTCGTGGAGGTGTCAGGTGAATTTGGCTTAGGTAACGACGGTCGCTCTATTGACGGTAAGAATTGGAAGGCCCGCGTGCTTAATGAAATGGAAAGCGCTGAAGTGTTGGCCGGTTCAGAAAGTTTGCGGGCCAAACAGGAGGAGGACTACAGCTTTATTGAAACTACGGTGGCGGTGATCGTAGATCCTCGACTTGCTGGGTTATGTGGTGGTTTCCTGAAGCACTATGGGGAACGCTTCAAGCGAACTGGTGCGGCAAGGGATTACCATCACGCGCGACGGGGTGGCCTCGTCGAACACGTTGCCCAGATGATGCGTTCAGCAGTGCGGATCAGCGAAGCTTATCCGATATTGAATCGTGATCTTCTCGTTGCAGGTGTTCTCTTTCACGACATTGGCAAGTTATGGGAAAATGTTTACGAGGAGAAGGGATTCACGATGCCCTATACTGAGATCAGTGAATTGATCGGTCACATCCCCCTCGGGATGGAAATTGTGAATAAACTTTGGCGGGAATTGCTCGATGAAGACGGGCTGAGAAAGGAGTGGGAGGATTTGGAACCAGCTTCGGAACGGGTGCGGTTGCATTTGCTGCACCTCATTGCTTCTCATCATGGTGAACTGGCTTTCGGATCACCAGTTGTGCCGAAGACACCGGAAGCTCAGGCGCTTCACTACATTGACAATCTCGATGCGAAGATGGAGATGTATGACCGCGGTTACGGGGTAACCTCCGAACTGGGCAAAAATGTTTATGAGCGTGTTAGGCCACTACCGGGGCGATTAGTTGCACCGTTGCAAGTGTTTGAAAAGGGTAGTGACGCCTCACTGAAGGATGGAGAGTTCACGTCGGATTCGAAGAACGCGATTGAGAATCCGGACAGCTAGCTGGAATCGTTTTGATCAGCTTTCCGTCTTTAGATCTAACTCCACCATCAGGTCGGTTGCGATCTCTTCGATGCTGTGACGCAGATCGGAAAGATCGACGAAAGCTGGCATGTCTAGCTTCGCGGTTGTGTGGAAGAGTCGTTCTCCAGACATCGGGGCGTTGCGACAGTCGGTTGCAAGTTCGATGACGTTTACGCCCTGATCAGCAAGAACTTTTGAAATGGTGCTGACAATGCCGGAGCGATCCTGTCCTACAACTTCGAGCGTGATAGTCGTGCCGTCGTTTGTTTCGGAGTCCTGTTCTCCAGAGTGAACCGAGGTGACTTTGAGCCCCGCCTCTTCGAGCGCGGCAAGCTGATTTTTGAGAGCGGGCAGGTGGGCTTCGGGAAGAACGACCTGAACCATGCCGGCAAACTGGCCTCCAAGTCGGCCTAGGCGGCTGCCTTCCCAGTTGCCTCCCGCTTCGGTGACGGCAGCGGAAAGTTGTTCGACGAGCCCGGGGCGATCGCTACCGATGACACTGACAATAAGTGAAATCTGCATAAGAGGAGTCTAGGGTTTTTAGGTTTGGAGGTCAATGAGTGGAGTCGAGTGTCAGGTCGCGGGAATGATACGTTGAGCTCCAATGGTGAGAACAAAACAACCGAGTGCGGCGACGGAGGCGCGCCAGTCAGCGAAGGCGAGTATTGCAGCATCGTAGAAGGCGATCCCAGCGATAGCGTAAGCGATCCCGACAGGGATGCGTTGCTTGATCGAGGAGCGGATAATGGTGACCCAAGCCCAGATGCCGACGATACCGACGATGACAAGGGAGATAGTGATCAAGTCTTGCGGTAGATTGTGTGAACCAAGAAGGGGAAAGACCACCGGTAGCATCAACATAAGGCGCGGAAGAATCCCCAGTCCACCGCCGTTGTTGAGATGTTCGCTGCGAGCTGCGAGTGTGAGACCAGAGATGTAAATCACGGAGACAGCGGCGGCGAGCCAAACGAGCATTGGAAGCTCAATCCCCGTCGTGTGAGCGGCTACAGCACTGCCGGCACCGGCATAGACAAGGGCGCGGCAGACGCCCATAACGAGGACGGATCCCGCCCAGTATTTATGAATCCAGTTATAAATCAGGATGGCGAGGACGAGACCGATGAGCAGGACGGGGTGAAAGGAAGTGAAGGCGAGCAGGATGCCGATACCGGTAGCGAGTTCGAGTCCGCCGATGGCCCAGACCGCGCTAAGCGGAATCTTGCCCGAAGGGATGGGCCGCTCGCTTGCATGCTTGCTGTCCCAGTTTGCGTCAAAGGCGTCGTTCAGTGTCATGCCGGCGACGTAAAGCAGGCTGACGCCGAAAACGAGCCAGGCAAATTCGCTTTGCCAGCTACCCCCCGAAAGAAACCATCCTACGCCAATATTGGTCCAAATTGTGGGCAGGTTTGAAACACGTCCGAGGATGAGAAGAGTGCGCAGTCCGCTGATCATCGGATCGTGGGTTGGGCGTTTAGAGCGGCAAGACGACCGGCCTAGTGAATTATGAAAAAAGTGGCAACCCCGCATGGATTCGAACCATGACAAACAGAACCAAAATCTGTTGTGCTACCGTTACACCACGGGGTTACGCGGGACGGGACTTTACTCGGTATTTTTCAGGTTTCAAGTGAGGATTTTCGGTGAAAACGTGTGATTTTTGGATGCAAAAAAACATTCAGGCGTTGGAAATTCTCTTCCTGCCAGCAACTGTTTCTTAAGCTTCGGCTTTATCGACTTCGTCGTGGAAATATTCCCGGGGTTTGTAGAGTTTTGCTACCACCAAAAAGAGCAGCGCAGCCGCAAGCATCAGTCCGCTGAAGAACCAAAAGTAAGAAGCACCTTCCAACTTTACCTGTCCGCCGACAAAGTAGTCCCGGGAGATTACTGGTCCTGACTCAGCGATCTCAGCTTCGGTCGGCAGGCCCAACTTCTCCTTGCGGGACTCGAGCCAGGTTTTTTCCGGTTGCAGTTTACCAACGACTCTGGCGAAAGCGCCGGGCTCTTTTGATGAGGTTCGGGTAATGGAAAGGATCGCGCCCTGGTCCCACTGCGTCTTGTCTCTCCCATCCGGGCCATAGCTCCAGATGCGGACTCGATTCTTATTCACGAGACGGTAACGGAATGGATTGCCCCAAGGATCGTTGAACGCTGTGGCGATGGATTCGCCGGCTGCGTTGTCAGGTGCCATGTGGCCATTCTTGGTGATGGATTGGTCAATGAGGTCGAGAATCTCATTGAGCGAATCGCGGGCAGCGAAGATGACGTCAGTTCGAGAGCCTTCACCGTTGAACATTACCTTGATATCATCCTGAGTGCCGGTCTTCTGATCAAAACCTCCCAGCACGACCTCGTTGCCGTTCGCGGTGAGCTTGGCGATTGGGTTTGGTATTTGGATGAAGTGATTGATCTGGGCGGTGATCTGGTTACCTAGCGACACGGCGAAGAGGAAAATGGCCATTATGACCGATTTCATTGTCTTTGGTGCCTGAGTGTAGCTGAACTCGAGACAGACGATGGAGACCATAACTTCTGCCGCAGTAAGAAAGACATAAGCAAGCAGCTGCCATGAAATGGACGGGGTTTCCCCGGCATCGATTTTACCCTGCGCTATAGAGACGAGGACAAAGGAGATCACCATGATAAAAAGACCGATGCTGATCTTTCTTAGGGGGGTGAGCGGAAATACCTTGTCTATCGCTGGATAGACCACGTAGGAAAACAGTGGGATGAATGTCAGGATTAATATCGGATTCAGGGCTTGGATCTGGCTGGGTAGCCATTCCACTCCGAGCCAGTTGCGGTCCATGTTCTCTGCCTGCAGAACCCAGGAAGATCCGCTCTGGTCGAAGAGTGACCAGAAGACAGCGACGAATACGTAGATGGTGGATAGCTTGAGGATGGCTTTGAGCCCTTCGCCGCTGAAAAGCTCCTTGATGAAGGGGGCTCCCTTGCCTGGGATGTGAACAAATTTCCAGCGCCCCATCCAGAAAATGAGCGTGGCGAGGGCCATGAGTACGCCTGGCACACCAAAAGCCCAGTGAGGTCCGTGCCATTCCAGTAACCATGGGGTGAGAAGGGTGGAGAGAAAGGCGCCCAAATTTATGGACCAGTAGAACCAGTTGAAAATGCGCGGAAGAAGGTGCCGGTTCTGGGAACCAAACTGGTCGCCGACGTGAGCCGAGACGCAGGGTTTTATCCCGCCGGAGCCGACCGCGATAAGCCACAGGCCCATCGTCAACCAGAAGGAGGCTTCACCAAACGAACCCATGATCGCTAAGGCCAAGTGTCCAAGACAGTAGACGATAGAGAGCAGGATGATAACCCGGTATTTCCCGAGAAAAATATCAGCCAGCAACGCTCCGGCGATGGGTGTGAGGTAGACGAGAAAAACGAAGTGGTGAAATTTCGCCACCGCTTCGGAATCGTTCATGCGTTCCACTGGTGAGCTGCCCATGAGCCAGAGGTAGTTCACCATGAAGATGGTAAGGATGGTCCGCATCCCGTAAAAACTGAATCGCTCAGCGGCTTCGTTACCAATGATGTAGGGAATGCCAGGGGGCATCGTTTTCATCTGGCGGGCTGCAGTTTCGTGTGAACGGTCTTCCATGGATGTTTTTAGAAAATTACGCGTGGGCAGGGCTAGGCTTCAATCTTCTTACGGGCCCAAGCGGCGGAACCCATCACGCCGGCATCGTCTTCGAGTTCGGCGGCAACGATCGTGAAGCTGTCGCGGTAGGCGGGGAGGACCCGATCTCGGACTGACTGCCGGACAGTGCCGATGTAAAGCTCAGGCATGGCTTCAACGAGCCCACCGCCTAGGACAATGACATCTGGTGCCATGAGGTGAACGACCGTAGCGACACCACAGCCTAGCAAAGTTGCCGCGCGTCTCACGATGTTCTCAATCTCTATGTCACCTTTCTCAATAGCCGCAGCCAACTTACCGCTGGTGATATTGGACATGTCAGTTCCGCAAGCCTGAAGCAGGTTGGGAGCCAGTCCACGATAAGCCGCACGGGCAGAGTCGGAAGCAATTTTGAGACGAGAACACTCCATCTCTAGGGTGGAGCCGCCCTCTCCATGGCCGGAGGTTTCCGGAAAGAGAGGAATGTGTCCGAGTTCCATACAGGAAAGGGCTGCTCCCTGCACGAGATTGCCGTCAACGACGGCTCCTGCTCCGATCCCGGTGCCGGGGAAAATACCAACAGCGCAGCGTGCGTTGCGGGCGGCACCCTCTTCATACTCGGCGTAAACGCCTGCATCAACGTCGTTGCAGATGGTAACACGGCAGTCGAAAGCGTCGCCAAGATGATCTTCGATGGGAACATTCTTCCAGCCGAGGTTGGGTGCCTCGACGAGCACGCCGGTTTCGGGATTGATAGGCCCGGGGCAACCGATTCCGATTCCTGCGAGTTGTTCGGAGCTGACGCCGGCATCGTCTAGAGCTTCATCGATGACAGATTCCATGCGGGAGAGTCCGGATTTGGACCCCTTATTACCCTGCGTTTTCTGCTTCGCCCGGCCGAGGGTTTGATAATCGTCATTGAAGACTTTGGCCAGCATCTTGGTGCCGCCGAGGTCGAAGCCAACCCAGATACGTCCCTCGTATCGCCGTTTCTTCTTGCTCATGAGATCAGCTCGCTTGCTTTGGCTCGGGCTTGTAAATCAGCATCAATAATTTCATCGAGGCCCGGTTGATTGACATTGTGGTGAGAGGCCATGGTTGCACCCACGGTTTCCCAGATTTTGGGAAACGGAATCGACTCGCTTAGGAACGCGCTCACGGCGACTTCGTTGGCAGCATTCATCACCGCAGGGAGGGTGCCGCCTTTTTCACCGGCTTCTTTGGCCAGACTAAGAGCGGGGAAGTCATTCCAGCGTGGGGCTTCGAATTCCAGCTTGGCCAGTTCGGAAAAATCAAGTGGCGGCAGGGTATTGGGTACTCGGTCAGGCCAGGTTACCGCATATTGAATGGGAAAGCACATGTCTGTCGTGCTGAGTTGGGCTAGGATTGAATTGTCGATAAATTCGACCATGCTGTGAATGATGCTCTGAGGGTGCACGATGACGTCGACGCGCTGCATTTCGATATCGAAGAGCCAACGGGCCTCGATCATTTCCAGTCCCTTATTAAACAGAGTAGCTGAATCGATCGTGATCTTCTGGCCCATCTCCCAGGTAGGGTGCTTGAGTGCCTGAGCTTTGGTCACGGAAGCCAGCTCGTGGGACGGTAGTTGTCGGAACGGTCCCCCCGAGGCGGTAAGGATGAGCCGTGAAACGTCGTCCGAGGATCGGTCTTCAAGACACTGAAAAATGGCATTGTGTTCCGAGTCGACCGGGAGTACACGAACTCCTTTTTCGCGGGCGGCCGACATGACGATTTCGCCGGCCATGACGAGAATTTCCTTGCTGGCAACTGCGATATCTTTGCCGGCTTCGATAGCGGCCAGGGCAGGTCGGAGCCCGGCTACACCGACAATCGCGATGAGAACCATATCAGCCTCCGGCAGGGTAGCGAGCTCGATGAGACCATCTTCTCCCGAGTGGAGGGTGACACCGTCATCAACTTGGCTTTTCAGCTGATCCAGCCCTCTTTGGTCAAAGAGGCAACCGTGTTTGATGTCGAATTCAGCGATCTGTCTGGCGATGGATTCAACGCTGTGATTGGCTGCTAGAGCGATCACCTTCATGCGGTCTGGGATATCGCGTGCGACGCTTAGGGTGCTTTCACCGATGGATCCGGTGGAACCGAGTACGACGACTTTCTTCGGAGCGGAAGTTTCGGCCATCAGGATAAGATCAGCAGGTAAAGATAAAAGAGGGGAGCGGTAAAGATGAGGGAGTCGATGAGATCAAGGAAACCACCAATGCCCGGCATGATTTGGCCACTGTCTTTCACCTCGAGGCTACGCTTAATAATCGATTCAGCGAGGTCACCGAGGACGGCGACAAGAGCCAGTAGGATGGCGATTACAACTACGTGAGATGGAGTCAGCAGGGGAATCTGATCTCCCACAGTGAAGTAGAGTGCGAAGCTGCCACTGATGGCGAAAACAATGGCCCCACTGAACCCCTGCCACGTTTTCCCGGGGCTGACGTGGGGAATCATCTTGTGGCGTCCAATGAGAGAGCCCACGATGTAAGCACCTACATCGGTAAGTTTAGTCACAGCGACGAGGTAGATTAAGTAGAAATGAGCGGAGGACTCTCCGGCACGGTTCTCCAGTGGCAGCATGAGCAGCTTCGGAATGAAGGCCAAGAGCATGACGCAGTAGATAAAACCGAAGACAGCTATAGCGATTTCGTTGAGAGTGCGGGAGCCTTCAAGGGGTAAGCGCAATCGGTCTAGGACGATGCAGATCACCAGCGTCGCGACCGCTACCCCATCTAGCTCTCGTAGCCAGACGGCTTCGAATCCCCAGAAAGGCGCGGAGAGCAGAATAAGGTAGGCGACACTTACTCCGTAGGTGTGCCAACGGAAACGGCGGAAGCCGTGGGTGGGAAAGAGGCGAAAGTATTCGATCAGAGAACCGATGGAAAGAACGCCGCAGAGGACAGCGTAGAGCCAATTCTGGGAGAAATAGAAAGCGGCTAAGAGAATCCCGATGAGGATGATTGTGCTGATGAGTCGAGCCTTGAAAGCTCGCCCTTTGCCAGACCCTCTAGGGGTATGCTCGGGTGCTCTCCCGGAGGTCGAATCCGGGGAGTCAAGTGGATCAGCGGCGGGTTCTTCGGGCATTACGCTCGGATGATGTCGTTCATAAAACAGTCAGGCGCCGAACTTGGCAATGAATAATTCGCTGGAAAACCGCAGAAATCTGTTGCCTGAATTTTGTGGAGCGGGTGTTTAATCGGGGTGTTGCCTGCGACTCATTGAAAAAGTTGCCAAAAGGCGATTACTGCCCGATTACTGCCGAGTTATGGCGAAAAAACCAGTTGTATTGATCATTCGTGACGGTTGGGGCGACAATCCCGGAGGACTGGAAGCCGCGGAAGCGGTGGGCGATTGCCCTCGCCTCGCTGACACGCCCTTCACAGAGGAGATGCACGTAAAATACCCGACGTCTCACATTTCTTGCAGTGGCATGGACGTGGGTCTGCCGGAAGGACAGATGGGTAACTCGGAGGTGGGACACCTCAATCTTGGCGCCGGGCGCATCGTTTACCAAGATTTCACCCGCATTAACAAGTGCATCGCCGACGGTGAGTTGGGCGATAATCAGGTGCTTAAGGATGCGTTCGCCAAGGCCGGTAATGGCCGCCTTCACCTCATCGGTCTCGTTTCCGATGGAGGAGTGCACAGCCATCAGGATCATCTTTGCGCACTGGTTTCGACGGCCAAGGCTGCAGGCGTGGATGACATTATGGTGCATGCTATCACTGATGGTCGCGATACTTCGCCCACGGGTGGGAAGGCTTACCTAAGCTTTTGCGAAGACAAATTGTCCGAGTCCGGGGTGCGAATCGCTACAGTGATCGGTCGTTACTACGCAATGGACCGTGACAAGCGCTGGGAGCGTACTGAACTTGCGTGGAACGCGATCGTGAACGGCATCGGCGAAGAGAAAGAAATGCCAGCTTCTGAAGCGGTAGCTGAGAAATATACTGAAGACCTCACTGACGAATTTCTCGAGCCAATGGTTTTCGGTCACGTCAACGAGACGCGCGTGCGCGACGGTGACGTAGTTCTCTTTTTTAACTTTCGAGCTGACCGCGCCCGCCAGTTAAGTGTCGCTTTCCTCAGGGATGACTTCGACGGATTTGAGCGCGTGTGCCCCAAAATTGAATACTGCACCATGACAGAATACGATGAGACCTACGGATGTCCCGTCGTGTTCCCGCCGGAAGAGTTGACCAATACACTTGGCGAAGTAGTTTCGGCGGCAGGCATGACCCAGTTGCGGATCGCGGAGACGGAGAAATACCCTCACGTCTCTTTCTTTTTCAACGGTGGCGTCGAAGAGGAGAACCGCGGTGAAGACCGCCAGATGCTCCAGTCACCTCGAGATGTAGCGACTTACGATGAGAAGCCAGAGATGTCTGCCGAGGGAGTGACCCAGACAGTTTTGGAACGCATTGAAAACTACGATATGGCAATCATCAACTACGCCAACCCTGACATGGTCGGTCATACCGGCAGCGTGCCGGCAGCGATCAAGGCAGTTGAGTGCGTTGACAGCTGTGTGCGCCGTGTCGTGGAGAAGGTTCTCGGGCTTGGCGGCAAACTTCTCATTACGGCGGACCACGGTAACTGCGAGGTAATGCTTAACGCGGATGGATCGCCCCAGACGGCCCATACCACGAATCTAGTGCACTTGATTTTTGCAGCAGATGATGCCGGTCAGTATCACCTGGCCGACGGCAAACTGGCGGACATCGCTCCGACGATGCTGGGACTCCTCGGACTGGACGCCCCGGAGGAGATGACGGGGACGCCTCTTCTTACGCTGAAGTAGAGACAGAGCCACATGGCTAGCTCGGTTAAAATCGCGGCTGCCCGATGATTAACAGTAATGACTAGTTTATTTAAATCTACAATTACTAATGGGTTGTCTAAATCACTGATGCCAAAGTTGAACCGAAGTGCATGTCAGCGAAGAAAAAGGTAATAGTTTGTGGAGCTGGCGGTTTTATTGGCTCCCATGTAGTAAAGCGGTTGAAGCGTGAGGGACACTACGTTGTTGGAGTCGACCTTAAGCCCCCGTCCTACTCGGAGACTGCTGCTGATAAATTTTACCTTAAGGATCTGACTCAGTACAACGAGACCTTGGAATTGTTTCGAAGGGAAGCTTTTGATGAGGTATTTCAGTTTGCGGCCGATATGGGTGGCGCCGGCTACATCAATACGGGAGACCACGACGATGAGGTCGTCTGGAATAGCATGGCGATCAACCTTAACGTCGTGAAAAGCTGCGTCCTGACTGGGGTGAAGCGAGTTTTCTATGCTTCAAGCGCCTGTGTTTATCCCGAGCATAACCAGTTGGAAGCATTTAACCCCGGACTCAGAGAAGAGTTGGCGTATCCCGCTGACCCTGACAGTGAATACGGTTGGGAAAAGCTCTTCAGCGAAAGGCTCTACGCGACTTTTGCCCGGAAGAATTCCCTCGAAGTGCGAATAGCCAGATTCCACAATATTTTTGGGGAAGAGGGCACTTGGGATGGCGGGAAGGAAAAAGTGCCGGCTGCCGCTTGCCGTAAGGTCGCCCGTGTCGAGAATGGAGGCGTTATAGCTGTTTGGGGGGATGGAGAGCAGACTCGAAGCTTTCTTCATATTTCCGAAGCTGTTGAAGGCATTTTTCGCCTCATGCGAAGTGATCATGACCAGCCCTTAAACATCGGGAGCGATCAATTAATTTCGATCAATGAGCTCTACGACCTGGTGGCGGAATTTGATGGGAAGCACTTCACCAAAGAACACGATCTTTCGGCGCCCCAAGGGGTTAGAGGAAGGAATTCTGACAATACCTTGGTTGAATCCGTCTTGGGTTGGCGGCCATCTAAGCCGCTAGACGAAGGGCTAAAAACGACATACGAATGGATCAAGGAGCAGATCTTGGAAAGGGAGAATTGTGAATCCGAAGAAACCCGTGGTAGTCAAGCTGATTGAGACAGAGTACTCCTTCGGGATGAATGTGGCCGACGCTGAGGAGCTTCGGCGAGCACTTCTCAACTCACCGGGTGTGGAGAGTGCCTACTGCGGGAGGACCCGCGCTCGTTTGCTGGCGGGATTACTGAAGTTGAGGAGTCGACTTTTGCCTCGGAACAAAAGGACTGCTCCAGGAAAAGTGACTTATTTTTCCGTATTGATGGCAGGGGTTGGATTGAGTCGGTCCCCCCAGTTTCTCTTCGCAAAGAATCGTGCCATCTATTTATTTGATTGCTGGCCTGAACATCGCGAAAGTATTCGCCGGTATTTGTCTGAGGCCGGAGTGCAGAATGTTATAATTAATAGCCATCGATTTGTTTCGGAAATCGAATCGATGGGACTCAATCTTCGAGCTCATTATGTGCCTGAGGCTGTGGATACCGAAGCGTATTCAGTTCTGCCGTTTGAGAGAAAAGACATTGATGTTATCGAGTTTGGTAGAAAGCATCCTGACTATCATCGCAAAATTTGTGAGAGTCTCGAATTGAACGATCGGAGGCATCAATATGAAGTTCTTGATACCCGTGATGCGTTCGTGGAATCACTAGCGAGATCGAGAGTTTCTATCTGTTTTCCACGAACGATGACGACACCGGGTTTGGATCCGAAGTTTGAGTTTTGCACAATGCGCTACCTTCAATCGATCGCATCCAATTGCCTTGTCGTGGGAAAGGCTCCTGCCGATTTGATTAAACTTTTCGGCTATAATCCCGTGATCGAAGCTGACCTTGAGAACCCAGAGGAACAAATGGAGTCTATCCTAGATAACTTCGATACTTACCGGGAATTCATCGAAAGAAATCGTAAAACGCTTTGCGATAATCACACATGGAAGCATCGGGCCGCCGATATTCTCGCTATTTTGGCGGAGGACCTCTAAAGACTGCCGATTGGGGCTCATCGTTTTTCTTGGAAAAGATCAGCGAATACCAGCGTTCATGAGTAGTTTGCTCTTTCCCCTATAGCTGCGCTATACTCCTACGTGCCCAGCGACGCAAAGCCAGACCTTCAGAAGAAACTGCGGGATGTTCCGCACAAACCCGGTGTGTACCTACACCGGGATCGTCTCGGTACGGTGATCTATGTCGGCAAGGCTCGTGACCTGCGAAAGCGGTTGGCTTCTTATTTCACGCCATCACGTCAACGCATGGCGGTTCATAAAACCCGGGCTTTGATCGAGAGTATCTGGGATTTTGATATTCACGAAGTGCGCAACGAACCTGAAGCACTCTTGCTTGAAGGCAAGTTAATCAAGGAATACCGCCCCAAATACAACATCGCCTTTAGGGACGATAAACGTTTTCTTCTCGTGAAGGTTCATCCTGAGGAACCGTGGCCGAAGTTTCAATTGACCCGATTGAAGAAAGACGACGGGGCCCGCTACTTCGGCCCTTTTGCCCATTCCGGAGCGCTGCGCCAGACGATCTCATGGATGAACAAGGAGTTCGGTCTGCGCAATTGCCGACCCATGCGACCAGTTGAGAGGGATTATCAGCATTGTAACAACGACGTAATCAAAAATTGCACAGCTCCGTGTATCGGTCGGATTACGCGGGAGGACTATCTCGTGAAGGTCGAGCAGGCTTGCCAATTTCTGCAGGGTCATTCCAAGGATTTGATTCGATCGATCGAGGAGGAAATGGCCGAGGCTTCGGCGGCGCTCGATTTTGAGCGCGCAGCCCAGTTGCGTGACATGATTGACAACCTTAAGAAGACCCTGCGGCCGACGCGCCAGTTTCGGAAGCGCGGCGTTCCGGGTAAGGCGATTAATCCTCAAGCTGATTTGAAGGAGTTACAGGAATATCTCGATCTTGATCGCGAGCCGACGGTCATGGAGTGCTTCGATATTTCTAACATTTCCTCAAATCACATTGTGGCTTCGATGGTGCGTTTTACGAACGGAGTGGCCGACAACGGTAGTTACCGCCGATACCGTATTAAAACGGTAAAAGGGCAAGATGATTTTGCCAGTATGGCGGAGGTGATTCGCCGTCGCTATTCCCGTATTCTTCTTGAAGCCCGAGAGCGGGTCGGCGAGGAATTCGCTGATGCGACGCAGGAGAATCCTCTGGCAGCGATGCGTCGCATTGAGGACGTGGAAGCCACCGCCGCTGAGGACGGAGACGAGAAGAGGAGGCCATTTGTGCGATTGCCGGACCTCGTCGTTGTGGATGGTGGCAAAGGGCAACTCGGTATGGCGGTGAAGGAACTCAATCGTTTGGGGTTGCATGATCTGCCTGTGATCGGCTTAGCCAAGCAGAGGGAAGAAGTGTTTCGCCCCGGTGAGTCAGAGCCACTTTTAATTCCTCATGATAGGGGAGCACTTAAATTATTGCAGCGAATACGGGATGAAGCGCACCGCTTTGCCAACGGGTATCACCAACTGCTGATGAAGAGGCGAGTCGAGGAAAGTATCCTCGATGACTGTCCCGGCATCAGTCGGGCGCGTAAGGAGCGCCTCCTCATGAAGTTCGGGTCGGTGACCCGCCTGAGAAAAGCGACTCCCGAACAGATTGGTGAGGTCACAGGAATTACCAGCAAACTCGCTATGGAAATTGAACATTTTTTGAAAACTCATTGAGGAATCTCGCGTATTCGCATTGGGCGCGGCTTGGAGTTCGTGCTAATGTTATTCTCACCATCTTGTCACGCATGCTCACTCTTACCCGACGGGTCACATTTTCTATTCCCGCCGTTTTAATTGCGGTCGGCATGTTGGCTTCGGCCAAGGCGCAGGATGCTGCTGCCCCGGATCCCCTGCCATTGAAGGAAGAAGGGGCTCCTAACCCGAAGGCTGCGCCTGATCAGAATGGCAGCGATGCCCAAGGGAGTGCCGAAATGGTTCCAGATTCCATCTCGATACCGAAGTTCGAGGATGAGGGATCGGAAACCAATACCTCGGCTGTGCTCGATGACGGTAATACTTCCATCACTGGAGGGATGGGCGAGGGTGATGTGGCTGTCGAGATTCCGGCCGAACTTGCGCCCGGAGCAGGTCAAGAGGAGGAATCCAAGGAGGAAATTCAAATGGCCGAAGGGGCCACGGTAGAGGAGGAAGTAGCCATTGAAGATTCTATCGTTAAGAAGATTGAGGAAGCTCCGCCTTCTTCTGTCATGATTAGTGCCAAGGATATTCTGGCGAAGTCTCAGCAGATAAACCGTGACGGTGAAAAGTCCAGTCTCGCGACGCGAACGGAAGCGCGGACATTCACCTTTTCTATACCCGCTCCACGAGGACAGTTGCTCGATCGCAACGGCTACCCGCTTGCCCAATCACGGGTCGCCTATTACGCAGCAATTAATTTCCCCTTCTTAGGCGAAGAAGTTTCCGATGCTGAAGTTCTTCGTTATGCCGGTGAGCGCATCGTGCATGTGAACCGGATTCTCGAAACTAAGTGGGACTTGCCGGGACGCACTGTAATTAATCATTACAAAGACCGCCGCTGGGTACCGCTGGCTTTTTCCTCTGTCCTCAATGACGAGCAGGTGGATAGCATGAGTCGCCAGCAGATGGAGGGATTGAGTTTGCATCCGATTTATTTGCGGCATTATCCGCAAGGTAAGACTCTCGGGCATGTAGTCGGTTACGTGGGTAAGCGTCCCCCGCGTCTCACGGGTCCGATCGTCAACGATGAGGACATGTGGCGCCAGGGCATGGGTGTGGATGGCCTTGAGAAAGCGTTTGAAACCGATCTTCGTGGTAAGCCGGGTCGGACTAATGTCTTGTTTGAGGCTGACGGCAGCAAGGTTAAGGAAGATGTCCTCTCTCGCCCCCAACCCGGCTACAACGTGGTGACCTCAATTGATCTTGAGATGCAACGGATTGCTGAGGACTTGCTCGAAGAGAAGGTCAAGCGGGGAGCCATGGTGATAATGGATTGCCGCACCGGCGACATCATGGCAATGGCGAGTAACCCGTCCTTCGATCCAAATTTGTTTATTCCGGAGATCAGTCAGGAACAATATTCTGCCCTCGTCGAAGATCCTGATAAGCCGCTTTATGCCCGGGCTTTCCGCGCCGCATACCCACCGGCATCGACCTTTAAGATTCCAGTGTCTCTTGGCTTTCTGGAGAGTGGCTATATCTCTGCTGCCGATGTCTATCCGTGTCCTCCCGCATGGCAGGTGGGAAACGTGGTGATGCGAAACTGGAGTAAAGACGAGGAAGGTTACATGAATGTTGTGGGAGCGATTACTCGTTCCTGTAACACCTGGTTCTACGAAGTGGCGACTCGCGCCGGTGCTGATTCTATGAGTTACATGGCCACTCGTTTGGGTCTTGGTCAAAAGACAGGGATCCCCTTAAACGAGAACTCCGGATTCATTCCAAGCAACCGTTATTGGCTCGATGAATATGGTTACCTTATGTCCGACGGTGAAGAAGCGGTTATGAGTATTGGTCAGGGTAAAGTAGAAACAACGCCGCTCCAAATCGCTCGGATGATGGCCGCGATTGGTAATGGCCGCGAAGTTTTAAAGCCTCGTCTCGTTCTTCAAATTCAGGACCTAAACCATGAAATCGTACGAACCTTCCCCACTGAAGTAGCAAATAATTTGCAGGTGGACAACTATTCGCTGCGCTCGGTCCAGCGGGGCATGTATGACGTGGTTAACGCCGGCAATGGAACCGCTAGTCGCGCTTCGCATAAAATTACTGTTTCAGGTAAGACCGGAACCGGTCAGTGGAAGATCGCCAATAAGCAGAACATCGCCTGGTTCGCCGGATACTTTCCTTCGAAATACCCCGTCTATTCTTTTGCTGTGATCTACGAAGGTGAGCCCGGTGAAAAAGTTAGTGGAAGCAGCAAGGCCGCACCAGTAGTGGGAGAGTTCCTGAAGCGTTATCTGACCGAAGACAATTACAACGAGGTCCGCGATGCTGCGACTAGGTTGAAGGAACTCTATGGGGAACCCGATAAGGAGTTCTCATACCGTGGTCCGGTCCATTCCATTTTTCGTGATGGTCCAGAAGAGTTACCCATTGAAGGCGAGCTTATCCCGGTGCCGAACGATCCTACGGCAATACCCCGGACTTCCCGTGAGGGAAGTGGATTATTTGACGGCTTCTTTCGAAAGCGCCGCCGTTGAAATGTCGGTCTTACCGAAGTGGTAGCGGGCCGCTCCAAGAGTCGGAACGTCGGTTGTTACCCTGATTCTATCGCCTAATTGGCTTGTGATTAACTGTTGCCAATCGTGCCAGTGCTGCTGAAAGCGCTTCTAAGTATCGACTGGTTTTTTTGAAAACTGAAAGGGAGTCATTCGTCTAAGCGTAGAGACTTTCATGAAATACTTTTCCCTGATTCTTTTCGGCGTCTGGGTGCTGGTGGAGATGCTGTCAGCGCGTGGCGCATCAGTTGATGTAAAAAAAGACGATTTTTCGGAGCGGTTGGTTGAGGCGGCACTTTTTCGAACCACTCAAGAGGTCCGATATGATCCTGCCTACGTCTCGATGGCCTATCCAGGCGGTGATGTGCCAGCGGATACCGGCGTTTGTACGGATGTTGTGATACGAACTTATCGGGCGTTGGGGATTGATCTACAGAAGTTGGTCCATGAAGACATGCGTAGCAGTTTCTCTTCCTACCCCGCGCTTTGGGGACTGCTGACAACCGACCGTAATATTGATCACCGAAGGGTGCCGAACCTTCAGAAGTTTTTAGAACGCCAGGGGGCAAAGGTGGAAGGGGAAATCAAGTCTGGTGATCTTATCGTGTGGGATCTAACGGACAACGGGTTGTGGCATATTGGGGTGGTCGTGGGACCGGACACATTTGTTCACAATATCGGTGCCGGTCCGGTCGAAGACTCGGGGATTGATCAGTGGAAAATTGTCGGCCACTACCGTTTTCAACCCGTCACTCCATGACCCGCTTCATGGCGGCAAGCAGTTGGTAACCCTGCAACTGCTGAACGTAGAGTTCCGCCTGTTCGCGAATGCCCGTCCACACTACGGATTGGCCGTCTTGATGTACCTCTAGCATGAGGGATTGCGCTTTTTCTTTCGGGTAGCCGAAAACGCGCTGGATGATGAGCGTCACAAAGCTCATCAGGTTCACCGGGTCATCATAGACAATCACGTTCCATGTCGACTCGAGATCGGTTTCGGTCTTGATTTCAGTGATGGTGATTTCGTCGATATCCGAAGACATGGTCAGTTGGAGGTATCATACCACCCGGAGATTCCCAGAGCCACTGGCCTGAACGCCATTTTCCCTGACGGCGATGGAAACGTGAACCAGCGCTTCCTCAAAAACTGTTGAGAGTTCAGAGAGGGATTCATGGGACAACTCTTTGGGAAGCCCGGATTGGAATTCGAACCAAATGTAGGCAGATAGGGCGGAGGCGAGGGGAAGGTTGTATAGGGCAGACTGGAGGGCAAAAATGACTGAGACGTGGCCGGGCGACTGACCTTTCTCGACGCGATCGACGTATTTCACCCAGTTTTTGTTCCCCTTCATTTCGTCTTTGCCTTGGAGAAAAGGCTTGCCGGCGGTAATGCTGCGCTCGCGGAGTTGCTCCGAGAGTTTAACGTCGAGGAGGCTGTCGACGGCCTGGACTTCGTTGATTCGGAACTGGGAACCGCATTCGTAGGCTTCAACGAAGTTCGGAGCGAGATGTGGAGCTAACCACTTATCTTGCCAGAGTTTCCACGCTCGGGGAAGATCTCCCCGGTTGTCAAAGAGGAACGTGGACGCAACTTCCGGCGTCACGCCGAGTAGCGAGATGGCACGGGCGAAGGAGACTTCCTCGGAATCCCCCGGCTCTGCAATATGTAGGGTGTCAGGCATCCGACACCGTTTCTGCCAAGAGGACTTAAATAAGTCCAGCTTTCTTGAGGGTAGTGTAAGCGCCGTTTTTGTCGATCGTCTTGAGTCCACGGGCACTCACTTTCACGCGGACGTAGCGCCCTAGTTCGGGAACCCAGATACGCTTCTGCCGAAGATTGGGCTTGAACTGACGTTTAACGGTCTTCGTTACGTGACGGCCAATACCTCCCTTTTTCTTCGCCTTACCACTGCGGTGGATGCGACGTCCAGAGGTTACTTTTGCACCAGTAATTTTACAAGTTCTAGCCATACTAAAGGTCCGTTAAAGATTCGCCCCTCACCTGAGCGAGGGCGGGCAATTTCATCGAAAAACCTCTCAGGTCAAGGGAAAATCGGGTGTTTGAGCCGCATCTTCTACAATCGACGATTTCAGGTCGCTCGGCGGGCCTCTTCAACACTTTCCCCTTGCGGATGGGGTGTGACGGCTATGTTGTCCCGCATTTTTTAAATCTGAAATATGAGCGACGCAGCTTCCGAGAAAAATACGGTCCTGATGGAGAAAATTGTGAGCCTGTGTAAGCGCCGCGGTTTCATTTTTCAATCCGCTGAAATCTATGGTGGGCTCAACGGCTGCTGGGACTACGGTCCGCTTGGCGCGGAGCTAAAACGTAATCTCAAGGACTACTGGTGGCGCAAAAATGTGCAGGAGCGCGAAGATATTCTCGGGATGGATGGATCCATCCTTACCCATCAGGAAGTGTTGAAAGCATCCGGCCACGTTGGTGGGTTCTCGGATCCGATGTGTGACTGCCTTTTAAGTAAGGCTCGCTTGCGTGCGGACCAAATCGAGCCGCAGGATGGAGATGTGTATTCCTACGCTGGAGCATCTCACGAAGAATCAGGATGGTCGGTTGATCGCGCGTATTCCGTGCTCGTGACCGAGGGGCAGGACGAGAACAAAGCCCGCAAGACAGCTCGCCTTTACTATGCGCAGTTCCTGACTGACAAGCAGATTTCTCCCAAGAAGCTTGAGTTGGCAGATGAGTCGACTGAGAAGGTGGAGGGAACGACCCAGTTCAATCCGGAAAACGGCTCGCTCCTGACCGAACCGCGTGAGTTCAATCTTATGTTTAAGACCCACATGGGAGCCTCTGCCGAAGATGGTGATGAGAGCAGTGTGGCGTATTTACGTCCGGAAACCGCCCAGACTATCTTCACCCAGTTCAAGAATGTGGCGGAAACGAATCGCGTGAAGTTGCCTTTCGGTATTGCCCAGATCGGCAAGTCGTTTCGGAACGAAATTAATCCGCGGAACTACACCTTTCGCTCTCGTGAGTTCGAGCAGATGGAAATCGAATTCTTCTGCCGTCCCGATGAAGGTATGGCCCTCACTGATGAATGGCTCGAACTTCGGTTGAAGTTCTACGAGGAAATCGGCATTCCGCGCCAACACTTGCACATCCTCGATGTGCCAGACGGCGAGCGGGCGCACTACTCCAAGAAGACCTATGATATCGAATATGAATTTCCGTTCGGTATCCAAGAGCTCGAAGGGGTGGCTTATCGAACCGATTATGATTTGAGTAAGCATAAGGAATGCAGTGGTAAGCCACTTGATTTCTTCGATGACGAGGCCAAGGAGAAGCTGATTCCTCACGTCGTGGAGCCAAGCGCTGGGTGTGATCGAACTATTCTCGCATTGATCTGTGAAGCCTTCGACGAAGAGACGGTAACTGATGAAAAAGGTAAGGAGGAGGTGCGCACCGTGATGCGGTTCTCTCCTCGTATGGCTCCGATCAAGGTGGCGGTTCTTCCGTTGCTTAAAAATAAACCTGAGTTAGTTGAGAAAGCGCGCGAAATACAGCAGATCCTGACTCCATTCATGACTGTTTTCTATGATGAGACGGCGGCAATTGGACGCCGCTACCGTCGCCAGGACGAGGTCGGAACTCCGTTCTGTGTCACAATCGATTTTGATACCCTGGGTGAGTCAGGCGAAGAGCTTAAGGATACCGTGACTTTGCGTCATCGCGATTCCATGGAGCAGGAGCGTATTTCAATTGCGGAGTTGCGTAATTTTCTGCTCGACCGAATACACTGATTTGGGTCAATGCGGGAAGATCTATGATGTTCATCGCTGACGAGATTCACGACCTTACTGATCCAGAGGGGGTGATTTTTGTTTTCTCAGACGAGGCTCCGCTGGCAGGTGCGAAATACCATTTCTTTCTCTCACGGAGCAAAGGTGGCCTTGTTCCCCAAAATTACCGGCTGGCATGAATTTTTGAACGAGCTTCTGCCAATGGAAGCCC
>Ga0160423_10000970_pt1 | contig 23935 bp, 39 predicted proteins | sample CRUFie14St8metaG_FD_108191 | JGI IMG/M metagenome (GOLD analysis project Ga0160423, IMG submission 108191) | Marine microbial communities from the Costa Rica Dome - CRUD Field 142mm St8 metaG | ecosystem: Environmental > Aquatic > Marine > Oceanic > Photic zone | place: Costa Rica: the Eastern...
TATGAATATCCTGTGCAATATTTATAAAAGGTAATAGTTTATCATTATCTATATTACCATTAGCAGCAGTAAATACTGATATATCCTGTCTTGTTACAAATAGTGCTTTACTCATTTTTTATACACTTAATATTTTTTCTAAACCATTCATATCAGCTTCAAATTTTCCTAAATCATCAAAAGATTTTTTCATAGCATTTAAAGATTTACTTAAATTAGAATATGCTGGTATAGATTTTTCTGATACACCTAATTCTTTTGCAGTTTTATTAATTTCAGTCATCAGTTTTAAAGTTAGTTTTTCACTATCTTCATATTCAGAAAAAGCATCTTGCATTTTAAAATTTGTTTCTTTATATTCAGATTTTACATCATTAATTTTTCTTATAACTTGTCTTACTTCTGTATATGCTTTATCTATAAAAGATTTAACTGTTTTATTTCCATCTACAATAGATTTTGCTCTATCATTTAATGATGCCAACTCAATCTTTTCACTAGCTAATTCTACCTTATCAGCTAACTTGTTGTATATTCTTTTGTGTGTTTCCATTTCTTATTTATTTACTTGTTGGATATGCTCCTTTATCTTTTCTTGTTATTTCTGCTTTTGCAGCTCTTTTATGTCCTCTTGGTGTTGGTTTATAGCTTTTAGGTATTTTATTTACATTCTTATAATCTTCTAAATCACTACTACCCTTTTTTCCTTCTAAAGCAGGTTGTATTTTCATTTTATATAACACTTCCCTCCAGATATGTCGACAGTTAATACCTCCCTTAAATTTAAACAAATCAAAGGTTTGATTTTTGTGCATAGGTAAATTGTATTTTATAAACAAAGATTTATCAATCATTGCTTTATTAATATCTTCTATTCTATAAACAACTCCTTGTTTTGTTCTATTCATTAGTGCTTGACAAAATGGCCTTGAATTACCTCCACTACCTCTTGCTGTACCTACATCATACTTGTATCTTACAGCATAATAAGATTTATCAAGTGTTGATCCTTTTTTTGGTATATTTTTTATAGGTGTATCTGCTTTTGGTTCTTTTGCTAAATGAATTACATCTTTAGCCCATTCATCTGCACTTGTGTTTTCTTCATTGTAATCTCTTATATCAGCAATCTCCCATTCAGAACTCATTTGCTCTCCTTTAAGGCCTTTTAATACTGCATTATATACTTCTTCTGGTAAACCTTTACTCTGTGCTAATTGTAATTCAAAATCAAAATCACTATCTTCTTGTTTAATACCTGTTTCTTCTTCAATAGCTTCTGCATCTTGTAATTCTTTATCTATTTCAATAAATTCTAATGGTTGTAGTGTTTTAAAGTATAGATTTAAAGTAATATCATTTACTGCTAGTATTTCATTTAGTGAATCGATGATCAAATGCTGATACGGTTTAATAACAATGTTATCAAATAATAATGTAGCAGTTTCTATCTCCTCACTATTGTTCCCTAATCCATTGTTTCCATCTCTTAAACCTAGTAATAGTGGTGAGGTAACTCTATGTGTTAAAAGTATCTTTCTTTGACATTCTTCACTTAAATAACTATAGTGTTCAGGTGCATCTGGTAATGGTATATCTTCAATAGTTGTTTTTTGTTCTGCATTGTTGTTGAACGCTACAATGACCTTCTCTCCATAAGAACCAGTGAGCTTGCCCATTACCTGATCTTTGATTTCCAACTGCTTGGTTCTGTCAGGAATACCCCCGTTAAAATTTATTACTTTAGTCCCACTAAAAGAACATTGTGCATCATTAATCAAAAAATCTGCAATTTCTTTCTCTAGTATTGCATAAGATATTTGATAATCAGCTGGTGAGTAGTAGTAGTAACCACTCACAAATCTTTTTATAATATATATTTCATTTTTAGCACCACTACCAAAAACAGGAAATTTAGTTAGTTTAGTGTTTCTAGTAACTTTAGTCCAATCTGGTGCATAGTAATAGTTCTTAATATCACCATTAGCATCCATCTTTTCAGCTCTTAAAGTTTCCCTAGGAAAGTGTGTTAATGAACCTACTTTATTACCTTTATATGATACCTGAATAGCAGCTTCACCTAATAACTTTAAATCATTACAAACCTTTCTCATGCAGTTAGGTGTAAGTAGCTGCTTCATTTGTGCATATTCTTCTGGCTTTTGGTTGCTATCTGTAGCATCTAAACCTTTACCATAAATCATATTTACTATACCATTAATAGTAGATTGGTTTGTTGTGCTTTCCATATAAGCATCGATCAAGGTCTGGTAGTAATCATTATTATCACCTATTCCTACCCAGTCCCTGTTTCTTTCCTCTGTGATAGCAGGCCTTTCATATTGGTTTAATTGTATTAAATGTAAATTATCCATAGGTTACAAATTCATTATCTCCTGTACTTTGTTCTATATAAACACCATTGCTAATTTCATAATCAGATAGTGTTTGATCTGTACAGTACATTTTGTCTTTAAATATAACAATTCCATCAGTAGTATTAGTTATGGTAATTGTATAATAGTTGTTTTCCTTTAGTGTTTGTGTAGTGCTATATTGATAATAGTAGTCCAATTCTGTAAATGTTGCCGTTGTATCTTCTAATATCACCTTGTTTTGTCCTTCTGATTTTATCACTAACTTATAAACCTTTTCACCACTTATTGTTTCACGTGGTATAAAGTTAATGTTTCTTGTGCCTGTTTCAGTTAGTATCTGCATAATTTTTTAAAAAAAGAAGGTGAGCTATTAAACTCACCCTCCACAATCAACTATATATTATGAATCACACTCTGTGATGAAGTGTTTATATTAGCTATTCGTTCCTACTGTTACTGTTACAGTTGCACTACCCATTCCAGCATAAGGGTCAGCAGCAGTACCACCATTTATAAAGTTAGCAGGTTTAGCTTCTTGTGCTGTAAAGGTTAATGTATAACCTGATAGGTCACCAAATCCAGCTCCACTAGCAATAGTACCACCAGTTACTTCACATCCGTGAACTAAACCAAATTGCATAAAATTACCATTTCTATCTTCTACGCAGATATGCGGTCTTCCGTAAGCCATCAACTTCAATTCAGCATTATCTTCTTTAGATAGTTTAGGAAACTGTAAACTAATACTTTGTTCAAAAAATGTAGTACCATTTTCTCTTGAACTTGTAATTGTTTGTTCAAAAGAATTAGCACCATGTAAGTCGTATTGAAAAGCAGTAAACGTACCAGTCATATCAGTAATTTCATCAGCAGTTTCTGTTACTGTTCCAAGATCGTTGAAATCCACGAACCAGCACCTTACCAACCCCCCGATGACATCTTTGCACGGAACTTTACGTCCTCTTGTTAAATCGCAAGCCATAATCTTTAAATTTAAATTAAGGGGGAATCACACCCCCTTGTTATTAATTAGTTAATTAGGCGTGGTATAATACTATATCAGAACCTATTCCATATTGTACACCAGAAGTGTAACGCATGATACATCTTACATTTTGTGAACCATCAAGATCACTCATATCTAGAAGTTTAACTTCATTATGATCAGATAGTAATCCAGTACCAAAGTAAAGGTTTGACTTCTGTGCAGCCATTGCAGTATCATCATTTAATCCTTGTGCAACAAATAATTTAACACCATCAAAAGATAATGCTCCATTGTTCCACCATTGTGTACCTTGATTGTTAACACCATTTGCACCTAATCCAGATGAACCAAATCCACCTAATGCTCTAACATAAGCTCTTGCAATGTTAGAAGATACGTATAAGTAAAGATCTTCCTTACCATAAATTGCAGAAGGAATTACATCGACAATAGAACCTAATTTATCAATTACATTCGATGCAGTTACAGCAGCATGAGAAGCAACATCAATTACATCACTATCAGCTAGTGCAAGTGTTACTAAACCATCATGCTCGCCAGCATTAGCATTTACGCCTTCCCAAATGTTTTGTTCAGTTTTTTCTGCTACCAAACCAGCCACATGGCCAATGATAAAATCAGAAAATTTAGGTGGCATATTATCATATGCTGAATATCCCATTTGAACCGCCTCCCAATCTGACTGAAAATCAGATTTGCAAAATTCCAAATTGACTTGAAACTCTTCAGGCGTTAATATTCTTTCAGTTAATGTAACAGTACCTGTAGCTGTAAAATCACAAGTTGCATCTTTGATTACATTAGCATCAGTAGCAACTTTTTTGATTACTTGTTTGTACTTTACATTTGGTTTTACTTCAATTCCACCATTCTCAATAGTAGAACCAGAAAGTAGTGCCGCAGCGATGTATTTGCCAGCAAATTCCCCTGCATACGTACTTGTTATACTTGTGGTCGTAGCCATTTTATTTGTTTTTAGTTATTATTAAATATTTTGTTATAAACTCTATCTTTTGTTGTTTGTGTTCTTTTACCAGCTATAGCAAAATGAACATTTTTTGTTTCTGCTTCTGGGTTGTGCTTAATTGGCTCAACAGTTTCAGCAGATAATTCTTCTTTTGTTTCAACAACTTCTTCTTTGGACATTTCTTCTTCTTTGTCCTTGTAACCCATTTTCTCTATCATAGATTTTAATTCATCCATAGCTAGAGCAAACTCTTCTTTAGTTACATATTTCATTTCTTCTTTTTCTTCTTCCTCAAGTTCAGTTTCAACAGTTTCTTCTGTTACTGTTTCTTCAGAAAGTTCTTCTTCTGCTTCTTCAGCAGCAGCCTCTCCAATACTGTCAATAATACCTTCTTCAACTACAAAAAGTGTTCTACCATCTTCTAGTTCATATTCACCTACTGGTAATGCCATTTCTCCATCTTCTGATTTGATAAATACTGCATTGCCTTTAGCAAATTCTTCTGATACTAATACAGTACCATTTTTTAAACTCATTTCAGCTAGTTCTACTTTTTCTTCAGAAAGTTCTACACCAACAATATTTTTGATTTTGTCTAGTATATCATTTGCTTTCATAATAAGATTTATTAGTAATGTAAAAAAATCTGCAAAGTGTTATGTGTTTTTACAAAAAAAATTATTCTGGTGTGCCAGTTATGTTTCCTATTCCTTGGGCTTGTAATGAACCATCACAACATTTTCTACTATAGGTTTTTCCATCAGCACATAAACAAGCTCTTTTAGTACCTTTAGGTGATGTTCTACTTGGTGTTTTAAATTTTTTCATATTATTTATTTTTTGGTGATTTAGGGTGTTTACTTGGCAAGAGATCAAAATCTCCTGTGTATTTAGGATTTTGTGGCCTACCATTTCTAACTAGATATAAATAAGCATTTACTCTAGCTTGTGCCCAAGCTGAAGGTGATTTAATTTTTGGTGAATGTGATACATTAAATGCTCCTAAACCTCTTTGAAATACACTTTTTAATTGACCAACAGTCACACCATAGCCTAGTTTCTTTTTATACCTTTCATTAAATTCATCTGCTTTTTTTTGTAAACTAGCTTCATCTTTCTTACTTACTTTAGCACCTCTACTAGTTGATGCATCTCCTTTGGCAGTACCTTTACCTTTTGGGTTTTTGTTTGGTGTATCTGATTTAGGTGCTTTAGGTGATTTCTTTATTCCACCTCTTGGACCAATTTCAGCATATTGATTTTTTTTTACACATTTACCTTTCTTTTTTACAAACCCTTCTGGACATTTATACTTTTGCATAATGTGCTTTTCACAAGGCATATACCAAGTTTTTTCATTACCCTCTTGATCTTGATAAATATGTGTGTGTATTCCTTTACAACCTATATTTTTAGCCATTTCTTCTGCCTTTTCCTGTGTGCTGTATGCCAACCTGTCGTCTAATATTGCAAAATCTTCATTAACTACCATAGATGCTAAATTAATTTCACCTAGTTCTTTTAACTTACTTTCAGCCCATCTTAATCCAGCTTTACCACCCCATAGTAAATAGCTAATTGTACCACAGGCTTCAGTATTACCTTCATCATAGTATTCACCTGCTCTGCTTAAATAGCTATACATTCTTTTTATGGTTTCTAAACTAATGTTTTCTTTGTTTGCTAATTGTTGTGCTCTTATTTTTCCCACCTGTGTTGCACACTTATTATTAACCTTTGCATTTAGTTCAATGCCTTTTTTAGCATTATTAGAAACTCCTGATGGATAATCTTTATATGTTTCTAGTGTAATCTTCTTGCCATTTTTAGTTCTTTTGTCATTTCTGATAACTGCCTTAATATTACTTAACATATATTCAGCTTCTTCTTCTTCTATAGCTTGCATCTCTGCTTTTAAATTAGGTTTACTAATTTTAGCTTTATCTGCAAAGTAACCTTCAATGCTAAATCCTTTTACTCGTCCTTCTTTTACATAATCATTCCAAACCTCATCATTTTCTACTTTCATGCTGATCATCCAAGTTCCCTCTGGTACTTCAAATCCATACATTTTGCTTTTATCCATTTCAGGGTTTTCTACTATCCAAGATTCAACAACAGTTAAACCATTGATCTCCATATTGTGTTCTAGTGTTGCATTGTTTTGGTTACCATTCATAAAAAACAATTCACTTGCTCTTTTTACTGTATCCTTGCTAAAATACACATAGAACATTGTATCATTTCTTTTTCTAAAGATTGGTTTATTAGGTATTAATGCAGCACCCATTAGTATTTTCTTATCTTCATCCACTTTAGCAAACATTACTTCTTGTTTGCTTAATGCTATAAAATCTGATTCTATAGCAGGATTCTCTACAATGCTAACAGCTTCAATGCCTGTTAGTTCATCATTTTCATCTAGTAATAATTCTATTATATCCATTTTATTATTTTTTAATTTCCACCTACTGTAGCAGCAGATATTATGTTATTATTTAATTGTTGTGCTGTTGTTACGTCTTGTGCTACTACAAATGCTTGTACTGGTTGCTGTTGACCTAGTGCCTGTGCAACTTGATTAAAACCTGACTGACCAACTACGTTAAACTGTGGTGCTTGTGATTCTGCAACACCACCTGAAATATTACCTGTAGGAGTAGAAGGTTTTGTTGAAGAAGGTGATTGAAACCTTTGTGCTGCTATTGCTGCAACATTAGCTAATCCTGTTACTGTTGCTATTCCTGCTGCAATACCTCCTCTAATTGGTGAGGTTGCATCTGCTATAGGTACAAACTGTGAGAAATATGCTTTGTTAGCACTATTAAATGTTGTAATTAATGCAGATGCTATATTAGCAGCTTTTTCAACTTCAAAAGCCTTTTTCTGTTGCTTTTCACTTTGACCAGCAAATGTTTGTGCTAAAGATGCAATGGTATCAAAACCTGCTATAGCTGCTTCAACTTTTAAATCTTCTAATCGTTGTAAATTTTCTACCTCTGATTCTGTTAGTTCTGTTCTTTTAGGAACTTGTTTTTCTAAATTAGCTGTAACTGTATTTTCTGTTTCTATTGTTTTAGCTGCCCTAGTTTCCATTCTTGGAATTTGCATTTCTGCAAACTTATCAACTTCAGATTCAACAAGAGTAAGTTCTCTTAATGCTGTAATTTTTGCCTGTATAGCTTTTACTTCATCATTTCTTTGAGCTACTTCTCTTTCACTAGTTGCCTCCCTATTACTTACTTGCTGTAATTCTTTTTCTAATAGTTTTATTAAATCTCTAGTTTGTTTCTCTTTTTCTTTACCTGCTTCTGTATTTTCTTTTAAAACAGCTCCTTCTTCTTTAAGTGATTCTATTTGTTTTTCAAGTTTTCCATCTAGTTCATCAAGTACATCAATTTGTTTTTGTGTTTCTATAACTGATGACAATGTTTTAGCATTAGCAAAATCTTGAGCTTTACCTGTTCCTATTATACCTTTCTCAATTCCAAAAAATGACTGTATTTGTGCACCCATAGCTTGTAAATGGTCAGTTATACCTATATTAGCATCAGTTTGAGCATCTACTTGAGCATTTAAAATATCTTTAAATTTTTCTGCTCTTAATTCAGCTATAGCATCCTGTTGAGCTTTTAACTTGACAAGTTTTACATTTAATAGTAATGCTTTATTTATATTCTCTATTGAATCTTTTTCAGCATCTACATTAGATAATAAATCAGGGTATTCTTTTTGTAGTTCTTTTACTGCTTTTGTTTTGTCAGCTCTTGTAGTTGTTTCATCATTTAAAATTTTCCTTAACCTATCAGCAGCACTTACTTCTTCAGCAATATTATCTATGGCTAGTTTTGATGCCTCATTCATTGCATCTTGGCTCTTTGTTGTTCCTGTAATAGCTCTTGATAATTTATCAAAATTTTCTACTAATAAACCTATACCAACAACTAATGCACCTATTCCTGTTGCTATTATTGCTGTTCTTAATCCTTTAAAAGCAAATGAAGTAGTGTCTACAGAAGCACCAAATGCTTTCATAATAGTACCAGCAATAGCATTAACTTTATTGTTTGCAGTTTGTAAAAGTGTTGATGTTTTTATAATGTTATTAAATAACTTTAACCCAGATTGAACACCTTCTATAGCACCTTTAAAAGCCATTGATATACCTATAGCTTTTTCTATATTTTGTGCTGTTTCTTCTACTGCACCATCTTCACCACCTAGCAATACAAAAGCTGCTGTAACATCACCTACTGCACCAGTAACAGAACCAAGTTCAGATGCTACTTGCTCACTATCTAATGCTTCTAAAGCAAGCTCTGTGTTTTTAAGTTGTTTTTGTGCTGTTATTAACTCTTGGGAAAGTGCCTTAAATTCATCACTTCCAATTTTTTCTCTTTTTAACCTTTCCTGTAAATCAGAAATTTGATCTTCTAATTCACCAATAGAATTTACAGCTCCTTTAGTGTCTATATTTATTTCTACTTCAAACTCTTTCATAATCTTTTATATGTCTTTGAATTTCACCTTCTTTAAATGTTTGTGCTAATTTGTTTTGGCCAATAGCTATATTAATATGCTTATCATATAACTTATTTTCTTTACAAAATTCTAATGCTTCTAATATTATTTTCATTTTAACTTACTGTAAATGTTCCTCCTGTTGGTGATACTGTTGGTGTTGGATCAATATCTGTTGTACAATAACTAGTAGCACTATATGATATTGATATTTCAGCAGGATTGTTTATAATATTTATTAATTCTAGTTCAGTTTCTCCACTTTGTAATTTTGTCTTCATGCTATTTATAGTAAATGACCTTGTGTCAATGATTACAGTATCATCTAAAGACAAATTAATTAATACTTTTAATGGTAAAATAGCTTTAAATTTAAAAAGCCTTGACTCTTTATTATATAGTCTTGTAATATAATTTGTATAATACTTTTGAAATAAAGAATTATTAACACCACTAAAATCAGTTAGATCGTAACTGTTTATCTCACTTCCAAAATCTAAATTATAAGTGGGAGGGGTTGTTGTACTTCCTGCGCTACTATAATTATGAGGCATCCAAAAATTAATAACGCCTGTTCTCGTTCCTGCAGGACATAACGCATTTTTAGTGGCTGGCCTTGTAGTATCTACAAAATTAATTCCTCCTGTTGCGACTTTATATACTCCATAAAAAATAACAGGTTTTGCCATAATAGGCTCTTCATTACTGTCAACGTGAAAACCATATTGAATACCCGTTAAATCTCCGTTAGCTATATTTATCAACCTTTCATACAGTATATGTTCTAAATCAGCTTTTACATTGAATTTATTATTAGTAGTTAAATCACTTTTAAATTCTAAACTGCCAAATTTTCTATTGTTTGTGTTGTTAAATGCATCAGCTAAAATTGTTTTCTGTTCCGCATATTCAAAATCTATTTCATCATAAGGAATAACACTTGTTACAGTATGCTCATCTGTTTTAATATATTCTGTAATATTATGTGTTTCACCTCCATCATAAAAATCATCTAATGTTTGAACAACTATTTCTTCATTAAAATTTACAAATGCAGTTAAATTATGCATCTTAAATAAAGTAGTCAAAAAATCTAGAACCTTCATGTCTGGCATTTGATCTGTAATAACCACTTCTCCATTTTGTGGTGTTAAGTTTGATGCAGTAGAAGTAAAAGTAGCAGTAAAGTTGTTTACTGTAGGTGTAGGATCAGTATCAACAATAGTAGTAAAATCTAAATCATATTGCGCCTGAAACTCAAAAGTTTCTTCACTTGTTACCCTTCCTACAATATCACCAGTAAAAAACTCATCAACCTCAAAAGTGTAAGAAATTGTATTTGTTCCTGTTTGATAAACATCTTTTGCCAATGATGACCAATCAGAAGCACTTAATAACTCAATAGTATATGGAACAGAAGCAAAACCAGTATTTGGAGTGACTTGAAAATCAATAGTCAACTCAAAAGATAAAGTGTCTGCTATTGGGGTGTAAACATATCTTATAATCCCATTTGCTAAATTGAATTTGGGATTACTGTTTGTAGATGTAAACACAGCACAATCTGAACCTGAACAAGTGTAAGAATCTGAATTGCCTATCCAAGTTCCAGCTAAAGCCATTTTCCCTTTTTTTCTATGCAACCACATATACATATTATCCATAGCAGCAGAATCAAAAAATTCACTTGTTTTAAATGTTAATGAATATTTTTCTTCAATAGCTTTTATTATGTGTTTTACTAAAATAGCTGGTTTTAAATCTTCTGGAACTACCCCTCTCTTTGTTCTGTTTGTAAGGTTAGCTGATATGTTTCCCCCGTGATCTAAATTTGGTGAACCGATTGCAAAGTCATAAAGCAATTGCTGTGAATGTGTGATTAATGGATATATAATGGCGTCATTATATGTTACAGAATCAACTGTAAAATTAAGACCGCTTTGTAATCCGTCTAATACATTTGTTGCATTATTGACGTGATCAAAGTTATTGAGCCACTCTAATTGATTTAATTTGTCCTCTCCGATTAGATCGTTTAGTGTAACAGTACTCCCGAAAAAAGTTACTTTATATAATGAGGGTTTGTTGTTTTTCATAACCACTTCCTCTAATCTAATCTTACCATCTTTGAAATGAAAATGATTTAATTCTATTCTAGCTTTTGAATACTGTTGATTATCAAAGCCTTCTACATCAGGGTTGTACCAATATTTAAAAATCTTATTATTAGTTTTTGATGCAGGCAAATTAAATGTTTGGGTAAAATCTGTAAATACTTTATCAATATTTTTAGCATCTTGTATAACTTGTGTTAATGTAATTAAATCTTCTTCCATTAAATCCAATATCTGAAAGTCTTGATCAGTGCTTTCATTTCTTAATTTTGGCTGTATGTATAGAATTATCTTCTGCATTATCTTATATCATTTACAAAATTAAATGCCTTTTCAAAATTCATTGTGTAGTTTATTAACCTATCATTTAAACCTGTTTTATAAGTAAAGTTACTATCTTTTAATGTTACAGGATAAATTACATTTTCATCATCTGTTAGCCAGATATGCTCACTTACCATTAATTCTTCAAAGTATACATTCATTCTTTCATCTACAAAACCAGTATTTAATAATACTGATTCTGTACCATTTGCATTGTGTACTTTTTTAGAATGTGCATTTACATTATAAGTATTGTATGTTATTGTTTCATCACAATCTTCTCCTTCTCCTTCTGGTTCTGATAAACTCACACTTCTAGCTTTAAATATACTTCTATTAAAATTTTCACTTCTAGTATCTAGTGATTCTACTGATTTCTTAAAGAAGAATAAGTCTTGCAAAGCTCCCCACCTATTTAAGAAAGTTATTTTATGTACTGGATATTTACATTCTTCTATTTCTTTAAGTGTATAAGTTATAGTGCTAGTAGTATCATAGGTAACTAATACTTCATCATATTGCTGTGTTGAAGTTGTAACATTTTGATATTTAATTTTTTGGTTTTGATTCCCATTGTCAGTGATAGTAACTGTGCTTATAGTTGAACCATTAAACCTCCAATCTACTGAATTTACTCTTTCTGTATTAAATGGTAAGAACAATGTGCTTCCTTTATGATATTCATAATATGTATTACTTATCATAGCTATTGGCTCTGTTGTATAGTTTACACCTTCTTTAAATTTGTTAAATCCTTCTTGTGCTAAATATGTTGTTGAAGTGGATGATCCTATTATATTGCCATCTGATTGCCTTGCACTAGTAATAACATTAACCCATATAGATTGTGTAAGTGCTGAATTACTTGGTGTGCCATTATATGTTTGTATAATATGATCATTTACTAGTTCACTTATTTCAAATGTAACACTAGTTTCATTAGGCAGTGGTTGCTTCTTAAATGTATATGTTGCATATAAATCATCACATACTTGAGTTGACCCACTTAATCCACCATGTACAGTTATTACTGCTTGAAAGTAAACTAGAGCAGTGCTAGTTTCTTGTGGTGTCCTAATAAAAAATGGTGATCTTGTTCTAATTATTGTACTCATGTTTTTAAATTATCTTCTATAAATGCAGCTGCCCATTCCTCACCATATAATTCTTGACCTCTTTTAAATGGCTTGGTGAAAAATAAAGTAGCCCTAATTCCTTTTTTGTATATGCTTCTTGCTATTAAATAACTTAATGATTGATTAGTTATAAATCTTCCTTTTTTGTCTCTACCTCTAATGCCTTTTTGCTTAATCCATTTACTTAATGATTTTGCAAATGGTCCATCAGATGATGGATGATGTTTGTACTTAAATGGACTGCCTGAAGTTGCTTCATCTGCATAGTAACTTTCTGCACCTCTTACACCCTTATCTTGGTATAAACCATATTCTTCACCTTCAAATTTTATCTTACTACCTTGTATTTTGTATCCTAAACTTTGGTATAGTTTGCCACTAGATTTCTGTCCTCTACGTGTGAGGTTAGCACGTGATTCTTTGATCACATACTTTGCATATTTTTCTAGTGCCTGTTCAAACTTTCCCATTAACAATATGTCATTTCTGTAGTTGTACCTATATCAAATGTTACTGCCCAGCCAGCTAACATATTATCAAATCTTTCTGTAAATGGCTCACAAGAGGCATCTCCTACTAATTCAAAACCATTTCTGTATGCATCTTTTTTTTGCATTACTCTAATTACTCTAGTAGCCAAAGCAAGCTGTGTATTTAGTATATCTTGCCTGTTGTCATTGCCTAGAAAATAATCTCTTGTCTGCTCATTACTAACATCAACTAAATCCATTAAAAATATAGTCATGTTGTGTACTACATAATTATCTTGTATTGTAGCATTATTAACTGTGATGTGGCAAAGTGGAAATAAACTTTGTTTTTTTAAATCTACATCACCAATATCACCAAAGGTTACTTCATGGTTAAATGGTTCTTCTTTAACTACATCTCTAATTGTATCTATAACTTTGTAAAAACTTTTCATATTGATTTTATAAATAATGGTGCATGCTTGCCTAAATCTTCTTTAATAAATTCATCTAGCCAATCTATTGATTCATCAAAATCTGAATCTTTATCTTGCATTAGTAAATCTAAACACTTCCAATAGTTGTAAACTGCTTTTAAAGGTTTATTACTTGTAACACCCATAAATGCTTCTTCAAATCCATCTGCAAGAATTACATACTCATGCTTTTCTACTAGTTTTTGTTCCATTAGCTTTTCTAATATTTCTTCTCTTTTCATTTCTTTTTAACCATTTGTTGTTGTAGATCAGCTTTATCTTTTTCAAATGCTAGATACTGCAAACAACTATGTAGCTTTAGTTTTGTAACCTCATCAAACCTCCTGACATCACCCTGTGCCATTGCATAGATTGATTGATACCAAGACCATTTTTGATTAAATCCAGTTTCTGCTGTTGCAATTTGTCTGGAGTCTGTTTTTGTAAATAGCTCATTATACAATTCAATAATTCTTTCTTTAAATGATAAAAAAAAACAATGCTACTAAACACTATATCTAATTTAACTTTTTTCATATCATACTTATTAGAATTTTCATAATCTTCTATTAAGTATTTATCTTTTCTAGTTACTGTTACTGGTCTATATAAAACATTAATAGCTTTATGCATTGACTGCCATTCAGGTAAGTATGTATCAAGATCAATATATTCACCAAAGCTCATATCATCTAGTTTAGGTATAAAACCAAACTCAAGGCCATTATGATTAAATCTATCAATAAATTTAGGTTCTTCTTTAAACAGGTTGTTTATACTATTAGCAATGGTGTTTATATCTGTTGCCTTTATTTGTAATACATTTTTTAATGGTATGTTACAAAATATTTCAATCATCTTCTGCTTTAAAAAATTATCATCTTTATTCTTATCACTAATCTTTAACCACTTCTGGTATTGTCCTAGTGTTATTTCACTTAATGATTCAGGTACTTTGATTGTTACTTTCATATATATATAATGTAGAAAAAAGTGTAAAGTGTTATGTACAAATATAAAAAAAAAGCCACCTTAAAAAGATGGCCTTTAGTTTTTGTGTTTTGTTTGTTTGATGCTTTGACTTTTACCTTTGTTTTTAAGAACCAATTGCGCACTTGGTAAATCTTACATACTTCATAGTTTTATGATTCAAATATAAATATAATTATTTAATTACAAAACATTTTGCAACTTTTTTTTCTATATCTTTTATTTTCTTATCTCTTCTTATCTTATCTTAATGCTTAAGGGGGGCTTAAGCAATGCTTAATAAATGTAGTATTCTCCACCACTTTGTAGCTGGTAACTAACTGCATATCTCAAAGCATCTAATGCGTGGTTGTAATTATCTACAGGTGTTTGTGATTTTCTTTCTAACCATACATAGTTATTTAATTCTTTGATTAGATCAGTACTATCACTATCTATTATTAAATCATAATCTTGTATCATACTAATACCATATGTTACACTACCTTGTCCTTTAATAGCTGGTACTATATTACAATGTCTTGATAACTCATTAATTAATCTTGGTTCAGCACTATCACCAACAATTAAATCATTTCCTGCATACTTTACATTTAAGTTGGCTAATTCACTTGTAGTTAGTTTAGACTGATAGAAACACAGCTTAACATAAATAATCTTATTCTCTTTGTCTATGCTTGTTTTGACTAATGTACTAGGGTCGTTACTAAATCCATAATCTTGGCCATAAACAACTTTATTAATATACTTAAATTCACCTATTGACCAATTAGAATATATAACCCCTTCTGCTTTGTCTAGCCAAGCACCTTGAATAGTGTGCTTAAATCTATCTGGCCTTCTAGCTTGCATACTTTCTATTTGCTGTATGTAGCTGTTAGATAAATTATCTTTGTTATCTAGATATGTTGTGTGTATATAGGTAGTGTCATCTTTTGTTATATTGCTACCAGCTTGTACACCTCTACCTTCAAACCATCTTTGATATATAAAATGCTCTTTAGTTGTAGGGTTTAATATTAGTATTATTCTATTTTCTTGTGCTTTGTTTCTAACACTTAAATCTATCTTATCAAAAGTATCCTCATCTACTAATTCTTCTGCTTCATCCATCACCCAAGTTGTGATGCCCTGTAGTGATTTGAGGTTTGCTGTCTGGTCTCCTGATGAGGTTTTAATACCTCTGAATATTATCTTGCTTCCATTACCTTTGTTAATAATCTCATCTTTGGTTATTTTAAAATCATCAACCTTATTAAGCATTTCAATCTTTTCTATGAATTCAGGTATGATAGATATATTTGCTGATCTTAATGTATATCTAGTAAATAATATAGTGTGGCCTGCTTGATATGTTAGCAGTAGCAGTATGGTATTTATAGCAAATGATTTACCACTACCTCTACCACCTGTGATAATAAAGTACCTTGCTTTAGATTCATCAAGTACTAAATACTTATTGTGTAGCTTTAATTCCTGCAATGAGTTTTCTGAAGTCATGGTTTACTTGTTCTGTTGTGTTCATGTCAACAGTATCTTTTAACTTACCATATAGATTATCATACAAGGCATTGAATGCAGCCACATCACCTTTCTCAATAGCTTTATTAACCATTGCTTGTACCATTCTATATTCATTGCTTTGCCATACATCTTCACCTGTGCTTTCATCTTTTACTTGCACCATTAGGTTAAGTATTTCTTTAATGATAGTACTTCTATTCTTACTTCCTTTAGGTCTACCTTTACCAAATTTATTGCCCTTTTCAAAAGGTATTAAGTTTTCTTCATTCGCCATTGTCTCGCGTTTTATTCTCGTTATTTTGTTTATCTAAACCAAGATTCTTTATAGCTAATTCATATTCATTAAGATACTCTCTTAATTTATCTTCTGCTTCCTTTTTCAGCTTGTGTTTCTTGTTCGTATTCATATTCATTAAATAGTTTTCTCATTGTATCTACTAATTCTTTTACACAACTACCACAGGTGGACATTTGTCTATGTTGATTGAATATTCTATTATATATTTTTAGTAGTGCTGATTGTTCTGTTGGCCCTACTCTATTATTAATATGTTTAAATATATCTTTTAGTATTTCATATTCTTCTGCATTTAAGCATTCTGGTTTCTTGTAAGGAAACAAAGAATTTAATCTTTTTTTTCGTTTTTCACACCCGCAATCAATTCCCATTTTATCAAACACATAATCTACACCAGCTTTAATGCCTGTTGCCTTTGTTATCTTTTCTATTGTATCTCCTAATCCTTTTGAAGTATTCTTACTTTTCATATAGTTTCTTTTTAATATTCTTTTTTGCTCTTGCTATAGTATTGTAAACTGTTACGTGGCCTAACCTAGTTTCTTTAGCTAGCTTTCTAATACTATTAAACTGCTTAACATAAAGTGTAAATAGTTTTCTATCAAACCAGTACATTCCATTTAGTATATCTATTACTTTGTTGTTAAATTCTTCTAGTTCAAATTCATTTTCTTCTACTATGTTTTTTATTACTGCATTATCATCTTTAGGTATTCTGTTTTCTAGGTTTGCAGTTTCTTGTATAATTCTTTCTATTGTTCTTTTTATTATACCATAGTGTGGTTTATCATTTATTATTAATTGCTGTGTTTCTAGTTTACCATCGTGTACTTGTTCATATAGTTTTATGTACATTTCTTGTACAATATCTTGTACAACTTTCTTATCTTTCTTATATAATAAATTATTTGCAATTTCACAAAAATCATTGTGGTAAAGTGCAAGGTGTTCTAATATATTATTTAGCTCTACCTTCTTCAACTTCTATTAATAAGTTTACAAAATCATCTAATTCAATAGCTACATAATCTCTTTCAAAGTTTTTAGTGAAACATACTACTGGCATTTTTGCGTTTCCTAAACAATCATTTCTACTTTGTTCTAGTGCTTTCCATATGTTTAGTTTCTCTTGGTTCTTGCATTCCCAGTTAAACTCTGACAAAATACTATTATCATCAATGCACAGTATATCACCTTTCATTGATAAACCACCACTATTAGGTGTTCGCCTTATGTTAGCTTGTAGCTTTTCAGCTAGATACTTTGCTACTTTTAGTTCAAACCTTTTGCCTTTTTTATTAGCGTTCATTTTTATTTATTTGAAAGTGTTCTCTAACTGCTGCACCTAAATCAGCATTATTAGGATAGATAGCACATAGATATTTAATACCATTTACCACAGGTTCATAAGGGTGTGTGTAGTACTCTTTAGTTTGCCTCAATTCATTTAATGTTCTTTTCTTTGCCATTTCTTAATAAAATAAGTTATTAATGTTATTGGTAGCCATATAGGTGTTAATATTAAACCTATCAATATTGCTATTAAATCAAGTATCTTTTTTTTCATAGTAACTACTACATATTGCAACTGCTTGTTCTTTGCTCTTACCTTCTTTTATAACTTCAGGTATACACCTCATCATAAAATCTTTTCTAGTTTCTCCTGCTTTTGGTTTAGGCATCTTAATTTCTATTAAATAAATAATGTGTTAACATTCCTGCAAAGAATGATACTATACATACTACAAACATTACATAATATATATAATCCATATTTATCATATATAAATTCATACTATACAAAATTACTAAATTTTTTCTTTAGTTGCTGATTCTGCCTGTATGACTTAATGTTGTTCTGTTCTGCAATTAAGTTTTTCTTTTGTAAATTATCTAATGCAGCTTGCAAAAAGCAGATAGTAGAATATGCATCTGTTAATGTGTCTAATGCTTCTTTTCTGCTATTGGTTGCTTGTTGTTTTATGTTTTCTTGTGCTTGTAGTATAAGTATCTGCAACTTGTTTTTTGTTATTGTAATATCTATTGTATCCATATTAAAATATTCTTAATTGTTGTTTATGTTGTTCTATTCTTTTCATAGCAGCATTATAGTATTCAGTATCTAATTCACAAGCTGTTAAATCATATCCTAAATTATGGCAGGCAATAGCTATCGAGCCACTACCTAAATGAGTGTCTAGTATTTTATCTCCTTCTTTTGCGTAGTTCATTAAAAGCCATTCATATAGTTTTATGCTTTTTTGTGTAGGGTGTATTCTTTTGCCCTCTACTTCAATTTGACAAATATTTTGTCTAAAATATCTGGCAACTTTATTAAAAGATGTCCACGCTAATTCTCCATCTGCATAACTATTCCCGTGTATAGTTTTATCCCAAAAAATAAAACATCTAAAATTATCTAAATGCTCAACAAAATAATTACCACCCCAAATTATTTGATTTTTACTAACTCTTTTTAATTCTTCAAAATATTCTTTTTTAGGTGCTATATCCCAATCCTTTTCTTTGTAATATGTTTTTTTTGTTTTACTTGTTCCATTAATAAACTTTTTACTTCCTGCTCCAATTCCATAAGGAGGGTCAACTATAGCAAGGTCAAAGTAGTTGTCCTCATACCTTGCCATTAGTTTCATATTATCTTCATTAGTTATAGTCATTGTTTTTTATCTTCCATATATAGTAGTTCAACACCTAGCTTTTTATCTAGTGTTTTAATTAATCTATATATTATTAAACTTCTTCTTTTAGCTTCTGCCTTTTCTTCTTGTGTGCTATCAGTACCTAGATTAGCATATAAGTTACAATCTATTCTTAATAGTTCATCTATCTTTTGTTTATCACTCCAACTTTTATAACTCATAAAAGTATCTATGTTATCATATCTATATTTCATATTTATTGTTTTATAATCCACAGTAACCAGAATCACATTCTGTGAAATCAGTTTCAAATAGTTCTGTTTGTGGTTGCCATTTAATTACTTCATCATATGATAAGTTTTTTGATTTGTACCATACGTCTTTTTCGTGTTTTATTCTTTCTTTAGAAGCAAACCATTTGATTTTATTTGGGTGTTTTTTATACATAGTATTTATAAGTAAAGGTGTTTTATGAAAACACCCTACACAGTTATTCATCCAAGCAAATCTTACAGGCTTGTCTTTCCAATACTCCTCTATGTTATCTTTGTAAATATTATCTTTTATTAATGGGAATGTTGGCTTTTGCCATTCAATAACTCCCCATTTATTTCTTGTACCTCTTTTGCCTACTATTGCTTTCATTTCTAAACAACCATTACTATTTGTTTTTGCAATAGTTCTTTTAGCTCTACCTTGTTCATTTGCTCTAAAACCAACATTAAATTTTGCTGGTTTATTTATATATTTTTGCCACCAGTAAAACATAGGCTCTAATTTCATTTGTGTTGTGCAATATCTTCTTAATGGGTCAGGTAAAGTTCCAGCAGTATTTAAAACCTCATCAAATGTTTTACCAGTCACCCAATGTATTTCTTGACCTATAAACTGCTCTAAATCTAATATTGTGTTTATTATTACATCATCTTCTAAAGTACCAATAAACTCTGTACCTAATTTATCAGATACTAACTGCCTTACTTTTGCATCAGGATACATACAGCTTTTGTCATCTGTTCTTACTAATGCAAATACATTATAATCTGCTGGATAATTAGCAGCTATATATGCTGATGTTTTACCACCTGATATACTATTTACTGTTTTCATTTTAATACATTTAAACCACCTATTGTAAAACCTAATCCTTTGTTGTAATCAAAACACAAAGGTTTATCTAGTGTAGGTGTGCCACCAGTTTCCTTATCTTTAATTTTTTCTACTCTTACTTGTGTTAGCATCCAGCTTTCAGGTGAATTAATAAACCTGTGTATAGATAGAAATGAATCACATCTATTAGCAAACACTTGGCCACCTTCTACATCACTTTTTCTAGGTGGTTGTATGTAACCAGCATATTCGTGGTTTGGTGGATATACTCTCCTTGCACTTTCTGTCATTGGGTGTGTCATTACATATATTGCTTTACCTGTAGTATTGCAGAACTCTCTAATATCATTACATATTAAATAATTCCTTTCATATTGGTTTACTTTTCTATCGTGGTTTAATCCTGTAAATGGGTCAATAGCACAAGCATCACAATCACTTTCTTTAAATAACTTAAGTAAATCTTTATGGTTGTACATTTTCTTGTTACTAACAAATGTGAACCATTTACCTATTTTATTGTTGTATTCTTCTATTTCTAGTTTGTTTAAATCTACTAATTTACTTTGTGAATACATTTGAATTAAATCTCTTGTTAATTGTCCTGCGCTATTTTCACCTGACCATATTAACCACTTTACATTGTGCTTAACACTTAAACACAAAAAATACCATAACATAAAATTAGTTTTACCTACATTATCCAAGCCAACTATTACTGTGAAACTACCACGTTTGTGAACATACCACTTATCAAGCTCATTACCAATGCCTAAACCTCTTTGTATTTTACCTTCTTTAAATGCAAATAAGTATTTTAACTGTTCTTCTTGCTTTACTATCATTTTATAAAGGTTGTAGTAAGGTATGGGTCTTTATTATCTTTTTTTATCTTATCTTTTCTTAATGCTTGAGCATTGCTTGAGCTTTGCTTGTTTTGTGTGGTTTTACCACCTTTTCTGCCAGCATTAACTCTTTTAATGTGTGCTGCTTTTCTTTCTTCAAATTGTTCATCTAACCATTTAATTCTAATGTTATTACCATCTGATTTAAGTAATTGACTATCAAGTAGTTTGCTCCATTGTTTAGGTACTAGTGATTTTATTTGATCTCTGCTTACATTACATTCTTTGCTCCAGTAGTAGCAACATATTTTCATAAATGCACCTTGCACATCTAAATCCATAAACATTATTGAACCTGTGATCCATTGGTTAGGATAAAATTTAAAGTATGGTAATTCTTTCATAATTATAGTTTGTTAAATTTATATAAATCTACATTTTTTATTTCATACATATTTTCTTCACAAGCAAATGTAGTTTCATCATCTCTTGTTCTTATATCACCTTTTTTATATAAAACACCTTTATTTAATATTTCATTTTTAGGTATATAACCACATATTTGAAATGTATTTTTTTTAACATTTATAGAAACAAATACAATAAAATCACAGTCATATTTTAATTGGCATTGAAGAAAATTATTTACATAATGGTTTTTACAATCTACATTTCTGGACATTGTTTTTACATCAATGCTTTTGTTATTGTAGATAATATCTACACCATTATCAAAACCTTTTTTAGGTTCAGGATATTTATTATATATCAAATTGTAAAATTCTGTTTCACCTATTAAACCTATGAGTTGTTTTTCTTTATTGCCATCAAATCTACCTCTATTAGCTATATTATTTGTTTTCAACCAATTCCAGATTTTATTTTTATTTTCTAAATTGATATTATAAATTTTCATAATATGCTTTGTGTTTTTGATTGTATTTATTGTATGCTTTAATTTCTGATTTACTTAATCTATCCCAAGTATAAACACCATCAAAGGTAAATGATATTGCACTCACCCTTTCATCTACCTTATCAGGTGCTTGTATGTAATCAAAATACTTATAGTGTTTTTTTACAGGTCTGTATTCAAAAGCCAATCTTTCAGGCCTCATATCTAATTCTTTAGCTATTTCTGGTAGTGTGTAACCTTCCATTAATAAACCTTGTATAACTGACATACTGAAACCCTTTTTCAATAAGTAATTTGATTCTTCTATCATTGCTAAAATGGTAAATCATTAGTGGTTGATTCTTGCTTTTCTTCTGGTTTCCAAGTATCTACACTAATAGCTACATCTTTACCATACTGATCTGCTTCATCCTTTACATTAATATTAAGTTTAATAAACTTATTACCATTGTATTCTTGGATGTGTTCTTTTAGTTTATCAGGATTTATAGTTACTTTTAACCACTTTTCATTCATTACTTTTCCTGAACCACAGTATATTGTTTTTTCTTTCATTGTTGTTTGTTTTTATGTTAATATTAATTCATCTACTTCTATTTCTATAATGTCATCACTATAGCCAACAGGTTCACCATTCCATTCAATGTATTTAGCTACTAGGTTTTTATATTCTGAAAAACCCTGTAAAATCAAATTATGACCTAAACTATAAACCTGAACATTGTAAGGTGATGTAGTTTCTACTGCAATTATATAATAATCTGAATCATCATAGTTTTCTAAATACATAGCTGCTTGCATTTTATAATCATTATATAATAAATCCCTTTGAAACCTTTTTCCAGCATCTGTAGTGGTTTTTATATCACATACTATAGTTTTGCCATCTACATGGCTTTCAAGGTCTACAAAGCCTTTAAAATCAACTCCTGCATGATTCCATCTTACTTCTTTTTCAGTATGTACCTTGTTCTGCATTAGTTTATTAAATATAGGATTGTTCATTGCATTTTGTGCTATTGCATTAGCATCATCTAGTTCTGATAGTTTAATGATCTGTTTATTATCATTAGCAGCTTTAAACTCTTGCCATTCTTTACCTGCTCTTCTTGCACCTTCAAATACTGCATAATCATCATTAAATGAATCAGGTTCTAATAGAAGTTTATGTACTATACTTCCAAACTGCATTGCATCTGTAACTTTTGTTTTACCTTCCCAGTACTTTAGTAAGTGGTTAGGTGATTTCTTAAAAGCACATAATGCACTATAACTTAATCTATTCCTTTTCATAATCTTCTAGTTTTTGTTGGTAAAATTTAGTAATGGCTGCATTCCATTGTTCTTCTATCTGCTGTTTTTCTCTTACTAATTCTAACAGCTTTTCATATTCTGTTTTTATATCATTTATCATTTTGAATCTTTTTTAAATGAATCAGCTTCTACATCACTATAGATACCATATTCATATGCGTTTATTAATTTAAGGCACAACCTGTCTTTCAATCTCTTTTCGCACATCGCAAAAGGATAAGGTGCTTTACAATTTTTTGGTGATGCCTCACCTGTACTCCAGATTACTTTGTTACCACGTTTAGCATCTCCTACCATTGCTATATTATTATTATCATCTCTAAAAACTGTAGGTGCGCCAAACTGAATGTTTTCTTTGGCTGCTATTTTTTCGCAGGCATCGTGTGTAATAATCCACATTGATTTTGTACCTCTTTTAAGTTCCCAAAAATCTTCTTTATTTAGGTTGTACTTTTGTGCTATTTGTTTTATGTTCATAATTTTTAATTTTAGTTAATTGTTGTTTTATTTTATTTATTCTATTGCTATCATAATTGTATCGCAATTCTTTCCAGTTCTTATCTACTTCTTCTAGTTCTTCTAGTAATCTATCAAACCTGTGTCTATGAATTTCTTTGTCATTGTTGTTTAATTCAAAACGTGTAATAACATTCTTATTCCAGTTAGCTTGTCTAATAATCTTACGTAATCTAAAATGTAATGAAGTGTAATAGTAATATGCTTGCCATTCTTCCATATCTTGAATGTGTTTGTAGTATTCAGTTATTTCCATTGTACTGCTGCATTAGTTCTAGTAATACCTCTGAATAGCTTTTTCTACCATTGGCTCTGCATTTCTCTTGAAATTCTAGTAATGTTTCCATCTTACTAGCTGGTACATAAA
>Ga0160423_10000971_pt1 | contig 23922 bp, 25 predicted proteins | sample CRUFie14St8metaG_FD_108191 | JGI IMG/M metagenome (GOLD analysis project Ga0160423, IMG submission 108191) | Marine microbial communities from the Costa Rica Dome - CRUD Field 142mm St8 metaG | ecosystem: Environmental > Aquatic > Marine > Oceanic > Photic zone | place: Costa Rica: the Eastern...
CTGCTGACCGATACCACCCGGTCCTAATTCAGATTACGCAGAGCAATCGTAACCAAGGTCATGTAGGCACCCATGGAACCGGCAATCGTGAACGCTTTACGCCACGGGACGTAACAAAAACGGTAGAGCAGGGGGGCGAGGGGTAAAACGAAAATCAGCAGGGCAAGGATGGGCGGGATCAAGTCCCCTCCGACGAGAACCCTGCACAGAACACATTGCGGCCAAAAGATAATCGCGACCTTGGGATTAAGTAAGGTGAGGAACATCGCGGACCGAGAGCAACCGGGCTCCCAGTCAGCCTCATGCCTCGCGAAGATGAACATCAGGACTGTTAACACAATCAGGTCCAGCAGAGGCGATGTAACGAAATATTCCATCCAGAACAAAAGTCAGGGTTGTCCTTACCTTAAGGTCCTTTCCTTATTCCAGCCCAGATGGCCTTGATTGTCTCTTCCTGCCGCTTCCCTTGCGGAGGATTCATACTCGCGGTATAGTGTTCAAACCGGCGCAACGGCAGCTGAAAGAACCCGTTGGGGTCATTTTTACGGACCCAGCTGTATGCGTAACGCAGCCAATCATTCCGATAGCCTTCGGGCTGTTTCATGAACCAATTGATCTCATCCCAGCCCCAGACATGGATTGGAGCACCGGATCGGTATTCTCCCGGGTGGTCAGAAGGGCCAAAATTATCAATTTCGACAATGTAAGGAAGGGAGGCACAATGCCATCCACTTGGCGTCAAGCCACCCTTGCTACGACCATAAATCGAGTCGCTGTAGCCCTTTTCTAATACCGCCTCATACGGCTTCCCCGCTAGAGCCTTGGGGCGACAGGGAAAGGAGTGAAAATCAAACATTAGATGCCCTTCGTGCACGATCCCGCCACTGGGAACATGGGCATCGATGAGGACCAAGTGACGGCGGGCTTTCAGTCTGGCATAGGCCCGGATGCGCGATAGCAGATCACGCCAATGGCGGTGGTCACGGTCCCAATCATCCATAAGTGCTACCTGTCCGATATGAATTCCCTCCAACCCGAGATCGATCCAGCGCTTCGCAACATAAAAGAACCACATCCTCGTCTCCAGACGGCTCATATCCGGCACTGAAGCGTCCTTATACCAGTGGTTATGCCTGTGCCGGAACCCATAGAGCATCTTTTTGTATCGGAAGTTCCGTACCTCTACAGGCAACCCAAACTCTCGGAACACCGCCTCCGGAATAGCGATCTTATCGACGTCGGTAGTTACCACTTCGAAAATTGCTCCCTGCAGGACAAGATCAGGATCCATCTCATGCAGTTTCTTTACAAAGGGTCGAGCCCTTTTAATCAATTCATCGATCCTCGACTCTTTACCCCACATCCAGATTACTCGACCGGCGAACTTGACGCCGGTGTTTTGCATCATTCGCAAGTCATCGGCGGAGGTCAAATGAAGCAGTGATGCCACTGTTGCACTCCGGGAGAGATAATTCTCAAGCACTTCCCGGCTGATCTGCCCATTAAAATAGTAATCCGTGTCCGTGGCTCGCTTCTCTGCCTCGACCTCTTGAGCCACAACGACAGTAAAGAGGATCAAGGCCCATCCAGCTGACCACAAGATCTCTGGCCTGAAACGGGGTGCAAAGAACATCATGAAGCGACTCCTTTCTGTCTCTTGAGTCACTGCACCGCAAGGCTAACCCGCAAAAGAAACGAGGCAGCTTCACCGCAGGAGTGAGATCGCTAAAGCTTTGAGTCTAGAGTATTGTGTTATGCAGAACCTTGGATCTCACTCCTACGATTGACTGCCTGTTACTGATGCAACCGCGAAGTCCTCAGCCAATTTTCAAAATAGTGAAATTTATTTTCTGGGTATGTTGTGACACCCGTGATCATGTGATGACCGAAGATGATGGGCGAAAAGAATGCCACTTTGAGCTGCACACAAAAACAGGGCCACTGTCTCGTTAGAGTCAGATCGCTGAAGACCTGGTTGCAGCGTTTTTATGAGTAGAAACTGGATCTCACTCCTTCGATTCACCGCTGTTACTGGAATAACCGACCAAGGTGGTTCGATTATCAAATGTGTGAAAGTTAGAATTTTCTTTCTAAGGTCTGCACAGCTGTAAACACTCGATCGGTGATCAATGAAAAGTTCCGCTTACACGGGAATCCTTGTTCTCATTAATTCCCTTCTTCTTCTCACTCTTTTAGGAGTGGTGCCGTTTGCATGGATTCTCCGCGATGGACTGGGCCCGGACTCCGTCAAGAGCAATGGATTGGAAGCATTGATTCGGGCCTTCAATACTTTCTATGCAGGTCCCGCCCTTCTCTGCCTTGGTGGCCTGCACTTTCTCGTGCGTCACATCCTCAACAAACAAGCGGGGAGGAGAAGCAAGGAGAGCTTTCCCTTCTTGATTCTGCTATCTGGGGCTCTTTTTGGCGGCCTCACGCTCGTTCTCATGGCGTTCATGTTTACTTGAACAATGAGAGATCATGCGAGCAGCCCTCGGCGCGCTCCTCTCATCCACTCCTTGAGCGTCACTCTGGCGAAAGTCTTACTCTTGGGCTCGCGAACGGTAATCCCCATCGCGCCTTGTTTTTCCCTCGGCGTCCATCCTTTCAAGCAGAGGCATGATCACACGGCGACTGGTTTCCAAGTGCTGCCGAAGATCGCTGGCGGTTGCTCGGCCATGCTGATCCAGAAAGGCGAGAACCTCTTCACAGGCTTTTTTGTGAACGTCGGCAAGAATAACAACTTTTTCACTCAACTCGATAGCCAATCCGCTCCTGACAAGAAAGGAAAGGGCACGCCTAGAATTCCCACAAACGCACAACTCGGCACGGCCCGGCGGGTTCATCGGCTGACTTTTCAGAACCTCTTGAATATAGTCGGCAGCTTGCTGCACCTCAGCTTCGAGGGTCGGCGTAAAGGAGTCCTCGGCAAGATAGGTGCCATGCTGAGACACCTGTCGACCCTTCAGGCTATCAAGGAGGACGTCAAATATTGCCGGATCGGGAAGAAGTTGAATAACACCCAATCGAAGGTCCTCAAGGGAGAGTCCGGGAAGATCAGTATTCTTCTTATGATAGGCACCCACCAGATTACAGGCACGATCAAGGACAGATTCCCACCAGGAGACATCACAGAGGTAAGAAGAAATCTTACCAATCCTCTCCGCAGTCAACATTGCCTTCACAGTGGCATCCACCTCCTGGTCTGAAAATCTGAACCTTGAGGCCTCCTCAGCAATATCAACGAGGCGGTCTCGCTCGATCACGGATGCCAGCAGAAGCGAAAGATCTCCAAAACCATCAGCACGGGTTCTGAGAAAGCGAATTTGCTCCTCACTTCCTATTTTTTTTCGACTGGCAGCAGCATCAAGAATTACTCCTCCTCCAAGGGTTGCCTCTCCTGACCAGTCCCGCAGAACAAGGCGATCCCCAACCATCATTGCGTGTGGCTCATCCAGTCGGAGCTGCGCGAACGCCACCTCCCCGGGAGATAACGACTTTTGCTCTATGAGGAACATACGGGCGCCTATAACTCCTGAGCCATGGTGCACCCTGATCCTTCTTCCTGAGGGAAGATCGCGCTTTGTCCCTAGCTGCCCCGGAATAGCCCGCTCCATTCTTGTGACCTGAATGTTAATGGTGTCATGGGGTGGCGAGGCCCCAACAGCCGTTAGAAGGGTTCCTCTTCGGACCCCTTGCCGCTCCCTTGTCCCAACGTGGAGATCAGGAACACTGAGGGCAGTCCGCATACCAGGCTCAGCTCGGTCAATCGCGGCATTATGATTCTGAATAGCCCGGACATGAGTGCTGAGCCCAGATGGCTGAAGGGTGAGTTGATCTCCAACATCCAGGGCGCCCCCCGAAAGCGTTCCGGTAACGACCGTTCCTATTCCTTTCACCGAAAAGGCCCTATCCACTGGGAGAACTGGCTTGCCGAAGTTCGGGGCAGAAGGAGCGTTCTCGAGCTGGGTTCGTAAAGCCTCACGAAGAACATCAATGCCCTCTCCGGTCGTTGACGAAACGGGGATCACAGGAGCCTGTTCCAAAATGGTGCCACTGAGGCCATCCTTCACGAACTCCAACGAGAACTCGAGGTCCTCTGCTAGATCAGATTTAGTGAGAGCAACAACAGTCCTTTCGATTCCCAGATAGGTCAGGATATGAAGGTGCTCTTCAGATTGAGGCATCCAACCGTCATCAGCAGCCACCACAAAAAGGGCCACATCCATTCCGCCCACACCGGCAACCATGTTATTGACGAAATCTGCATGACCAGGAACATCCACGATCCCAAGTTCCATGACGCTTCCTTGCCCCGCGGGATTTGGCAGCGTCAGGTGCGCAAAGCCCAATTCAATTGTCACACCTCTGCGTTGCTCTTCCGGCAGGCGATCGGGATCAGTGCCCGTAAGAGCCCTCACCAGAGAGGATTTGCCATGATCAATATGACCCGCAGTCCCAAGAATAAAGTGCTGTTTACTGCTCATCAGGGTGTTTTGCGATTCCGGCGATCCGGCCTTTTTCAAAGTCAAACGGTGTCATCTCCAGACAGACACGAACCCCGGGCGCAAGCGAGCAGGCAAGATCCGCTAGACGACCCGGTAAATGTCCGACAATAGATTTACCATTCATCAGCTCCACGAGGTAAACCCGTTTGGAACGCGCTTCCCGAATAATACCACTGGTTTTGATGGGGGGGTCGGGCATGAGACCCTAAGATCATGGAAGATCGAGATCGAGACTGCAATCGCTTTAGGGCCAAGGGCGCAGGACGGATCGAAATCAGGATACTTAATACAGCCTCCCGAAAGCAACCGGGCGAGCAGAGTGCAGAACGAGAGCGATTTCTCGTCAAAGGTAGCCGGTTCCGAAACAAGTCCGTCGATTTGATATAGTCTTTCCGCTCTTGTAGCCGGAAAGAGGACTTGCTGTGGTCACTTCCTGTGCTTTGAACTACCCCCGACTTGACTCCTCTGATTGCGGAAGCATTATGTGGCCACAGCGAAGTGCGGGTTTTCCCGCCTTCAGCGTTGTCCGTTAATCATGAAGAACAAGCATATCCCTTTTCTGCTGAGTCTCATCGCGGCATTGATGAGTTCCTGCTACTATCCTTACCCCAACCCCAATGGAGCCCGCGGAGGATACCCTGATCCAGCCCCAGGACAGGACATTACATCCGGACAGCAGGCCGACCTCCGGGATGCTCGCAACCAGATTCCGAGCGAGCCGAACGCGGGGGACCTTGCTCCAGATCCTCAAACACCGGCTTCAGAGCCTCCTCCACGTCAGGACTACAGGGTCGCAGTACCCATTCCCGGTAAGGAGGGCTTCGTGTTCAATCCATTTACAAATGACCCGGTCGACGTAAGGGCCATTCCATCAGGCACCCTTGTACGTGATCCAAACGACCCCGATCCGGAACACAAGTTCCGGGTGCCCTGAAACAGCACTCTGGGCGCCAGATGAAATACCGAAGGCCTTGTCAGAGTGACCGGGCCTTGTTTTCTTGATATTCGTGTGACTGAATTTTGCCGCATCGCAGTCTTGGGTCCCGGCGTCCTTGGGGGATCTATTTCCTTGGCAGCACGCGAGAGGCATCCAAACCGGTCTGTAGTTCTCTGGGGAAGGAATTCAGCCCGGGTCGACGAAATCAGAAGGTCTGGTTTCCCCGATGTCACCGATATTCTTGAAGAGGCCGTCACTGATGCCGACCTTGTTATTCTGGCTGTTCCGGTTGACAGCCTCGAAGAGCTGGGTCGAAAGATTCTGAGCGTTGGCCTAAGGAAGGGCGTCTGTGTGACAGATGTAGGCAGCGTAAAAGCCTGGCCGCACCAATCCCTCGGTCAGCTCATGGACTCGGAAGGCATCTGCTTTATTGGAAGTCACCCAATGGCTGGCTCGGAGAGGACTGGATTCGGCGCAGCCGACGCAGACCTGTTCCTCGGGGCCTCGTGTATTCTTACCAACGAACAACAGCAGCCAGAGGAATCGGTGACCCAACTCGCCGCATTCTGGGAGGACCTAGGTGCAAAGACTACAGTGATGGACGCCGAGGAACACGACCGACTCGTCGGACGTATTAGCCACCTTCCGCACATTCTCTCCACAGTATGTGCGCTCACCGCTCTGGAAAGGGTCGAGGATGGCCGGTTTTCCGGACAAGGACTCCGGGACACCAGCAGGGTAGCGGCCGGCGACCCCGCGATGTGGGCAGAAATTCTCCTTCAGAACCGTTCTCAAATCCTCGAGCCCATACGGGAAGCCGCCTCAACTCTCTCCCAGATGGCCGAAGACCTTACAAAACAGGATCGAGCCGCGATCTTAAAGGCCCTTGCGGACGGTCAAAATAGACGCAGAGCACTTGATCGCAAAGAGTAATGAATTCGTCTCATTCGCTAACAATTCATCCTGCTGGAGGTTTTTCCGCAGAACTTACCGTGCCCGGCGACAAGAGCATCTCGCACCGGGCCGCAATCATTGCAGGTCTGGCGAATGGCCCTTCCCGGGTTAGCAATTACCTCCCTAGTGAAGATTGCCTCAACACTCTGAGGGCAATGGAGAGCCTTGGCGTAGCATATGAGGCTATCGATACTAATCAATATGGCCCAACTGAGATCATAATACATGGCACCTCGATGAGCCTTTCCAGTCCATCCAAGGTCATCGACTGTGGGAATTCTGGAACAGGTATGCGGCTGCTAGCCGGCATCCTGGCAGGTCAGGACTTTGAGAGCACTCTCACGGGCGACGCCTCCCTATGCTCTCGTCCGATGGAGAGAATAATCAGGCCGCTTGAAGGCATGGGTGCTCATCTCGAGGCAACTGGGGACAAAGAAGGGTGCGCACCACTAATTTTTCGAGGCCGGTCGCTGGCCTCTGTCCGCTATGTCATGCCGGTAGCAAGTGCCCAGGTTAAAAGCGCCGTTCTCTTTGCCGGGCTGTTTGCGGATGGAACGACCTCCGTGAAGCAACCCGCCACTACGAGGGATCATACGGAGCGGATGCTCGCTTACTTCGGCATCCGAATCGGATGTAAGGAGAATGAGATCAGCATTGAAGGTGGGCAGACTCCGCAAGCGTGTGACTTAGATATCCCCGGAGATATCTCCAGTGCGGCCTTCTGGCTCGTCGCGGCGGCCGCCAACAAAAACTCGAGCCTGACACTCAGAGGGGTAGGACTGAACCCAACAAGAACCGCCGTCCTTAATGTCCTTCTCAGGATGGGTGCGCAAATCGGTCATTCCGTTACGACCGAGGGGAATGGAGAGCCGGCTGGCGATCTTGAGGTTCATGGAAGTGAACTTCAAGGGACCGAAATCTCGGGAAGAGAAATCCCCAACCTCATCGATGAAATCCCTATTCTTGGCGTAGCAGGCGCCCTCGCGCAGGGGACAACATGCATCAGGGATGCCGCGGAATTGCGGGTCAAGGAAAGTGACCGAATTCGCACCGTTGTAGAAAACCTTCAAGCAATGGGTGCAAATGTCAGAGAACATGACGATGGAATGACAATCGAGGGAGGAGCACAGCTTCGTGGCGCGAACCTGGATTGCTTTGGTGATCACCGGATCGCAATGGCGTTCAGTGTCGCGGGATTATTTGCTGACGGAGAAACCAACATCCGGAATACTGAATGCATCGCGACTTCTTATCCGGGGTTCGAAGACGACTTCAGCAAGGTCTGTGGCCGCAGAATATAACAAGCTATGCAGAGACAACACAACCGGTTCGACGCGATCGCAATCGATGGTCCAGCCGCGTCAGGCAAAAGCACCGTTGCCAAGGCCCTTGCCGAGACTCTTGAGCTCACCATGGTGAACTCCGGAGAGATGTATCGAGCGGTGACGCTATCTGTTCTTCAGCATGGAGCCAACCCATCTAGTGCCGATGAGGTTTTAGGCATTCTTAAAGAGTTGGAGCTATCCTGCATCGTGGAAGGCGGAGCCTCTCGTGTTCTGATTAGCGGAGCCCATCCTGGAGAGGCGCTCCGGTCGGAGACGGTTAACGCCTCGGTTTCCGCCGTGTCAGCGATACCCGAGGTCAGACGGCAATTGGTTGATCTTCAACGCAGCCTGCTCGACCAAAGTGACCTCGTCATGGAGGGGCGGGACATCGGGTCAGTTGTTTTTCCTGAAACTCCCTACAAGATTTATATTGAAGCCTCAGAGTCAGTCCGTAACAAACGGCGAGCGGATGAAGGGCTCAGTGATTCGGTTAGTGAACGCGACCGGCTCGACCGAAGTAGAAAAACAGCCCCTCTGGTTGTGCCTGATGGGGCCGTGGTGATTGACAGTTCTCAGATGACCATAAACGAGGTCCTGGAGCACTCGCTCGGCAAGCTGCGAGATCTTGGTTGGTTTACCCGGAATACCCAAATCATGAAGGAATGAACACTCTTTACTGGATAGCGAGGGCATTCGCACGTTCAACTTTTGCTGCAACCGGAGGCGCAGTTGAGGTGATTGGGGCCGATAAACGCATCCATCAGGGTGGCGCCATCATTGCGGCAAATCACACAAGCTACCTTGACCCTCCAATCGTCGCTACCGCCTATGAGACGCCGGTTGCCTTTCTCGCTCGAAAGACGCTATTTAGAAAGTTTGGCGCTTGGCTCTACCCGAGGTTAAATGCCTTCCCGATCGACCGGGACCATGCAGACCTCCAGAGCATGAAATCGCTTCTCAGAAAGCTCAAGCATGGTGAACGAGTCCTTATGTTCCCGGAGGGCACGCGGAGTGAAAACGGCGAACTCACAGGCGCGAAGGCAGGAATCGGAATGATGGTTGCCAAAAGCGGAGTTCCCGTGCAGCCGATTCGAATCCTCGGCGCCTATGAGTCATGGCCCAAGGGAGGCAAGTATCACCCGCACATGATTCAGGTAGTCATAGGGGACCCAGTGGTATTCGATCCTGCCGATCTCAAGGAAAAGTCCCGGGAAGCCTACCAGCGAATCGCAGATCAACTGATGTCTGCCATTTCCGCACTTGGAGCCGATGATCCTGTATGAAACAGGATTCGGGTGGCGGATAAAATCTCACCCTGCATCCCGTAGCTGCTCCCAAGCCCGGCCAGCTCGCAAAATTCGTGATTCAGCAAGATGTGGCCCAAGAATTTGTAGTCCGACCGGAAGCTGACTACCCTCACGCTCAACGGTGCCACACGGGACACTGATTCCGCAAATTCCTGCAAGATTGGCACTGATCGTATATACGTCTGCGAGATAGTCCTCCAGAGGAGATTCGGAGTGCTCCCCAATCTTTCTGGCGGGGGTGGGGCTCACAGGCCCCATAATCACATCAACATTCTTGAAGGCCTCCTTGTATTCCCCTTGAATCAAAGTCCGTGCCTTCTGGGCCTTGAGGTAATACTTGCCGCTATACCCAGAACTAAGCACGTAGGTGCCGAGTATAATGCGGCGCTTTACTTCCGGTCCAAAACCCTCCGCGCGGCTATTCCGATACAAAGGGATAATCCCATCCCCGTGATCAATACGCTTGCCGTATCTGACACCGTCATAGCGACTGAGGTTCGAGGACGCCTCCGCAGGAGCAAGAATATAATAAACCGCCACCGCATAAGCGGTAGACGGTAGTGAAATCTCTACCAATTCAGCGCCTTGCCCTTCGAGCAGGGCGAGCGCGTATTCCACTCTGGAGCGCACGCCGGGATCCAGAGCTTCATCCGCAAAGAATTCGCGGGGGAGTCCAATGCGCATCCCTGCAATTCCCTCATCAAGAGCACTAGCGTAGTCAGGAACTTCAGCAGGGAGACAAGTCGAGTCCTTGGGATCGTTACCGGCAATGGCCTGAAGCAACAGCGCTGCGTCTTCCACCGTCTTTGTGATGGGGCCGATCTGATCTAATGAGGAAGCAAAGGCGACGAGGCCGTAACGAGAGACGCGACCGTATGAAGGCTTGAGTCCAACCACCCCGCAATGACTCGCGGGCTGGCGAATCGAACCACCGGTATCAGATCCGAGTGCTGCCACAGCCATATCCGCGGCCACTACTGCTGCTGAACCACCCGACGATCCGCCGGGAATTCGGCTTGTGTCGTGAGGGTTCCGGGTTTGCTTCAATGCAGAATTCTCAGTCGATGAGCCCATCGCAAACTCATCAAGGTTGGTCCGACCATAGAGAACAGCTCCAGCCTTCTTCAGCATGGCGGACACGGTGGCGTCGTAAGGCGCAAGATAACCGCTTTCGAGAAAACGAGACGCACAACTACAGGGGTGCTCCAAAGCGTTAATATTGTCCTTTAATGCGATAGGTATTCCTCCAAGTGGCAGGGAGAGGTCTGCGGCTTCAGCCTCCATGACAGCCCGTTCGAAATCTGAGCTGAGGTATCCACCAATCGTATCGTCCTCAGCAGAAATGGCGGTAGCGACCGATTCGACAATTTCCCGTGGGGTCGTCTCTCCATCGAGAAGCATTCTCCGCAAGGTTGCGATACTGTAGCTGGCAAGGTTCACAAGGCTATTTCAGGCATCAACGACCTTGGGCACTCTGATCTGACTTAAGGCATTGTCAGGCGCATTTTCGAGGACTTGTCCTCCTAAAAGTCCCGGTTCAACCTCGTCCTCCCTCATAAGATCAAGTAGAGGAGCAGGATGGGCAGTCGGCTCCACACCTTCAACATCCAGAGTCGCTAGAGTGCCCACCAATCTTAGAATGTCTCCGAACTGTTGCTGGAAACAAGCCACCTCTTCATCAGTAAGACTTAACCTGGCCAGATTCGCTGTATACCTGACGTCGATTTCGGGAGGCCCTGATTCTCTCTCGCTCACGTCTGGAATCTCCGGGAGATAGGCCCGAGATTAAAGGTAAATATTCAGAAGCATCTCCGACCACCACTCAGGCCCGCATAATGGGGCAGCTATACCGCCTGAAGAACGGTATAGATCCAAACTGTGAGGGCTAGGATACCCATGACGAGGAGAAGAAATACAAAAGCGCTCCGAGTCTGGTAGCGGTGCTCATTGCGAATCTCACCACGACTCAACCGGGAGTAGAATTTATGCTCCCGCCGTCGATCATCGAGATCATCAGGAGGAGGCATTGTTGATATCTCTTTCTCCATCTTGATCCGTATGCGCTCCGGAGCCTGCTCAATAAACTCTTCCAGTTCAGTAATCCGAGCCAAAAGCTTTTCCTCTCTGGCGCTAAACGAGCCCTCGACCTTTGGTTTGTTGCGAAAGAAGCCCATCTATTTGTAGAGCATGATGATAAGGGCAAGGACCCCCAGGAGGAGAAGAGGAAGATTGTAGGCGAATCCTGCCTTCAAACTCGCCCCAAAGCAGTCACCCACACGTGTCTTCGGGCCGGAGGAAAGAGACCCAAAAACACCTCCGGCGCGCCCTCCAGAAAAGTGAGCAACGGCACTATCAAATTCTTCCTCCGCTTGATCGAGCATAGACAGCGCACGGGTTAGCTCTCCATTAAATGACCCACGCTGCCATCCCTCTGGCTCCACTTTTTCAATCCTGGTGAGATGTGCAGCAAACGACTGCCGGGTCTGCTCTAGGTCCTCAAGCTCCTGACGTAGCTCAAAAAGCTCTCTGTCGATGGAGGTTAGAGAAGTTGAAAGCCGCTCAGTGATTTCAATCTGACCACTGAGGAACTCTTCCTTTCGGCGATGCAGTTCATCCATCTCGCACTTCTGCTGCTCGAGTTGCTCTCTCTGCTGTTGCAGGACTTCCAACTGCTGCTGGGCCTCTCGTAGTTGTCCCTCAAAATCCTCACCCGGGGGCGGCGCATGGAGTTCATCTCTCAGGCTCATCTGAGTTTCCCTCAGACGAAGATGTTGGGTGTGTTCAGTTCCAGCGGCCATAGCGTATTTTCGGGTGAAGTTAAAAAAAGGCAGGAGACCTAGAAGGATGATACCCGAGTAGAGTATTAATGGCTAGTAGATAGTTTATATTTCTTAACTAAAGTTCCCATAGCTCAATTTATCGGCCAACCGCACAGAAAGCCTCTCTGGCCCACGGATCAATCCTTCAGGGGCAGCGGCAAGGCTTTCATTGGGTCCCGAGAGCTTCAGAACCTTGTCGAGCCTTGCGCTCAGTGGGACCGAGGCGGGAAACGCATCATCGATCTAAAGCCGTTCTACGATGGCATTACCCATGTCGCTGGTATTAACCAGCTTTTCGTTCTCGGACCCACGGTAAATGTCTCTAGTCCGATAGCCCGCAGCGATAGCTTCCTCCACCGCCTTATCGACTGAATCGGCTGCTTCGCGTTCTCCCAACGAATAGCGAAGCAACATTGCCAGAGAGAGTATCTGAGCAATCGGATTGGCGATCCCCTGACCTGCAATGTCAGGCGCCGAGCCACCGCTCGGCTCATACAGTCCAAAATTTAATCCGTCGGTATCTGGAGACCCAAGGCTTGCACTTGGCAACATGCCAAGTGAACCCGAAATCATCGCCATCTCGTCAGACAGGATATCACCAAAGAGATTTCCTGTCACTATGACGTCGTAGTCGGGAGCATACCGAATCAATTGCATGGCGGCATTGTCCACATAGAGATGAGAGAGTTGAACCTCCGGGTAGTCCTTTGCAACCCGGATCACGGTCTCCCGCCACAACATGGAATTCTGGAGCACGTTGGCCTTATCCACTGAACAAACGCGCTTGTCTCTCACCATTGCAGCCTCGAAAGCCACACGGGCGATACGCTCCACTTCACTAGTGCGATAAACCATTGTATCCACCGCGATCTCCTCTCCGCCTTCTTCACGCCGTTCCTTTGGGCTGCCAAAATAAATCCCTCCAGTGAGCTCACGCACACAAAGGACATCAAACCCGTTAGGGATCAGGCTGTTCTTTACTGGCGAGGCATCTATCAAGGCCGGGTGACAAACCCCAGGCCTCAAATTAGCGAAGAGGCCAAAATGCTTCCTGAGCGGCAGCAGCGCGCCACGTTCCGGTTGAATGTCAGGTGGCAGGCTCTCCCACTTCGGACCGCCTACCGACCCAAAAAGGATGGCTGACGCATTCTCACATCCTTCGAGGGTTTCCTGCGGCAATGGGGTAGTGTTTCCGGTAGCATCAAGGGCGGCGCCACCTACCGCGAATTCCTGATGGGCGGCCTCAAAACTATATTTTTCAGAAATTCTCCGAAGCACCTTGAGCGCCTCATCCATGACTTCAGGACCAATCCCGTCGCCGGGAAGAACTGCAATACGATGCTCTGTCATGACAGGCAATTAGCGTTTCCAGCATTTAAGGGAAATGGAATTCGCGCAGGATTTTTGAGTAGAGTTTCGGGAACGTTCCTACAGGGTATCCCGCAGTGGACCTTTTCGTAGACTGTCTCTGGCTCATTATTGGTCTAGCCCTTCTTTATTTTGGTGGAGAATGGCTGGTTAAGGGGGCTCGGGAAATCTCGCTCATGATGGGGATTTCTCCACTGGTAGTAGGCCTTACGGTCGTCGCATTCGGCACAAGCGCTCCGGAGCTCCTGGTCAGCCTGCAGGCAAACCTCCTCGATCCACCCAAAGGTGATATGGCTCTTGGGAATGTAGTAGGATCGAACATTTGCAATATAGCGCTTATTCTCGGTATCGGAGCCGCGATTCGACCCATGTCGGTGCACCGACAGGTCATCAAGAGGGAAATGCCCTTTCTCCTCGTCATCTCCGTCGTGTTTATTCTCCTCCTCCTTGACGGGCAAATTCAGCAGGTGGAAGGCCTTTGCCTGTTTGCCGCTGTCATCGCCTATACGGCATTCAGCTTGCGGGAGGCCAGGAGGGCGGGCCTTGGTGAACAGGCCGTAACATCTGAGAGTGGGGAAGAGGGTATTAAGTCTTCTAAAACGGGAACCTTCGCTAACATCGGCCTTCTGCTCGCAGGCATTGGAGCCTTGGTCGTCGGAGCAGACCGATTAGTCTTGGGAGGAAGTAACATTGCTCGTCACTTTAACGTTCCAGAAGCTACCATCGCTTTGACGATCGTAGCCTTTGGCACTTCGCTACCAGAGCTAGCTACCTCAATCGTCGCGGCAGTAAGAAGGCAGGGGGATATCATTCTTGGTAACGCGGTCGGGTCCTGCATCTTCAACGTCCTTTGCGTGGTCGGCCTGACCTCTAGCATCTCACCCCTGAGCCGAACATCTGAACTTCGGAACTGGGACCTCGGGGTGATGCTGGCTTTCACCTTGATCGTTTTTCCTTTCATCTGGCGGGACCGTCTCTTGGGAAGAGGGCAGGGAGTGATTCTACTTTTCGGTTACGCTAGCTACGTCTGCTACCTGGGCCTCCGCTGATTCACTGAAAGGAGCACTTCCAAGCGATGACCCCGCGGTCCGGGCTCCCACCTCGACAAATTGCCCGATCTCTTCAGCTTTCCTTGGCGCTCGAACCGAGGAGACCATCTTCCGAGTTGTCGCGAGGAACCACGAGGCATCTTTTCCGGAAAACTGGTCGCTGGTGTGGACCGCCCGATTCCGGGCGATTCTCAGCTCGTGGAAAATCCCCACGAGCTCCTCGGGGATTATGCCAGCCTTGGAAGCAGCAGGAATCAGCTGGTTCGGACGGGTGGTCGGCACATGAACGTTGTCGTTAATAAGCGCCCGCTGCAAAACACTCTCTACGCAGCGATATCCTTCCAAGGCGACAAGGTCATAATGCCCCGCCTCCATCAACTCTTCCGCTCGTTGAAGATGAGCCTTTGATTCAAAGACGAGGCGGTCGACCGTATGCTGCCGATCTCTCAAGTTCAGGGCAGCAGATGCAATCTTGGCAATCAAAAGTCCGGCACCACAAGCAATGAGCGCCATCGCCAACTTGGAAATCTCTCCAGCGAGAGGGGAACTTGAAATCCAGACCACTCCCTCAGCTACCTTGATCGACAGGACCACAATCGCAAACACCGGAGGAAAGAGAAGGGTGATTGCGTAAAACAGGTTGCCAATCCGATGGGCAACCCCCAGCGGATTATCCGTTATGAAATCAACCGCATAAAAGTAGATCACGCAGCCCAGAAGACCGAGCATCATGAAATATATATACCGGAACTGAACGATGACTCCGAAAAAGGAAACCCCTGCATGACCAAAATCTCGAACTACGGCGTGAATGGCAAATAGAACAGCGACAAGCGCAAGCGCGAAGAGGATTTTGGCTTTAGCAAAGTCATTCACAGGCGAAGAAACACTGAACGATAAGATCTAACCCAACAATACGGCATGCATAATAATCAGGGAAGCCGAAACCTCCTCACCTGTCGATTCCTACCTGCAAATGCGCTGCCTGCGGCCGAATCCCAAAGAGACTTTGGGGTCAGGTCAGCAACTGGCTGAGTTCCTGCGCCTCGGAGTACATAAACTCTTTCCCCTCATAATTCCTCAAGAGCGTGCTAACCTCGTCGCTGTTCAGGACGTAGTCCGGGTTCAGAGGGATCTTTCCGCCGCCCCCTGGGGCGTCCACCACAAATTGTGGTATTGCATACCCGGTCGTATGACCCCGAAGCCCCTCAATAATCTCCAGACCTTTCCTTATCGGAGTACGAAGGTGAGCAGAACCCTTGATAAGATCGCACTGATACAGGTAGTAGGGTTTTACTCTGCAGAGAAGAAGCTTATGAACCAGAGCTCGTTGCACGTCCACGCTATCGTTGACTCCTTTGAGGAGAACGGATTGGTTGCCGAGAGGTATACCCGCATCCGCGAGGCGGCCAAGCGCATCCCTCACCTCACAGGTTAACTCGCGGGGGTGATTGGTATGGACTGACAAAAATAGTGGGTGGAACTCCCTGAGAATATCACACAATGCGGGCGTGATTCTCTGGGGGAGGAAGATAGGAATACGACTGCCGATTCGCACAAACTGGATGTGCTTTATACTTCGAAGCCGGGAAAGAATTCTCTTTAACCGGTTATCAGAAAGCAAAAGGGGATCTCCGCCAGAAAGAAGAACGTCTCGGACCTGAGGTGTATTCTCGAGATACTCAAACGCAGCCTCCAGCTTGGTCTCGAGATGCTGCTCACCGACCCCTGAAACAACTCTGGAGCGAGTGCAGTAGCGGCAGTAGGAGGCACAGCGATCAATGACAAGAAGCAGAACCCTGTCCGGGTAGCGGTGAACTAGCCCCGGCACTGGCATGTGATTATCCTCGCCACACGGGTCGGCCATTTCGGTCGGATCCTCAAAGGTTTCTGCGACTTGGGGAATAATTTGCCTGCGAATCGGGCAGTGAGGATTTTCGGCCTCCACTAAGTTGAAAAAGTGCGGAGTCACCGCCGAAGCCAGTTTGGTTCCAGTCAGTAATATTCCAGCGCGCTCATCCTCTGATAATCGAAGGTGCCTCTCTACCTCTTCCAAGCTCTCAACCCGGTTTTTCATTTGCCACCGGTAATTGGACCAATCCTCGGTGGAGACATCCTCTGAAGACCAATAGCCCGGGGCCGCAGAGGCAAAGGAAACCTCGGAGTCGTAATCAAAGTCTGACATCTGAAGCCCCCAAAATACGGGTCCAGCGGCGGTTGTCAAAAGCCGGTTGACAAAAAAAACGGTAATCTTTACGGTTAATGCATCTTAACTATAGCAGGAAAGAGCCTTACACATGTTTTCACAAGCACTGCGTGATATTGCACGCCCCACATACGCCGAAATATTAGAAGCACTGAAGAGATCTGACGGCATGGCAGTCTCCGAATTAGCAAAGCAGCTCCAGATGAGCTACATGGGCGTTAAACAGCACTGTGTTAATTTAGAGAAGAAAGGATACCTAAAGACTTGGCGGGTGCCGCGCACCCAGGTTGGGCGTCCTGAAAAACTATACCGTCTCACAGAGGCATGTGAGGAACTGTTTCCCCAAGCGGGTGTTTCCCTGACTCTCAATCTTCTGCAGGGGGTGAGGCAGCTATACGGGGAGGCGGCTCCGGAGAAAATGCTATTCCATCACTTTGAAGATCAGCGTCAGCGCTGGTTCGAAAGAATGAAGGGGAGAAACTCCCTTGCTGAAAAGGCGACCAAGCTTGCGGAGCTCCGCGATTCCGAGGGTTGCTTCAGCAAATGCACTTACGAGGCGCAGGACGGACTGCGGATCGAGGAATACCACCATCCAATGGCAGCAATCTTTGAGGCCTATCCAAATGCCATCCGGATGGAACTCCAGATGATGGAACAGCTGCTTGGCTCTCGACTGGCACGCAAAACTGCAGATACAGGAAAGGGCCGCGAGGTCACTGTCTATGAAATCTCGTCTCTAGGATCTCCTGCAGAGCGTGGCGTCTTTAACGGCGTGCAACCGCAACCAACTCATCGGGCAGCCACGAGCCCAGCAACGGTTCCTACCGTTCTCGATATGTAAGGTTGCTGGCGATAGTTGCGAATAGAAACCCCGGGAGAGCCTAAGGTTCCCGGGGTTTTTTTGCGCAGTGCTCCCGCTGGCGGGCATGGCCACCAAGGGCGCATTACTCCCACAGAGGGCTTTCGTACTCTCCTTGGGTCACGAGACTACCTATCGCATTCATGACCATGGGCTTATCTTCTCGATGAGTAACTCCGAACCAGTTTCCATCCGTTGAAATGACCTGGCACGAAGCCTCTCCCTTCTTCAGAAGCAAATCGACCAGCGTGGGAATGTGCCACTCCGCCGTATCCAAGTTCTCAGACGAGGCCAGAAATTGAGAAAATTGGTCCTGCATCTGATCAAAAATCAAAGGAGAGAATCCCCAGAAATTCATCGAGACACAGGTATTCTCATCAAGCACACGTTCCGATCCATCGAGAGCGAGTCCTTTAATTTCACCCACTGAGTTTCTCATAATCCCAGTGACTTCTTCCACAAGCTCGAGCTCGTGACCCGCGGTCTGTGACGTAACACCGCGGTTTACTCCACCATGATCTGACAGGGTGTTAACCAGACTGTAGGCCACTAGGCAGCAAGATGAAGGATTCCTGTTCCCCGCCGAAGCCGGAAACAGAAAATGGTAAGCCTGTGCATAGGCGTCACGGCCATAGAAATCATCTGCATTGATCACCGCGAAGGAGGACGAAATTACTTTCCTCGCTGAATATAAGGCATGGGCAGTTCCCCAGGGCTTCTCACGCGCCGGTGGAACATCAAATCCAGGCGGCAGATCCTCAATACTCTGAAAGGCATAGTCTACCTCGATATGGCTGGCGATTCGGTTTCCGACTGATTCACGGAAATCTTTCTCGAATTCTTCCCGGATGACGAAGACTACTTTACGAAAACCCGCCTGAATCGCGTCCCAGATCGAATAATCAAGAATCGCCTCACCGGATGGCCCCATGGGATCGATCTGCTTCAGCCCCCCATAACGACTCCCCATACCAGCAGCGAGGACAAGCAGAGTAGGCGTGAGCATCACAAATCGGCTTGGTTTTAGGGCTGAGCCAAGGGTGCATGCAACGACAAAGTCCACGAGGTCCTCTTCGACTTGTAAAACACGTTGCGAAACGTCCTGAAGCTCCCTTAAATAAATCCCGTGCCTGAGCTCGAACGGGATTCCACAGCTGCCAATGAGGCCGAGACTTGGGAAAGCCAACTCCGCCGGACATTCCGCGCAATGGTAGTAGCCAGAACTCTCGAGTCAAAGCTCGCAAGCCTTTACAAGGCAGGGAAAATTGTTGGCGGTGTTTATATCGGACCAGGACAGGAGGCGATCAGCGCTTCCATTGGGTCCTGCCTCTCATGGGATCACGACATCTTTAGCGCGTTAATCCGTGACCAGGCGGGCAGAACTGCCTTTGGGGAGCCCATCCTTGATGCGACACGCTCCTATCTGGGATCGGCAAAAGGACCCTCTCGGGGTCGCGATGGCAACATCCATCGTGGCCGCCCGAACAGTGGATTGCCCGCCATGATCAGCCATCTGGGTGCAATGGTTTCCGTCGTGACCGGGATGCTTCTGGCCAGAAGAATTAAAGGCTGTCTGGATGGCGTGGTTGGAGCCGCCAGCGTGGGAGACGGAGCGAGTTCCACTGGTTCTTTTCATGAAGCTATGAACACCGCGGCAGTAGAGAGACTTCCGCTGGTGGTTGTTCTTACGAATAATCAGTTTGCTTACTCTACTCCAACCGATCGGCAGTTCGCATGTAAATCTCTTGTCGATCGAGCAGTGGGATATGGCGTCCCTGGCTATGAAGTCGACGGAACGGACCTTACCGCCACCCTTCGAGTCATCTCAGAAGCGGTGCGCAATGCCCGAGAGGGCGGGGGTCCCCAGCTTGTCGTCGCGAACGCTCTCCGCCTTAGCGGACATGGAGAACACGACGACGCGTCATATGTTCCAGAGCAACTCAGGAAGTCACCTCTTGGCAGGGACTGCATGGAGGTAGCAGAACATCAACTCCTATCTACGGGACTTATTACAGAGGCCGAATTGCTGGCTTGGAGGGAAGAGGCTACAGAAGACGTGCAGGCAGCGGTTGCTCAGGCCCAGCAGGAGCCCGCTCCTGATCCTTTCGCCGACGATTGGACCGTTTATGCCTCCAAGGAAATCGCCACCATCTCATAATGGGAGAGATCACCTACATTGACGCTATCCGAGATGCTCAACACGACCTTCTGGCGTCTGACGACCGCGTCTTTATCTACGGACAGGACGTTGGGCATTTCGGAGGGGCATTCAAGGCCACCCAGGGACTCAAGAAGCTCTTTCCGGACCGGGTGCTCGATTCTCCAATCAGCGAGGACGCGATGATCGGACTTGCGGTCGGGGCAGCCATGGAAGGAATGCGCCCAATTGTTGAAATGCAATTTGCTGACTTCTCGTCCGTGGGCTTCAACCAGATCGTTAATCAAGCAGCCACCCAGTTTTATCGAACTGGGGCGCCAGCACCCATTACCGTTCGTCTTCCCTCGGGAGGCACACCGGGATCCGGGCCTTTCCACAGCCAGATGATGGAAAGCGTTTATGCCTATTACCCCGGCCTTGTCATTCTTACTCCGGCGACAGTGGCTGACGCCTACTCCATGCTTGTCGCAGCCGTCGCTCTAGACGATCCAGTGCTCTACTTTGAACACAAGTTCCTCTACCGGTGGCTGAAAGCGGATCAATTAAATGACGGTCAGGAACCGCTGCCAATAGGCAAGGCGAGGGTAGTCCGTGCAGGGAAGCATGCTACTGTCGTAGCCTACAGTGCCATGGTTCATGAAGCCCTCAGGGCAGCGGACTTGCTTGCCTCCGAAGGTTGGGAAATTGAAGTTGTCGATCTTCGAAGCGTTAAGCCCTTGGATACTGACACCGTTATCGCCTCCGTCGCCCGCACGGGTCGCCTTCTTGCTGTCGGCGAAGCCTTTCCGTGGGGAGGCGTGACTTCTGAAGTCGTATCGAGGGTTACCAGTGATGGATTTCATCTTCTCGACGCACCTCCTCAGAGACTAAACTCCCGTGATACCCCAGTGCCGTATCATCCCAATCTCTGGGAAGCGCACCGTCCAACCCTTGAGTCAATTGCGGCCGCCATCCGCAATCTCCTCCAACTCTAGCTCTACGAGCCCTTTCTCATGCCGGAAGTCCCCATTCTCATGCCTCAACTCGGCGAATCCATCGCCGAGGCCACTATCATTCGGTTAAACGTGAAGATCGGCGATCAGGTCATCGCCGATCAGGAAGTAATCGAGGTAGAAACTAACAAGGCGACCATGGGTGTAACCACCCTCTGCAAGGGCACGGTCCAGGAACTGCTAGTCGAGGAAGGCGTGAGTTACCCGGTGGGCACAGTGCTCGGACTTCTCGATGTAACCGATGAGGAGGCTGAGAGAACCGGGGTTCAAGGAAGCAACCAACCTGCGAATCCTGATTCCTCTGCGGCCTCAGAGCCCACCGAGGAGCCTCGGCCGCATTTCGCCACTCCTGAGGGAGGCGCCCACGAACCAAGGGCCGTAGAACCCAGCATCCGAGGACTTGCCGTGCCCGCGGGGATGAAGGGTGCGCATTACCTGTCTCCTCGAATGAAGGCGAGGATGGATGAATTAGGGCTCCGCGGCGCGGACATCTCCGCAATTGTGGGAAGCGGAGCTGGAGGAAGAGTAACCGTCGAGGACCTAGAGCAATTTCTGGAATACATCGACAGCTGGCCCCACAGCCAGGCCTCTCCGATGCGACTTTCGGTTGCCGACTCAATGAGGAGAAGCTGGACTCGCCCCCTTGCATCCGTTGGGCGCCCTGTCGCGCTTGACAAGCTTCTCAGTTATCGCCGAAGCCTCGACCCCAAACCTCCCTTGACGATTTTTCTTCTTAGAGCGTTCGGAAAGGCCCTCGCTGAAGAACCTGCTACTGCCGGTTATCTTATAGGCGAACAAATCGTTCACCCTCGGGCATTAGATATCGGTGTTGCTGTTCAGGTAGAAGATGGCGTTCTGGTTCCTGTTCTCCGTAATGTCGATGGCCGAACCATCGAAGAGTTAATGGATGAATATCAGGAGCTGATACGAAAAGCCAGAGAGCGACGCGTCCCAGAAGGGAACACCGGTGGGGGAATCGCCACGGTAACCAATTTTGGCACCTTCGGCTTAATGTGGGGAACGCCGATCCCGCTGCCAAGTGAGACCCTGATTCTTGGTATGGGAGCTGGAACAAAGAAACCTGTCTGGTCGGAGGACGAAGGTGTATTTATTCCAGTCACCGAGGCGGACCTCGTCCTCACCTTCGATCACCGGGTAGTGGATGGAGGGGGAGCAGGGATGCTCCTGAATCGACTCAACGAGCTCCTTCAGGAACCCGACAGCCTCTAACACGCAACGAGAGCACCGCTGCAGGGAAGGGTCGGCACTGTTACCCAAAAACAGTGAGGGCTACAGTCCGCAACACCCTTTTTTGCCAGAGCGCGGTCAGCACACCCGCCCGACGCTGAAATCTTTGCTGTGCTCAATGGGAGAATGGCTTGCCACCGAGGCCTCGATTGCTTCCTATTGGCTTGTGAATCGTTCGCTATCAACCCTCTACTTTTCAGGGCTCGCAGTGCTCTTTACGGGAACGTCACCAGTGCTGGCAGAACTGAGAGAATTTACCGATGTCAAGGGCCGCAAGATTACAGCCGAATTCTTGGGGCTGAATGGTGAATCCATGGTGAATCTGCGGATGGACGGCGGAAAGATGGTCACTGTCTCTCTGGCTCGCCTCAGCGTTGAAGATCAAAAATACATCAACGCGCATCCCGCGGCGAAATTATCCCCGGTAATCCTTCCAGCAAAACCACTCATCGCAGTCACTGACTGGAACGAAAAACTCCAGAGGGATGAATCCTACTTCATCAACAAGAATGGCCAACGAGCATTCCGAAGATCAATCCGTAAGATTAAAGAGGATGGCTTTGCCAGCGGGCTCTGGGATTTCGCCATTGTGGAAGGCCCATATCCAGGACTGCTTGATTCTGAAGGGATGGCTCTCTTCGGAGTTTCCAGGTCCGGGCCTCCTCAATTAACAGCAGGTTCTGACGCACCGATTGTAATAGCACGCTACGGAACCGGGGACGATGCCTACGTTCAATACCTAAGGAAGGATGGAAAGCCCTTTATCAACACAAGATTTGCGGCTGGGAGACCATTCAACAGCGAACGCGCGTGGGTCAATCTTGATCCCGGAGACCTGCCTGGTTCGGGGGCGCAGCGGCAAGGCAATGGCACTTGGACCCTCATCGATTATCAGGGCAACCTCCTGCATGCTTTTGAAGATCTCGTTGTCAACGATTTCTCGGAGGGTCGCGCGGGGGTGGCGCTCGACATAAGGTCTTCAGAATGGGCGATCATCGATACAGACGCAGAAGTAATCGCAGAAGGGCCATTCCGAAGGGTTGGGAAATTCATCAATGGTTCCGCGGTAGTCGATGGACGCCTGATGGACCGCGAGGGCAATTGGCTGATGGAAGAAAAAGGTGAATGGCAGATTGAGCGCAAATATGAAAATTCTGAAAGCGATGCCATTGTAGCTAGGAGAACCAAACGGGTCGCCGGCAAACCTCGCTTCGGGATTTTGCGCCGTTCCACAGGAGAATTCATCGCGGACATCCCAGATGAATATTATGTGGATCGGGGCTTCTTCGATGGACTAGCAGTCGTAAGAGACCTGAAGACTCAGAATTTTGGATACCTTTCGCGAACAGGCGAAATCATGATCCCAACCGAATTCTCGAGGGCAGCACCATTTAAGGGCGGCTTTGCCCGCGTCTCTCTGGGACAAATCTATGAACGTGCGGTCATCAATCTCGCCGGCGAAGTGGTCTGGAAAGCTCGCTTGCAGGAAATAGCAATCCCCGAAGAGGAGAACGACGACGCTCTAAAAAAGACTGAGCTAGACACGCCCGAAGGACTCGAGAAACCTGCACCATGAATTCTGCGCGAAAGCCGGTGAACACAGTGAATTCCAGCTACTAAAATCGCGCGAGACGGGCAGGAGTCCTGACCGTCACCAAATTGCAGGAATAGAGTCAATTCATTCGGTCTGCCTGACAAAGGGAGGTAGTTACGCAGTACCTCAATTTACCGAGAAAGCTTGGGGAAGTTACGGAGAGAGAGCAACGATAGGACTTAAACTTGGAGATTAGTGTCTCTCTAGGCAAATCCGCATTACACATATTGTGTGAAGTTATAAAAGGGTGCTTTTATCTCGGCAGATCTCACGCTTTCACTAAAAAACACCTGGTAGCAGCCCATTTCCCAGAATCCGCCACCGGTCCCACCCGCATTTTCCGGTTCCCTTTCCCTGTCGGTTTTGCCATTTCTATCTCCGGAGGCTCTCACTGTGGTTCCAAGCCTAATAGAGTTCAACGGACAGGAATGAAGGTTGTCGCAATCGCTAACCAAAAAGGAGGAGTCGGCAAAACGACGACCGCAGTGAACCTATCTTCGGCACTCGCACGCCGCGGCCAGCGCACTCTACTCATCGATCTGGACCCCCAAGCCAATGCCACAAGCGGTCTGGGGGTTGATCCCGATGATGCTATCGACGC
>Ga0160423_10000972_pt1 | contig 23920 bp, 28 predicted proteins | sample CRUFie14St8metaG_FD_108191 | JGI IMG/M metagenome (GOLD analysis project Ga0160423, IMG submission 108191) | Marine microbial communities from the Costa Rica Dome - CRUD Field 142mm St8 metaG | ecosystem: Environmental > Aquatic > Marine > Oceanic > Photic zone | place: Costa Rica: the Eastern...
AAACCCGCTCAAGCGCAACGTGGTCGTCTCGATCCGCGCTTCGCTCAACGACCTCTGCCTCTCCAAGTCGAAGGGCCAGTGGTCGCCGTCGTCGGATGCCCTGAAGTCGATCTGTAAGTTGCCCTCCCTTCCCAACAACATCACACATGCTTCTTCGACTTGATTTTAACTCATTACATGATGCCTGTAATCTCTCGCATCGCAGTCCAGCAGAAGAAGTTCACCTCGCTGGACGGCTCGGCCGATAGTCAGGGCGACCTGAAGTCGATGGTCCTCCACGAGCTCTCGGTCACGCACGTCTCGTCGAACTTCCCGATCTGTAAGTGTTACGCCACCCGAACCCAATTCACTGATCACACCCACTGTCAACGTCGTCGCAAAGCTCAAAAAGTACACCGATTCTTTTGTGTTACGCAGCGCTCGGCGCGAAGATCTCGGGCGTCGACGACACCACCTTCTCCTCGACGGGAGATGCGTACTCGATGATTGTCCTCCCCAACTCCAACTCGCCGCACGCGCGCACCCTGCAGGCGGACGACGTCTCGCTCGGTACGCCTCACGAAACCAACCCTGTGAGCCCCTTGTGTTCTTCGTGGAATGAAGCATTGTTGACACCCGACTCGTGCTTCTCGCTTGCGCAGCCTACGAGTTTGCCAAGAAGTTCCCGGGTGTAAGCAACAACAACGTTAAAACCCGCTCCGCCGCTCATTCAACAAGCCTTTCACCATGCTCGTATCCCGCGTGCACATCACCGTAAAATCAGTATACCTCGGACAACTTGGCCGACAAGGGCATCCACGAGGTGTCGCAGCGCCGCTTCGTGCTTGTTGCAGCGGACCATCCTCTCGTTTGTAAGTCGTGCTATTCCAACGTCTAACGCCAATACCATTAACGCTCAGTGTCTTACACCAATCGCCCGTGTGTTTGTTCCCATAGCCGCAATCTCCGAAAATGCCGACAAGCTCCAGGTGCGTTTCAAAATTGAACAACCATGGAACCATTTGCTGTTGCTGGTTTTGTACTCACGCGCATCTGTGTTTGTTGATGTACTTGCAGATGGGTGAGATTTCTATGATGCCTGAGTACGTTGCCACACGGTTGCCTCATATCCTTCAATTTCCCTTTCCCAGAACACACGCGTTTCCTCCACCGGATCTCGGTTATACACCGGATCTATTCTGTGCTTGGCAACACGAGCCAGCCGCAGTGCATGCTTCATTGCACGAGCCATGAAGACACGCCCCTCTTCGATGCCCATCACTGCGACCTTCTTTGCACGCTTGCGGGCCCATGATTTACGCCTTTTCTCGTTGGACTTCAACGTGTTTTGGCAATCCTTCCGCGCCTGTTGCCACAATGCGCTTCCCGCGCGACTATCAAGCTGCATCTGCCTGTAGTCATGATCCTTCCACAATTCACGCTTCTTTGCCCTCACTTGCGGCCTCCGCATTGCCTCGCCTATATTGCGCTTCTGGAGCTCCCTGACCTGTGGATCATCCATTGGTTGGGAGTCGCCCCCGGGGGTGGTGTTGTACCCATCTGGCTTGAGTGTTCCCCTCTCTGCAATCCACTTGATCTCTGAGTGATTGAGGAGGTCCAATGTGACCTCCTCAAGCACTGACACCTTCACATTGCTCCATCCATACTTGCGTATGGCATGCTTGATGAGATGTCCATCATCATTGCCCTTGCCGCGTTTGTGTGCCCTCATGCGGCGGTCCCAACTCCTTGTTTGTCCCACATACGATTTCCCATTTGGAAAACGTAGCTCATAGATCCACCCTTTTTGTTTGTCGTGTGTGCTTGCAGAGGACTTGTCAAAATCAGCCAGGGCCTCTACGAAGTGAGTGCCATCTCGCGTCCCAAACAACTCAAACTCACGTTCCATAATTTCCAACGTGGGTGATTTTGATCTTTGTCTTGTTCGATTCTCGGGTGTGCAGTCGATTCTGCCGCGTAAGGGCTTCTTTGATTCAACACCCGACATCTTTCAGCCCAATCTGCCTACTTGACTCTGACCGTGTGTGTATGATTGCCTGGGACAATGTCTGCAGTTGTCAAGACGCAGGTTGAGAGCCAGGTGCGCACACGCTTTTTGATAGCGCACTATATGCATTCTTTGCAGAGCGAGTGTTTACTCAAGTGTGATCGGCGCCGGTGTTTCGCAGATCAAGGTTCGCGACTTCTCCCGTGCGTCGGTGTCGATCTCGCCGGCCGAGTTCGGCTCGTGGGCTGACGCGCGTGCGGAGCTCCTGACGGAGGCCAAGCGCCCGCTCAAGGCGCAGCTTGAGGCGGAGCTGGCCGCCGCGGCCAACGATGCCGAGTCGAAGCAGATCCGCGACGCCTTCGTTCAGCGCGAGAAGGCCATCGAGAACGAGCTTGACCACAAGCCGCTCGAGATGCACCTCTCGATGTCGGTCGCTTACAACTTCCTCACGAAGTAAGCTTTCGACGCCAACAATATTCCCAAGCCGGTAGCAAACTCCGCAAAGTTGCAAATTCTCTCTCACCAGGTTAGGGTTTGTGTACGGGACTAAAAAATTAAAACTCCAAAATAATTTTCCTAGCGATATTTTAGCCTCTTTTTACCCTTAGTGTTTACAAAACGCTAACGAACAGGAATGGATGGATGGAGTGTACAAACGTACTACATGTTCGCGGTGTATAATGCTGTACTACTCTGCCTCTACGTACTCAACGATCATGAAACATACATGATGAAAAAGTGGGATGTATGCCTCAAACACCACTACCACTCCATAGAGTGGTGCTACAAAATACTCACTGAGTATGAATGTGATCACCCACGTATGACAAGGGAAGAATGTGAGAAATATATTCTATTTGACAGTCATAAATAGTCGTATATAGTTGTACATGGATCAGAACTCGTTCAATACTCAGCCTTGTAGACATCAGTGCAAATCTTCTGTGACCAAAATGATCACCAAAAATGTCTTCTATTTTCACCCTCCCTTGCCCACCACGAACATTTTCAAAGGTTCACTGTCCCAACTTGACAAACGGAAGGACGCTACTGGCGCGGCTGATGGTCTTGGGACGGCGCATTACGTAGGCGAGGACGAAGGCAAGGCACTGTACGAGATGTGGTTGCTCTTAAAGTCCACCGCAGCCTCAAACAAAACAAACGAGGCCGAATGAAACCCGAGTCGCATTCGTCGATCGACTTGTACAATGTGCGTTAGAGTCAGCTTGCGTTGGAGTCGGCGTGCCTCTTGCGCTTCTTGAGCATGTATTCATGCGCGTTCAAGGCATTCAGATGGTCCTTGGAGTTTTTGACGAGGGCGATGAACCCTTGCATATTGTGCGCCTCCGCCAACTTGATCATGAATGCAATGAAGCACCAGGTGTGGATCTCCGTGTAAAATCGATCTACAGCCCGCAGCTCGGCGACAAACCCTGGTGGGAGCCAGAGAAAAAACCCTTGTGTCCGCTTCTTGTAGATGTTGTAGGCATATGGGTTCTTTGTGGTTGGCGGAGAAGGCGGGGCGTCGTTGTGCATGTCGTATTTGCCACGAGCATCGTCAAACGCGTTGCCAAAAAACTCGCCACCCGCCCACGTGGTGAGATTGGCCTCGTAGGTAGCTTCGTCCTGATCGATCTTGTACATCTCGTCCTCCTCGTAGGCATCAGTGTCCAGCTTCGTGCTGTCGAGCCAAAGGTTGCTCATGTCCATGTCCGGCATGTAGAAGTTCATGCGGTTGACGTAGTGGGTAAACATTGTCTTTTTCCTTCCCTTGAGCTCGCTCAGACGTCCCGCGTCCATGAGCATCTTGTAGAGGCGACACGGGGCCGGAGACGCGGCAACCGCGAGGGGGCCACAGCCCATCCGCATGGCAATCGAGTTTGCCTGAAACGAAGCGCCCTCTCTCGAGACGCTGTGGAGAACAACGACCACCACAGGGTTGGTAAGGTCGAGTCCACAAGCTTGGAGGACCATCGAAGGCAGGTCGAGATTGGCCTCCGTCTTGATCGTGTCGGCATCACGCGCCGGCTTCTTCCATTGCCAAAACCGGGGGTCGGTTGCTTCCCAGAGGTGAGGCGCCAGACTTTGCTCTCCGGCGCCAGATTCTCGATTCAGCAAGGTGTTGCACTCGTTCATTTCGACACCGATTTGTCAGTATGCTCGACGCGCGCGCCGCCGTCGTGTTGCCGGCGTCCCGTCCTCGACCTCCACCGGCCTCCTGGGTTGAAATGAGTCTGGCGCCGGAACCACACGACTCCGGCGCCAGTCGCTCAGACTGGGAATACTCAGACTGTTCGGAAGACGAAGAGGGTGGAGAAGAAGTCGGCTGAGCAACGGACCAGATGACAATTCTGGTGCCGGAACAACACGCGGGTTCCTCATGTCCATGTCCCTGGCGCCGGAACTCTTGCGGGTTTAGATCACTTCTTGGAGATTTTGTACGGCCTGCCTAAGCTTTGCACTGTCGTCTAAATCTAAACCAGTGTTTTTGAGCGGCGCGTTTGCCACCTCCTGCATCATCTCTCGGCGGAGCATCTCGGACATCATGTCATTGTTACTGAATCTCCTCGCAAGCATGTCCTCGAAGAAGGGGGTCATAGTGTCGTCGACAAACGCACCGGAAGCTCTTTGGTAGGCCATGTACGGAAGCGGGTTGTATGGCTGTCCTACAAGCCAATGCCATTGTAAAAATGCAAGTCCAACTTCCCATGCCCATTTTTGTCGCACCTCTTTGCGGTCTTCAAATATCTCATTTTTGCGTTTTCTGGTCCTAACAGAGCTTAGTTGGTTGTAGAGGTCCTCAGGTGTCAGCGACAGTAGATCAACACTCTTCATCAAGTCGATGATTTCTGTGAAGTATGTCCAGTAAACACCGCCGTATCTAGAGCCAAGTTCTGTGTTTGCGTCAGGTTTGCGCTCAATCATGAACAACGTCAGGTATGCTGCACAAACTGCACGAGCGGCCATCATGCGGCGAGCTAACCCAAACTCACTGGAGTCTATGGTGAATACACTGTTTGAAGTCGCCATCATCCTCTTGTATACAGGATCTTCCCTGGCTAGTGGCAGATACTTGTCACCTTTTGAAGCATTCTCTCCCTTTTCGGAGAAGACGGTAATCATGGCAAGATGATCTGGATCGCCAAATTCACGAACAAGTCGGCAATTTTTAAAGTGGGAGCGTGGCACGACGTGCTCCATCTCAATGAGCGCCAACAGTTCAACTCCTTTAAAATCATCTCGAATCCTCCCAGAAAAGAATGATCCATCGAGTGATGTAGGCACATTCATTGTGTGTTTAACTGGAACGTCATACAAATAGTCTTGTCTCACTCCACGCGCTCCAACTTGCTTGTTGTCGTACAGGTTAAGTTCAATCTTGCACCACTGCACATACTTTCTGGTTCTGGTTGTGCCTTGTCCATAGTACGTGTTAGGAGGCACATTACGAACCTGATACATGGGAATCTTTGTAATCAACGGCTTATTCCTGACTAGCCATTCAGCGAGGTCGAGCTCATCTTGCTCCTCTAGTTCTATGCCTTGCTTCCACTGCCCGTCTCCGGGAAGCTCCTCTTCGTTGCGTTGGACTTTGTCGAGTATGTCTGCATACTTGTACTCGAGTTTGACGAGCAGAGACCTTAGCTCTCGCCTTCGGCCGCGATACTGGTTTTGCAAATTTTTTATTCTTTGCTTGATTTTGATGACCTCTCTGTCAACGGGTGTGATGTCGCCTCTGCTCAGTCTATCTGCAAAACTGTCTTCATCTTCATCGTCATACTCCTTGTCCTCATCGTCGTCTTCATCTTCAACATCAATTGTTTCTTCTTCATCATCTGGTTCAATGTCATCAATTTGTGTTTGGTTCTTGCTCCTCGGCCTCTTCCTTTGGTTGGCCTGTTCTGCCTGTCGCTGAGCGTAGCTCTTTCTGGCCTGCTCCGGAGTTTCTGTATCATTGACAGCGACTGCCATCTTTGCGACAATGTCGATTATAGACGAAGCGCTGTCTGGAAACGGAATATCCGAACTTGGGTCTGGATTGCTCGGAAATGATTCGGTCAAGTCAATCCACGGCACAAGGCATTCCATGTCCCAAATCCGTTGAATCGTGTACTCTATGGCTACCCGAAGAAGAGCAATTGGAGGAAGTTGGTGTGATCTGTATGGCAACGTAGCTGAAACAAAGTTGTCATTCGCGTCGATTTTCCCAAGACCACTAAGCTGTTCTATTACCCCTATATCGACAGAAAACCTGACTTGATAGTTTCCCTGGTCCCAAGTCCACGAAGCACCCACGTCACAAGCACTTCCTTTGTTGTCTTCGTTGATAGAAAGACTCGAGAGGGAGGGTAGCATTGTGTCTTCTGTTGACATTATTACAGACACAGCAATTTATCCATTGGGCAAACTCGAGTTTTTGTACGCACTGCTATACACGGGTTATTCTACTCGGCCAACAGCATTTGGTCATGCACTGCCTCACCCACATCCCCTTCGCCCACCCACATCTCAGATTCAGAGTAGCCAATACGGCTCTTGATTTCTTGAAATGTCTGCTGGCTGATTATTACCGACAACGCCTTTGATCTGGCGTAGGCGGCACCCTTGGCAAAACAGGCTTTGATTACTATCGAAAAGAAATCTCCTACGGATGCAGCGTCTTCTGAGGTCGGTATAGTAGGCAAAGACATTGCTAGTGCGGGGTCCATCAGCTTCGAAGCCACAACCTTTAGTTTACAAATGTCTTCGTGGCTGATTATGAATCTGGACCATGCGACAAGTCTGTGGTTCTCCAACCCAGACAAGTACATTGACATCTTGACGCTATAGGCCGCACATTCCTTAGTAGAGTAAGTTGTCTTGGAAAAGGACTCTATCGTGACGTCTTCTGGTTTTGATACAGAAAGGCTGTTCAAAACAGCCGCAACGGTGTTTGCTTCCTCTTCAACCATCCAGTCTACATTCTTTGGATCAGCAAACTGAAGTTCAAATGAGTCGAATGCGGAATCGATTTTTATAGACGAGATCAACCAATCCACTATGCCACCGCTGCTGTCTTTGACGTGAGAAAGTGTGCGTTCCATCAACATGAACACGTTGCATACTGGGTACGGGTAGGTGTTGTTTGGGTTGATACGCTTCATACCTGGGTGAAGCGCCTCGCAGTAGTGTTCGATCAACCCCATGCTGCTCATCATTTGTGGATGGAATGCGGTGACATCTTCAATGCTTCGCCATCGCGTGTGCCCTTTTCCAAGCCAAACACGAATATCCGCAAAGAATTGACGAGATATGTGGTCCATTCGTTTGGCCAACCGCTGGCGCTTGGCAGCAGCTTGCCGAGACAGTCGGTCATTGTGGGCGTCGAGGGCTCGCACCGACTCTTTGACCTCTTGGTTTGTGATGCCCACTGCACCGTAAAGAGTGTCCTCAAATTCGACCAGCGGATGTGGACGAAGCCACACCATCATAGGAGCAGAGTCCATCTTCTGTTCGTAGTTGATCTTGTACTGAGGGGAAAGCCTTGCAAACACGCTGTCGCGGTTAATCCTGGTGTTGCGTGGGTTCATCTGAACCACCGCAGAAAGTTCCTTGTGGAGCTCCCTTGGCTCGGCACCGCGCTGTACAGGCTGTGCACCATTTGAAATACATACCAAGTGTTTTCGGTTGCACATTGGGTGAGAAAATGTGTACTGCGGCACAATGCAGCCGTAGTTGTCGTCCAACGAAGACGACCGACGGTTCATCTTGTTTTGACACAAGGCACATCTGCCCAGCAGCGCAGACAGGTAGTTTTCAACATTGAACTTGCTAATGTTGAAAAAGGTTTTGAGTGGGCCGTCTATAGAGCCAAATGCTCGTGCAATCATGTACTCAGCCTCGACCACGGTCTCGTAGTACTCCTCGGAGCCCTTTTTGGCAGCAATACGCCGACTCCTCAACTGGCCCATCTGCAAACCCCACGCCCGAATCTGGCCATCAACTAGATTGTTCAACCTCTTGGAGCACGCTCTTAAAACAAGCAGAGAATCCTTGTGCGTAAAGTTGCCAACCACAGTCTCTATCACAAGTTCGTCAATTTCTGAACGTTGGTCAAAAAAGTTGAAGGGCTCAGAGTGTTGGATTACTACTGTTGGGCTGCGCGGACACGCGTGCTTGGACATGGTGCCAACCACCGCACACTCTCACACCTCACTACTAGTGCTTTACATTACTCTCTTTACTCAAAGCTGGTCCCGGCGCCGGACAGCATACGACGCGCTACTGCTTCTATTTGCTCGCTTCCTGCGTTCCTCGCCTGGTCCTCAAGCGTCTGAAGCCAATGCCTTGACGTGTACATGAACGCGTAAGCTTCACGAGACGACGTTCTTCCATTCTCACAGCAACGAAGAATTTGGGCAAACACTGAGCACAGCTCTTTTCCAAGGTGTCTAACTGTGAAAATCTCCATAGCGTCCTTTGCCTGTTCTTGCACAATCATCTTGCGGTACTCGACGACCTCCGGATTTGGCACCTTCTTCTTTTTAGCTCGTCGAGCCTTCTTCGGCTTCCTTTCCATTGGCTCTCCGTCACTCCCATACTCTGTATCATCACTTTCTTCATCGCTGACACTTTCTTCTGTTACGACTTTGGACTTCAAACCGCGCTTGATTGGCAAGTTTCGCAATTCATCGGACGCGTCCATAGAATTGTAGTAACGGCCAGCTGTCCTGTAGATCAACGTCAAGTCATGTGCACGCAGACTTGCTGCGTCAAAGTCGTCTTCAATCGGCCGTTCAACAATTTTGAACGCCTCGGAGCTTTTGAAGACGCCCCATATCTTGGGAGACGGAGCTTCCGCGAGCTTGTCAGTGTCGAGGAGACGGTAGACGTCACACAACGTCACAGTGTACACAAAATTGTGAAGCCCACACGGACACAAAATTTTGAGTTTTTCTTTGCCATGCTCCCATTCCCCTGGGTCGGGCATGAGCAAGTCTGATAATGACACCGCTGGCATTTGATGCTACGGGTTGACAGCCTACAGGTTGACAGTCTACAAGTCGGCAGGCGTTCAATCGTGTTTTCAATGGCGGGTGTGCAGCACGCTTTTTAATCTGCATAGCGCACACGAAGCGTTTATACGTCACCTGGCGGCATTTTTAGCAAGGTCATGTCAGCGGCCCTCAGTTTCTCAAGTTCGTCAGCAGCCCTCAGTTTCTCAAGTTCGATTTTCTCACTTTCTTTGAAACGTTCGGCCGAGACACTCTTTGGGGATGATGGCTGTCTCGCTTCTTTGTAAGCAAGCAAGCAAGATTTGTAAAACAGGTACACAAGGAAGCCGAGCGCGCCTAAAGACAAGACGCCTACGAGAACCCAGACGCTTATCATTATCGGACTCATCGGTGTTGGTGGTGCGGCTGGTGGTGGTGCGGCTGGTGGTGGTGGAGAGGTGGTGGCCAAAGACACAGTTGACATTTCTTCCACCTAGACTCTCTGTTAATACGAATGAAAATTAGGGTTTATTATTGTGCTAACATGAATGTAACGGGAAAAGAATTCTATTTCTGAGAACGAAAGGCAATGATACACTTCCATCGTCTCTTAGAAATACAGTTTCACCAATCCGTACTTTGAACGGAGGCTTGTAACCTAACTCATAAATATCTTGAATTACAGGTCTATAATCTCTTGATATGAATGAAAACCAGGGTTTATTATTGTGATAAATAGTTCCGTTACATAACGCAATCATATCACAGCCTTACTCAACAACAACCGACCCACACTTATCCGAAAGAAAACCGTCATTCTTCCACAATTGTGAGTATCTGTACTACAAGTGTACGTAACTACACTCGCATGATTGCGTCTCCTGCCGATGCTGGGGGTGGGGGTGGTGGCGGTACGGGCATGAGGGGCCGATTGTCGGTTGAGGGCTTTTCGGAGTCCCTTGAGCACGGGTTCTCTTTTTCGAAGCAATCTTCCCACTCGCAGCAGAAGCCCAGGCACCACCTCCAAGGAGTCCTGAGCCGCACGCAGTATGGGATGCAGAACTTGTTGCAGCTGATTCGAAAGCAGCAGAAGAACACTATAATTGCGAGAAGCACGTACGAGAGCGGGGTGGCCTGGCTCTCGACCCCCTCCGACATGGCAGTCCTCTGTTCTAATAGATTATGTCTACTATAACATTAGTTGAACTTATGGCCCCCTCTAGTAAACGACCACTCGACCAAATTATGTCACAGTTGCGTCAATATTGCAACAGTATTGCGTCATTTTTGAAAAATTGCATTTGAAAAAGTACGCAGCTTTCCGCCAGATTTCCGCGCCTCCGAAGGATCCCGGAACTCTGCATTTTACCGCTCGTCTCGCTTGGCGGGAAGAAAATGGCGGGAACGCGCGAGTTCGGCCAGGGACGGCCTGCATGACTCATGCTTGGCGTCGGTGCTCTGTCGGTCGGATAAGTAAGGAAACCGTCTGAAGAATAGAGAACATCATGTCGCATCGTCCAGAGGATGCACCAGACGAACTCGATGATCTTGAACACCTTCATGGGCTGAGTCTTTCCGGCCTTTCTTTGAATATTCAAGCGAGTAATGGCAACGGGGGTGCCGTCAGTGACGACGACAGCCGCAGCACCGAGTCTCCCAATCTTGGCGTCGGTCTGGAAACGACGGAGCACGAAGCTCACAAAGAGCGTGCGCCACTATCGGGATCGGACACTGAACCAGAGGACGACATAGTAGCTGCCGACTTGGGGAAGCCATCATCGGCATCGGACACTGAACCTGAGAACGACGCACCGTGGGACGACCCACTGTGGAACCCCTCAGAAGATGGAACTGTGATAGACGACGACATAGTAGCTCCTGACTTGGGGAAGCCATCATCGGCATCGGACACTGAAGCTGAGGACACCGAACCTGAGGACGACCCACTGTGGAACCCCTCAGAAGATGGAACTGTGATAGACGACGACACGAGAGAATCGCCGGCACCGCCTCCTGCGCGACCACGATCTGCGCTTCCGACACGCAAACGCAGCGAATTGTGGCAACCCGCCTCGGAAAGCATCATTATAGACAGGCTAAAACAAGTTGAAGAAAAATTCAAAGATCCTGACAGTGGAGACCCCGACTACATGTTTTCCGGCAACTCTTCGATCATCTACAGAAATATTATCTTGGGCATGATTGATGACATAAGGAGAATCGCAGTCGAAACGAAGTTGATCGCCTACAGCATGATGAAGAAGGAAGGAGCTTCAACACGAGAGGTGCTGTCCAGAATTGTGTCAAAAATGAGCAAAATTGTCGAAACTCGTCACGCCATGAAAGCTCCCGGCGGTGGGAAGGTTTTTCCGATGAGCGGCGTCGACACAGCCATCACAAACTTGCGAAAGTTAGTGAACACATATAAAGGAGTAAATCGGGTTCAAGATAATCAGATGAAGCAAATGGAGGAGCAGCTGATTGAACTTAGGAAAGAAATATTGCGGTATGTCGAACTCAAGATGGATCCAAGCGTGGAGCCATTGCCCGAGTGGTTGATAGAACTGAACAAACAAGCAGTTCAGAGAGATCTTACCAGCGACGAGCTCTTTGAAAAGGTCAAATGGCTGAAGAACAATTACATTCGCAAAGCAGAAGCTCAAACAACCGCGCTTGAAACCATGCCGTCTATCGTAGCTCTGCGGAACCTCCTTGAAAGCATGAATACCGACGCTTCGAAACGGCAGAAGCTCGATGGCGGTGAGTCTAAGAATACTTTTTCGGGAGATGAAGGAGATGAAGAAGATTTCTGAATCAGTTGTCACCGTAAGTAAGATTTTCGGCGCCAGACTTTAGGAACAAAGGCGCCAAAAACTAGGGTAGGTGTGTAGGTTCACGAGAGCCGTTCTAAAAATAGAAATCACCAACTCCAACAGCGAATCCACGGTACACACCCCGCGAATGCGACGACCAAACGCGCAACACCTTCACTGAAAAAATTCTGGCGCCTGATTTCTGGCGCCTGAACAAGATCGGTTACGCGCGCGATTGTCTGTGCGCGCGTATCGTGTGACACGCGCACGAGCACAGGCACAATCTCAAATATGTCAACGATCGAAGACGCACAAGTCCTTTGTCACATCTTAGAAGCATCCGCTCGCAACATGGACATTGATTTTGAAGCAATGGGGGGAGACCCCGAGGCAACGAGAGACAAGTACAAGCGCATCTTCGAGAAACTTGTCGGTAACCTGCGCTGCATCAAATCGAAAACGGCGAGTTCGACTTGGCCTAAAGAGTTTACCGATAAGCTGGAGCGCACGATGGTGGTTTACCCCACACACCTCGATCAGGAACAAAAAGACGCGTGCCGGGGCGGCTGCAATTGCATGGCATGCGGCAAAGCTGAAGAAATGAACTACCGCGCCGTGTCTTTGTTCGGGTTTTGCAACGAGATCCCCCTCGACCGGTCGCACGAGCCTTTTTCTTGCTGGGAAATGCTCGCCAGTGATTACAGCAAGTACATCGATGCGTATAACCAAGTGTTTGACGACGCAGAGGATAACCGCCGCTACCGCGGCGTTGCGCACCCTCAAGACGGGGGCATCATCATCGCAGGGAGCACGTGCACGAATCGCATCTTCTTGTTTGCGATCGCCAACAACTTCATCTTCAACTGGTTGTACATCATACACGACTGGGTCGAGTCAAAGCGCAAGGATGGTATCAAGATCAACCCGAACAAACTGTACTACTGCACCCCCGAAGATGCCAAGCGAGTGCATGATTCGTTCGTTCACTTGCAGCAGCTGTCGGCCAAGGAGTCTCCTCTCGTGACAAAAGACATGCTGTCCATTGAGCTTGGGTACATCTCTGCCATCAAGAAGATCCGCGCTCGAAGTATCTACACCACGGCCAGCATCAACGTTTCCTCTCGGGCAGTGGATCACGGAGAAAAGCTTGGCATCCTCGCTCGCCGCCCGTGGTGTGTCCGAAAGCCAACGCTTTTGAAGCGCGAGGCGCATTGCCGACCGACTACGTCTTCTACGACCACTGCAGAGTCGACGTCTGCGGCCTCATCGTCTTCTGGGCTTTTTGAAGCAGTGCAAACACACCTCTCGGCCCCTGATCAAGAAGACTCGGACGCCGAAGTCTCTTCGCAGGCGTCAGAACGGTCTGAGGAGATGGCTCCGGCTGGGCCGCCCACCCCCGCTGCAGGTCGGGGAAAGCAGCCGATTGCGAAGCCACGCGAGTCCCTAAAGCGCGCACGCGACGCCGACGAGGACACGCCCGAAGACTCGAAACGCAACAAGTTGATTGAGTCGTTGATTAAGATCCACGACAAGTTGATGCGATCGCTTCGTCACGAAGACGCGCTCGTCGTCCTGCAGGCAATCATCGAGCTTAAAAAGTGAAGGCGCTGTGTGCTTGCTTGACTTGTGTGTGTGCGGAGGAGTTTGGGGTGCAGCGTGTTCCGGCGCCAAAGCAGTTGGTTGCGTTTAAAAAGTGGCAGCAGAAGGTGTGCTGAGGTGAAAAGCGTGCCTGTGCAGAAAAGTGATTTACCCTCGCCGATGCAACATTAAAAAAGAGGATGCATGGGTTCCACAATCATAGCAATCAATGGCAAGTATTTGCCTCGCACATGGCATGCAATGAATGGCGTGTGTTTCGTTAGCAAATGTATGCTCTTCAACATACGCTTCGACGGTCACACTTGGTCTGTACATGACGCGTGCTCAGATTTGATCGTGGCTGAGGCTGCTTCTGTTGCTCTGCACCCCGCAACGGTTTTTGAAGGCGAGTGGCGCGTGCGCAATCTTGATAGTGGAATCATGGAAGACAGCGCGCTGAAATTTCAACACGCGAGCATCGAAAGCTCCCCGAAGAGCCCACTCACAATGTATGATTTGGGTATTGACTTTTTCACGCGCCGAGTGGGCACAAAGATTGTCTACTACATTGATCCGGTCTCTAAAAAGGTGTACCATTCGGGTGCAAAATGCAAGGGAAGCGCCCGCGCTGGCAAACGGTTTTGCCCACTTTGCATGCGGTCCTTTTCTGCAAACAACTTCATTACGCAGCACATGCGCGTAAAGCATCCAGAGTCGGCGCGTCCAGGCGCGTTCACGCTCGAGGCCATCTTCATTGATGAATTGTAGGTTATAATTGGCTTCGGTGGCGATGAAGAGCGTGTTATTCTGAGTGGAGTGTCAGCGTTTGATAAGTGGCATCAAAATTGTATTACTAGTGAAAGATTAGACATGTCCGCACGACTCTCCGCCGCCGCACCGCGGACTGCGAGCTGCCTTCCGGCTCTGCATCGTCTGAGCCTGGCGTCTCCCCCCGAAGCGGACGTGGATGCGGTGTTGCTGAAAAATGACCAGCCCACCGTGGTAGATTTGGAGACCACAGTCTACCTGGATTCGGGCAGCAAGATTGACGAGCTGGGTTACTACGCGGTGTTGGTGTGGGAGTACCGCGATCGCTCTACCATGGAGCTTAGGCAAGTAGAAGTGCCTACGCTCTTGCGCTCAAAGGAAGGTGGAGGATGGGACTACCTTGTCTCGCTTCCGAACACCGATGAGCGAAGCTACGAAGACATCAACGAGCACACCCTCGTGGTCAAAAAGCCAAACGAGTGGACCATGGACAACACCCGACAAGACACTAATCCTGAGCACCGCCACGCCTTCAGTGTGCGGGAAGCCATCGAAGACATGGAGATGCACGACGCACTCGCGCTCAGCAACGAACCGACCGACCAGGAGTACTATTACAACCAGGAGCTCCTGAAAAAGGCCGGCTTGGTCACGAGCCTGTTGCTTATGCTCTCGTCACAGCAGCTGAGGGAACACTGGGGGTGGGGGCTTGAGCTGTCGCTCATGCTCATTCCCGACTTTGACGACGAGCAAGGCACCGAAAAAGCCGCGCTCGATGAAATCAAGAAGAAACAAAAAGCTTACATGGACCAACTATACTTAAGACGCGAACAAGATAGAGTTGCACGGGAGAACGCTTTGCGGGACGCCAACCCACCCAATCCCGCCACGAAACTGGACGACGACCTGTACAACTAGAGCGTGCTGATCTACCGTGCTCCCCTTCTCCGCCTCCGGTTGGGCACGGCCGCCCGGTCCGGCAAGACACGACTCGGCATTTGTTTGCGCAGAGCGTCTAGTGCTTGCTGTCGGCGTATTGTGATGTCGTTCACCTCCGCCTCGTCACGGAGCGGAAGCGGCGCCTCTGGGACCTCTTCTTCTATTTCACGAAAGGAACTCGAGAAATGTGTTTTCAGGGCTAGAGCGGCCCGGTATTGAGATCACCGCTAACGAATGAGTATGTTGACTCTAATTTCAAAAGCAAAACCATCATGTCAAGCAGACCAGTCGAAGAAGAAGGAATTAGCACGCGACAGCGACTATGTCTTCTTCATGGCGTCGCGCTAAGTGCCGAGGATGTGTTGAGTATGAAGGACGAGGAGTTTACCTATGAGTTCATCAAGGCAAATGGTATCAAGACAGACAATATCGTTATGGCAGGTATCGGCCCCAAAAAGCTCAAGGACATGGGCCTAGAGACACCTGATCAGCTACGGGAGCTTGGATTCGATGCCTTGTACCTCACTGATCCGAAGTTTGCATCCGAGTGCAACTCGTGCTTTGGAAGCGACGTCGTCTTAGATGCCTACTTGAAAAGCGCTAGTGACGCGGTAGCCCTTGCCGGATCAGACGCAATGAACATCTTAGGCATCAACGTAGTAGACTTGCTGACCGCGTGCGCTGGTGCCCCGACCGAGGCGTTTGCCGTCATGCAACAGCTTCCACTTGGAAACTCTTTGCTTGGAGTGCCGGCTTCGGTTTTGCTCGACACTGGGCTGAGAAAAGCAGCACTCATGGATTTGGGCTACTCGCTCGCAGTGATCGCGTCACAAACCGCCGCGGACGGTAGTCAGCTTGCAAAGTTGGGGTTTGGCTTGTGTTGAAGCATATATAAATACGTTCCATGCAAGCATGCTACACCCTAGAGACCCCTAAATACTATACGTCTTACCGCCCATCCGTCTCCAATGACCTTGAAGACGACTCCAAGGGAGGCGGCAAGGCATTCGCGTGTCTGGACTCCAACGACACTGTGTGCGACAACTGAGACACCGCGAGTACGAGGTCTTTCAAGACCTCGTCTTGATTCCAACTATCGTCTCTCTTCTCTCTCCATCTTGGAAAGAACTGCTCTATAGCGTCGTAGTCAATGGCGGAGCCAGGAGTGTCTGTTTTCAGAAGAGCTGCCATTCGCAAAAGAAGCGCAGACTGAGACTGCTTCCGTGGAGCTATATCAGGTGGTTCTGGTAATGGCGCATCGTCTTCGTAGTTTTTAGAAGGGTACGACAACGCTCTACGCTGAAAAAATTTTTCCCTTGCCTCGTAATGCTTTTTTGCATTTCTCTCTGCCTGCTCGTTCGCGTGCGAAATTGCCCTGCCTACAGCATTTGACATGCCTCTTGCAATGTTGGTCGTGTGTAGGATGACTGGTTCGGCTGCGACGGAAACCGTGCTGTAGCTCCCGATTATGCATAAACACGCCGCAGCCGTCAGCAAACATGCCTTCGAGGGAGAATTTCGGTCGGGGAGATGCGGAGGTCGGGTTTCCAACGCAAAGTCCGTGACTCCCGGAGGCAAATTAAATTGAGGAAGAAGAGCAATGCCACTTTGTGACGTTCGGTGGTTTGAACGACACGACATCCATTCAGATCCTAGCCCCGACATGACATGCTTCCCGTCTACTGTCGCGACGCCTTGAGATATCGCATGAAAGCTGTGCGCTTGTTAGGAGGTCGAAGAGATGGCAGCGCTACAGTGGCGCTCTGTTTCAGACACGTGTGCGATGCAGTCTCCCTCACAAAGTCAAGTAGGAAGCCCAATGTTTCGTTTAGACTTGAAAACGCACACGGAAGACACCAGGCTTCGGTTTCCGGATCCACCCAGGAAGATCAATATTGGCAAATATCCAACGTTGCCTGCGATTCCGGCCATACCAACCGGGATGATGCCTCCATGGTCTACGCTGAGATTCATTGCCATCACTCAAATCTTTGTCATCGTGATCTTGTTTTTGATGGTGTTCAGCCTGTTGTATTGGAGCTGGCTTTTCAACTTAAACGTGAGGTACTACTACGTTGCGGCCCAGCCATACATCTCACAAGCACTAGATCACGGACTTAGCATGTTTAGACACGTCGACAACTCTTCAGCCTCTCTTGAACACATTATGCACGGCGCGCGTGCAATGACCAGTGCGTCGATTCCGGCTATCATGGACGCCGTCAACAACACCGTGGGAATGGTTTCTAGACTAGAGCATGTAACGCGCAATCCGACTGTAAAATTATCCTTGGCGTAGAAAGTCTGTGTGAAACGCGGTACGCCAGTAAGAGGATATGAAAAATGGGGTTTAAATAAAATATGAAATTTAGGGGTGTGTCATCCGTCCAATTGTCGCAACACACTCCACCGAAAGAGAGCATTCGCCAGTTGTTTTTGTGTCATTGTAGACATCACACTGTCTTCGAATGCCTCTGCTGCAGACGCCTTGAGCGTCAACGCGCGTATGGCGCTCATCACGTCCGCGTAGGACATATTGGATACATCCTCGTCTCTATGGCGTAAAAGCCGATCTACTTGAGATGAAACACTGCTTCCTACATTTGTAGAGTCTGGAATGATTGACCTCGACTTGAGGTCATTGCACAACTCGGTATACAAGGAGCTGGGACCATACCAAGCGCTCGGATGCCGAAGCACGCCTTCTATGGATCGTTTGAGGATGCGCGCCGTCAGTGTTGCACAATGAGCAGGCGCTCGAAATCCGTCTGGCACCAAAGGTGCTAGCTTTCGCACACCCCACGCAGCAGTCAGATAACGCAGCAGCGAGTACTCGACTCCTACACTCTTTTCACACGCTTCTCGAACACGTCTTGCTGCGTGTTTACCAAAGATTGGCACAGCTCTCCACTTGTTTGCAGTCGCTCCAAGATAGTACCTTTGATTGTTCTCCTGATCCGTCTGCCATGCACTCTTTGTACCAATGTACGTTGCAAAGATGACTGGCCCACCGCGGACGGGACTGCATGGAACGACAAGCTCACAGTGCACTAACACGGGAGTTGGCTGAAAGTGGTTTACCACGTAATTCACCATGCTGCCAAACATTCCGTTGCTCTCGGGTTCGTGTGGTTCAAGAAACATGGCAAACACTACGTCTCCCGAACCATCATCAGACTCTTTTTCTTTCTGTACTTGCAAGATTTTACGCAATGCTTCAGACTGCACAGAACCCATGCCCACCCCCCCTACTTACACACCCGGCAGTCAATGTTATCACGATACACACGAAAGCAAAAAAACGGCACTTCAATCCTCAGCGGGGGCGTCGTCATCGTCAGCTGGGGCATAGTCCTCGTCGTCGCCCTCTGCCTCCTTGCTCTTCTCACCCTTCTTCTTGGCAGGCTTCTTGGCAGCAGGCAGCGCGACGTACATAGACTTGGGCATCATCGCGGTGTTGGAGAAGATGTTCTCAAACACGACGTCCCAGCCGATTTGCATGTGCTTGCGGTTGAGGCGCTTGGTGGTGCCGCAGCCCTCGCGCACCGCGTGGGCCTTCTTGGTAGCCTCCTGGGCAAGAGCACAGAGAAACTGCTCCAGGACCATCTTTGCGCCCTTGGCCACCTGCGGAAGCCACGGAGCACGCGAGCTCTCCGGGTCCGCCTCCTCGCGCACGGCGTAGCACTCGGCCTCCATGGCGTTTGCCACGGTGGACGCGGCACCAGATGCAGCGACCATGTAGGCATGCGAGCCAATCATGCGGTGAGTGCGGTAGGTCTTCTTCGTCTTGCCGGCAACGGCGCGCTTCGTGATCTTGCAAAAGACGGGAGCGCGGGCTGCAGCGTTCCAGGCCTTGTCGTACATCTTGCGCGCCTTCCTGGAGTTGGCGAGGATGTTATGCGGAGATTGGCGAACGGCATCGAGCTTGACCATTGTTGATCACTTGGTTTGTCACTTGGTTTGCGTTTCGGATGGATGCACGGGTGTGCTTACTTAGCGGCTGGGTTGTGCCAGGCTCTTGCTTTCAGAATACACCCATATCGCTTCACAGAAGACTTTTGGGGCAAAGCGTGCTGCGCCGGAACCAGTTACTGCGCCGGAAGTGACACACACCCTGAGCCACACCCGCATAGATCTGCTTCACTTGAGCGGCTGCGAGTCTGGCAACACACAGTCCTCGTCCTCTCCGTCGCTGCTCATGATGTCTCCCATCACACCTTCGTACAGCTCGCCGTGAGGAACCGCATAGTATGGTTCAATCTGCGTGTCCTCACGGCAGCGTTTCCTCTCCCGCAAAATGCGCAGCCTGTCCAGCCAAGAGTCAAACCACGGAAGCATTTCTATGGCCTTCTTGTCTTCTGCAGACAGTACAACATGATGACGATGTCCACCTAGCCAGTTGCCTGCAATGTCCGGCAGCCAGTCAGTCGGCCTAAAATTGTAAACGTATCCGTCTCCGACACGTATGGGGTACGAATCCTTGTAGGTAGGAGGCCGAAATGGGTGAAAGATTCTAAGGAGGGTCACCTTGTTCTCCTTGCTGACCTTCTTGGATGCCAGGCGTGACACGCGCTTCGAATCCCCCAAAGCCATTTTCATCCACGTGTCCGCCCATGGAAGAGACGAGAACATCCTCTTGACAATCCCGGAAGGCCCGTCACGAGAGTTCCAGTTTTGCTTCAGGGATGCAAGAGCCTTTTCCGGGACAAAGACGACCGGCTTGCCTGCCTTGGTCTTGCTAAACTTCATTTCTCCTTCCCCGGGAACATCCGACGGACACGACTGCATGAGCATGAACACCATGTCCTCGTAGGTGAGCGACGGGGGGCTGGTGGCCTTGAACATGGACGCCGTGAACATTTCCGGAAACCACTTTGTATTGTTGAGGCTTATGACATGTTGGGCCTTGAGCGACTTCGGGTCCCGTTCAATTTGATTGATGACCTTCCATGCCATGACATCGTCCAAGTTGGGCTCATCCTCATCAATTGGAGCTGGGCGTTCGTCTTGGTACTTTTCGGACACAAGGTCAACGAGCGCATCAAAATCGGGCGCCAGGTCATTGCATTCAGGCGCCAGAGTAAAATTCATCCAGGTGTTGCGAAGCGTAAAGATTGTGAAGGCTGACGTCCTGCACCAGACCGGTTCCTTTTTGGTAATCCTTTTTTGGAGTTTATTAAGATTCGTCTGTGGGCATAGATGACAGAGAAAACGTTACATTCACATCCGGCGCCAGACTGGCTACTTTGCCACCCACGCGAGACACAGGGCCACGCGGCGTCGGCCCGGCCGGCCGACCCGCAAGTTGACCCGCCCACCCAACCTCCTCTGTGTTGCTTTCACGCGGCATTGACCTCCGCCATGGCCGCGTCGGCAGCCTCGGCACGCTTCATGCGGGCCTCGATTCTTGCCTCGCGTGCGGCAAACTTGCGCTTCTCCTCGGCATCCATAAACTCGTTGAACATCTTCTTGTTGGCCGCAATCTCCTTCTTCTCGTCGGCCGACTTGTTCTGATCCGCCTCTGGTGCATTGAGGATGCCCGAGGTCTGGGCAAAGCGCACAAGACCGAGGGGAGGAGCCACAGCCGTGAACTCCATGTTGGCAGCGTAGGGACGCAGCACCGACGCCATCATCGACGGGGAGATGACCTTCTTGCCAGACTCAACAGCGCGTGTGACGACTTGGTTCATCGCAGCGCGCATGACCGCATCACAGCGCGCCTGAGTCTCGCGCGCAGCCGATGCAGGGACGCTGTGCTTGAAGAGGTCCATGCGCTTTGCAAACTCCTGGGCGTCAAAGCCATGCGCACCTGGAGTGACGGGCACAAAGCGCATCAGGCGCTTTGCGTCGGCCACAGACAGCAGAGACGAGAGGCAGTCGATGCCGTTGGCCATGGAATCCTCCTTGTTGGAAGGATCGACGTAGCCCGCAGCCCTGGAGAGACCGCGGTAGCCGACAAGTCTGGCCTTCTTGCGCTTCTTAGTCAGTAGACGCTTTTGCTTGTCGAGCTGCTCGGCCGAGAGCTCCTCATCGGGCTCCTCGTCTTCGGCATTTTCGGCCTCCTCGTCAACAGGGTCAGGGTGAGCAATCTTCTTCTTCTTCTTCTCGGGCGCGGCCTTGTTCTTGGTCGAAGCAGGGGTAGGAACATCCTCCTCGTCAACGTCCGGGTCCTCCTCATCAGGGCGCTTGCTCCTCGTCTTTGACGGCATGGTAACTTGTCTGCTTTCTTGTGTTGCTTGTGCACTCGAAGCAAATACCGACCGTGCCTAGCGGGGAGGGACACTGTGTCTAGGTCCTTGTAGCATAAGGCAAAATGAGCACTTTTCAGATGAAACTCTGGGCAAGGGTGTTTTGGCGCCGCAACCGCGTCACGACCGGCGCCGCAACCAAACTGAAAATCAATCAAACCCAAATTCTACATGGAAAAGATGACCGGCACCGGAGCCGTTGAAATAGGTGTGCCGTGGAATCTCAACCAATACTCGACAAGGACGGACGAGGACGGCAAGAACATCGAAAATACGGGACTGCTTGTCTACAAGGAGACCGGCCTGTACGACAGTCTAGCAACCAGCAAATCGGAACGCTCCATCATGAGAGTCAGAGCAAGCGCCTACCTCTTTTGTTGTTGTCTCTACAACTGCTTCTCGGGCAAGTTTTGCTGCCCAATGCTAAACCAATGCGAAATCCGTATGCGGCGCGATAGATGGCTCGGGTTGGTCCACTTCTTCTGCTTCCTCATTCACGCCTTCATGACGTATCTGACGTACCAAGCGGGTGCCGGAAAGCCAATGGAGATCTCCATCTTCCGCGTAAAGCCCGCGTGGAACAACACTGGCAGAAATGGGTACAACTATGAAGTCGTCGAGGATTTCGACCTACGAATTGACCACGTCACCGCAGCATTCTTTGGCATGTCCGCCATCTTTCACTTCATCTGGGTGGTGCCAAGCGTCTTCTCTCCTGTGCTATGGGCGAAGATGACATCGTACATTGACGACTGCTTCTGTCCTTGGTACGTTGCTTGCGCGTACCACTATGTTAACAGTCGATATGCGCGTGCCGATCTGCTCACAAGTTGGGCTGACAGTCTGCCGGGCTGACAGTTGGTTTGCCGCATTGTGCACAGGCGTTTCGTTGAGTACAGTCTGTCGGCGTCGTTGATGTTGGTGGCAATCGGCATGATCAGTGGACTTCGGGAACGCGCAGCCATGATCAGCATCTTCATGCTCTCCTTCACCACCATGATCTGTGGCATCCTTACGGAGCTGTACTCGCGCCCAGAATCTCCAACCAAGTGGGTTGGTGCACCAGATCCACCCAACTTGGAAACAATCACAGGCCAACGGGAGAGAGCCATGGTCGCGACAAAATTCAGGAACGACAAGCTCAGGAATTATTTGAAGAGGATGATTCCTCACTACGTCGGGTGGGTTCCTTACGTTACTGCTTGGTACTTGGTGCTGAGCAACTTTTACCGACAGATCTGGGACCTCCCCAAGGAGATGCAAGACCGCATCCCTTGGTTTGTCCCGGTGCGTAGACGCATTCGCTCAACGACTTCCACAAGTGGGTGGTGTGATTGATGTGCTGACCCACTGTGTACAACAACTTGCGTCGGCAGGTTGCGATCAATGGCACCGTGTTGACATTCAGTTCCTTCACGTTCGTCCAGTGGCGCTACCAATACACCAAGCCGGAGATGTACTGGAAGTGAGCAACAGCCACCGAACGCACACGCACACGCTCGCAACACTCACGCTCCGCCTCTCGTCTGCAGGACTGAAATCTGGTACGGAATTCTCAGCGCTACTGCAAAGCTGTGTACGTTCTGCAACAAAACCCAGAACACTGTATACACGGTGTATGCTAACGCGAGTGTCTTGCCTGTTTGCAGATCTTGGCCTACTGCTTTACTGGAACGTACGTGCACACAAGGTTGGAACCCATTGGCGTGTTCACAAGCGTGCCATCCTATGACCTCTTGTGTTTCTCCTCTCGCAGGTTTTGCTGGCCGACAGCGCAGAGGGAGCCATTGCGCCACAGATGGACGCGCCGGCTCTCAACATGACCATGCCCTTCACGACGCTCGACGAAGTGTGGGAGGAGCTGAATTCGTTGGTCGGGTAGGTTGTCAGAGTGTGTAAAACGTACAGAGGGAGTGAAAATGTACCTATAAATCCAACCTATAGGCATGATTTGGGCCCATTTTCACACCTGCCAAATTAGGAAGGTTTTCCGCCAACCTTCCGCCAGACCGAAGGATCCCGGAACTCGTCTAGAAGGACGTCTCACGAAAACCAGGAGTTCCGGGATCCTTCGGCCTGGCGGAAATGTGGCGGACAAAAAACGGCTGCCACGTCATCACCTGCCTAATTAGGAAATGTACATTATGGGGGGTCTGTACATTATGGGGGTATGCTTTCCGCCACTTTTCCACATTTACCCCCATTTTGTCCGCGATGTTTCCACATTCCAAAAGCCCGGAGTTCCGGGATCCTTCGGTGGGGTGGAAAGTCGGCGGAAATTTTGCTGAGACGTAACGGATTGAGGCGTTACGCGAAGTTGAGATCATATCTCGATCGGTTCGTTACACGACTAGGTAAATCTCAAATTGAGATCCTTTTCTTACACCTACCAAATTAGGAAAATTTTCCGCCAACCTTCCGCCAGGCCGAAACTCCGCGGAAGCCGGCCGTTACGCCAGCCGTTTTTTGTCCACCGAATTTCCGCGAGGCCGAAGGATCCCGGAACTACTGCCATTTTGGAATGTGGAAACATCGCGGACAAAATGGGGGTAAATGTGGAAAAGTGGCGGAAAGCATACCCCCATAATGTACAGACCCCCCATAATGTACATT
>Ga0160423_10000973_pt1 | contig 23911 bp, 33 predicted proteins | sample CRUFie14St8metaG_FD_108191 | JGI IMG/M metagenome (GOLD analysis project Ga0160423, IMG submission 108191) | Marine microbial communities from the Costa Rica Dome - CRUD Field 142mm St8 metaG | ecosystem: Environmental > Aquatic > Marine > Oceanic > Photic zone | place: Costa Rica: the Eastern...
GTTTCCTCTTCCTTTTCAGATGAAGATAAAAGAACATCTTTGATTTTAGTTACAATTTCACTTGCTTTCATAAGATTCTTATTTATAGTTATTACCGATTAAATTTATTCTGTTGTATTTTTATGCTTTCTGCTGTATTACAAACCACTCTGTTCCATTACACCAAACCATAATTCCCTCATAAGCTTTGTTGATTCTGTAAGCACTTGAACTACCATCTAAATTTTGTCCTGATACAGGAGTTAAATCTGCGTGTGTAGAATTACTAAAAGTAGAGTCAGATATTATTCTTTTTACTCTATTTAAATTTTTAGTTGCTGTTGCATCAGGTAAAGTAAGCTCTACAGTTCCATTTGAACCAGACCAAGAAAGTACAATAAGTTCTGCTTCATCATAAGTAGAAGCATCTAAATCAATAGTTCCTCCTGCCACACTTACCGTAACTGATGTAGGTTCTAAATGATTTACTATATAACGTTGAAGTTCTAAAGCAGTTATTTTTTTTGTTTCAGATGAATCTACTATTGGTAATACTTCTGTCCCATCTATATTAGATGCAGTTACTGCGTTTAATTGTGATATTTTTTTATCTGCCATTATTCTAAAGTTATTTTATCGTTATTTTCTGATAATATTACACCTCTATCTTCTTGTAATAAATAATTACTTGTCTTATATATGCTTCCTATTCCTTGTGCCTCTAATGTTCCATCACAACATTTTATTGAATATGTTCTACCATCTGGACACAAACAAGCTCTTGATGAGCTTCTTGGTGATGAGTAACTTAATGTTGCATTTTTTCTTCTTCTCATTTTGTTGATTTAGGATGTTTAGATGGAAGTATGTCATTGTCTGTAACATATTTTGCGTTTTGTGGTCTTCCGTTCTTCACTAAATACAAAAACGCATTGACTCGTGCAAACGCCCATTGACTTGGACTGTTAACTCTTGGAGAGCTACTCCTGTTAAATGCACCAAGACCTCTTTGGAAGACCGAAGCTAACATACCAACAGTAACACCATAACCTAACTTTTCTTTATATCTTTTGTTGAAGTCATCTGCTTTTTTTTGTAATGTAGCTTTATCTTTAGCTGAAACTTTAGCACCTGTTTTTCCTTTAGCTGTACCCCTAGCTGTACCCTTACCTTTTGGGTTTTTATTAGGAGTGTCTGATGCTGGTGCTTTTGGTGATTTTCTTATACCACCTCTTGGACCTACTTCTGCAAGTGCGTGTTTCTCACAAGGCATATACCAAGTCTGTCCTTCGTAATCGTGAGTGTGGTGACCTTTACATCCTATATCATTTGCTATTTTTTCTGCTTGTTCTTTAGTAGCATAAGCAAGTCTATCATTAATTATTGCAAAATCATCATTTACTTTTTCAGAATACAAATCAACAGATAGTTCATCTAAACCTTTAAGTTTTGATTCTACCCAATTAAACATAGATTTGCCACCCCAGAGTAAATAAGATATAGTACCACAAGCTTCATTGTTTCCTTCTTGATAATAAGTTTCTGCTCTTGATAAATATGAGTATATGCGTTTAAGAGTTGGTACTGTAAAGTTTTCACCTCTCTCTAATTGTCTTGCTCTTGTTTTACCAACAGCAGTAGCACATTTATTATTTATAGCCTTATTATATTTAATACCTCTTATTGCATTATTTTTTGCAGACTCTGGATAATCTCCGTAGGACTCTAATTCTACTTCTTCTGTTAGTGCAGCAAGAACTTCTCTCAATTCATATTCTGCGTTCAATTCATTTATTTCTTCTTTTATACTTTCTTTTGGTCTTTCAAGTCCATCAGCAAAGTAACCTTCTATAGAAAATCCTTTTACTTCTCCTTCTTTAACTGCCTTCCATACTTTATCATTTAATACTTTCATTGATACCATCCAAGTTCCTTTTGGTAAGTCAAATCCATAAGCAGATGCTTTATCATTCTTTGGGTCTTCTATAAGCCAAGATTCTACAACAGACATATCTGATAATTCAAATGAATGTTCAAATGTAGAGTTTTGGTGTTTGCTTTTTATAAAGAATAATTCAGATGCTTTCTTAACTGTCTCTTCAGAGAAATATATGTAATAATCATTGTCATCATCATCAGCACCTTTTCTAAATATTTTCTTGTTAGGAATAAGTGCAGGACCCATAAGTATTCTTTGTTCTGCATCTACTTCAGCAAGTTTAATATCTTTATGTTCTTTTAGTGCAATAAAGTCTTCTTCTATTGCTGGATTCTCAACGACAGAGATAGCTTCAATACCACTAATCTCACTTTGCTCGTCTATAATAAGTTCTATTATTTTTTCCATATCTAAATAACTATATTTATTTTATTTTGTTTTATTATCCTATAGAAGCTCCTTCAATCGTACTGCGTTCAAGTTCCTGTGCTGTTGATACATCAGACGCTACTACATAAGCTCTTAATGGTTTATCTTCTGCACCAGCAATAGTTTGTGCTAGTTGACTTGTTTGTGTTGCACCTACTACGTTGAAGGCTGGAGATGAAATTCCAGAAGCAGCTCCTGTTCCTCCACCTACAGCAACAGACTGATTTGATAATGCTTGTATTTCTTGTCTAGCTTTTTTACGAGCTGATATAATGGTTGCTATAATACCACCAATAGAGGCTGCATAAGCTATAATACCAGCAGCACCCAATTGATTTACAAATGCACCTAAAGAACTTTGGCCTTTTGCTACAGATAAAGCTCCAGTTGCTTCAAGGTCTATTATCTTACTTTTTATTTGAAGTGCTATCTTTGCAAGTTCCATAGCCATTTCAATTTGCATCATGTCTCTTTCAAACTTAACTTGTCTTGTTCTTACCTTTCTAGTTTCAGCATCATTTTTCTTTAACAATCTATCTTTTTCTTCTGCAGTTAAATTGTCATTATTTAATATAACATCTCTTTCTGTATCTAATCTTTTAATTTGTGCTGTAAAAGCTTGGTTTTGTATTTGAGATAATCTACTTACTGCTTGAATTATGTTAGCTGCAATTTCTTGTCTTTTTTGATTCTCTTCAGATAAACGATTCATTCTCTCATCATGAAGTTTTTTCTCAAAATCATTTTGTTGTAATAGTGTGTCAGTAAAAATATCTAAACCTAATTTTGCAGCTTCTTGAGCTTCTTGTAGTAATTTATTTAAAGCAGCATCTCCTTCTAATGGCGGAAGACCAATTAATGCTCTAACTCTATTTATTGCTTTTTGTCTATTTTTCTTTTCTTCTTCATCTATTTCTGTTGTTGTTTTAGACATTACATCTTTTAAGCTTCTTATTTGTCTGCTTAAAGCAGCTGAAACTTTTTTTCTTTTTCCATTATCGCTAGTATCATCACCATCTAATAAACCACTTAAAGTATTTAATTGTTCTGTAACATTTCCAATCAACATTGAAGTTTGAGTTGATATTTCTTCAAATATTCTTTTATTTTCACTTGGAGTTGTATATCCAAACATAGCTCCAATTACACCAAAAACAGTTTTTCTATCTTTTCCATACAAAGCAGCTTGAAATTTTTGACCAAAGTCAGCGTTTCTCTTAACAAAATCTTTTATCATTTTCTCTTTTTTCTCTAAATCATCCTCTTCATTAATAGCTCTTGCTTGTGCTGAAATAGAAAACAAATCAGCATTTGTTGCTACCAAAGCATCCATTTCAGCTCTTAATTGTTGAGCTTCTGTATATTTGTTGACTGCTTCTGTTGCTAAATCTAACTGGTCTGCGTTGTTTTTATTAGCTTCTGTTAGTTCAGGATATATTTCTTTTATTTTGTTTAAAGCATTTAATTGAGCTTCTCTTGAAGCTGTATTTTCTCTTAAAACATTAATTAGAGAAAGTAATTTAACCCTTTCACCTTCTATATTCCCTAAAGATTCATTCAAGGTTTTTGCAAACTCTTTTTGTCTTTCTCTAGCTTCATCAGTTACTCCAATTAACTTAAGAAGCTGGTCTTGAAATCCTTGCAAAAGTGCTATAGCTACTTGAAAGGCTATAATTATACCTAAAGGACCTTTAAGTTCTTTTAATAAAAGTGCAAAAGCTTTTCTTCCTCCGTTTACTTTAGCTGCTAGTATTGTAAATAAGTTAGCTAACTGTGATAAGTTGTTTGTTACCGCTGTAATACCAAAAGGTAAATCCGAAACAAACCTACCAAATTCGTTTAATGTTGCACCAGCTAAACCAGCTGAACTTATTTGGTCAGCATTAGTTTGTATTGCTTCTTGTTGTGTTGAACGAAGTTTTTGTAGTTTTGCTTCTAGTTTTGATATTTGAACACCAACTTCAGCATAGCTTTTAGCATTATTTGCATTGGTAGCTCGTAGCTTTTTTAATGCAGCAATTTGCTCTAAATAATATCTTTCACTTCCTTTAGCAGCTTTAATTACATTTTGTTGAGCTTTAGTTTGCCTTTTGGTTGCTTCGGTAGCTTTATTTATAGCAGTAGTTAACTGGTCTAGTTTTACCTTACCATCTCCAGTTAAGGTTACCTTAATTATAATTTCATTCTCGTTCATTACCTACTACGTTTTAATATATTTTTAAATTGTTTCCAGTCTTCTGGTGCTTTATATCTACCTTTAGCAATGTCTATATAAGGATTAACTCCATAAAAATTATCTGTCTTTAATAGTTCTATTATTAATTTAATCATTATTCGTCTGTTTGGTCTGCCGTTATAATTGAATTATCTACTGTGTAATATGTTGTATCTACTGTTAATGTTCCAGTTACAGGGGGTGGAGTAGGTGTAGTATCTACTTCACAATCTGCATTAAAACTTAAATTACTTTCACCTCCCATATATCCGTGATGATAACATTCGTAGCTAGTAGTTCCAAAGTCACCATTAACCGTTACTGTTACATCACCAGAATAATATGTATAAGTATTACCATCTTGTCCTGTCTTAGTTCCTCCATTAACTGTTCCTGTATAAGATATTTCATTTGTTTTACCAAAATTGTAAAATGCTATAGGATGAGATGAAGGAACATCATTAAACACATAAACACCTTCACCCATTTGATATGCACCAAATTTATTGTCAAATACATATAAATTACCAGCTGATGTTACTTCTATATCTACCTCTATATTACTACTTAAACAAGCAAATGATTTAATAGAATAATATCTTTGCAGTTCTAGATTAGCTTTACCGTTTATTAAGTTTACATTTATTTTATTTATACTATAAGTTTTACCTGATACTCTTATTTTATCAGCTAAAGAATATTTAGATAGAAAAGCATTAGTTAGATTTGCTTTTAATTTTGTTATTCTGGACCTTTGGTCAAATAAGTGTGTTATATAGTTTTTATAATATATATTAAATAAATTGTTTACATTACTTTGATTTTCTGCATCAAAAGCCCTATATTCATCTACTTCTTCTCCAAAGTGTTTAGATTGAGATACATTTATATCTACTGAATTTAGTGGGATAAAATAATCATCTATAGGTAAAGCAGTATAAGTATTTACATTTGTTTTGTATAGATAAGGTATGGTTGTTGAGTTTTGTGCTAAATATGGATAGAATAGAACAGGCTTTCCATAATGTGGATTATACTTCTCATCTTTATATTCTCCTTTACTTGTATTACTTCTTTTTATACTATAACCAACCTGAACTCCTGATAAAGTATCTCCATTCTCATCATATAATCTTTCAAACTTAATGTGTGCAAAAGGAGGGATAATTTCATATTTCTTTTCAGCTCTTGACTCTGTTATCTCCCATTTTTCTCCACCCCATTCTTGACCTAGTTCAGATAGATGTTGTTCTGCAAGAACAGCTTCAGTATCTTCATATTTAAATTCTATTTTAGTATAAGGAACTTGTCTATGGACTGATGCTGATGAAATATCTATTTTGTCTGTTATGTCAAGCTCTGCATTAGAAGATGCGTAATAAGCATCAAATGTCATTACTCTAATTGTTTTTACATTTGTAATATTTGCAGAATAATTTGCATAAGTAGCATTTATATCACTTTGTATATAACATACTAAATTAAACATCTTAAATATTCCTGATAGAAATTCTAATATTGTCATATCAGGCATATTTTCTGACATAGAAAATTCACCTACATTGGCTAATATGTTTAATGCTCCACCAAATATAGTTACATCATTAAAATAATCTCTATCACTTATAGCTCTTATAACAAATTGAACCTTAAATCCACTATCAAAGTTTATGTTTACATCTGATTTTGTTTGTAATCTAAATTGATATTTACCGTCTTGCTCTAAATAAAAACTTAAATAAGAATTACCGCCTGTTTGAACCTCTTGGTTAATTGTGCTTATTACTACACCATCTTTCATTAATTGTAAATCAAACTTGTCAGTAGTATTTGAACTAATTAAACTTACTCTACATTCTACAGAATCTATGCTTTCATCCTCTACTCCAGATAATATAAATCTATCAGAAGTTTGTCCAGTAGTATTCCCTTCATCATCAGTAGATACAATAGACATAACTTGCTCTTGCACCGTTCCAGCTGCATAAGTTCTGTATATTCTACTTACACCATTGTTAAATACATCTATTATTTTTCTTTGTGTAACTATATCTTTCTCTTCATCAACATCTTTATTGAGCCACATATATAGATTATAGTAATCCAGGTTAGATGAATTAAAGAAATCATTAGAAAACTCTATACTTGGAGTTTCTGTATTAGCATTAATTAATTTTTCTATTGCTCTTATTATATTGTCTATTCTAATAGCTGGTTTTAAGTTCTGCCAGTTTACACCATTCTTTTTGCTATTTTTTGGATAATCAGCAACATCATAATATAAATTACCATCTTCTAAAGTTCCATAATATGAAGTATTAGAATTATAATATAACCTATCTTTATTAGATATTAAAGGAACTACAACGGGTTGTGTATATGTAGTTGAGTCTATTGTTACATCTTTAGATGTAGTTAGATAGTTGTAAAATGTATCTGTCTTTGAAGCATCGTAACCTTGATTTGTTATATTGAAATTATCTAACCAAGTTAAATCAGATAGTTTTAAATCCTGGAATAATTCTTTTAATAATCTTAATCCACCAAAAAATGTAACCTTATATGTTGAAGCTTTATTGTATTTTAAATCTACGCTTTCAAGAACTATATATCCTTCTTTGAATGGTCTATCGTTTATTTCTATTCTTGCTTCTTTTGATTTTCTTGCATCAAAACCTCCATCTCCAATATCATAATCGTAATAATGTTTAAATATTTTGTTGTTTCTTGTAGTAGCAGGAAGATTAAAGTTTTGAGAATAATCAGTAAATAATTTATCAGGCTCTCTATAGTCTTTTATTGACGATACAATATTTATTGCATTATCCTGAAATATATCAACTTCTTGATTTTCTATAAATAACTGTACTTTTTGGTTCATTATCTAACGTTGTTAATACCATCAAAAGCATATTCAAATTGAACAGTATAATTTACAAGCTTGTCGTTTAGATGAGTTTTATATGTAAAACTACTATCTTTAATTTTTATAGGTAATGTTTTGTTTGTTTCTCTAATCCATATATTTTCTGATTGAAACAATTGTCTCATAACTTCATTATACTCTTCTTTCAAAAACCCTGTGTTTAATACAATAGATTTCTTGGAAGCAACATCTTGAACAATACTAGCAGGACTATAAGTGTTATATGAAACTCCAGATGTTGAGGACGAAATTGTGCTTGTATCAAAAGAATCTCTTTTTACACTTAATTCATCAGTTCTCTTCTTGTTAAAGTAAAGGTCCTGTATTGCACCAAATTTATTTATAAATGATATTTTGTATTGTGTGTATTTAGGTTCACAAGTATAAATAGGATAAACTGTTTCTATTGCAGCTCCTGTTGCTACTGAATAAGAGGTAGCAGAAGTGTTAACAGATTCTATTTCTATTTTACTTGCCTGAACATCTGATGAAGCGTATTGTATAAAAGCATTACAATCCTCTGATGTAGGTGCATTTGTAAATAGTGTAAAACTTTTAGTCTCTGCAACAGTTTCGTTTCCAGCACCATCTTTAGTAAAAAACCTTACAACTTGAACACCGCCAGGACCAACATATATAGGTATCTTTATATTTGCATTTTCTGGTAAATAAATATAATTATTAGAGAATAATTTTGATGTTGACAAATCAGAATTTATACCATCCTCAAAATAACTATATCCTTTCGTACCTATTCCATAACCATAAAATTCTTGTGGGTCTCTATCGCTGTATGTGTTTCTTTTTATATAATAAAACCAACAAGTAGATTTTATATTGGAAAGACCTGTTGATGCTAACGTATAATCATTATCAAAGACAATATCAATATAATCTTGTATCAGTTCTGATAATTCAAAACGTATTAGATTGTTTGTGTCAGGGTTTGTTTTCCTAATAACATATTGAGGTTGAGTTGGTACTGAACTCCATCTTCCTGACCAACAATATAAATCTAAAGTAGAACTTGTTAATACTGCCATATCTTTGCTTTAAGTATATAACTAAAAAAAATAATATAGTATTACAACTTATATTATATCACCACACTGACCAAATGAATATATTTCACCTCTTGGATTTCCTGTACCAGTTCCTATCTTGAAATAATATCCATCTTCTGATAAATAGAAATTAGTAGATGCAGGTGCATAGACTCTTGTTAAATCAGAGCGTGAATACAATTGTGTTCCATCCCCAAGAAATCCAGTGTAATATAAAGTTGTAGGGAAATTACTTGTTAATCCAGCACAAGCATTTGTTATTGTTGTAAATGATGTACTTGATATTCTAATTACATTTGTTTCAACTGTTATAGGTGCTTCTGGTGTAGGAGCTATATATCCACAAGCAGTACAATCAGAATAAGTAACTAAATCTGTTATGTTAATAATAGATGTTGTTGATGTTGTTCCTCCGTCATTATAACAAACATCACTATATTTAACAACTGGAGGCCAACTTCCTGTAGCATTTAAATCTGTTGTACTTCCTATAACAACAAACCCACCATTTCCATCACAATTATTATATTGTCTAAAATCAATAAGAGGGTCTGGCGTTACCGTAGTTCCTTCTAAACAAGTAGTACAATCGTTAAACTCTACAAGTCCTGGATAATTTTCAAACTTACCATCTGCATCGTTTGCTTCTGGGAAATAATCATCATTTACCTTACTTCTACAAGTTAAAGTGTTTGCACTTGTCCTAAATACATTGGGAAGCGGAGATGAAGATGAGTAATATTTAATATTAGCACCATCATTGTTACAAAATCTATAACCACCATAAAATCTGTTTGGGTCTTGTCCTGTATCTACAACAACCTGAATATCTCCAACACAAGTTTCACAAGAACCAAAGGGTTGTAATTCAGCAAATTCAGATATATCTAAAGTATTATCCCACTCATTAGGTGGAAATGGGTTTGCGTAAACATTTGTTACTGTCCAACATCCATCAGATTTACCATTACCTGCAAAATCTGTTAGCTTTACAATATCCCCTTCTTGACGAGTAAGTCCATCAAAAATAACATCTCTAACTTCACCTGCGTTTACTTGATTAGGACATTTCTGTATAGTTGCATATCCTACAGTAGAACCAACTGGATTAGTGTTTTGCTGACCAGCACACCCACCAGTTACACAACCTAAAGGAGGTACATCAGTTGCATATATATACCTCAAAAATGCAGTATTTACTCCATCGTTGTAAGAATACCAACCACTAACAGGAAGTGATGGTGATGAACTACCTTGTGCATTTGAATAAAATTTAGTTGCAGCACAAAAAGAAGTAGCACCTGCTCTATCTACATATATAGTGTAAGCTGTACCACCTGTTCCAGTAGCACAAGCGTTATAATTTGGAGTTTCAGTATTGTCTGAAGTTATATATATTACTGAATAAGATGGTCTGTTTTGCCAAGTTATTGATTTATTTGTATCTGCATCAGTAGTTGAACTCACTAAACAGTTATAATATAAAGTTCCTGTTGTTGTTTGAGTTTGTGTTCCACTTCCATTAATTACTAATGTTTGACTTGTTTCACCAGTAATTATGTTGTTTGAGTCTGCTGTTATATCATTATTAGTTGTGCTTTTATACCACTGGTAAGTTGGATTTGATATGTTTTGTGTTACTGCTGTAAATTTAACTTGTTGATGAGTGTAAGCAAATCCTAAATTGTTTCCATCAGAAGTCTCTGTATTTATAGTTACTTTAGGTGTTAAAGTAATTGTAGTATCAGGTGTATCATCAGTACCACAAATATTAATTTGAGAAATATATCCTGGAGGGTAAGATAGTACTTTTGCATAATGTTCTTGCGGATTATCGTTTGCATCAAATAGTATTATTTTGTACCAGTTGTCAGTTCCACCGTATGGATTTGATAAATTATTGTTTGAGTCTTTTTGTGTATATAATAAACTACCCTCTGTTATAGAACCATTATAATAAATAGTTGTGTCTGCGGTTAAATCACAAGCATTAGAACCGTTGTTACCAGCTATTGTTACATATTCAGAGGAAACGATAGCTTGATTAGGAACTGTAGTTGATTCCTCTACTACTTCTGTTGTAGGCCCTGTACTACATTCTACATATTCAGTTACCTCGCCATCATTGTTTACACCGATTCTTCCGTTATGACTGGAACCCATTTTAAAATATTTACCACCACCAGAGTAAGGAGTTTGCAGTGCATCACTATTAAATAGTGTTATTCCATTACCGAATGATTGACCAGAGAACAATCCATAATAAACTGTTTCTGTTGCAGCAACTTTACAAGCATCGTCAGCACTATCAAATCCACTTGAAGATATTAATAAAGATTGAGGTGATGCAGATTCTACTTCATCAAATATAGTAACTGTTACAGTTACAGTTGAAAAGTTGTCTAGTGTAAGAATGAAAGTTTCTCCAGATGCACCTTCTGCAGTATTATCAGTTAACACTTCAAAGGTTTGTGTTGCTTCATTTGTATTTCCAGTATTACCAAAAACAAAAGCACCTGTTAAAGTACCTCTTTGTAAATCAGCAGCACTAACACCACCTGTAATAGTAAAAGGCACCGATGTACCGTTTGCAGTTACACCATTTTTGTCTATAAGCTTAACAGTAAAAGTTTGTCCCTCTGTAACAGATGTTTTTCCGTCTATAACAGATAAAGCATAGTCTGCGTTTAATGATACAGTTCCTGATACAGTTGCAGTTTCTGTTATATCTGCTGAAGCAAATGTTCCTGCTATAGGAGAGGTAGGACTAAAAGTTAATGTTGAATCTACTGTATATCCTGTATTTCCAGCAACACTAAATGTAAAGCTATATCCGTCTCCTGTTTCTCCTACTTGAGTTGCTTTATATAATCCTGTTGCTCCATCAAGGGCAATACCTGTAAAAGTATATCCAGCACTAGGTCCTGTTATATTATTTGTAACTTCAAGTGTAGCTGTATATTGTGTATTTGCCGACCATTTAACTGTCTTACTTGCTGGATATGTATTACCTGCTGAATCTGTTGCGGTAAGTCCATAAGTTACTTCACCATCACTTCCATTTGTAAATGTCTGTTCTTCACCAGTGTTTCCATCTATATCACCTCCTGTCCAAGCATAACTTACTGGAGTAAAATTACTTGCTACCGCTGTAAGTGTAATATCGCTGTTTGTTACTCCCTTTTCTGGTCCTGAAATAGATACAGATGCGTTTTCTATTGTATCTCCATCTGAACCAATTGCCGTTACATAATAAGGACTTCTTGAATTTACTTTAACTGTTGCCATTAAATGAATTATTTATCTTAAGTATATAACTATCTCCTATGTCTTTTGTTAAAGAAGCTATTATGTCTTGACTAACTTCATCAACAAATCTAGTTCCTTGTATTCCTTCTCTACCTATCTTTGCTGCAATACGAAAAGCTTTAAACATATTAGCTTTATCTGTTTCTTCAGTATTTAAATTTCTTACCTTCATCCATTCCAATATTTTGTCTGGCGGTGGCGGTTTTTTACCAGGCTCTCTTCCATAGTTAATCCAGTACCAATATTTATTTCCGCTTATTATAATTTCATTTTCTGTAACTTCTCCAGTAATACTATTTTGAAGTTGACCAGAAGCAACTTTATCATCGTCACGTAAACGGTCTTTTAACTGTTGTATAATTTTTTCTTTGTATGATTCTAATATTTCAGCAGTGCTTCTAGACATTAGCAAAGAGATAATTCATTATTAGGAACTTCTATGTTTACTGTTATTCCCCATCCTGCTAATTGATTCTCGAAATTGTCAATAAAAGGTTCAGCAGTTACATTTGTAGTTATTTGAAAATTATCAGAGAAAGCAGTTCCTCTTCTCATTTCTTGTTGTAGGTCATTTATTGCCTGTAATTGTGTATTTAATATATCTTGTAAATTATCATTTCCAAACATCATATCTTCAGTTTGCTTCTCTTTTGTTATATCTACTATATCTAAACATAATATTCTAATAGTAGCTGACATAATTCTATCTTGAAATACAACATTTCTAAACATTACATGAGCTAAAGGAAAGATACTAGTTTTATTAAGGTCAACTTGTGTAATGTCACCGAAGGTGACGGTTTTAGTAATTCCGTTTGCTCTTAATATTTCTTTTATTTTATCGAGTACTGTATAAACTTGTCTCATTTTAAATTCTGTTTTATCATTTTATTTTCTAATTCGTTTTTCTCTTTCTCAAACTCTAGCCAGGTTAAACATTGAAATAATGAGAGCTTTGTAACTTCTTCAAATTTTCTGACATCTCCTTCAGCGAGTGCGTAAATTGATTGATACCAACCCCACTTTGCTCCAAAGTTTGCTGAAATTCCGAGTCCTCCCTCAGTTGCTTCTCCAAAGAGTCCGTCAAATGTTTCGACAACTCGTTGCCTAAATGGTAAAAAAAAAGCATAGCACCCATAGCAACATTAACAGGAGCGTCCAACATTATTTCTGCGAATCCTTCTGTACCTTCGTAATCATGTATTAAATACAAATCTCCTTTTTTATGTTTAAGGGGTCTGTATAATACAGCCATAGCTTTGTGCATTTGCTGCCAATCGGAAATATATTTATCTAAATCTATAAACTCTCCCATTGATATATCATCTAACTTCGGTATAAATCCAAATTCAATCTTCTCTCCGTTTTTATCCGTCATAGTAAACGTCCTTTGCAGCGGAGTCTTCTCTGCGAATAAATCAGATATATGTTTAATGATATCAGAAAACTCTGTCATAGGAAGTTTATAAGCCTGCTTCATTGTTATACCACAAAAACATTCTAATACTTTCAAATTAGCAAATTCCAACTCTTCAGTTGTTGGCTGTTTATTGGGGTCAGATTTTACATCTTTGATATACTTTTGATAGTTCTTAAGCGGAATCGCAGATAATTCTTTAGGAACTCTTATTTCAAATGATTGACTCATACTATAATAACTATATAATTATATTATGTACTAAAATACAAAAATAAAACAATATGAAAAAAGTTAGTTATATATACGAAGTCGTAGTGGTAGAATAAGCTCTACAAAGAGGTAGAATAATCACTATAACTTCTTAATAATATATCTAATTAGGCTTAGGATAATTATATCCTTTTTTGTAATTTAGTTTTATATCTGATATATTTTTCATATTTTAAGTTTTAAAAGCTCTGATTCTCTTCGGAGCTTTTTTTTCATTTCTGCTTGAATTTTCTTAAATGCACTCACAGAAACCCTTAATATTCATTTTACGTAAACTTAACGATTTCTTAACGTTAGTTTCGATTTTTTTTATACTATCTGAATTTAGATATTAATTACAGCTAAATAGATATTTAACTGTGTAAAGTTTGCTTTACTTTCGTATGGTTTTGAATTTATAAGGATTTTTTATCTACCTCAAAAAAGTACACCTGTTTATCAATGATTTATATTTTTTTTATCTTTTATTTTAAGGATGTTTTTAGGCTGTTTAGAGGTAGTAAAATAATAAGTAATAATAATATTACACGGCACAAAAAAAGAGGGCTAAAAAGCCCTCTCTTAACAACAATTAAACAAACATGAAAAGAATAATTTTGACTGATTACATTATAGGATAGTTTGTAAAATTGTTTATATATAAATTAAATTTACTTCATAGTTATTTATTTAAATTAATGTCCATAATATGCGTTTGTTTGTCTTTGTGGTGTTCCATCCCATAGCCTGGCAAATTGAAACGTTGATATATTTATATATGGCCTTTCGGTGTCGGCTCCCTGTATTTTTCTCCTATATATTCTGGTGCCTTTATTTGCTGTATAGGGCTTAACATAGTCAGATGTTTCAGAACTGTCAACAATTTTATTTTCTACTTTGACAACTTCGACCATTGTTTTTCCTGCTAATCTTTGGACCTGGTAAAAATCCACGTTTGTTTGTTCATATCCCCACGAACTTGAGAGAATATCCCCAACCTCTAATTTTATTATTTTTTTCATATTGTTATTTTTATTCATGTTATTAATTATTTTCTTTTTTGTTTCTTTTGATATTCCTGGCAGTACTTTTAAATCAAAGTGTTTCTTTATCCATTTTTTAGATACACCCTTTTCAATTAGTCCTGCAATTATATTGTTTCTTAATTTCTGTTCGAATTTCATATTTATTTATTTAAGTTAATTACTTTATTATCTTTTAAATCATATACGGCCAATTGGTCATATAGATTACCAATTTTAATTGCATCTTCTTTGCTGTCTAAATGGATGTTTAAATCTAAATAGTAATTATTATTTTCGTCCATCCATCCGCCAATGCTGTCAAACTTATTTAAGTTTTTAACATTAATTAATTCATTGGCTTTTGGTGTTTTTCCTTTATATATATTTTTTATAGATACTACAAACCTTGCTGAAGTATTTTTTAATTTATAAGTAAAAGGAAGTTTATTTTTAATATAGTATTGTAAATTGTTTCTTTTCATGATTAAAATAATATAAAATGTAATGTAAAGTAGCAAATACCGAATATTATAATTATTGGCGTTAAATACTCTTCCATGACAAAATAAAATTTGTCAATGTTTCTGTCCTTCCTTAAAAAATATTTTATTCTTTTAGGTGTAGTACTTGAAGGAAAACACAAAGCATAATTGACCGCTTTTAATAATTCTTTTTTTTCTGTTTCGTTTGCCTCTTCATATAATTGAGTGACTTTGAAACGTGCAATAGTTAACTGTTTTATTGATATTCTTTTATTTTTCATATTTGTTTTTTTAATTGCTCTAATCTATTATTTAATTTATTTAAAGACAATAATATTTTTTTGCCTTTGTTTTTATTAATAATAGGTTTTTTTAATTGTTTCATGTTATTTATTGTTACTAATTATATTCATTGCAAATTGCAATGATATATTACCGTTTTGCACCAAAGCATATAAATATTTAAATTTATTTTCTTTATTAGCTTTTTTATAATTGTTTCTTGTTTCTATATCAAAAGCATATAAATAATTCTTTTGCATATCTAAATTTTTATTTGCTATTATATTAATTTGTTTTTTCATATTGTTTTATTTAATTGTTATGCAACAAAGTTACAAAACAAGACAAATCTAATGTTAAGTTAATGTTAACAAATTGTTACTAAATCATTAAGAAGTTGAGGCAATTAAATTATTTGTAATTTTGCAAATTGGTCAAAATGTATCTAAATACAAAAATATTTCAAAGCGTGTACCCTAATGCGTTTAATGGGTGTATTGCGTTTAACGATGACCCTTTTGCGTTTAATGACCCTATTATGTTTAAGAGCCTAATGCGTTTAAGAGCGTACTGCGTTTAAGAATAATCTTTTATTTTCTTCTTTTAATCTTTGCACTTCTTTTCTCAATTGCTGTATGTCTGCTGCTTGAGATTTGATTGTGTCTTCGTATGTTTCGTTACTACAGTTTAATCTCATCTTGTTTCTTTATATCTTCAAATGTATCTATTATCATATAATATAATTCACTTTTTATAACATCAAGTATTGATTCATAAAAACCTATTGTCTCCTCTTCACTTAAATACCTATCCTTTAATTCATCTCTAAATAAATTAAACTGAATTATAAGGGCTATACCATCATTCATTGTAACAACAGTTTCATCAAGGAACTTCATTATAAGCATAGACATCTTTTGCTTTGCTGTATGCTTATCTATTTCAAGCAATGTCTGATACTCTTCATTCAAAAAAGAGACAGCCTTGTCAAAGTTAAATGACCTAAAGCTGCCTCTGTTATATTTCCAGAATCGTTTTTTCACACAGCAAATCTATACATATATATTATATCCAATGTTAAGCTAACGTTAAGAAATCATTAACAAATAGAAAAAAAATAAAACAATTGATTATTATTCAGTAATTTAGATGAAAATAAAAATATATGTATAATTTAAAACCCTTCTATGTTTAATGACTAACGTATCACATAAACGCCTTTATTTGCGTTGGCGAGGAAATACTGTGCAGAGTATCGAAGTGCGTCTAGCTGATGGTTCCATTTGTCAACAGGTCTTTCGTTCCTCTCATGCCAAACGTAATTGTTCAGCTCCTTTATTAGGTCTGTACTTTCAGCGTCAATTAATAAATCAAAGTCCTGAACTAAAGCAATCCCTGTCAAAATAGACCCACTGCGTTTAACGGTTGGTTTTATGTTACAGTATTCTTGTAGCTCGGAGATAAGTCTGGGTTCTGCGGAATCACAGATAATTAAATCTTCTCCTGCATATCTTCTGTTTAACTCTCCTATTTCTTTTGTTGATAGTCCTGGCTTTGCATACATTGTTTTAATCCACATTTTTTTTCTATCTCTATCAATAGCTACTTTAATTAAAGTTGTTGGGTCAACAGAAAACCCAAAATCTTGACCATAAATATATTCTGCATAATCATTAAACATTCCTACCTTCCAATTAGAAAATACAACTCCTTCTGCTTTATCTAACCATCCTCCAAGTATTTGGTGATTGTATCTGTCTGGTCTTCTGCGTCTTATGTCTTCAAGTTGAAGTAGAAATGATTCTGATAAATTCTCTATGTTATCTTTAAATGTAGTATGAATATAACTAACATTATCTTTCCATTGATTAGTTCCAGGATTAACACCTTTAGCTGCAAAGAATCTTTGATATAACCAGTGTTCTTTTGTTGTAGGATTCAGCACCATAATAACCCTGTTAGGTTTAGATTTGCTTCTTACTGATTGGTCTATCTTGTCAAAGTCCTCTTCTTTAACAAGCTCTTCTGCTTCATCAAGCACCCAAGTTGTAATACCACTAATAGACTTTAAAGCTGCCGTTTGATTACCTGCTGACGTACGAATACCTTTAAACAATATTGAGCTACCAGTACTTGTGTTTAAAATTTCATCTTTAGTAATACGAAAATGTTCCATTATATCATATAATTGTAACTTTTCTAAAAACTCTGGAATAATCGAATTGGCGGCACTTATCATTGTATAACGAGTAAAAAGTATCTTGTGTCCCTGTTCGAACGTTAGAAAGGCTAAAAATGTGGTTATAGCAAATGATTTACCACTTCCTCTACCTCCTGTTATAACAAAGTACCTTGTATCGTTACCAAGAGCATTATATTTCTTGTCCAGTATCGGCTTCTTCATCGTTAGATAATTCTATAGTTTTGTCGTCTGATTGATTTCCTGTAAAAAGGTTTTTAATATTGATATTTACCTTTTGTTGTTTCTCTTCAGGAGTATCAAGAGGCTTACCATACTTGTACTCAAATAATAATTTAAGATGTGGAAAAGAACTTTTGGCTTGTTCTGCTAATGATTCCCATGCTTCTTCCTCGCTTCCAAATACTTTTGCCATTGCGTTAAGAGCGTAGATTCCGACTCGTTTTCGTTTGGCATCGTTAATAGCAGCAGAAGATGTGGGTCGTACAACAGGCACGTTTCTAACGCCTGGTTTTCGTCCATTGTTTCTTCGTCCGTCATTTTCTTTGACATATTTATATTGTTTAGGTTTTCTTCCCATACTTATTATATATATAACTTATTGCAGACCAAACTGCATCACTTATCTCTTTTTTACTATATATTTTAGTTCCGACTTTTTTAATACCATCCTTCTCCACAGCAATTTTAAATTGATAACAAACAGGAGAGCAAGGCCCATAAGGCTCCCTATAAATCCTATAGCCATTGTCAATGCACCAGCGAGCATGGCTTTGATTGTAACCTGTATTATATTTCCCAAGTTTCCATTTTTTGTTATATTCATCAATCTGTTGTGGTGACTTCTTTCTCACTTAATAATAAATTTAAATCCCTTCTTAATTTAAAGTATTTGTTTTTCCAGTACTCATCTGGATTTTCTATATAATCACTACTTAAAGCGTGAGAATCAAAATCGTTCTTTATATTCATATATGCTTTCCAATAATTATCTTTATAAAAAGCCATAGATGCAAATTGTTTTAATCCTACATAAACAGATGCGTGGTCCTTATTTACTTCTTTACCTATTGATTCTAATGTATGATGAGTATATTCTTTACATAATTTATAGTAAATAACTCTACCGTAAACACATTCTCTTTTTCTGCGTGTACTTCTTATATCAGTATCAAGATGTCTTGACACTTTATCTGCTATTGATTTAGTTGTATATTTATTCATATTTCTGTTTTAAATTTAGTACTTCTTTTTGAATTTCGCTATATTTTCTGTCTTCACTAAATTCTAATGCCTTGACAATTCCTGCACAATATTCATACATTTCCTGTTCTTCATAAACATATATTTCCTGCTCTATCTCTTCAAGAGGTACTCCCATTAATACATCAACAAGAGTTAAATAATATGCCTGTTCTATTCTTCTTCTATACTCATTAAATTGTACCTCTTCTAACAAACTCATTGGGGTCTTGGATTTTTCTTACAAAATAATCTTCGTATGTTTTGCAGACTTTTTGTAATTTACGTTCAGCTCTTTGCATTGACTCTTCGCTGCAATCATATATACCTATCTCTCCTGTACCTTTTTCTATTACCAGAAATGTAAAGTTAGTAACATTAAATAGTTTAGAATATATATAACATTGCATATCATAGTGCCAAGTGTTTTTAGCTGTCCATAACCAACCATCAAGTTTTGATGTAGTTTTTAAATCTATTACGTGATTATCTTTTAAATAATCAGCTTTACCTCGAAAAGGAAAACCGAAAAGCTCTCCAATCATGGGGACTTCTGGGCTTCCTCCTCGCAGTAATTCACTCGCTTCTGTGTTCCTATTCATTGTGTTTAGTAGTGATGTAAACGTAATATATTCTTTTTGTAACATTACTTCTTTACCTTCATTCTCTTTTACAGCATCTTTAAACTTATTCGTATATCTTGTTGAAGCATCTACAAATAAATAGCTGTCATCTATTCGCTCTGGTTCAAGAGCCATCATGTGAAACAATCTGCCTTCTCGAAGTGCTGGTACATCATTTCCTGACACACCTAATGAATTTAAATATGCTTTAGGAGAATCAAGTAGCTTTTTCGCAGAAGATGATGATAAAGCTGTTTTACCTAAATATCCATAGTAAAAACTATCATCATACATCTTTGATAATATCTCTTGTTTACTCCAAGTTTTTCCGTCTAGTAATGTAATTTGTTCATTCATAATTAAGTCTAATATTAGTTGGTCCATTATTTATTTTTTTCTAAATAATCTTCAAGTGAAGCTAAAGCTCTCCAGGCTACTTTTCCCAGATGAAGTAATCCATCATCGTCTGTTTTATCAGCATCAATTAAATGTCTTGTTAAAGAATCTAAATGGTCTGTACTTTTATTTTTATCCCAGTGTAGTGGTTTATCAGGATGATGTTGCTTATTACCTGCTAAACTTACTTTACTTACATACTTTAGGGCATTAGGAAAATATCTAATAACTCCTGTATATACTGGTGTTTCTTTTCTTTCTTTATGCTTATTCAAAACTTACACTTTTTGCATTTCCAAAACTCTCCTAACTTATTTATTGTATAAACAAAATCTACTGGTTTATCAAGCTGCTTCCATTTACCCACTCTGTCCCATATATAAGTTACCTTACATTTATCTAAAGGTACATCTTTTTTGTCATCTGCAAAATTATGAGACACTTTTAATATTGCAGCATCTTTTCCAAGATTAGCACACCAAGCCTCTGCAATTCGTTCAAGAAGCAATCTTTGACCTGTAGGTATATAAGAATCTTTATACTTAACTTCAATCAATATAAGAAACTTATTATCAAATTCAAGTACAGCATCTATATCTGATGGGTGCATCTTTCCATTCTGAACACCAGTAAAGTCTAAGACCTGTCTAACTCTATCGCTATTTTTAATTAGGCTGCTCATACTTATCAAATAAGGATTTTAACTTATTGAGTTTACCAGCAAAACAACTACCACAATTAGTCATCTTATCGTTATAATTAAAAACTCTATTGTAGATAGTTAGAAGCTCTCTTTGCTGCTGTCCATTGATTCTATTTCTTGGCTTTGAATAAAAGTCAGTTAAGTAAGAATGTTCCTCTTGTGTTAAGCAATTAGGTTTATTATAGGGAAACATTTTATTTAATGCTTCTTTTCTTTTATCACATCCGCAGTCTTTTCCAAGAGCATCAAATACTCCATCAACTGCTGCTTTAATTCCTGTAGCTTTAGTTATCTTTTCTACAGTATCACCAACTCCATCTGATTGCTTTTCATATTTAGCAACCCATTGTTTGTAGTTCTTAGTTCTTTTGTCATTAGGTTTGGGTGGTATTTTATTCATCGTTTTTATTAATTAAGTGAAAATCTCCGTTTAAATAATCCTCAAAGTCTTCTCCAAACTTTGACTTGATTATGTCTTTATAATTCTTACAACTATTAAAAATAGATGTAACGCTAATATTAGTTTCTTTAGCTAGCTTACGCATACTAATATCAGTCTCATAGTAAATCTTAAATAGTTTTCTGTCGTACCAATGCTCCCAGCTTTCTACTTCTACTTGTATCTTCTTTAATATTTTATCTTCTGCAGTTTCTTTTGCATAATTATAATTAGTTTCGTCACTTCCATCTACAACCTCAAAATTAACCTCATAATCATCTATTCTAATTATTTTATGCTTTCCTCTTGCTTTAGCATAATCTCCCCATAAATTCTTTAAAGTTATATATATATAAAATTTATTGACTTCCTTTTCATTATACATAATCTTCTCTGGGTCTTTTATGTATTTATTTAATCGAAGATACATTTCATGCACAAAATCTTCAACAAGATGTCTTGGTATTCCAATAGACAATCCCATTGCAATCCATGTACTGTGGTTTTTTGACAATAAATCAAGCATCTTTAAACATAAATATATTAATCCAAACTATACCTAAACTAATACGTAATAAGTCTGCAGTAACATCAAAATCAGGAATCTCTATGCCTTCTACATAGTCTATCCCTAAAACAAATCCTTTTATAAATTCTAATTGTATATTCATTGGTATTCAAATTGTACTCTTATTTTATCTTCTGGACCATAATATTTAGCCATGTTGTTTATTTCTACTATATTTTGGTCTTGCTCGTAAATAAGCCCTTCTAACGCATCAAAAAATGCCTTGTTAAGGTTGTCTTGTAAATCTGGTTTGGTTACTTTAGGAGCCTTTAAAATGCGTCTCTTCTTGGCCATACTCTTTGGGTACGCATAGACATATTCAATATAATTTACCTTAATAGGACATCCTGCAGGTATTATGTTGAAATCTTCAGGCAATTGATTTTCTATTAAAGTTCGTACATATTTTTGATAATCCAAAACTTTTTTAGGTTTATATTTAATTCCACCTCTACCAAATCTTACAGATTGATGAGCTAGTGGACGCAGGTTAAGTTCAAAAGATAGTATCATAAATTAATAAATGTTTCTCTGTTTATTGATGCAGGTATGCTGTCTTGTATATAAGGAAGACCATCAGACTCAATTCTAAAAGCAAAGTCTTCAAAAGGATAGCCTCTAGCCCTTCTGCATTTAACAACTGCTAAATCTCTGTCATCAGGAGATAATTGCAAACTGATTTGTGTTTCAGTTTTCTTTTCCATAAACGACCCTAAATGTCCAGTTGCTTTATCACTGTTAAAATTAGAGTGTATTACAGTAATAATATGTATGTTTAAGTCTTGAGTCCATTTCATAATATGTTGTATTAGTTTATTAGATTGTACTATATCATTACTATCTAATATCAAATCTGCGATACCATCTATTATAACAAGTCCTGGATTATCTATATTATATAAATGCCAGTTAATAAAGTCTAATCTGTCAAATGCAGAGTATTCTCTTAAAGCATAAGTATAATAATCAGATGTATCTTCACACATCCTAGTAACTCTATTAAAAGTTCTTTGAGCATGGAATCTACCTTGCTCTGTATCATAATGTATTAATTTTTTATTTTTTCTACTACTCACCAAATCTTTTGTGTATTTCTTATCGCACGAGAGATACGCAGCTGCAAGAAGAGATACAAGAAATGTCTTTTTACTTTTTGGAGCAGCAGATATAAAGCTGAAATTGCCATAAGTTCCTAATGGTAACGGTATTGGATTAACACCTCCTGTAGTGCCTTTTGATAATGCAATTGGAGGATATTCAATTTTCTCTTTAGGGTCCACATAACTTTGCTGTAGTATCTTTTTATATTTTTCATTGTAGTCTAGTTGAGTTTGACTCATTTTCATCTTTAAGTTTATATTTTAATAATTGTCTAACGAGTGCTTTCATACTTTTTGAAATCTCGCCAGGCTTTTTCATTTTGTTTTTATTAGCCACATCATGAGCGAAAACACTAACATCTAATCTATCGTAATAAAAATCGGCATCTGTTTCAAGTATGTCATTAATTTTATTAAGCATTTGAAACTCTACAAATAAAGAACTTAATTCTTCTAAATTGTCCTGGTTGTTTTCAAATATAGTGTACACAAGCCAAGCACACATTTTCTCTAAATATTCATACTCTCTATTCATATTAAAAAAGGGAGCCGAAGCTCCCTTTATACATTTAAAATGGTAAGTCTGCTTCTGTGCCAGAGCTAGTAGAAGCAGTTTCTTTTTCTACTTTTTCTGCTACAGAGATATTTCCATCAGTCCAGTATATTTTACCATTACCTAAATAGTTTTTAGGTTCTTTAGCCATTCTTTGCTCATCAGTTTGTTTTTCATATAAACTAATGTTCTGACCATATTGAGTAGTTTTATCGCTAATTGATAATGTATAGTTTTTCCATACACCATCTTTAGTTTTTATACTAATTTCTCCTAATGCACTCATATAAATTAATTTGTGGCAAGTAATGCCTGTTCAACTTCTTTTGACATTGCGTATTTTTTCATAATGTCATCTATACTACCACCATCTCTAACATACTTTGCAGCTTTAACAAAATTCTGCGAATTAGAAGTTAGTGTTGGTTTCTTCTTTACTTCTGATGTATCATGTGTATTTGTAGCATCAGAGTCTTTGGTATCATCCAGTAAGAATAAATTACCAATTGCATATTTCTTTGCATAAGAAGATGCAGCTCCTGTTCTTTGAGGATGTTGCATACCTTTTGCGTTGAAATCTATTATAGCTTGTGCAGATGATTCTATCTGCATACTTCCATCCTCACAATCAATCAACTTTGCAGTTGCTTCAACATAAGGAAAATCTCCTACGACTTTTAATTCATCGTGCATCTTTAAAACACATTTGTATTTCTTTAGATGTGGTTTAAGTGCTTCAAGACAATCTTCAGCACTTCTATACTTATA
>Ga0160423_10000974_pt1 | contig 23885 bp, 18 predicted proteins | sample CRUFie14St8metaG_FD_108191 | JGI IMG/M metagenome (GOLD analysis project Ga0160423, IMG submission 108191) | Marine microbial communities from the Costa Rica Dome - CRUD Field 142mm St8 metaG | ecosystem: Environmental > Aquatic > Marine > Oceanic > Photic zone | place: Costa Rica: the Eastern...
AAGGACCCTGAAAGTCGTCTTTTCACTTCAATTATTTTGCCCGTTTGCGGCACCCCCTGGAGGCCCATCTCAACCCAAATCCTGAGCAGCCCGCTTATCTGGCGGCCACAACCGATGGTCAAGGACGTCGAAGGGTATCACATCTTCGCTCTGGGTGCACCAAACCCGGACAAAATCCCCGCATGTCGACCCACTGCCCCCCCATCCATGGCCTCCCCAGCCACCGCAGCGACCCCTGGGATGTAGATGATGTGTCCATGGGCCGAGCGGATCCGGGCTCGCCGATCGCTCCGATCGACCTCTGGTGTCCTTACGGATCACCTCCAACCGCCCGAGCGCCTCCACCGGTTCTCCCGAGCCGCTTCCGCCAAGATAGCAGCCCGCGGACGCCCGCGCGCGGTTGTCGGTTACGGTCAGAAGGCACAGATAACGCCCTTCTTCTTGGTCTCTCTCTTCAGTTTACATTGCACAATTACACACGTGTAGATAATGGGCGATCGCCCCTCGCTCACCGCCCGCCCCCCGCGAGGACAAAGTCGGCCACCATGGTGGCCAGGTCCGCAGGGCACTCCTCGTGGCTCAGGTGCCCGCAGTCCTCCAACACCCGCAGCGGCACGGGGTCGTACAGCGGCCCGCAGTCCTCCGGCCTGACCACCGCGTCGTGCCTCCCCGTGACCACCATGACCCTCCTCCTCCCCCCCGCCGCCTCGCCACCCGAAACGACGATCTCCCTGGCGAGCCCCTCCCCTGCGTCCTGGTCCCTCTGGTTGGCCTGGATCCCCAGCCTAAGCGCGCGCTCCCAGTGCCTGAGGTAGAGGGCCTCTTGTAAAAGTGCATCCTGTCCGCCGGGATGGTGCCACTCCTGTAACACTGCCTCCTCAGCGCGACCTCGACCTCCATCCTGACGAAGTGCCTCCTGGCGGCGGCCTTGATCCCGCTGGTTAGAAGGTGCTCCATCAGCTTGCTTGCGACCTCCCCGTGCGTGTTGGGGTGCAGCAAGCAGAGGGACAGGACCCTAACCCCTGGACCCTGCTGGGCGCCCGAAACCTGGGAGTGATGCTGCTGCTGCTGCTGGTCCTGCTGGTCAGAGAGGAGGGCGAGCCTCATGGCGGCGAGCGCGGCGTCGTCGTGGGCCACCACATGGACCGCCCCGATCCTCAGGCGGCGGCACAGCCCGAGGGCGACCTTGGCTCCACCCTCCGAGCCGTACGGCGCTGCTGGGTCCCTGGCCTCGGCCTGGTCCTGCTCCTGCGTGGTGTCGGCAACGGCGGCCTCCTGCTCCGGCTCCTGCCCGTCCACGGTCTCCCCCGCCAGAGGCCTGGAGCTCAGCCCGAACCCGATCCTGTCGAAGTACACGACCCTCCTGCCGCTCCTCCTGGCGACCTCCGCGGCCACGTCGGCCCAGACGCTGACGTTCCCGTAAAACCCGTGCATCAACAGCACGGCCTCCTCCGAGGGCTTCAAGTCCTCCAGGGTGGGGGCGGCCCCGGACAAGCTCTGAGAAGAAGAAGAGGAGGAGGGAAGGTGCACCTGGTAGTGGACGGAGAGCCCCCCCTGGGCGCCGATGGACACCCATCTCGAGTTCTCGCCCCCCATGGCAGGACCGCACCCCGCCCCGCTGCCGCTCCTGTCCACCGAGGCCGAACCACACGTGCTCCCGTCGCTGCCCACGAGGTCCTCCAGCGACCCGTGGGACCCGAGCGAGCCGTAGCTCTGGTTCCTCTGGTGGCCATGAGCGCGGGGTTGGCCTAGGTGAGGGTAGCCGTGGCCGCCGGGCTCTCCGTAAGACTCGTCGTTGGAGGTGTAGTTGAACCCCTCCTCGCTGGGCAGGGAAGGGGGGATGCCGAGGGACCCGTTGGGGATGGAGGGCGGGTAGCCCCCCATACCCGCCGCAGCGGCGACCATTCCGGCCCCGGCCCCGCGGCCCCAGTCCCCGCCGTTGAACTCGGCCTCCGCGTCCTCATCCTCAACCCCCGCGGCCGCCCCGGAACCCCTGGACCCCGCCAGCAGGCTCTCCAGCATGGCGTGGTGCTTTCCCGACACGCCCTCCCATCTTCCGCCGCCCCACTCCGGCTCGGCCGCCGCGGCTCCCGACCTCGCTCCCGGCGAGGTCACCAGCTGCAGCCTGCGCCTCCTGCCCTGCAGCAGGTCGAAGGTCTTGGCGCAGAACACGTGCAGAGCGGCAAACCCGACGTTGATGAGCATGAGCACGGCGCCGAACCCCTGGAAGTGGGAGTACACCCTCTGGTCCTGGGCGTAGTCGTAGCACGAGGCCTTGAAGACGAGGAACCCTACCGAGGCGAGGCAGATGAGGTACGTGAAAAGCAGGAACTCCGCGCTGCCCTTCCTCACGAGGTTGGTGAGCGAGGGGAGGCTTGTGGTGGAATTGGTGCTTGCGGATCCCAGCCCGAGGGAAGACTTCTGGAGCAAGGGCAGGAGGTGGGAGTCCCCCGAGAGGTGGTCCACCGCGCCCCTGGATAGAGATAGATACCCCCTGTCCCTCTGCTTTCGCCTCCTCTCGAGCTGCTGGCGCTTCCTGTAGTAAAGCACCACCCTGGGCTTCACGATGGTGCAGAAGACGTACGCAAGGAAGATGAGCAGGCCCCTCGCGGCGCTGACGAGGGCGACGTCAAGCAGGGAGCGGTGGAAGGTGTAGTCGTCCCAGGACCTTCTGAGCTTCTCGCCCGGCGGGAAGGGGGAAAATACGGCGTACAGGCCCACGGCACTCAGGGCGTCCGCGGCGCAGATGGTCGTGGTCGCGAGCTGAGGCAGGACCTTGAGCGCAAGGAACGAGAAGACCAGGAGGGTCGCCACCAGCCTCCTCAGGCCTCCCTCCACGGACTTGACCATGGCCGCCTCGCTTCGCTCTGTCGCTGCCAGCGCCGCGAGCCGTTTGCGTTGGTTTGCTGCGCTGTCTTTGGGATCCGGGGACCACCTCAGCCTGCACTGCCTGCAGGGATTAGAATTCAGAATCTGAATTTTCAGTTTTTCAGAATCTGAGAATGCATCCAACAAAAAATATAGAATACGAGTGCAGGATCTGCAAGAGGGGGGCAAGGGGGGAACAGACAAGGTGGTTTGTACGGTCTTAGAAGAAGAATGGTTTTAGGATTAGGATTAAGATTAGGATTAAGATTAGGATTAAGGATTTTCCGGTGATGAGAAGAGAAAGCTCGTTCACCTCCTCATCCCCCTCCCCCTTCCCATGCCTCCCCCCATCATACCTCCGCGGCCTCCCATCATGCCCCCCCTACCCCTTCCCATCCCTTGCTCCTGCTCGCTGGCCGGGTTCCTCACCGTCTCGTCCACGCTGAGGATGAGGCAGGTGGCCTCCGTGGCGGCCTGCAGGGCGTTCCTCTTCACGATCACGGGCTCCCACACGAAGGTCTTGTACGTGTCGCACACCCCACCAGTGTCAATGTTCACCCCAAAGTGCTTGCCCTCTCCGGTCTCGCTGGCGTGCTTCTGCCTGAGCTTGTTCAGGGCCTCCGTCGAGTCAAAGCCGGCGTTGTCGCACAGCTGCCTCGGGATGACCTCCAAGGCCTTGGCAAAGGCGTTGATGAAGAGCTGCTCCTTGCCCATCAGTGTCCTCGAGTAGTTCCTGAGCACCTTGCTCACCTCCATGTCCACCGCACCGCCTCCGGGGACGATCGCCGCGTTCTTCACGGCCCTCCTGACGATCATGATGGCGTCGTGCATTGACCTGTGCGCCTCCTCGATGAACTGCTCCGCGCCGCCCCTCAGCACGATGGTCGCGGTCCTTGCCAGCGGGCACCCGGTGAAGAGGTTGAACCTCTCGTTTCCGACCTGCCTCTCCTCGAACTCGGCGCACGTTCCCATCACCTCGGCGTTGAGGTCGTTCACGGTCGACTGCACCATGCCGCCGGTGGCGAAGGCGACGCGGTGCATGTCATCCTCCGGAACACGGCCCGCGCAGAACATGCCGCGGTCCGCAAAGTACTGCGTGGCGAGGTCTCCGATCGCGAGCCTGCTCAGCACGACCTGGGCCCCGCTCTCGACGCACTTGTCCAGCTTCTCGTAGATGATGGCCCACTCCGCCTCCACGATCTCCTGGTACTGGGCCGGGTCCGTGAGCCTGATCTCGGCGTTCTCCTTCTCGGACTTGAGCTCCAGCTCGACGTTCAGCAGCAGAATCTTCGGGCTGTCCGTGAAGTGCTTCGGCTGCTGCTCGAACCCCGCGTAAGAGAAGGTCTTCTTGAAGGCCACGCCGTCCACCAGGAAGGACTCCTTGAGCGTTCCGCCCACCACCTTCTTCACGCCGATCATCTTCAGGTCGAGGGTCTTCTGGTCGAGCTTGCTCACGGCGTCCACCACCATCTTGGCGAAAAAGTCCTTCTCGCCCGCGATGAGCTTGGAGTTCAAAGAGGTCATGGCGCACTTGTGCAGGACGTCCCTCTTCTCCTCCTCGCTGAGGTCCTCGATCGTTGTCGAGAAGTCCTTGATGAAGTCCGTGGCCACCTTGCAGGCCTTCCTGTACGCCGCGACGAGGGTCTGAGGGTGAACCCCTTCCTCAATGAAGGGCTTGGCCTCCTTGAGGAGCTCGCCCGCGAGGACCACAACGGTAGTGGTGCCGTCGCCCACCTCCGAGTCCTGGGACTTGCTGATGTCGACCAGGAGCTTGGCAGCGGGGTGGACGATCTCCAGCAGCTTCATGATCGTGGCACCGTCGTTGCTGATGGTGGTCTGGCCCCTCTCGTCGTACACGAGCTTATCCATGCCGCGGGGTCCGAGGGTAGTCCTCACGGCGTCCACGACCGCCACGCAGGCGTTGATGTTGCTCACGAGCTGGGGGACGCCCTGCGAGGAGTCCGTTCCCTCCCTGAGCAAGATGATCGGGGGTTGCTGCGTGAGCGGTGAGCGAGGTGAAAGAAAACGAGAGGCGCGGGGGGTCAGGTCACGCGGGGGGTTGCGGCAGAGAAAAGGAAAGCGTGTGTCGGTCGCGGGGGACTTCGAGGGAAAGGGTTATCGCGGGGGTGAGAGCGTCGCGACTCGACGCCCGTTCTCGGGGCCCAGATCACCCCGAGGCCTCTGGGTCTGCTGACTCGCCCCTTCCTCCCCCCCGCTTCTTTTTATTTTTTTCACTCTCTCTCTCTCTCTCTCTCTCTCTTTTTCATTCACTCACCAGCCCCATGTACCCTCCTGGCGCTAGGGACGCCATGTTTGTGTCCTGTGCTTCGTTCTCTCCGTTGCTCTTGCTCCCTACTGTCTTCCACACCACCGCCCTTCGCCTTGGGTTTTGAAAAGATCCAAACTGGACGCGCGCGAATGACTGCGCCTCACAAGACAATGAAATCTTGAATTTTCTTCCTCCTTCTCTTCTGGAGGATTTTTCTGTCCGAGGATTGATTATCCTCGCGACAAGCGACGGAGAAGAGCAACTGTGGGGGCGACGCAGTTTACCTTAGAGCCAAGGCAAGCCGCATAGACCCTTTAAAGGGTGGGTTTAGGCGCGCCCCAACCAGGTCGACAAGCTGATTTTATCTTTATGGAATAATCAACGGATATTAAGGAGGTTCGACACACACACACACCCAACCACCTAGTAGTCTAGGTCTCACACCAAGGACTGGTTTGGTTCTCGGGGGTTGCAGCCGTCGGGGGTCGTCGTCGAGGGTCATATAAAAAGGGGCGCCATGGCGAAGCACCAACCGGACTTGGTGATGTGCATGAAGCAGCCTGGCATTGCGATAGGAAGGCTTTGCGAGAAGTGCGACGGGAAGTGCGTGATGTGCGACTCCTACGTCAGACCCTGCACTCTGGTGAGGATCTGTGACGAGTGCAACTACGGTGCCCAAGAGGGGCGGTGCGTGATCTGCGGAGGCGTTGGGGTGAGCGATGCTTACTACTGCAAGGAGTGCACCCTGCTGGAGAAGGATAGGGACGGGTGCCCCAAGATCGTGAACCTGGGCGGGGCGAAGAGGGACCTGTTCTACGAGCGGAAAAAGTATGGCTTTGCCAAGAACCCTTACTCGTGACGGTCTTCCAGGGGGAGGGAGGAATTCGGGTCCTCCCGGCCCCACACTCGCGCGGGCGGGTTAAGTCCGATTAAAAGTGCATCAGGTTCATCAGCGCCTTCCTTATGAACCGGGCCTCCTGCGCCACGGTCATCCTCTCCAGGTTCTCCTTCTCGTTCGAGGTCGCGAGCGTAGTCTTCACGTCCTTCCCGTGCCTCTCTGCCTCCTTGAGGAACTGCAGGACCTCGTGCGCCGTGGAATTGTTGATCACGATCAGCTTCTTGGCGCCGTTCTCCACCAGAGAGAGGAGGCACCTCTTGCAGTAGAACCACGTGTCCGTCTCGATCTTCTTGTTGTAGGGCTCCAGGGACTTGATGATCCTGGTGATGCCAAACTCGAAGTTTCCCTTGGCGCAGTACAGCGTCCCGATCACCAGGTTCACGATGCACAGGTGGAAGTTCTGCTGGTCGGGCTGGTGGTACGCCATCCTCTCCTCCTCCTGCTCTATCCTTCGCATCAGGTCCTCGGCCTCCTCGTTCTTGCTGGTCATGATGTACGCCACGCAGAGGTTGGCTAAGATGATGGCGGTGATCCCCAGGAGGTTGTCCGAGTGCTTCTTCACGAAGGGCTCGTACTATCTGATGGCCTCCTTGAACTTGTCGTCCTGCATGAAGAAGCAGTGCGCCACGTTCAGCTTCCAGGTCTCGTTCTCTGAGCAGAACTCCGCGCTCTGCCTGAAGATCTTCTCGACCTCGCCGTAATTCTCCAGGTCCCAGTGCATCGAGGCCATGGCCATCAGGACGGGAATGTAAGCCTCCAGGGCGTCATCGTACTCCGTGATGCTCCGCTTGATCGCCTCGTTGTCCCTCTGGCCGTCGGACAAACAAAAAGGGAGCAGGGAAGGTAAAAGTGTGCGGGCGCGTCAGAAATTTTTTTCCTCTCCTCTCTTCTCTCTCCACCTCTCCTACCTGGAGCCTCGCGTCCTGGATTTGCTTGGTCAGCCTCCTCAGCAGGTCCACGTGCCTCTGTGCCAGCAGGTCGTACTTCTGGTAGGCCTTCTCCGGGGCGTTCTGCCTCAGGATCGTGGCGTCCAGGTACTCGTACAGCACGGGGCTCAGGTGCCTCTGGACCAAGTGGGCGTTCTCGGCCATGACGTCCGCCGCGAGGTCGTAGAACGCGTACTGTGGCTTGCAGTACAGGAGCAGGAGGTTGCCAAAGGTCTCCGCGGGCGCGGGGGGGTTCTTCAGCAAGAAGTTGAACTTTGAGAACCCTCCCGTGGGGTTTTCGTCCATCCGCATCAGGGCCTGGTTGTGCAAAGTGACCGGGTCCAGCTCCTCCTCCGCGCGGGGGGGCATGTCGCTCAGGGCCTCCCTGGCGGCTTCCGTGTTCTTCATCGCGTACTCGATCGCGCCCTTGAGGTTGAAGGCCTCGATCAGGGCGGTGTCCTTCAGGACAGACGAGTTGCCCACGCTCCTGGCGTCCGCCATGGCGTCCCCCTGGCTCCCCACGCTGAGCTCGGGGTGCTCCCTCACCCCCTGCTCCACGATCTCGGCCAGGTGCCTCAGTGCGGGGCCGTACTGCTTCATCCTGTAGTAGCAGAGCGCTATGCCGTACGCGAGGTCGCTCCTGTACCCTTGCCTCCCCATGACCTCCTCGAACTTCTGCTTGGCGCCCTCAAAGTCCTCCTCCTTGTAAAGGCAGCAAGCCCTGCACACCAGCACGTCCTCGTCCTCGTCGTTCTCGCACTGGTCCAAAATCCCCCGAGCCGACACTGTGTTCTCCTCCTCGTACCTTATGCCCGCCTGGAGCAGCAAGCTCCGCTTCTCGTGGGACTCAAGGTGCGATGCTGCCTTGAGGGACTCCGCGTACAACCCGAGCTTGAACAGGCACTGGGCGTAGTAAAAAACGTAGTCCCGCTGGTCGGGGCAGAACCTCGTGAGCTTCTCGTACACCTGGCACGCCGCCTCGAAGTTGCCCGTCTGGTAGTACGTGTACCCCAACAGAGACAGACCCGCGCGGTTGTCGGGGCTCTCTTCTACGAGGGGCTCGAGGGCCGAGAGAACGTCCTCGTACTTGCCCTCCTTGATCCAGCCGTACACGGTGCTCGTGTACTGGCCGTCCGCAATGGCGACCCGCATGGGCTGGAGGCCCAAGCCGGTCTCCACCATGGCGTCTTCGAGTGTGTGTGTGTGTGTGTGTGTGTGTGTGTGTGTGTTGCGGGGTGGGTCGCGGGCTCGCCTCGCCTACACTTTCCTTCCTTCTTGTACGACGAAACCAAGGCACAGATTCGCAAAGCCTGAAAGGAGGGGGGGGGGGAGGGCTGGGGTCCTCGGATAAAAGGTCTTCGATTCGCCCCGGGGCGCCAAGGTCTTGGTCCCTCCCCTGGACTCGAATTGGGGCGTCCTCCACGCGTCTCCCGCGCTCTCCGCGCTCTCGCCTCCTCACGTACCCCGCTGCCTGACGAGCATTCGGTTCAAAAATGTACGAAAGGGATGGAAATCTTGGGACATCCGAAAAATGCACCGTTCAAACCAACACACCATTCCGTTTTGCTGGTCTCGTTCTCCATATGATGGTTGTGGAAAGTCCATCTTGGCTGGGCTGGAGGGGGAGAAGGACAAGCGAACCAGAACCAGCCTGTCCGCGCGACAGAGCTTACCAAAGGAGAAGAAAAACCGCGCGCTTTGACCTTGACTCAGGGGCCCGGCAGACGCCATGCACAAAGCCGCCCTCTAAACACGGAGATAAGTGGGGAGTGGATTGACCTTGGGCTTCGCCTGACCGCGCCGAGACCCGCGAAATCGGGGGAATCGAATTCATTCGTAGCAGCAGTAGTGTTGGGTTGCATCCTTGTGTGAGGTGAGCCCAGGACAGGGAGAGGAGCTTGGCGAAGATGCAGAGAGCTTACGAGAGGGGAACGGACGACCTGATGGACGCCGTGGAGAACCTTCAGCCGGAGGACGTCGACCCCTCCCTCGTGGACGGGTATTACGTGTTCTACGAGCGGGAGGTCCCCTTCGAGCTGAGGGTCTCCGAAGCGGCGGACATGCCTCAAGAGGTCGGTGCGCTCGAGGCCATCCGAGTCAAGATCTTGCTCAAGGGTGAGCAACAGCAGCCGGACGCCCTGCGGGTGGAGCTCACCAGCGAGACAAACCTCTTCTTCCACTACGTGCACGAGCTCACCGAGGCATCCTTCCATGACCTGCAGGAGGGCCAGAAGCTCATGGTCGAGTTCGCCGAGTACTCCTCGGTCCTGCTCAGGATGCTGAACAACTGCATCAAGGAACCCCATACCCACCTTGCGGTCTTCATCATGCACGACTCCGGGGAGGCCAGGCTCGACTTCATCCAGAACATGGAGTACAAGTTTGTGGAGCTGCTGAGCTGCAAGTTTGCCAACTCCTCGGAGGAGGAGGTGAGGTCGCAGATCACGTACAGGTACAACGTGGTGAAGAGCAGGTTGGCGCTGATGCAGGCCAGGCTGGCGGACGTCAATGCCCTTGTCAAGATCAAGAACCCTAGCCTGCTGCTGCAGCTGCAGAGGACGCCCGCGCGGTCGCCCTATGAGGGAAAGAGGATTTTGGGGTGAAAACACTCAAATAGTCTTAATCTAATCCATTAGGCTCGCTCGCCCCCAACCCAAACCCCACGCCGCCCTCTCTATCCCTCTCTTCCTGCCCGCGCCTCGCTCACTTGGCCGGCGTGGTCTCCTTGCTCTGCTCTTGGGTGATGACGTAGTCCCCAGGGCCAAAGTAGTCCAGGGCGGTGGCATTGTCCGCGCTCCTCTTGATCGGGGTGGTGCGCTTCTTCAAAGAGAAGCTGGGGCTGCTGGCGTACCTCTCTGCAATGGCGGTCCTCACATCGCCCACAGTCGTGTTCACGCCAACCTTGACCGTTCCTAGGAGCTTGGCCTCCCCAATCTCCCCGTTGTACACTGTTGAGGATGAGGCAAAAGAGAGAGAGGAAGAGATAAGAGAGGTGTGAGCAGGTCGACGCGTCGCAAGAAGTGTATTAATTGTGGTTTCGAGCTTGCGGCGTCACGTCTGGCGTGGACTAAAAGAGGGCGCCCTGGTTTCACTTTCACATACCTGGGAGCTCTCTCTGCAGGCCGGAGAGGTCGAGGCCCGAGTCATCGCCCAGGACGTCCTCAGCCTGGTTCCCGATCCCGTTGGTGGAGATCTTCTCTCCCATCCCGAGGAGGAGTCTGGCGAGCTGCTTGCGCTCCTCGTCGTAGTGCTTCCTCTCCCTCACCAGCTTCCACTTCTGCTGCACCAGGTCCTCCCTGATCTTCTCCACCTCGACCTCGGAGTCCCTGAGCTTCTGCTTCTCCTGGTCCAGCTTGGACGTTGCCTCGTTCCTCATCCTCTCAAACTCCTCCACCGCGGAGGTCAGCTCCCCCCTCTCCGTCGTCAGCTCCTGCAGAATTCCGGACCTCGTCTGCTCGAAGACGTCCTTGTCCTTCTCAAGCCTCGAGTGCTCCTGCTCCAGGTTCGCCATGCTCTCCTCCCGAGTCTGCTGGAACCTCACCCGCTCCTCCTCCAGTGAGCGCCTGTCCGCCTCGTTAGCCTCCAAGTTTCTCTCCAGCTCGCTCTGCGCCGCGCCACGGTAGTTCTCGAACTCGCTCCTCTCCTCCTCGAGCTGCAGAGCGATCTTCTCGAGCTCGCCCTCCTTGGCACCCTTCTCCCTCACGAACTCCTGAATCTCGAGCGTGAGAGCGCCGCGCTCCTCCTGCAGGGACTTTTCGCTCGCCTGCCTGGCGTCCTCGAAGCCCTTCTTGTCCGTCTCCAGCTCCTCCCTGTACGTCTCCATCTGCTGCAGGGCCTCAGTCCTGAAGGCCTCGAACTCGTTCTTCTCCTGGTCGAGCTCGTTCCTGCTCTGCTCGATCTTCATGGCCTCCTCCCTCGTGGCCGCCTTCAAATTGTTCAGCTCCTCGCTGAGCTTGTCCACCTCCGCCTTGGCCTCGACGTGCCGGTCCGCGAGGGTCTGGACGTCCTCCCGCAGGGAACGGTAAAGGACGTCCACCTTCTCCAAAGTGGGGTGCATGGCTTCGTGCTCCTTTGTCACAACAAGCGGGCGACTCAATGTCCCTCTCTTGTTCTCGAATTCGCGAGTTTGTTGTGCGCGGCTGTGGTGACCGGTAGGCCCGAGCGCTCCGTCTTGGGTCACAGGTCGTTCCCTCTCGCAGTCCTCGTGCGTTTTCCTAAGAGCGCTGCCCCTTTGTCGTGCGACACACTGCCTTCTTTCTCTCTCTCCTCGTGCGCCTTGCGGCAGCCCGGTGTGCAGCTCTGGCTCCTCTGGAAGGGAGAGAGGGAGGGGGGGGGGTAGGACGGGCGGTGCCACCCTGGGCAATTCGGGGAGGGGAACGGAAAACAAGGGAATTCGCAATTCTTCTGCAATTCTTCTAAAGAAATCCATCCATGCATGCAATATCTACACTCTGTCTTCCCCTCATATCTTACAATGCATTGTGTACGGATCGTTGACCTCCCCTAAGTCTGCCTCCACGCCTACCCTACACCCAGGATTTGATTTCCCCCAAGATGGCCAAGATTTCCGCCGATTTCACAGCCCTTTGATTTGGGCCTTGACAGACAACAACAACACCCGAGAAGACGACGAGCGCGGGAGACAGAAAGCGAGGGGAACCAAGGCGCGACCGGGAGGCAGACCGAGGAAGGTCCTGTCGAATCGGATCCTTAGACATAGGGTCGAGGGTGCGGTGAGGCAAGAACCCTGCCTCGTCGTGGGGCGCGCAGGAGGTGCACGCTGCCTCGCGAGACGACCGGGGTGGACACGGTATGGTGGCGCGGCGGCCGAGGACGTCAGAGGAGGAGGAGGAGGAGGAGGCCCAGGCCATGGCCATGGGGGGACACCTGAGGCGGACCAAGGGAAGAAAGCTCAGTCGGGAGCAGGTGGCCCCCGGTCGCGGCTCGCGGGAGCTCTTTTGGTGCGTCTGCCACGTCCAGCACGGAGTCCGGGGGTGGTGTTACTGTTCCCTGGACGGCGAGCAGCAGGTCGGCTTCCTCGAGGCGGCGAAGCGGGTGGGCTGGGATGTGAAGGGTTACGGGACGGAAGGGGCGGAGGCGCCAGCGCCCAGTCCGAAGACCCCGGCTCTGGACCAGGTGCGCGGCGCGAAACGACGACGAAAAAATGGCGACGGCAAAATGGCGCTGACCCCACCTCACCCACCTTTCACCCCTCTCTCTCTTGCGCGCACGCATCTCGGCTCCCCCCGAAGCTCTTGCCCGTCTTTGCGCCCTCGCGCTTGGGTTCCGCGACCCTTTCCGCCCTCCTCACGGAGCGGGGCCGGGCCGCCCTGAAACGCTGTCGCCACAGCGGGGGCAGGCCCTTGGGCTCCGGCCGGGCGGGCGAGGGGGCGAGGAGGAGCCTGGAAACCGACTTCGCCAGGTCCCTGGGGGGCACCGGCCGATCGGAATCGGAGGAGGGGAGCGCCTGGCCGGAAGATGAGGTGAGACAGGCGGACGGAGACAGACGCAGAGAAGCCTTGCCTCGGCTGACGCCACCTCCATTGCCCTTTTCCTCGCCCGCGCACGACCACGATGTTCCCGTCCGTCGCGCCCAGGAGGCCAGCGCCTGCGAGGGGTCAGAGCGTTCGGAGGGGGGATCCTCAGACGAGGAGGAGGAGGTGGAGTGCATGCCCTGGCACTTTTGGATGTGCAGCGGTTGCGGCAGGAGGCTACCGGAGGGACACATGGTGAGCTGAACTGGGAGCCCCGCAAAAAGATCCGAGGCAGAGGCAAAGGCAGAGGCTGACTCGAAGCTTTCTCTCTCTCCCTCTCTCTCTCCCTCTATCTCTCTCTCTCTTTGTGTGTGGTCTGGGTCTGTGCCGCGAAAGAACTGCGCGGGGAAGGTTCTCAGACGCTTTGACCTGGCTTCCAAGTATGGCCCTTGCGTCGGGATCACGAGGATGGAGAGGTGGATTAGGGCGAGGGATCTCGGGTTGGACCCTCCCGCGTCGGTTTGCGACATCCTGGCGAGGTCGGGGAACCGAGACGTGACCGACAGGGCCCTGTGGGGCTGAGTGAAAAGAGAACGAAGGAGGCGCAAAGGAAGGGGAACTTCTAAAAAAAAACCTCGAATAATTCTTCTTCTTCCTATTATTCTTCATCACCCTCATCATTATCACTCCACTTCATTTCCTTTTGTCTTCGACTTGTCGCCCCTGCCTTGCCTCCATCCATCCATCTGTCCCTGCAGGTGCTCCTCGATCCCCCCTCCCCCCGTGGGTTTTTTCATCACGTTTGCTTTGGTGGCTGGGTCGTGGGGCTGAGAACGGAAATCTCGTGACGTAATATGGAAAATCTACTCGGAAATCTTGTGCCACCTGCCAAGTCTGCACCCCCAGCCTGCCCGGGGATTGCGGTGCTGGCAAGAGGCCAAGCGGGCAAACACCGAGCGGAGTGCGAGTCCGTACCCCCCCGCCCCCCCTTAAGGTTTGGTTATTACAGACCTTTGTTGTCCAAAAGTGCTTTACAGGCTGACTATCACTAGGCAATGAGGACAATAGTCAGGCGCGCAGGGGGACTAACGACGACGACGACGACGACGACGAGAACCTTAGGAGCTTGTTCGACCAGGTCCGTTCGGAATCGGGTGGGGGGTCGTGAGGAGGGGAAGAGACCCCAGTGGAAACCTTGCGCGGTCGCGGAGCCTGGCGAGAAGGAGGGGAGCGAGGATAAGGACGACAAGGAAGTCCTTGAAGTGAGCGAGGGGCAAGAGACGAGCCAGGCAAAACAGCAGAAGAAGAAGCCCGCGCCCAAGAAGAAGAGAGAGAAGAAAGAGCCCTGGCCCCTGTCTCGGTACACGGCGCAGGCTAGCACCACGGGAAAGACCACGTATAACATCATCGCGAACAGGAGCCAGTGGCCCACCGGCGTGCCTTCTGTTATGGGTGGTCACCTCATGCCGAGCGGCGAGGTCGCCCCAACCACCGTGTCGCCCACCACCATCGACGACGTGTACGACGCCGCGAAGACGCAGTACGTCCACCCCTTCCACTACTACGACCAGCCCAGGCTGGACGGGACGAGGGAGAGGAGCCAGGTCGAGGTGTACAACACAAAGCAGGACCTGGGCGCGGCGGTGTGCGACGCATTCGTGAAGAGGGCCAAGGAGTCCGTTGAGGCCAAGGGTAGCTTTGCGTGCGCCCTGTCCGGGGGCAGCCTGATCAACATGCTCGGCGGGCTGAAGGACAGAAAGCAGGAGGTCGAGTGGTCCAAGGTGTACGTGACCTGGGTGGACGAGCGGCTGTGCGACCTGGGGCACCAGGACAGCAACGCGGGGGCCGCCATCGCCGCGTTCATCCGGGAGGTCGGCCTGCCGGAGGGAAACCACCTCACCATTGACGGAGCCCTCACGGTGGATCAGGCCGCGAGGCACTACGAGGGCCAGCTGCTCCAGCTTGGATCCGCGATTTTGCCCACCACCGAGGGCGGCCTCCCCAAGCTCGACCTGGTCGTCCTCGGGATGGGCCCCGACGGCCACGTGGCCTCCCTCTTCCCCAACAGGAAGGAGCTCGCGGAGAGCCCCGAGCAGTGGGTTCTGCCCGTCAGGGACTCCCCAAAGCCCCCGTCGCAGAGGATCACGATGACCATGGACGTGATCAACGCCTCGGGGGAGGTCCTGCTGGTCGCGGCGGGAAAGGGGAAGGCCGAGATTGTGCAGCGCGTGCTGGAGCACCAGTCCCTGCCGGGGGCGCTCCCAGCGCAGCTCGTCTCTCCCACCCAAGGGAGGCTGGCGTGGATGCTGGACGCGGAGTCGGCCACGGACATCACGCCCACGACCTGGGAGGACAAGAAGGCCTGGCCCAGGAACAAGATCGAGTAGGCCACCCCCCAGAAAAAGGATATAAAAAAAACGTGGTAAAGCCTCCTCCTAGACCTCACAAAACCTCTTTTCTCTCTGTTATTTTTTGCCGATCTCCAGCCCGGCCGCCCTCCTTCCTCCCTATCTTGGTCACTCATGCGTACATCCCTCCAGGCCCGCGACGCCCACCAAAGTCCTCCATCGCCCCGTCCACCAGCCGCTGCAGGACCTCGGCGTCCGACTCCACCTCCGACCCGCCCGCCCTGGCCAGGAGCGGCCTGAAGGCCCGGGCAACTCTCAGGACCCCCGACCTGCCCACCGCGCTCCTGGTGTGGCAGACAGCCACGGGGTGGTACGTGCTGCGCTCCACCAGAACAGGGATCTCGGGGATGGCCTGCGAGCAGAGAGACTCGGCAAGGTCTGGCACCACGCAGGCACGGCGGTGGTCCAAGAAGTCGGTGCGCTGGCTGCACAGCACCTCCACCCTCCCGCCCTCGCCCTCGCCCTCCCCATCCTCCTCCTCCTCTCCCGCGGGAAGGTCGAACCCGAGGTTGGACTCCTGAACGTCCTCGCAAAAGTGCAGGGTTTGGGGCTCGAACCTATCGATCAGCAAACCGACCCACTTCTTGACCCAGCTTTCGCTCCTGGGCAGCGGCCGACGGCAAAGCACCAGCACACCACCCAAAGTTTTGCCCTTGCCCTCCAGGTCTTGGTCCTTGCCCGCCAGGTGGTACAGGTCCGAGTCCACCACCTCCCCGTCGCCCTCAGGGCCTGCCACGATCTGGCCGATCCCAACGCCGTTGTTGTTCACCAGCAGCGCCCTGCGCAGCAAGCTCGTGAGCGGCGCCGAGCAGCTGACCACAAGATGGATTCCCCTTCCTGGTGCAACGGCTACCAGTCCGTCCTCTGTTTTTTGGGGGCTCCCGTCTACCTCCGCCTCGAGGGACAGCCTCGGGTCGTGTTTGTACCCTCCTGGTAGGCACTCCCGTTCCCAGAACTCCTCCACGTAAGGCCGGTCCGCGTCCGTGAGCTCCCAGTCCGTGAGTTCGCCGCAGGAGGGCCTCGGTTCGGCCATGGCGTCCCTCGTCCACGTCTAACCCGTCCTCTTCTAACTCCTCGTCGACGCAGACCACCTTCGTCCCGATCTTCAGGTCGCTGCGATCGATCGGGCGGGATGATCGCTGCAGCGAGGATTTTCCCCCGACTTTTCAGGGGATGATTTTCCGTTGGAGAGGAAAAGGGGGCAGAAAAATCTTTTTGTTCTGTGTTTTCAAGGGAGGCGGCTTGAGTAGATTTCCCGTTGTGCGGACCTGAAAAAACAAAACTCGAAGCTTCTGTTGGAAAGAAAAGAAGCACAATTCGCCACCCCCCCCCCTTCCCTTGGGGATGGGGAGCATCCCCAGAAAACAAACGCAGCGCAGCGACCGAGAGAGACCAACACCACCACCACTAACGAACACAAACAGATCGATCATGCCAAACCCAACTGTCTTCTTCGACATGACCGTCGGCGGCGCTGCCGCTGGACGCATTGAGATGGAGGTGAGTGTCAACCCCGCCGCGACCAGTTCTTCTCCTTCCGACTTTCACTGAGCTTGTGATCTGGCCCACCGAAGACGAGGACGAGAAGGAAAAAGCTGACCGACCGATCCAAAACCACCGAATTCATTCACCCATCCCATTTCATCCCATTCATTCTCTGTATGTAGCTCTTTGCGGACCAGGTCCCAAAGACCGCGGAGAACTTCCGTGCCTTGTGCACCGGAGAGAAGGGCGTGGGCAAGAGCGGCAAGCCTTTGCACTACAAGGGCTCGAGCTTCCACCGCGTCATCCCTGAGTTCATGTGCCAGGGAGGAGACTTCACCAACCACAACGGCACCGGCGGAGAGTCCATCTACGGCATGAAGTTCGAGGACGAGAACTTCAACCTCAAGCACACCGGCCCAGGAACCCTTTCCATGGCCAACGCCGGCAAGAACACCAACGGCTCCCAGTTCTTCATCTGCACCGTGAAGACCGCCTGGCTGGACGGCGCTCATGTCGTGTTCGGAAAGGTCACCAAGGGCATGGATGTCGTCAAGAACATCGAGAAGGTTGGGTCCGGAAACGGAGCCACCGCCAAGCCCGTCGTCATTGCTGACTGCGGACAGCTCAGCTAAGCCGCTGGCGACCGACCGGCCGACCCACAGGGCGGGGCGGAGCGGGGTGGGGTTGAAGTGGTGTGCGGAAAAGGGCGAGGCCTGGGTCCGCGGACGATCTTGGCCTTGCCTGCCACCCCCCCCCACACACACACTCAGACACCAATCTTCCTTGTGGATTGCTCTTCCGCACCACCAACGCGTGCGGGCTTTTTTTTTGGGTCTCGAAAAAAAGAAATCATCGTCTTGCGATTCGCATCAATCTTATTCTGAACCCCGACTCCGTCCTCTCGCTCCGTGCCCTCGTTCCCCCCGGGTTCCCACTACGCCCTTCCCCCATTTCCCGGACTCGAATCGAGGCAGATCCATCTTTGGAGCTTGGCTGGGCCGCCATGGCGATGGCGAGGTGAGGGGACCGACCAGAGCGAGGGGGTGCCTTCGGGGTACGGGATGGCCGCGGGAGGAGTGAAGGGGGGTTCGAAGGGGGGCGCGGGCCGGGCCCGCCGTGCCGTCGCGAACCAGGGCGCAGGGCAGAATGGGGAGGGGTCGCGGGGGAGGGGGGCGGCGGAGCCCGGGACCGTGGGTTCCCTCGACGAGCCCGGGACCTCGGAGCGCCGCTTGGTCCGGGAGGTCCTTTCGTGGGACTTCTTGCATCTCTTGAGGCAAGAAGCGCATGGCAGCGAGAAAGCGGGTTCTTTGCCCCACCAGGCAAGGTTGGTGCCAATCCCGTCTACGTTCTCTTCCATCGATGCGTTCGAGAATTGTTACGAGCCCTTGCTGCTGGAGGAGACGAGGGCCACCTTGGTCCAGGGTTGGAACAGCAGGGAATATCTGCTGTACCAGTGCGCAATCAAAGAGTCCAAAATCGTGAAGACCGAGGAAGGCGACGAGTTCGTGGAGTGCAGGGCGGATCTGGTGGGAGACAACTTGTGCCCGGACGACCACAGCGCGGCTGCGAGGGACGAGGACGCGGCGTTCTACTCCGCCTTCCCGCTGCCCAGGGACATCGTGCTGATGACGAGGGAAAATCCGATCTTGGAGGGCAACACCGCCGTTAAGAAGTGCTACTTCTTGGCGTACCTCAAGAAGCATGACGATAGGAACCCAAGGACGCTGACGCTGACAGTGCTGGCGCGGGGCCACTATCGGGGGACGGAGGCAAACGAGGCCAGGGACGACCAGGTCAGGAGGGAGCTGTGCGCCGGTGGGATCGCCATGGTGGACCTGGGCGACGAGGACGAGACCAAGGGCCAGGGCGGGGATTGGTTCATCAGCAGGATCGCCACCCTCACCACCCTGGTCAGGGAGCACAAGGCCGTCTTCTCGCTCAGGAATTCGTCCCTCGCCGAGGAAATTCTCGACCCTTCCGCCTCTGCCCCCACCTTCGCCCCGAAGAAGATCCCTGACAGGCTCCTCACACGCCTGGCGCGCAGCCACAACGAGGACCAGCTGAAGGCCCTGCTGGGGGCGGTGAAGGGTGGCAGGTTCCACCTCATCAAGGGCCCCCCGGGGACGGGGAAGACCTCCACGCTGTGTGGCCTCCTCGCGGTGCTGTGCCAGAGCCACGGCTTCGATTACGACAGGGCCTTTGCTTCGATGAGGATCGATGAGGCGGGAGACCACCGCGGGGGGAGCGCGGCGGGGGCGCAGGCCAGGCGCCAAAAGTGGCTCAAGGCCTCGCCCTGGGTCGCGCAGGTGGACCCAAGGAAAACCACGCCCGAGTCCTGCCTCCGGGTTCCCAAGAACGAGGTCGTGACCGTGGAGAGTAGCAGGGAGGGCGCGCCGAGGGTGCTCGTGTGCACGCCAAATAATGCGGCACTGGACGAGGTGTGCGTGAGGGTCGCCAAGACGGGCCTCAAGGACGAGCTCGGATACCCGTTCCATCCCAAGATCGTCAGGGTCGGGGTGAAGCACCAGATCTCGGAGGAAGCGAGGCCCTACTCGCTCGACTTGCTGGCGAAGCGCAGGGCAGAGGAGGGGCGTGGCGGTGATAGGGAGGTCCTGAGGGAGTCCCAGATCGTGTTCTCTACGCTCACCTTCGCAGACTCCACCACGATCCGCAGCTCGCGGCTGAGCTTCGACTACATCATCGTGGACGAGGCCGCGCAGGCCGTGGAGCCCACCTGTCTCATCCCACTGGTCTCCTTTGGGTTCCGCAAGTGCTTTTTGGTTGGGGACCCCGCGCAGCTCCCAGCCACGGTGCTGTCGAAAAAGGCGACCGAGCTCGAGTACCGAAAGTCCCTGTTCGTGCGCCTCCAGTCCTGCGGCCATGCTCCGCTGATGCTCACCAGGCAGTACAGGATGCACCCTGAGATCAGGGAGTGGCCTTCCAAGAAATTTTACCACGGTAAGCTCGTGGACGCGGAGGGGCTGGAGGAGGCCCTGAAGAGGCCCTGGCATCAGCACGACGGGTTCGGGCCCTACAACTTCTACGACATCAAGGGCGGCGCGGAGCACAACGAGAACTCGTGGAGAAACCCGTTCCAGGCCGACTTTGCCGCAGAGTGGCTCTCCTGCCTCTTGGCAAAGTACCCCAACGCCCTGAGGGGCTCGGACGTCGGCGTGATCGGGACTTACAAGGACCAGGTCGACGTGTTGCGGGAGAAGCTAAGGGAGAGGCTGGGCGAGGAATTTGCCTCGGAGGTGGAGGTCCTCTCCGTGGACGCCTTCCAGGGAAGGGAGAAGGACGTGATCATCTGGACCACTGTGAGGACGGAAGGCAAGGAAGGCAGGGGCAGTATAGGGTTTGTTTCGGACAGGAACCGCATGTGCGTCGGGCTGACGAGGGCCAAGTCGACGCTTGTGGTGGTTGGGGACGGGGACATGCTCGGAGATGATTCCGAAGAGTGGTGGGAGCTCGTCAATAGGACGCGTAGGAGGGGATTCCTTCACAACATAAAGAAGCCCTTTGCCATGGCGCTGGAGGCCAAACTGAATGGCAATAGGGTGAGGAAGGGGCAGACCAAGAGGCAGAAGAGGGACGGGGCCAAGAGGTAACACACACACACCGTGCATGTAATACGAAAGAATAAAGAAACATTCTAACACCCACGCGATCGGATCCAGATCGAGATCTTTGGAATGAAATGGGACTCCTGGCTAAGAATTCTCGTCGTCGGAATGGCGTTCGCTCGCTTCTTGGTCAGACCCAGCGTCCGTCCCGCCCTCAGAACAACCAGCGCCAGCCCGAGGGCCCTGTGCGCTCGCCCACCGCGCGCCATGAAGTCCGAGGACGAGTGGCGCAAGATCCTGAGCCCCGAGCAGTTCCGCGTGCTGAGGCAGAAGGGGACCGAGTACCCTGGCACGGGGGAGTACAACAAGTTCTACCCCAAGAAGGGGGACGGGGCCTTCGTGTGCGGCGGTTGCGGCACGAAGCTGTACGACAACGAGACCAAGTTCGACTCCGGGTGCGGCTGGCCGGCCTTCTACCAAGGCGTGGAGGGAAAGGTGAAGGAGCTCCCTGATGCGGACGGTATGCGGGTGGAGATCGTGTGCGCCAACTGCGGCGGTCACCTTGGCCACGTCTTCAGGGGCGAGGGCTTCGACACCCCCACCAACGCCCGGCATTGCGTCAACAGCGTGTCCCTCAAGTACGTCAAGGATGCCTAAAACAATGCCTAAAAAAATTTTACGCGTTGTCCTTGTTCGCGGCCCTGTAGTTCAAGTAGGCCTCCGCAAAGTCGTCCAGGCTCCCATCCAGCACGTCGTCCGCCCCCGAGGTCTCCACGCCGGTCCTTAGGTCCTTCACCATCCTGTACGGGTGTAGGACGTACGTCCTGACCTGCTGCCCAAAGTCCGCCACCACCGCCTCCCCCCTGATCCGCGCCAGCTCCTCCTCCCTCCTCTCGTTCTCCATCACCAGGAGCTTGGACTTCAAGATCGACAGGGCCTTGGCGCGGTTCATCTGCTGCGACCTCTCCTCGGTGCACTTGACGGCCATGCCCGTCGGAAGGTGCCTCACCCTCACAGCGCTCTCCACCTTGTTCACGTTCTGGCCCCCCTTCCCTCCGCTCCGCATCGTGGACCACTCCAGGTCCCTCTCGGCCACCTCCACGCTGTCGAGCTTGGCCTTGTCCTCCACGATCGGGGTGACCTCCACCGCTGCAAAGCTGGTCTGCCTCGCCTGCTTGGCGTTGAAGGGAGAGAGCCTGACCAGCCGGTGGGTGCCCTTTTCGCCGCAAAGCCAGCCGAAGGCAAAGTCGCCCTCCACCTGCAGGGCACAAGACTTGATGCCAGCCTCCTCGCCGGCGCTGCGCTCCAATACGGAAGCCCGAAAACCCCGCCTCTCCGCGTACCGGGTGTACATGCGCTGCGGGAGGGGAGGGAGTCAGTTTGGTAAGAAAATGGATAAGGGAGGTAGGGAAGCGAGCGTACCTCAAGCATCTGCGCCCAGTCCTGGGCGTCCGTGCCCCCCGCCCCGGCCTGGATGGTGACGCAGGCGCAGCACCGATCGAAGGGGCCCTCCAGGAGCTTCTCCACCTCCCACCTCTCCACGAGCGCCCCCAGCGCCCCCAGAGCCTCGCTCGCCTCCCCAATCAAGGACTCGTCGCTTCCCGGGCCGTCCCCCATTAGCTCCACCGCGGCGGAGACGTCCCCTAGCAGGCCCTCCAGGCTCCTCGCGAGGTCTATTCTGCGCCTGAGGCTGCTCATATCGCGCAGCAGGGCCGCCGCTCCGTCTCCATGGTCTCCACGGTCTCCATGGTCGCCCTGGCCCTGGTCCCACAGCCCCGGCGCGCTCGCCTCCGCCTCCATGGCCACAAGCTCCCGCTCGCAACTCTCCCTGTCCAGCAGCCCAAGGCAGCTCACGACCTTGGGCCGGACCCTGTCAAGCTCCCTGAGCAGCGACGGTAACGAGTCATAGTACGTGGTGGTGGTGGGGGTTTCGTTGGTTTGTCGGGAGGACGAGGACGAGGCCGAGGTCCTGGCGAACGAGGGAAACCTTTGCTTAAGGCACCTTTGAGAGGTGGAAGCGGGGGCCATGATTCGGATCAGGCTACCCCCGCCATACCGGGCCTGGCCCCGGCCGGTGCCCAACACCATCGTCCTCCACAATCCCAGCCCCGCCATCATATAGATGAGGCTCTAATTCAGAAACCTGCATCTCGTTCAGCAGGCGAGAGGGAGGGGAACGAAGCCGAGGATCAAAATCATGGGTGTCGTGAGTGGTAGTGGAGGTTCCTCGGGAGGGGTCATCCGCAGGCGGCGTCTCCTCGCTTTGGCGCCGCCGCTGGTGTTCTTGGGCCGATCAGGGCGGCGGAAAGCCGAGGCCACTCCGCTGGCACCCCTGGGCCGGACGACCCGTGTGGGCACGAAGCGCCTGGGTCTGTCTCCGTCGGAGGTGATGGAATATCTTCGCCAGGGACTACAGGAAGGCCAGTATTTCGTGAACCCCTCGGGACTCCCCGTTTTTGTCTTCGACGACGAGTGCAGGTTCAAGGACCCCACGAACGACGTGGTGGGCTTGTCCAGGTACCAGAAAGCACTTGGGATCCTGTTTGACGAAAGGAAGAGCAAAGTGAAGCTGGAGTCCATCGAGGTGGTCGAGGGAGAGCAAAAGATCAAGGCGAGGTACTTGCTGGGGGGTACGCTGAAGCTGCCATGGCGACCCTGCGTGCCGGAGTACGGCGGGGTCGTGACCTACACCCTTTCGGACGAGACCGGGCTAGTCGTTTCGCAGGACCAAGAGTGGACGATCTCAGCGGCGGAGGCCCTGCGGGAGACCTTCACACCCTGCCGCGCCCCGAGCTAAAACCCCCCCGATGAGGTCGTTGTATTAGCAGGCAAGATCGTTTTGTTTTGCTTAATTTTCTCGCACGCGCACAAGCCCGCCTCACTCCAGGACCTCCTGCCTCAGTATCTTGCTGTGCTGGTTCTCGTCCTTGTGCACATACCAGTAGTGCTCGCAGAAAGTCCTCCTTCCGATCATCTGGGCGAACTTCTCGTCGTGGGTGATCACGATCAGCTGGAAGTTACGCTGCTGGCTCCTGTCCCTAATGATCTGCTGCAGCATCAGGGCGAGGGACCTGGCGTTCTCCTCGTCCAGGTTGGTGGTGGGCTCGTCCAAGGCCAGGATGCCGCAATCGATGCAGAAGGTCTCCGCGAGGGCGAGCCTGATGATGATGCTCGCCAGCACGCGCTGCCCCGCGGAGCACCTCCCCCTCATGTCCAGCTCCGTGCCGCCCGACACCATCTGGACCCTGTAGTTGTGCCCCGACCTCCCCGTCCCCTCCTCATACCTCACTCGGATGTAGTCGATGTCAGAGTTTCTGTAGGTCTTCTGCCAAAGCTCCTTGATGGTCTTGTTGATGTTCTGCATCTTGCGGTTGTGGAAGCTGATCAGAGCCTTCCTCAGCGCCTTGACGTACGCGTCGATGTCGCCCACGGCCTGCTTCTTGGTCTTCAGCGCGGCGCTCTCCGCGCGGTGCAGATTCTGGATGTCCCTGAACTCCCTGCCGCCCAGCTCCTCCCTCCTCTCCCTGATCTTCTGCTCCAGGGTCTTGCGGCTGCCGCGCAGGTACTGCACCTTCCTGGTGGCCTCCTCATGCGCGTCGCGCCTCGCCTTGAGCTCCGAGGCCAGCGCCTCACCGTCGCCCAGGGACTCCAGGGCCCCGCGCCTCTCCGCAGCCTCCGCCCTGACCCTAGCCACCTCGGCCTGCCCGCGCTTGTACTCAATGTTATCGTCGATGCTCCTGAAGAGCTCCCCGCGGTCGGAGATCGCCCTCTCCTCGGCCTGCACCTCGGACCTCTTCCTGCTGGTGTCCGCCGACACAAGCGAGATGCCATCCTTCAGGGACTCCTGGTCCGTTTGCAGCCTCCTCAGCTTGGTCTCACTGCGCTTGGTGTCGTCCCTCTGCAGCTTCTCGCACAGGCGCTTCATCTGCTCCGCCTTCCTCGATAGGTCCCTGGCTTCCTCGTCCTTGGCGTCGACCTCCCGCTGCGACCGGAC
>Ga0160423_10000975_pt1 | contig 23863 bp, 9 predicted proteins | sample CRUFie14St8metaG_FD_108191 | JGI IMG/M metagenome (GOLD analysis project Ga0160423, IMG submission 108191) | Marine microbial communities from the Costa Rica Dome - CRUD Field 142mm St8 metaG | ecosystem: Environmental > Aquatic > Marine > Oceanic > Photic zone | place: Costa Rica: the Eastern...
GAAGAGCACGATAAGCAAGGGGTCCCCCACGCCATTCAGCAAGGCCGCAACCGCGCCGACGAACAGCAGCAGGAAGTCCTGTCTCGTGGCATGCATGAAGGTCTCCCTGAGGGTGGCAGTCCCTGCGCCGCCCTCTAACTCGCCAGAGCCCTTCTCCACATCGGCCGACTCCATCTCCACCTTGTCGGGGGCAGAAGCGACGGGCGGCGCGGTCGATATCGCGTTCTCCTCCCCCACCGTCGCCATCCTTGCTACTCTCTCTTTCTGTCTCTTGCGGGCGCTTCCGTAACCCCTTCCTTCGCGTTATGATGTCGCGAGACCGAACAATCATCAACACTCGTTCGGTAGACTAAAAAAAAAGGAAAAAAAGAGGAAAAAATAAAAATAAAAAGAAATCCACGTCGGCGACCGCCGTTTTATCGAGGTCCTACCCCATCCCTTCGTTCTTCCGACGACTTTGTCAGAGCGTGGTACAGGCCCAATTGTGGGTGTTATGAAGTGCTCTGATGCAGAAGGTGAGATCTTCCAGGAGCGAGGCTGTGAGTGGGATGGGAAGGAGTCCAGGGAGGAGTGCGAGTAGGCAAAAACTCTCAAAAACGTGAAAATAATCATTATCCCCTCCCACTGAGGTTGTGCGGGGCCCTTCCCGAACCGCACTCACACTCCTCAGTGGTGTGCAGAGGCATTCACCAGGCCGTGGTACACGCCCTCCGTCTGCATCAACTCATCGTGGCTCCCTGCCTCCACAACGCGCCCCTCCTCAACCACAAGGATCTTGTCCATGTCCCTCACCGTTGACATACGGTGGGCGATCATCACTGTGGTAAAACTGCTGGACTTCATCAGATTCGCGAGAGCCTCCTGGACCACCTGCTCACTGGCCGCGTCCAGCGCAGAGGTGGCCTCGTCCAAAACAAGGAGCTTCGGCTTGCTAATGAGGGCGCGCGCAATGGCAACCCTCTGCTTCTGGCCGCCGCTGAGCAGGGCACCCTCCGGGCCCACGTCCGTGTCGTATCCCAATGGAAGCTCCGAGATGAAACCGTGGGCGTTCGCCTGCTTTGCTGCCTCCACCACTTCGTCCCTTGTGCAATCTCCGTTGTGACCGAAGGCAATGTTCTCTGCGATTGACCCGTTGAACAGTACGGGCTCCTGACCCACCATGCCGATCTGCGAGTGCATCCACATGTAGTTCAAGTTCTGAACGTTTTCATTGTCATACTTGGCCTCTCCCTGATCTGGATCGTAGAACCCCTCGATTAGCTGGATTATGGTTGATTTCCCAGACCCGCTACTTCCGACTACCCCAACCTTCTGCCCCGCCTGGATCTGAAAACTGAGGCTGTTGCAAACGGTGGCATCCTTCCTCGCAGGGTAGCTGAACTTGACGTCCTGCAGGCTCACATCCCCGCTGGACCTGGTTGGCGTCACTCCAGCACTGCTCTTGGGGTCGATCTTGGTTACCCTGTCCAAAAGCACAAAGATATTCCTCAGGGCGTTGACAGCCTCCTTTGTATCAGTCGCGCCAGACGCTGCCATGGACATACCAAACAGGCCAAAGAAAAAGGCAAAGATTGCGATGGAGAAGTCTTCGAAGCCAAAGCTCGAGTTATCGAGCACCCACGCACCAAACCACATCAGGAGGGCCCATGCCCAGTGCTGCAGCGAGAAGGAAAGACCAAAGCCCACACTCTTTCTGGCCAGGACGCTGTACTTCATGGTGAGATCTCCCAGAAGGTTTTCGTACCTCCTTGCCACGTCCTTCTGCAAGCAAAACGCGGTCACAGTCCTAATAGCGCCAAGGCTCTCCCCTGCGAGTGCCCCAATCGCCGGATCCTCTTTCGCTCCATCCTTAGACTGGCCGAGCATGATCTCCACCTGCATGTTCATTGCAAAGCCCAGCACGGGCAGTACCCCAATGGCCATCAGAGCAATGGGCCACGCAAAAATGGCAGCCAGGACGATTCCGCCCAGACAGCCAAACACCATGATAAGGATCTGCTGCAGGGGCTCACCTGTCTTGGCCTTGAGGAGAGTGGCATCGCTTGCGAGACGACTGCTCACACTCCCCACAGCGTTTTCCGGATCGTCAAAATACGCAGGCTCCTGCCTAAGGTAAGTGGAGAACATGAGGTTTCTGATCCTGAAACACAGGCGCTCTGAGGCGGTACCAAACCCGAGGAACATGAGGGCATTTGAAACGATGCAGGCCACGGCAACAACAACCCAGAGGTAGCTAAGGCCCACTGCATCGTCCCAGAGCTTGTCGGCCTGGCGGTCAAAGTATTCGCGGCAGGTAGGATAGCCCAGCACGGAGGCCGTTGGATTGGAAGTCGGGGAGTCGCCATCGGAGCAGGCGGCGATTGGGGTGAAGAACACAGAGATCATCCTCGCGAACATGTAGCCCCAGAATGGATAGAGACTCCCGGCCACCATTGCACTAAGAGCCCCGCCAACCAGGAACTTGAGATCCGGCCTGTTGCAGTCCCAGATCCTCGACCAGGCAACCTTGTACTCGGGTTTCTCCTCATCCTTCCCGGCCTCCTTCTCGGCCTCCTTCCTGACCCCTTCCTGGTTCTTAGCTTGCTGGTCTCTATCTTCCAATGGCTTCGTCACCAGCTCCTCTAGGTTTGCCTGAGAGTTAGTCTTGCTCCCCATTCCATTGCCTCTGCCCGTCACACCCTGCTTCTCCACCAGCGCGCGGTAGAGGCCGCCCTCAATCTTAACGAGATCGTCGTGACACCCCTTCTCCACGATGCGACCATCCTTGACATAACCAATCACGTCTGCAGTCCTGATGGTAGACAGCCTGTGGGCTATGATAATTGTCGTCCTCTCGCAACTCGAATTTCCCTCCAGCACCCGGTCCAGGGCCTCTTGCACGATGAGCTCGCTTTTGTTGTCCAACGCGGAGGTGGCCTCGTCCAGGAGCAAGATCTTGGGCTTCTTCACCAAGGCCCGGGCGATAGCGATCCTCTGCTTCTGCCCGCCGCTCAGCTGGGACCCCCCAAAGCCGACGTCTGTCTCATACCCCTTGTCAAAGCCGCTGATGAAGTCGTGGGCATTCGCTTGCTTTGCGGCCTCCACAATGTCTTCCCTGGTGATATCCCAATCGAATCCGGCAGCACCATAGCCAATGTTCTCCGCAATGGTCCCGCTGAAGAGCTTAGGCTCCTGGGATACGATCCCGACCCTCTGCCTGAGCCATCTCACGTTCAGGTCCCTCAGGTCCCTGCCGTCGAGAAGGACCCTGCCCTCCAGCGGGTCATAGAACCTCTGCAGGAGCTGCGTTATTGTGCTCTTGCCGCTTCCACTCTCCCCAACCAGCGCCAAGGTCTGTCCTGGCTCCACGACGAGGTCGAAACCTTGGCACACGGTGGCGTCCGGCCTCGTCGGGTAGCAGAAGCGGACTCCCTCAAGCTCGAGCTTGCCCTTTGTCTCGCCCTCGCTTGGTCTCTCCCCCTCCTCCTCCTCCTCAGGGTCAATCCTTGGCTCTGACCTCACCACGTCCACGCAGTCCTTCATCGCCTTTCTTGCCAGCGTGAAGGCGTCCACAGAGGTTGCGACCTGCCCGAGAGCCTGACCCCCAATGGCGATGGACATGAGCGCAATGAAGATGGCAGTGCCGTCCATCTCCTCCGGGAGGTCGAAATAGTCGCAAGCGAATCGGGGTGACATGGAGCCGCTCGGGTCGCATCCCCTCCTCCGAATCTGATGCGAAAGGGCCCACCCACCAAAAAGGGTGATCGCCAGGTACATCACGTTGAAGGTGGACAGCATGCTTCCGTTCGCGACTCCGACCAGGAGACTCCTCTTGACTCCTGCCCTCTTGGCCTCCTGGGTGGCCTCCGTGTACCTCCTCTCAGCCCTACTGCTTCCATTCAAGCTCAGGATCGTTTTCAGGCCCTTGAACGTCTCATACGCAAGGGCGTTCGCCTTGGAGTAACAAGCATCCTTCTTCTCTGCAGCCTCCGTGTTGACCTTGACGAGCCACGCCCCGCTCCCGGCGACCAAGGGCATGGCCGCCAAGGTGATCAGGGCAACGTAGGCGTTGTAAACAAAGGCTATGACCATTCCCGCCAGGAAGCCGGAGAAGAACTGGAGGCCCAAGCCGAGTTTCGCGCCAATGCCTTCCTCGTAGCTCACCATCGCGCTCGACATTTTCCCTGGGATCCCGCTTGCGTCGTTTCTATCAAAGTACTCAATGTCCTGTCTCAGCAGGCTCGTCAGCCACTTCTTGCGCATTCGAACGCTAAGCGTCTTGGCCACCTTGGTGAAACAGCCGTACTGTACGGTAGCCGCAACCTGCAGGACACCCCCGAGAATGACAAACAGGACGGCGACGTCCGACATGACCTTGAGGGTGTCGTCCGGGTCCGAAAGCGCGGAGAGGGACTCGCTGAAGAGGACAATCATCAAGGGGTCGCCGAGGCCGTTCACGAGCGCGAAGAGGAGGCCGACAGTGAGCAGCACGTACTCCTCAGTCCCCGCCAGCATGAACAAGTCCCTCGCGGAGCACAGCCCCGCTGTCTCTTCGACTTCCTTTGAAGGCATTTCCGTCACGTCGTCGTGATTTCCTGCTGCCTTGCAGTCTTCCGCATTTCTCTCCTCCCCCTGACTCGGCATCTTGAGGTGGGCGCCCGCCGAGTCTCCAGCCTTGCTCCTCCTCCTCCTCGCCCCGCCGCGAGAAACGCTGCCCACACCCACCTCCTTGGCTGTCCCCTGCAGCAGGAAAGTTGCGACCTTGGACCCCCCCAAAATCTGCCGCCCAATTTTCTATCTTCTATATTCAGATTTCCAATTGGAAATTTTGGAAATTGAAAATGTGTACGGAGAAAGCCTGAGAATTCAGCCGCAAGAAGAGGGAAGATCGGCACATACGGTGCCGCATACTACAAAGTACGCATAACATTGTAAAACAAAGAGTAGAATAGGAGAGAGCAACGTGGCCAACGTCGGACCTTGACGCCAACGGCACAGCTGTGCCGGAGGAACCTGCCGCGAGACGGCGCCAAGGTGGGAACGTGAAGGGTCCCACTTCAAGCGGGAGCCGACTTGTATTTCAAACCGACGTCCTTCGGGCGGCGGGCACCTCCAAGATGAAGATAGAGGCGTAGAAGCGCGTGGATGATGGCGTGTAGAGGACCGGTCCGGTCTCGCCCCGCGGGCGGGATCAGTCTCGCCCTGGTCATCTGTGCCGCGGTCCTTGCGTCCTCTCTCGCGGTCGTGAGTGCGGCCTGCCCAGGAAATCCGGACCATTGCAGCTCTAGGCAACAGTTTTGTGGCTCCTTCTCAAACTGCGAGTCAGGCAACTATCGGGCAGGCTGCAGGTGGGAGAACATCACGGACGTGTTCTGCCCAGAGTGCGACGATAGTGACCCAGGTGTGGACTGTAGTAACTGGAGCCCGGATCCGAGCGAATGCACAACAACGTGGTCCATCGATAGCCACGAGGGAAGCTGCGCATCTTGTTCCAACAAGCCGACGTACAGTTCTTACACCGGGCACGGAGGACTTTCGAACAGCTGTCCGTACTCCTGCACCTACGAGACCACGTCTTCTGGCTGCACAACTAGCAGGCTGGCCCCATGGGTGTATGTTGGTGCCGCGGAGGGTTACGATGGGGAGGACAACTTCATGGTGTGGAACTCAATTTTCCAAGGGGAATACAGGCGCTACCTCTTCTCTCATCCAGGAGAATTTGGTTACAGGTCCTCGGCCGTCTGGAAATCCACGGACAACTCCGGATCGTTGAACTGGAACAAATTGTGGGTGAAGGAACCAGAGAAGGCCGAAGCTTATCTTGGTAACTTTGGCTATGGTGCCCAAACGGTGAATTTCAACTTGAACGCCAGTCTCGCCTTTAAGGCGTCCCAGTCGTATTCGGCGTCTTGGATGGAGGACAGGTGCTCCAAACTTCGGGCCCAGGCCCGGGACGCGGTCGGCGAGATCACGGAAGGCGAAGGTTGGGTGTGCCCAACAGAGACCTCCCCGACGATCACACTCAGCGACGAGTCCATCAGAAGCAGCACGTCTCATGCCGTGATTGACTTCAACAAAAGGGCGATTTCGTACGCGAATGACGCAAAGCTAAACTGGACGGACACCTCAAGGAATGGGGTTCCTGACGAAAGGCTTGCTTTCCTTACGAAAATTCTCTCTGGTAATTTCACCGTGACAGCAAGTGATAGCCTGCCCCTTCAGATCTCTGTATATTGCTCTCTGGACGAGGGCCGGGACCAAGCAAGCGATTGGGGAACGATTTCTGACAGTTGTGTGACTGATGTGGATTTCTGTCCTTACAGAAATAGCTATTTCATTCCCAACACAGGGGTAAATGCTTTGCCCATTCAGTCGACCACTTACGGACAGGACCTCAACAGGTTGACTGGCAGGGTGACAAGGCTCGACTGCGGGCTGAACGATCTCTCTGTGGCCAATCATCGGCTGCAGGTGATGGTTAGGAACGTGGATACAAACCTAGGCTACTCTTTGAGGTGGATCAACTACAATTTCGCTATTTACGACCCAGACGTCGTGTTTGGAGGGGGAGGTGAAAAGGACTCGGCATGGGCATCTTCCAGTGTTCACATACCCTTCACAACTTGGGATCATACCGTTGTCATCGAGGACCCATTGAACGTGAACGATGGCTTGGTGCTGGTGTCTCGCGTAAGGCCCTGGCTCAAGTGGGTCGCAGAACCTGAAGGAATGCCCGTGAAGAGGAGAGGATGCATGATCGAAGTGCGCAATGAAACAACAGGTGCTCTCCTATCAACGTACCAGGACTGCAGTCCTAGATCCGATGGCAGTGGGAGCTGGCGGCCAAGCAGTTGGCTCGATAACGGCCAGCACACCTTCAGGATGAAAGTTGTAGATTGGCAGAACAAGTGGGTTGTCGTGAAGAAGACCTTCACAATTGACACGAGCCAGCCGACATTGACCTTCGTGGACCAGTTCCCCGATGTGACGTATGAAACGTCGCGTGAAATCAAGTTTTCGGTGGATGAGCCCAGCTGCAGTTTCAAGTGGCGTCAGACGCACACCTACGACAACTACGGAAATTCAACCCAACCATCATGGAGTTGGAACACACTGACTTTGGAGGATGACGGGGTGACTCAAGATCAGGGGGCTGGTTACGGCCAGGGCACTACGTCGGGGACCATATTGCTTGAGGACTTGGGCCTTGGGAGACATGTCTTCGAGATCATTCCGATAGACTCGGCAGGGAATGAGGGATCTCTGAAAACTTTGATATGGGAAGTCTCTCCGCAGATATCCCATGACACAAGTAACGAGTTACTCATCCGCCACTTTGTTGTCAGATCTTCAAGAATGGAAGAGCACTGTGAGGTATATGACCACTGCACAAAGACTGTCAGCTTTCACACAGAGTACACAGGAGGAAGTGGGTTCGTCAGCGTGGAAATTGATGATGACGATCTTCCAGACTGGATCTCTGCGAGTACGACACAGGTGTCTGACAGGAAGTTCCAGCATGTTCTGAGACTGAGCGTTGAGGACATCACAGAACCTTCTCAGCTGAGCCACAAGTTGAAGGTTGCCCACGTGGATAAGAATTGTCCAACGCAAGGGGAATTCAAAGACTACTGCACAACAGGTGGTCCAGAGACCGTGGATGGGTTCTATATTAACACAACCAACTTGGTGCGACCATCAAATTATTTGGAGATTGATGTGCGCCTGCACACATATGAGCCACCTACTTTGGAATTAGAACCTGACGACTTTGTGAGAAAACTCTCCGGAGGCATTGAGCTGGACATCACGAAGCAGAGTAACGCTACTTTCCAGGTGAAGAACACAGGGGACTTCCCACTGCAGTGGAAAGTGGTGTACAGCTCTGGTTCGGGGTCAGTTGACGAATGTGGTCTTGATGAGCAGAAGGAGTACATTGGCTCCAAACCCTCTTGGATCACAGTTAAGGACTTGGCTTCTGGAAGTGTTCTCTCTGACATAGTCACGGTTGAAGCCAAGTCGAGCAAGGGTGTCATGATTGATTTTGATACGCAGCAGCTGAGAACAGCGAACTATAGGGTTGCCCTGATCATGCAAACGAATGACTACGATTTAAGTGAAGACAGGGAGTTCGACAACGACCAGGGTTACATGCCTTCACTCTATGACTATCAGTACAATGGTTGTAACGGAGAGTATGATTGTAGGGATGCGGATGACACTGAGTGTGTCTCCGGCCAATCTTGGGGGTACATTCGAGATATTGGGGGCAACACATGTGGTCAAACGTTTTCGAACAGCGGGCTGCGAATTTTGAGGCCGCTTGCTGATCAGGTGTCCAACGAGGAGATGGGCTTCCGATACCTGGCGTTGGACATCGAGGGCATGGGGGCGAATACACTTATTTTCTTGCCAAAGAAGCTTAACAAGGCCTACGTGGCAGCTGGCACCGAGGTTCGGCAAGCTGTGAACCTGGTCAGTATGGTGGGCGCATCTGATGCTTACTTTATCTATGACCAGGACAGCTTTATGCCACAGTACGACGGGCTGATGGACAAACCATTTTGGGTTTACCTCTCGATGACCAAGCTTGATCTTAACAGGGAGACAAAGCTCGTGAATTACGAGAGGGAGCCCTTCCTTGATGACCAGGGTAACGTGAACAGCACCTTGTTGACTGAAATGATTTCGGATGGCACGTATCCTGACGTGCTGAACTCTGCTGGCAGCACTACAGAGTTCACACAACGTCTGCAAACATGGTTAATGCAGACCTCCGGCACCGTCTCACGCTTCAATGTTGAAGCAAACCTTGTGCAGAAGACTGATATTTCAAATACTGGTGGAGGATCTGGTATGCTTTTTGGAATTCCTGTTGAATTGGATGTCAATTTTCGATTCTATGAGAAGTACACAGACTTGACTAGGGCGACGGTTGATTGTCTCATGAGTGGTCAACAACGAGAGAAATGTTTGCAATTGTACAGCATGTCCTTCACAGTGGAAAATTCAAATGACCACTACTATGGAACTTGGCCCGAGCCGTTGGGCATCTGCCAAACCCTCCAGGGTCTTGATGCTTGTACCACCGATACGGTTGGCAAGTACCAAAAAGGAAAGGCTGACCAGATTGAGGTGGAGGTTGAGTTTGAGCCAGGTCTTTGCTCAGTCGATCAGTCAGTGCTGGTTGTTAACAGTAGCAACGACGGGGGCCTGAGTGTGAACACGTACACTCGCCAGGTTCGTGCTGGGGAGGAGGTCGAGCTTGTCATCCACACTCGTGACTATTTGGGAAACGATAGATGGCCTCCTGAGTTCTGCAGGTCCTCTGTGGAGTGCCGAGCTCCATGCACTTACGAGAAGACAAAGGACGATGTGGGACTGGTTTATGAGCCCATCCAATTCGGAAGTTACGTTGCTCTCGGTGAATGGCCAATTTTTGCCGCTCAGCATCCTACCCCGATTTTCAGACCCTCCTCCGCTTTGAGTGAAGTGGAACGTCAAGAGCTGCAGATAACTTGCAATGGTAACCCACAGAATGGGAATTTCGGAGTTGAATTTTTCACCAGAACACCTTTAGTGTTTTACAGTGGGTTTGGTGGCGATTTTGGGGATGGCGGCGCTATGGGTAGCAAGGAATTGACCTACATCGTATTTGATAGGCTTGTTCCCGGAATGACTAGGTGCTGGGATGCGAGAGCTTTATTAAGTTGGATTGAAGACCCTGTCTCGTGGCACAATGAAGATATGCGTCACTATCCTTTGGACAAGCACTTGCTCCTCTCACAGGAAGATATCACGACCATAAACAACATCGCAAATGGCATCAGGAGGTCTATTGATGGTATCACATATGAGGAAAACTTCATGAAAGTTGACACCATAACACAGTGGAGCTACTCTGAAGACAACGGAGATGGAACACACTCCATCAAAATTCCTGCTCTGAAAGCAGGAACTTACAATGTGTATGTGGGTGAGTACAACAGAACTTTCGTTGAGAGCACCCCCCTGTCTCTTGGGGTGCCAACCATCTTGGGCGGGACCGCCAACGTGTCCAACTTTTATCGGACCGAAGATCTTGATTATGCCCCGCTTGCACACCTTTTGCAATTTTCGGAGGCTGAGGTGCAACAGTATGTCTTTGAAGTGGTGGCGAGTGTGATCGACTTGCAGTCCTCGCTTGTTCTATCTGAGAATCCCATACAACAGATTGCCGGGGAAGAATTCTGCTTCAGTGTTCAAGCTCAAGATCAATTTGAGAATGTCGTGCGAGACCAAAGTCTTGCAGTGGCACTGCAATTTTACATGCTCTATAAGGAGGAAAGTTACAAAAATTCAACAATTGTAGCATACGAATCGACGTACACACAGGCCAACACGGTGACCCCTGAAAATGGTCTGACGTACGAGACCTGCTTCAAACTTGAAAGGGCAGGTCATTACGAGCTTTGGGTGGCTGAGGAGGATGCCTTTGTGGGACAGTCTCTTGAGGACATTCAAATCATCTTGTCGCGTGGGGGTGACGGTCAGGCAAAGAGGCTGAACAAGCATGTGCCCCAAGAGACAATCATTTTGCCAGCTGCTGTAAGTGAGCAGACTTCGTGCATTGACGAGCACGGGGTGTCAAAGTGGACTTGTGGCAATCAGACCAACCTGAAGATAATGAAGGCAGGAGATCCCCTCAAGTTCATGCTGCACGCTCATGACATTTATGGCAATCCTTTGCAATCCTCTTCAAATTACACTTTCATCGGAAGGGTGTGGGGAAATGTGACTGCGGCCAGCAATTCCACAGAAGAAGTCTCGGGGGAAGATGTCACAGATAGTGCTTCTGAGGGTGGCGATGCATCGGAGACTTCGGAGACTGAAGGAGACACTGACAATTCTGCAGATGGTGAACAATCGACAGAGACAAATGAGGGCAGAAGAAGCTTGTTGCAGACTGTTGCAGAGTCACCATGGACGGAAGAGGTCGCAACAGGAATAGCATATCCGAGCAATGTCACGGAGTGCAGCGATCCATACTTTGGAAAAGGGAGCACGTGCCCAAACGAATTTGTTTTGATCATCTCCTCAGAACTTACCTCTTCCGAGTGGTTTGGGCCGAAAGGAAATGGAACTTACAAGCTGACAATTGATGTCATCCAGTACCTTCCTGACGGGACAGCCGTGGAGAAGAACATTGGGGAAATCCAGTACATGGTCCAGCTGAATCCTTCAAATCTCATCAGTCCTGCAAACACAGAGCTTTATTCTGGCCTTACACCGCCTCTTTCACAGCCCTATTTGGATGGGAGAAGTTTGCCCCCTCTCAGATTTAAGGAAGACTATGAAGGCCTATTTGTGATGCCCAAGGACCGCTTTGGCAATTTCTTGTCTTTGCCAGTAGAGTCCAACATTTTGTCGTCTGGTGTCCCACTAAGTGCATCTGATGTGCTCTTGACTTTGTTTGACAACGTTCGTAATGGAGAGGTTCTTTCGTCAGATTGGTCCTTTAGAGGGGTTTATGACAAGGATCGCTCCGAGTTGACCAATGCGGTGGTTTTCAGCCTCGAATTTTCACCTCGGATGAATGGCACTTATGAGTTCAATGTCTCAATTAATGACGGGGAAGATGTGAGCCTCATCAACGGAAACCCCTTTGAGCTCCCTGTGCTTGAAATCCTTTGTGAAGAAGGTTCTCAGGCTGAGCGGCAAACTGGCGCATACTGCGTTTGCTCACCTGAATGGTATGATCAGCTCACTGCCGACTTAGGAGATCTTCCAGATTGCCAACGCTGCGGTATTGAACTCTCCGGAGAGCTGGATCTGACCAAGTACAATACCAGGCCCGACCAAATTGAGTGCATATACTGTCCACTTTGTTCTGACGGGCAGACCTACGAGTATGCTCCAATTGGGGCGGACTCTCCTTATGACTGCCGGTGTCCTGACGACTTCGTACGTATTCCTCACCTTACAAGTGAAGAGTTCCCCCTGAACGAGTTTGGCCGGCACTTATGCCATCCATGCCCCGATGGTGCCATTTGCACGAATGGAACAAACTTGGCAGGCATAGAAGCGGAGGACGGATTTTGGCGGGCAGACAACGAAACGGATACTTTCGTGAGTTGCGATTTGACTATTGCGGGAGCTCAAATTTGTGTTGGTGGGGCGATTGAGGAAGGGTATTGCATGGATGGTCACACAGGTGACTTGTGCACAGAGTGCGACGAAGGATGGGGACGCGCAGGAAGGGGAACCTGCATCAAGTGCGTCCAGGGTACCACCAGAACGATTTTTGACTGGTTTCAGATTGTTGGCACTGTTGTCGGTCTGACGCTTCTTGTGACAGTGTTTGTGTACAGGGAGATCAAGTCTATGCACAGCAAGATTAAATCTGGCGATTTTGCCAGAAGTCGTGCCAGAACCCAGCTTCTGAAAAGTATGCTGTCGTACCTTCAAATCGTGGGAATTGCAAAAGAAGTGCAGGTGCAGTGGAATCCATTGCTGAGGAAGTACTTCAATACTGTGAACAGCATGGCTTCCGAGTTCGCCTTTGAGTCGCAAGCATTTGCTTGTCAGCTCCCATCCTCATACATGCAAAAGTGGCAAGCATACATGCTCGCACCATTCTTTGCTTCGGCTGGACTCCTCATTGTGTTTTACTTCAGATCTGTCTTCAAACCGAAGAAGGACAAGGGAGGGCTAGCTGTTACAGACAAGGATCTGAAGGATGAAGTGGAGGAGGATGGCCAAAGCACGTTTCTCACGAGCTTCATGACAACCATGCTCGTCCTGGGATTCCTTGCCTATCCATCTCTTGTAAGGAAGGCTGTTGAGGTTTTTGGTTGCAGAACCATGGTGCAAACGAAGACTGACAGGCGGGACAATGGCAATGTCATTGACAGTGCGATTTCGCTGCTAAGTGTCGACAACTCTGTCAGCTGCTTGTCCACGGAGTACACTCTAATGAGGCTGCAAGCCATGGTGGCTATTGCCCTGTATGGTGTGGGGGTTCCTTTCTCAGTCTTCCTCGCTATCAAGGCAAGGAGACACCAACTCAACGAGAAGAAAACCATGCTTATGTTTGGCTTTATGTACTCAGGGTACAAAGATCAATTTTGGTGGTGGGAATGCATGTCCCTAATGAGGAAGCTCTTCATGTCCCTGGTTCTAGTCTTCTTCAGTGAGCGCCTTTACATTCAGCTTTTCTTGGGCCTTGTCGTTTCCCAAATGTTCCTTCTGCTGCAATTGCGCTACAAGCCTTTCACAAACGACCTATGCAACATTTTTGAAACGATGTCGCTCTTTGCGCTGTGGTTTACCCTTCAGGGCACTTTTCTGTACTTTGAAGGAGTTAGCATAGGTGTGAATCTGGTCATCACTGTGTGTCTGGCATCAATAAACTTTGGCGTAATCCTCTTCTTCGTCTTGTCCTACTTCTACCAAACTCTTGAGGACAAGAAGGAGGCGCTTAGAAGGCCTCTTGGAAAGATTGGAGTTGACATCGATTGGGTTCTTGACACTCTCAGAAAGTTGAACAGGGAGATCGTTGATTCCACGGTCAGCAAGAATGTTGTCAAGGTCTTTGCAAAGCAAGGAGGTGTGAGGGTGGAGGATCTCATGAGCTTCCCACAGAAGAAGCAAATCGAGACCTTCAAGAAGATTTTGGAAGTCTATGATGTTTCAGAGGCCACAGATGAAGAGTTGCAACTCGTTCAAGATGTTCATGCAAAGCTTGAAGAGATACTGAATTCCGATGAAGCTCTGAGACTGACCTATGATTCTCCCTTGATGGAGGGCATCCAAGAATACATTAATCGCCTAAGGTCAGAGAGTGGGGCTGCCTATGTGAACCCCCTGTCCAGTTTTGATTCCCTCGCAGACGATAGGAGAACAAGGGAACTGAAGAAACACTACGGCGAGGCTGGGCTGCTTGAGGGTATCTCCACATTCCTGTCACGGCACAGGTCAGAGACGGGCAGGAACTTCCAAAACCCGCTGGCTGAAGAAGGTGATGGCCAGGGATTGGGAATGGGAGCCCTCGGGCCACTGACAGAGGTTGAGGAGCCGGCGCCGGGGGGCGAGGGCATGGCTCCTGCGAGGAAAGCGACCGCAGAGACGAGCATTATGGACGATATCTCCACATTCATGACACGGTTCAGGTCAGAGACGGGCAGGAACTTCCAAAACCCGCTGGCCACGGAAGGGGATAATCTTGACGCAAGCGCTTTGTCGGTTGAGATACAGAACTCGACCAAGTCTCTGAAGGACGAGTTAGCTGGCACAAGAGAAACCGAACACACTGACACACTCGAACAACTGGCAAATGTGACCCTGCGGAGCACGCCGGTCAATCCAGACGATACTTCAAGAAAAAGGGAGGACACCTTCAAGTTCGAAGCACCAGAGCTGAAGAAGACCCAAGAGTCGGAGAGGAAGAAGAGCATGGACTACCTGCACAGGGTTGACAGCGAGCTGTTGAAAATACTGAACTGGAGAAGCGAGATTGCTGAGACGGGCAGGTACAAGCCCCTGTCTAATGCGAAGGTGAAGCACATCCACAGGCACTCGGTTCACCACGGCAGGCAGAGAGCTATGGTGAAGGGCATGTCCATGTCTGTAGCCAAGGCGCTGGAAGGCATCAATGACCCTGACTTCAGGAGGTCTCCTGCGCCTCAAAGCTTGCCATCAATCGAGGAGACTGAGGTTCCGGCCACCCCGGCGAGCCAGGGCTCGAGCGAGGGCCCCGGGACCCCCGGGACCCCCGGGGAGCACCAGTCCCTCCTCTCCTCCCGGGACCGGGAGGACTCGGCTGCCATTAGTGTCAACCCTCTTGCCAACTCGTTGTGGAAGAAGGCTGTCAGTGGCGCCCGTGCGGAAGTTGTTGCAAACCCTCTCCGAGGTATGGGCGAGGAGGGGTCCGCTGGCGACCGTGAGAATCTCCAGGAGCAGTCCGGTCCCGCACTGCCCAAGAGCCTGACTTTGGACCGCACCGGCTCGAGCAGGAGGGTGCCAGAGCCCCAGCCCGAGCTGGACCTGGAGTCTGGCCCGGTAAGGAAGGGGAGCGAGCAGGAGATGAACCTGAACCCCATGCTGCAGGATAAGGCCGCCGGGAAGAAGGTGATGTCGCTACCCACCACGTTAACGCTCAAGAAGGCGTCCAAGCAGTTCAAGAATCTCGCGAAGAAGAAGAAGAAGGGAAAGAGGTAGACGGTTTTAGTTTCACAGTACGGTACAACACAGTACGATCTTTATAATTTTGTATTTTTGGGTTCGTTCTCTTACAGCTGGAAGGGCCCAAGGCTCAGTTCAGGGCGGGGCAGCAAAATTCCCAACATTTCCGTGAGATTTCCACAAGAAAAAATCAGGGTTTGTTTTTGGACACCGCGCCGACCACCGCCAAACCTTTGACGCCGACCAAAGTTGCACGGAAGGCGTCGCGTAGAAAGACAACGGCAAGCACCATGTTCGCCGCCATCAGAGGATCGAGGGGGGCGGCAGCGCACGCGCAGAGGCTCTGCGCCTTGGGGGCGAGCTGCGCCGGCGCCTCTTCGCCCTCCCTGCCGGCCACCGCCTCCGCCTCGGCCGCTGGCGTGCCCGCCCTCCTCTCCGGGAGGATGGGCTTCGGAAGCCTGGGCTTCCCCGCCGCTCTGGCCAAGTGGAAGAGCACGATGGTGGAGCTTGGGACGCCGAGCACCGACGACATGGTGACCCACGCGCATGACACCGGGGTCAGCCCCACAAGTTTCGCCCTCAAGCACCCCACCGAGCGCATCTCGTACGACGAGTCCGGCGGCCACGAAAGGCTCGCTGGCGACCCGAGCAAGAGGGCTTTCACCTATCTCGTCCTCACGGGAGGGAGATTCATCTACGCCGCGGGTCTCAGGCTCCTCGTCCTTAAGTTCATTCTCAGCATGCAGGCCAGCAAGGACGTCCTCGCCCTCGCCTCTCTTGAGGTCGACCTGTCCAACATCGAGGAGGGAAGCACTGTGACGATGAAGTGGCGCGGCAAGCCCGTGTTCATCAAGCACAGGACAGAGGCTGAGATCGATTTGGCGGCCAGCGTGAATACCTCCGAGCTGCGCGACCCTGAGACGGACGAGGAGAGGGTGCTGGAGAAGAAGTGGCTTGTGCTCATTGGGGTGTGCACCCACCTCGGGTGCGTCCCACTCAGTGACGCTGGGGACTATAACGGGTGGTTCTGCCCCTGCCACGGCTCGCACTACGACGTCAGCGGCAGAATTAGGAAGGGTCCTGCCCCCCTCAACATGGAGGTCCCGGAGTACAAGTTCCTTGAGGAGGACAAGCTTCTCATCGGTTGAAGACCAGGCTAGGTCATTTCAGGCTATGGCGAAACAGGAAGAGAGCGGGAGGCGCTGGCGCGGACGTTTTCTTTGCTATCTTCTCTCTCTCTCGCTCTTGTTCGTTAATATAGAGACTACACACTTGTCAGGACCCCGAGGCCGCCGCGGACACTGATTGCTGCTGCTTGGCGGACAAGTCGATGAACTCGTTGGACTTCCTCGCAAGTTCCGCGATGCTGACCCTTCCCCTTTCACCGAGATAGTCGGCAACCGCCCTCATCTCCTCCTCCGAGATGTAGATAAACTTGCCACGGTCATCCATCACCCCGCTGAGCCTCCCCATCTGCTCCAGCCCGTTCACCCTGTTGATGCACTCCTGGACCTTGAGGCCAAACTCCTGCGCGAGGTCCTCCAAAGAAACAGTCTTCTTCGTCTTGATGTAGTCCACGAAGCGCTGCAGAAGGCCCTGGTCCTCCCGGATAACGTCGTTCTCCCCGCTCCCCGTGTTCTCCACCGAGATCAGGTCCTTGCGGAGAGGAAAAGCATAGAAGGAGTTGTGGTTAGGTTTCGGCACGGTCCACGGGCCACGTTTTGCGCTCGTTTCGGTATGATCGGGATCCCCGCCCCGCATCGACTCACCAGCCACTTGTTCGCCTCATCGTCGAGCTTCTTCTGCCTTTCCTCCTCCTCCTGCCTCCTCCTTTCCCCCTCCTCCCTCTCCCGCTCCTCCCTCTCCTCCTCCTTCAAACGCTTCTTCTCGAGGTAGGCGTCCTGCTTCTTCCGCCTGGCGTCACTCTGGGCGCGCCGCGCCTCCTGCTCCGCCTTCTTGGCCTCTCTGGCGAGGCCCTTCTTGCCCCGCCTCTCCTCGAGTTCAGGTTCCTCGTCGCTGTCGCCCCGCCCGCCTCCCACGCTCGACCTGAGCTCGCCCCCCGAACCCGACCCTTGCGGTGCGGAGGGCCCTTCGTTGGCAGACCCCTCGTCCGAGTCGTCATCCCGCGCCAGTCTCCTCCTTCTCCTCAGGCTGGAGCCTCCCGCCTTCATTCTCTCGACCGCGCTCGAGCCTCCCTTCCTCTTCCACTTCTTTCCCCTCCCCACCGGGCCCTGCTCCCCCTGCTCCTCCTCCTGCCCCGCCCTCTCCTCGTGACCGCGCTGCAGGTTGCGCGCGGTCAACATCAGGCCGCCCCCCACCGCAAAGAACAGCAGCAGGGCCGCGACCAGCAGGTACAAGTCCGAAGAGCCCGCCATGGTGGAGGGAGGAGCGCTCCAGCAAGCTGCTGCTTCCAGGCGCCCGTTGCTGCTCAGGTGGAGCTCAGCAGGTGTGGAATTCCAAATTTGAAATGTGAGCAAACGAAAGAAAAAAGTCAGCAGAGGACTTGCAGAGTCGTACAATGGATACACGGGAATTACAACAGAAAAAAAGGAAGAAAAAAAAGAAAGAGGGCAAGGCGGGCAAGGGGTGTCTTGGCGTGAGCACTGGCCGAAAGTGAGAAGAAGGGAGGAAAGGCAGACGTTTTTGGCTCACACGGCCGGGGCTTGCTCGTTTCGAGAACACTGCGCTCCCGCTGCCTCTCGCGTTCCCGTGGGAGAACCAGGCATCTGCAGGAACGAGGAACGCGCCAGCACAAAATTCGGCTCACCTCTCGTCAATTATGGTCCCAGGGCTCGAGCGTAAGACCAAGTGAGCTAGCCTTGTTCCGCCTTTCCGTTGCTGAGAGAAGAGACAGGGAGGGAACGACCTTGATAGCGGCAGAAGTGCGAGACGACTTCGCAAGCTAGATAGAAAGGCACACAACGACGCCGGCTTGAGACGAAGGCAAGCATGGGCTATCCGGACCCAAACAATGAGTACGTCGTGTACCCTGACCGCGACTTTAAGGGGTTTGGAGAGAACAGGACGGTCACCATGGAGCGCGGTTTCATCGTCGAGTATTTTGGGAACCTGCTCACAAAGAAGTGTGCCCGAAGCTGGGCCCTCGTTCCCATCATGAACCTCATAAACCCGGAAGTCCAGGCCGTCATCTACGCCATGGGTCTGCTGTACGCCTTTCTGGGAATTGCGGTGATCTCGGACGTGTTCATGGCAGCCATTGAAGTGATCACAAGCAAGGAGAAAGAGGTCGTCCTGGCATCGGGCCAGAAGGTGAAGGTTCAGTTTTGGAACCCCACCGTGGCAAACCTCACTCTCATGGCCCTGGGTTCCTCGGCGCCAGAGATCCTACTGGCGCTGCTCGAGACCGTCCAGTCCCTCGACGAGCCAGCGGGGGAGCTTGGGCCGTCCACCATCGTTGGGTCCGCCGCCTTCAATCTGTTCGTCATCACAGCAGTGTGCGTGTACTCAATCAACACGCCGGACGTCAAGACGGTCTCTGCGCCAGGCGTCTTCGCCATGACCTCGACCTGGTCGATCCTGGCCTACGTATGGCTGCTGATCGTCCTCGAGGTATGGACTCCGAGTGTTGTGTCCATCGCGGAGGCGTGGCTCACGTTTGGAATGTTCTTTGTTTTCGTTGGCCTGGCATACGGTCAGGACCGGAACTGGTTCCGCGTTGACAAACGCGTGCAGAGGCAGAACAGGGACAGCAAGATCTTGATGGTCGAAGAGGGGGAGGGCCAACACGAGAAGAGGAGGAGCCAGGTCCTTACCAAGATGAATTCCAACCTGGAGAAGATGAAGCACGGCCTTATGTCCAAGTCTGGCATGAAAGCCATCTCCAAGATCTTGAAGAAGGGCCTCTTCAACCACATCGAGGAGGAGCAGACGTCAGCGATCTTCTGGAAAAACAACGCCAAGAGGCGTTTGCTGGGGAAGACCTACATGAGGAGGAGGACAGTGGGGAGTATCACGAAGCTCACTCCGGAAGAAGAGGCCCAGATCAAGCTGGAACAGACCACGGCTGTACTGCAGTTCTCGTCGGAGGAGTTCCGTGTAGTCGAGAACGAGGGGAGTGTGAGGTGCGCGGTGTCCAGGATTGGGATCAACCACAGGGCAGTCGCGGTGGACTTCAAAACCCAGGACGGCAGCGGGAGGGCCGGAAAGGAGTACCAGGCCGCAGAGGGGACACTCGTTTTCTCCCCTGGCGAGGAGATAAAGTTCATTGAGGTCTTGGTGGTGGACGACGACGAGCCTGAACCCGATCACACCTTCAGCGTCCTGCTGAGCAATCCTAGACTCCTAGAGGCAAGCAAGGAGGTGGAGGAGGAGGAGGAGGTTCCAGAGGGTGGCTACATTGTTAAGTTGGGGGAGAGGGCCCTCTGCATCGTCATTATCATCGATGATGATGACCCTGGCTCCATAGCATTCTCTGAAAAGATTGTCACTGTGAGCGAGAGGAAGCAGTTTGCTACGGTGAAGGTTGTGAGAAGTGCTGGCGCCAAAGGTTCAGTTTCGTGCAAGTACAAGACCTCAAACGGCTCTGCGATGGCCGGGGTGGACTACAAGCACACAGAGGGCCTCGTCACATTTGAGGCAGGGCAGATCTCACAGAAGATCAAGATTCCGCTGATTGATAGTGACAAGGTGTACGATCGCGTATTCAATGTTTCCCTGTTTGATCCCTCCGAGTTTGCTAGGTTGGAGAAGTCAAACATCGTGCTCGTCAAGATTGTGGACGATGGCAGTGAGAGCGAGTTTAGGAACAAAATCGAGAAGAAACTTGACAGGCAGCTCAAGGCCTTCATGCATCACACCTCAACCTGGAGGGAGCAGTTCAAGAGTGCTATTGTTCCTGCAAAGGGTGTGGATGAGAACGGTGATGAGGTGGAGTTTGAGTCCCTGGACTACGTGCTTCACTTTCTCACCATCTTCTGGAAGGTAACTGCCGCTTTTGTTCCACCCCCAGAATACAACGGGGGATGGTCCGCTTTTTTCTGCTGCCTGATCTACATTGGGTGCCTTACCGCGGTGGTAGGTGAATTGGCCTCTCTCTTTGGCTGCGCCATCGGCCTCAAGGACGCCGTCACGGCCATTACCTTTGTTGCTCTTGGGACATCACTTCCAGACACGTTCGCCTCGCGGACAGCCGCCCTTGAGGCACCCGACGCTGATGCTGCTGTTGGTAACGTTGCCGGAAGCAACACCGTGAATGTTCTGCTTGGTCTCGGTTTACCATGGGTGCTTGCGAGCATGTACTACCATTACAATGGTGACCAGACCGGGGGGCGGTACTGCATCCCCAGTGGCTCTTTGTCCTACTCTGTGCTCATCTACTCCATCTTTGCCGTGGCTTGCCTGATCAGCTTGGCGCTCAACAGGAAGATCAACGGTGGTGAGCTTGGAGGGCCCAAGCTTTCCAAGTCCTTCATTGCCACCTTTCTCGTCACGCTATGGCTCCTCTATGTAATTTTATCGTCCCTGAAAGAGTATGGGCACATCAAGTTTGGCAGTGAAAGAGACGTTGATGCCATGGGCTGCCCATTGTGATGCAGTGTTCCAAGCTGAATGGTGCATCAAGATCACCCTGGAGAACTTTGTGCAGCAGCCAAGCTTCTGCTGTCTGGACTGTGACAACGAGAACAAGGTCGCGGACTTGCTGTGCTGCCATATACTGTATAAACCAATTTCAAAAAACAAGGTACCTCCTTATTCCCTTTCCGCTGCGGACAGATTGACCTGGAGCAAATATCTGTAGTTGAATTCCTCCGCCCTTGGCAAGCCAGACCTTGCCCCGACCGAAGATATCGAGATCCCGCTGACTACCGTGGCCAACTCGAGCGCACTGGCAAGGGGCGCAGAAGGAGCCACGGCCACGGTGAACGCCAGTGTGCCAATGAAAGCATCGCCTGCCCCCGTCGTGTCGGCAACACAAATGTCCCGGAGAACACCCGTTCTCACACAACACGCGCTTTCCTCCACCGCGACGGGAAGTGATGACAGCTCGTGACTCATAACCGGAGAAGACCCCAATCTATCATCTCTGCGGCGATCTGCAGTCTTCATGTCTGCGAGCTTGATGTCCTTGACCAAGCCACCAGGTTCTGGGTTCGCCAATGCAACACTCCCCTCGCTGCCCCTCGTCACGACCAGAAGTTTTGCACTCGGCAGGAGCTCGGCAGCGAATCTGATGTATTTTTCCCGTGTCCTCTTGCTTCCCTCATCGCCTGTCACGAAGCTCTCGGGGGCCACGACAATGTCTGCCAACTTCAGGATTTGGTCTAGCAGCGGCCTTGGCTTTTCGGCGTCCACCAAGATAGGGATCCCGCGGGACTTAGCACACTTTGCAACGGCAAGCGAGGCATCGGCGTGTCTTCCGTCAAGGACAAGGATGCTTGCTCCAGCGAGCAAATCGTCCACTCCTTCCAAGATCTCGTTCACCTCTGCGTCCGTTACGGGCTGCGCCAAAGGTGTGTGGATACACGTTCTCGTCTTCGCTTTCTCATCAACGATGATGTACGTAAAAGCGCTCGTCTCACCACCTCGCAGTACCAGAGAGCAGTCGATCCCATCCCTCTCCAGCTCCGTCACGATCGCGTCCCCCGTGGAATCCTCGCCGACCTTGGAGACGAGCCTGACTCTCGTTTTGAGCGTTTTCGGGAGGAGCCTGCTCAGCGCTGTCAGGCAGTTTGCGGTGTTACCGCCACCCTCCTGCTTGAAGGATAATGACCGTACCTTGTCGTCGGCTTGTGGATATTTCTCGACGCTCGCGAGGCAGTCGAGGCACGCAGCGCCAACGCCTACAACGTCACCAGCCACCCGTTTACCCGTGTCCGAGAGCAAGGCCGCCAGGCTCCTGTCGTAGACTGATACTCCCTCCGCCCTCACCCCTACCCGGCGTTTGGCGTCTCGCCATCGAATGTCCCGATACCTCTGAAAGCGCGTCGCGGGACGAACAAGCTTGACGATGATGGTCTGTCCGGGGTTGTTGTTCGCTCCAGTCCGCGCGACCATACCGTCCTCCCCACAAGAGAGGACGGCAGAGGGTGGATACCAGGTCCTGGTAATCGGGAAATATTGAAGTTTTCCGAGGGATTGGAAGGTTTTTGACGGTAAGATTTTGAGTGGTGGTGATGATCAGGATAAAAAGGGACCCCCCCCCCCTAGCAAGGGCCGGCAAAGGTCACGCCTTTCGCAAGCGTAGAGGGGCTTCTCTGTTCGGGTTGAGGGAAAGAGAAAAGACGAGGCCGAAAATGGCGAACGCGCGCGCTTTAGCTGGCATGAACGCTGCCTCGGGGCTCGGGATGGCCTCCCGGAGTACGCCAAGGTTTTCGGCGGCCTTGAGAACCAACGAACGGTGCTCGAGGGCGAGGCTCAGGGTCTCTTCTTTGCTCCATAGGCACGCAAGCAGGTCTGCGCGTGGCCTGTCTGAGGCTTCCCTGACGACTAGGAGGGGCACCGCCGCTGTAACGAGAAAGAGCGTGGCTTGCGCCGCGTCGTCCACTGCGGACTCTGGGTCGAAGGGCGGCCTCTCTAATAACTTCGTGACCGCGGGGTACATTGCGCTCTGGTACGCGGTGAACGTCTGCTTCAACCTCACCAACAAGACTCTGTACAAGAGCTTCCCCTTCCCTTGGACAGTGAGCACGGTCCACGTGATCGTGGGATCGATCTACTGCTTGGTTTGCTACGCCTTGGGATTCAAGAAGGCCTCCTTCGGGAGGCCCATCACGGGGGAGGAGCTGAAGAAGATCTCGGGCCCGGCGTCCATGCACGCCTTCGGCCATATCGCCGCGAACCTCTCCTTCGCCGCGGTTGCCATCTCGCTGACGCACACCGTCAAGACCCTGGAGCCCGCCTTCAGCGCAGTGCTCCAGTGGTCGATCCTTGGCACTCCAACCCCACTCCCCGTGCTCGGTAGGTGAAAGGGAGAGAGGGCCACCTTTCCTCCCCGCGAGCTACTCTGACCTGACTTCTCCCCCCCCCCGCCTCCTCTCCTCCCCGATCCCGCAGGGTCCTTGGTTCCGATCATATTCGGTGTTGGCATGGTTTGCGCGAGCGAGCTCTCTTTCAACTGGCTTGGCTTTCTCTCAGCTATGTTCAGCAACCTGACCTTCGGGTTCAGAGCCGTGCTGAGCAAGAAGACCATGTCTGACGTGAAGGACCTCGGCAGCACGGCACTTTACGCCTACACCACGGTCATTTCCGTCGTCCTGTGCGCCCCCTTGGCACTTATCATGGAGGGCCAGGCCCTGCCAGCGGGGGTGCAAGCGGCGGTCGCCAAGCTGGGCTGGGCCAAGTTCTCAACCTACCTGTTCTCGGTTGGGCTCTTCTACCACTTGTACAACCAGTTTGCGTTCAACACGCTGCAGCGCGTGAACCCCGTGTCCCACGGAGTATGCAACGTCGTCAAGAGGATCATCATCATCGGAAGCTCTGTTGTCTTCTTCGGCAACGTGCTGACCACGAAGACCATCATCGGAACGGTGATCGCCCTTGCGGGCACTGCGCTTTACACCGAGCTTCAGTCCAAGAGGAAGCACGGCTGACGGGCGGAACGCATCTTTCGAGGAAGCGCGGACCGTGAACCGCGCCTCCTAAAATTACGCTTGATCTTTTTTTTCATCATCTCAAGAAACGACCCCCCCCCCCCCCATCCACATCCCAAGCACTGTCCCTTCCAGCAGCTGGATAAAAAGGTCGGCGTGACGAAGCGGGCCCA